>Ga0209376_1000562_pt1 | contig 40410 bp, 36 predicted proteins | sample GraSoiAngelo_134_FD_185891 | JGI IMG/M metagenome (GOLD analysis project Ga0209376, IMG submission 185891) | Grasslands soil microbial communities from the Angelo Coastal Reserve, California, USA - 14_0929_05_30cm (SPAdes) (version 2) | ecosystem: Environmental > Terrestrial > Soil > Grasslands ...
GCCCAGGTCCACCTCACGGCGCCGATCGATAAGAAAGCATTCACGATCCCGTCTACCGCGTTGGTGTTCCAGGAGCACGGTACGCAAGTGGCCGTGGTGGCGGAGGACGACCGAGTACACTTGAAACTGATCACCGTGAGCCAACTCATGGACAACGCTGTCGAAGTGGCCGAGGGGATTTCCGCGGGCGACCGCGTCGTCAACAACCCCAGCGCCGCGTTGCTCGAAGGCGACAAGGTGCGTGTCGTCACGCCGGCACCCGGCTATGATCTCGTCAATACCCCGGCGTCGGAGTCGCCGCAGCGGGCACAGGTCTCTCATCTCCCTCAGGCGCCCGCGATGTCGCAGTCGCCGCAGCCAGGACAGTCGGCCCCGCCACAGGCTGCGCCGGTGCCGCAGCCGCCACGGGCGCCGCATCCGGCAGAGCCGCCCCAGCTGCCTCCCAACAGGGTGCCATGATTGTGGAGATCATGCCGATTCGCTATCTCTGGTCCCAATTTCGGCGGCACGCGCCTCTCTACGCCGTCCTGCTCGCGCTGACCGTATCTGGGTGCGGCGACTGGTTGCCGCACGTCGATCTGTCGCCGCTTTATGAACCGCCCCAGTATGTTGTCCCCGCCTCGTGGCATGGAGAGAGTCCCTTTGTCGAGGCGAAGCCGTCGGACGGCGAACTACGTCCAGATTGGTGGAAACTGTTTAACGATCCAGTTCTGAACAAGCTTGAGGAACAGGCCATGGCGGCCAATCCCGATCTGCAGGCCGCCGCGGAGCGCTTCGTACAGGCTCGCGATGTCATGATGCAGGTCCGCTCCCAACGGATCCCGCAAGTCGGCTTGGGCGCAAAAGGCGCGGACAGTCGAAATCATGTCGATCCGCTGAGAATTCCTGGCGATGTTGCGCTCACCGGGCCGGTCGGGGTCGGTGCGGGGCTTGCCTCCTGGGAGCCCGACTTCTGGTCGGCGATCCGCAATGCGACGCGTGTGGAAACCTACCGAGCGGAAGAGCGTGCCGCCAACTATGGGCTCGCGCGCTTGAGCCTGCAGGCGGAAATTGCGTCGGATTATTTCACGTTGCGCGGCTACGACGCCCAGAGCGCGATCTACAAACAATCGATCGACCTCTATAGGAATTCGCTCAAGCTTGTGAAGGCTCAGTTCGCCGGCGCGATCGCGTCGGCGCTCGATGTCGCCCGCGTCGAATCGTTGCTGTTCAGCACGGAGACAAAATACGCGCAGATCCAAGGCCAACGCCAGGTGACGGAACAAGCGATCGCCATCCTCGTCAATATGACTCCGGCCAGTTTCACGATCGAACCGGTCGATGACCTGCGCATGGCGAAATTCACGATTCCGCGAAGCATTCCCTCCACGCTGTTGGAGCGGCGACCAGACGTCGCCGCGATGGAGCGCAAAATGGCACAAGCGAACCGCGCCATCGGGATCGCACGCGCTGCCTTTTTCCCCAATGTAAGGTTCGCAGCCGACGGAGGAATCCTGGACGCTGGCTTCGATATCGCCAAGCTGACCGCCGCATTCTGGTCCTATGGCGCCAGCGTTTCGCTGCCGGTCTTCCAGGGCGGCTATCGCCGCGCCCAATTGCAGCGGTCCTGGTCGGCCTATCGCGAAACGGAAGACCTGTACCGGTCGACGGTGCTCAACGCGTTTCGAGAGGTCGAGAACGGGCTGAGCTTGACGAACTGGCTGACCGCCGCGGCCGATCGGCAGGCCGCCGCCGTCGGAGCCTTCTTCAAGACGCAAGACCTGACATCCGAGCTCTATAAGGGCGGTCTAGCGTCCAGCCTCGAGCTGATTTACGCGCAGGTCCAAACGCTAATGGCGCGCACCGACCTCGTGCAGATCAAGGTCGACCTGCTGAGAGCCTCGGTGGCGCTCCTCCGCGCGCTCGGCGGGGGCTTTAACCGCAAGCAATTGCCCGCCGACGAGCAGATCCAGCCCTTCGATAATTTGCAATATGTCAATCTGGACAAACCGCCACCTGCCGGAGGGATCGACGTTAACGCGCCCAATAACTGGGTGAATAACGACCTGACGAAGCCCGCCGTTCCTTAACCGTCCTCACGGAAAATAGCCGAGATTATCGGGTTAAGGGACAATTCGCGGCTTCGTCATCGGCGAGGCGCACTCGAAAAAGAGCGGGACGGCCCTACAAGCGGAAGGACGAGTTGGTGCAGAAGAAGGTGATACCGCAGGCAACCTACGATAAGATCAAGGATCAGATCCTCGCAAAGCAGAAATCACCACGGGATCGTAGCGGCTTAGGACGTGGCATCAAGATGCACCATTGAGGGGAAATACCATGCAGATGGTCTTCATGACGTTTCGCTCATCACTGGAAGACGAAGTGCTTAAGTGGCTGGAGGCAGAACGCGTCTCCTTTACTTTTGTGGAAAAGGCGCACGGAAAAGGCGCGACGGGGCATGCTCCTGGCTCAATTTACTGGGGCGGTAGCAACACGATGCTGTTTGCGGGAATTCAAGATGAGCAGCTCAGTGGCTTCCGGGAACACATTCATAATCTGCAACGGAAGCTCCATGGAGAGGGCAAGGTGCAAGTTCCCTTTCATGTCTTCGTCCTGCCTTGCATCCAATGGTTCTAGCGTTTCGTGCAGATCAGAATACCCCACCAGGCACCTATAACAAGATCGAGGATCACATCGAAGGGTCCCATCGGCCCCCCGGTACCCCCCAAAAAACAGAATCCAGACTGTGCATCTAGAGTCCACGGCTATCGCACCATTTTTCCTCCTGACCCAAACCCGCGCGAATGAAAGGCCAGGTGCCGATATTCCCCCTCCATGCGCGATAGTTCTGCCCCAGTTTAGCCACAGTATTGGACTGATTTCGATTGACTCTCCTCGGCGATAAAGATAAGAGCGTTGCATCTTTTCATCGAGGAGGCATTCGCATTATGGCAGGTTTGAACGTCAGCAACGCCCTTCCAGGCTCACTTATCCTGACCGCCTATTGCGTCGCGTTACTTGCGGGGTGATCAGATCCTCAAGCCGATCAACGGACTCGATTCTACAAGGGGGCTCGCCTGAAGCCAGAGGTGGTCAAAGAATGCAGGCGGAGCCAGGAAGATTTCAATCGCATTATGGAGCCGATTCGGGCGCGACAGAGTCGTGAGGAGGTGGCTGACTTTAACGCAGCTCTTCAGGCAGTCCCTTTGCGCAGCATCCCCAAGGATCGGTATGAAACTATTGCCTTAGATGTTCTCAACTCAAAACATCACTGCTGTATTCTGGACTACACCGATCCTACAGAGGCTCCTAAGCACCCGTTGTTCGGCAAACATTTTGTTGTAGACGCTAAGATCATGTACTTCCCCACAGATTTTGACGCCCGTGATGAAGAGCATATCTGGTTAGAGATGCAGGATACTGTCGATCACAAAACCACATGGCATCTTGATGCAGATTTTGAATCCTTGAATAGAGAGGAGCGGTCTATTATCAGATCGCAATGCAAGGTCCCATACACGCTTGATGGATGCGTTGGACAGTTCTTCGGGGTAATCGGGCGGATACAGAAAACTAAAGGTTCTTGGGTTACAGATTGAGTACATGAAGCTCAGTCCAAGGGAGCCGAATAAGTTATCTTGAAGTCGGCGGCTTGCAGATTCGCAGACGCTCCGTAACGTCAAGAGATCGAAGGGGAATTATGGAGTGTATGGCTATTGTGTGGCTGATCTCAGCTTACGATCAGGGACAATTCCCCGCCATTCGATCCCCTTATTTCCGTCTTCGCCACTCCCACGTCGGGATTGGCTTTGGGTCAATCTACAGCCGCCGCTCTGCCCCGTAGTTGGTCTCACTGCTACAGTTTCAAATCGAAAGAGTTGCATTCCCGACCGAGTCGTTAGTCGAGACGCGGTTTAGGAAACCGTTTTCGGGACCCTCCTCCAGCCTACTCAGACTGCAGCCAGCTTAACCCACATGCAGCGTCGATGAAGGTCGTTGGCCTTGCCTATTGGGGGAGTGGAATCGTTAGAAGAATCCCACCCATTACGTCTCCTGCCTTGAAATCCCTCTTTGGGCTATTGGGGTGCACATTGTGACAATCGGCGCACCTCTGAGACAGGGCTTTATCGGCATAGAGTGCTTGGAAGACGCGAGCCCTGCCCTCGGTTGTAACGCCTGTATAGGGACGATCGGTATTCACGAGGATCTTCGCAAGCGCGGTCCGCTCGAACTCTGTCGTTGGGCTATTCCTTTTATTTATCGGCCAACTGCTGATCAGCCGGAATCGAATCCCATTTGGTTGTTTAGCTACGAGCCGCCCCGTTTCGAGTACAAATTGGGCGGGTAAAGGGAGATCTCCTTTCTCTATCCAATCTTCCGAGGCGTAGATAATGCCTCGCGTCTGCATCCGCTCCACAATCTCGATCGTGTAAAAAGTTCGATCCGCCTGGATTACACTATGTATATAATCGGCGACAATTTCTGGGGATATGCCCTTGGGTGGATTTGTCTCCTTGCTCACGGCGGAGAACACCCACTGACCGAGTACGCAAGTGGAGATGGTTCCAACAGCGAGTCCCAACCAAAAGCCTCTCATGCTCATGATGCGTCCTCCATTTCTGGTCTGTTTCTGGCTTGATCCGCTCATTGGCTCCGATAGACGCTCTCAAACCAATAATGCCGAATAGTTTTTGAACTATTGCTTTTTAAAACTTGATCAGAACGTCCGGAATGTGACGTTATTACTTATCACTTTGAGCCGATTCTTGAAAAGGCTTTTGAGCGAGAGGGGGGAGAGGTTTAATTACCAACTTTAAAGATGCTGGCTTCCCAGGCTGTTCCTTTGCGAACCTTGCGATTCGAGTTTCCCTGAACAACACCCCAACTTTAATCAGTCTGATTGGTAGCACTCTCCCCTTGAGTACGGATGAAATGAGCAAATTAGATTATCGGCCGTATTCATCATGGCGGCGCACCCAGAAGGGTCCACGCTTTCCTTCATCTCGGCCTTTTGGCACCAGGTCGAGGTAGTGGTAGTCCACCATGAACATATCGATGCCACGCGCATACGTTGAATAGGTGTGAAACACTCTTCCGGTGGGGTCTTTGTAAAACACGCTGACTCCCTCCCGCTGCGGGCTGTCCGGATTTTGCAAAGTGAAGTTGTAGAGCGCTTTTTTCTTGGCCAACTCTTCTGGCGTGAACGACACGTGATAATCCAAATTGAAGTCTGTCTCGGACGATGACACCCACTTGAAATTCCAGCCCATCCGCTGCTTATATGCAGCCAACTTGCCGAACGGCGCCTGAGACACAGCGACCATAGTCACATCCCGTTGGTTCAGGTGCCGGATGATTCCATTGAAACTGTCGGCCACATGAGAGCAGTGCGGGCATCCAGCCTCCCATCTGGGGTCAAACATGAAGTGATAGACGATGAGCTGGCTTCTGCCGTCAAATAGTTCCGATAAGGTCTCTTTACCCTTCGGCCCATCGAACACGTATTCTTTGTCCACCTTCACCCTAGGAAGCTGCCGCCGCTCTTGACTCAACTGATCGCGCAATCGGGTGAACTTCTTTTCTCTTTCACCAGTAGGGCTTTGCGGGCGGCAAGCCATTCTTTTTGCGATACCACTTTGGGTTTAGCCATGATCTTCTCCTGCTCTCATCTCCAGAAGGTGCTTATTTGACGGCGAGACGGAATAGACCAAAGCCGAACGACTTACGGAATCTTAACCCCATACTAGTTCCATCTCGAAACACCTAAGAGTATTTCGGTGATATGTACAAGCTCTTGGTGGGTCATGTTTTTAAGCCATCAATGCTGCGAGTGTCAATAGCTCACGACTTCCGGCGTTGTCCTAATTTGAATGAGAAACCATCTTGGTATTAGCGCATTTTGAACAGGTTCCACACTGACGAGTAAACGCCCCTGAAGCTCCAAGTGCCGCCGTCGCGTTCCTCGCCATATGTGTTACCAGCCGTTCCTAGCTTCAAGAGTCGTCCTAGGCAGTCGTCACAATAAGGTTGCTTTGAGTTGGTCCGCAAAAAGGCCGCGATCCTGTCCCCCTCCTTAGATTGGCCCTATCCGCCGTCGCCATCAACTCCCCTAACGCCATAAAATAACATATGGACCTGGGAAGAACTCCTCCTAACAGAAAAAGCGTCAATAGTCTGAAGAAACAAGCTCGCAAGTTGCGCCTGCAAGGTGTGAAAGAAGGTAGGTCCGATGAGGAAATATGTGAAAGTATTTTGGAACGTCTTCGCTGCTGGATGATTGAAAAGCGACTAGATGGTAGAGGACTCTCAGCGCCTAACATGCGAGAGTAAATTGCAGGGTGTATAGAAAGCCGCGATAGAGATCATTCGGCACGGTTCAAAGCGTCTTTCCATCACATGCCCTCCAACGCCGCTGGTTACTGTACCTGAAATGGATAATGAGTGTCGACCCGGTCGAACGAATTCGGCACAGACTCCATCAGAACTGGCGCCAAAAAAAACCGGCGGGACTGATCCTGGAGAGACCAGTCCCGCCGGTCGCACGTCTCCGCTCGAACTTATGGCGCTGGCGTTGGTATAATCTCCGTCTGAGGGATATCCACTTTCCACGGCGTGAGCGGCATCAGAGGGCCAGGCTTGGCGTCGGGCGAAGCGACCAGCACGGCAATCGCGCCGCGCAGCGCACCGCTCAATGAATGGGTGACCAGCGGGTAGGCACCGGCGGATTCCACAATGACGTCGAAGGTGGCGGCGCTACCGGGCCCCACCACGTAGGTTTGCACTCCAACGTGCTTGTTCGCCGGGTTTCCGCTCTCATACACTGCGTCCCAAATTTCTCCGATCGGGTGGAAGGCTGAAAACTCATTCGGCCCCGCATTGACGAAGTAGATCCGCACTCGCTCACCCGGTTTCGCTTCTAAAGCTTTCCCACCGGTTACGAACGGATGGTACTTGAATATGCCTCCGTTAAACACAATGTAATCGAATTTGCGATCAAACATGGCCTGCACATCATCAGGATTCTTGAACAGCTCCGACTGGACCAGGACATATTCACGGTCCGCCTTAGGCCAAGCCTTCGAATTCTTAGGATCCACGATGATGGCGCCGATCATACCACGCGCCACATGCTGGATCATCGGTGGGGCGCCGCAGTGATAGAAGAAGATTCCTGGCTTTCTGGCCACGAAGGTGTAGCTGATGGACTCGCCAGCATTGATCGCTCGGTAGTTTTTCAGGAAGTCGATCTCAGCGGCATGGAAGTCCATGGCGTGAGGGAAGACATTCGTCTTAGGGTTGTCCAGAGTAAAGTTTACGGAATCGCCCTCCATCACCCGCACCACCGGACCCGGGAACTGGCCGTTGAAGGTCCAGGCTTTGTATTTCATGCCTCCTCCGTCCACGACTAATTCCGTCTCAACCGCCGTCATCTTGACTTCGTGGATTTTCGCTAATGCAGGATCAGCGCCAACAGCCTGGCTTCCATACACCATGAGAGATAGAGCAGTGACACACGAGAACCACCTGCGTAGCCGCTTAGATACGAACAACATGAGTGCCTCCTTGTCGGTCGCTCGTTGGAATCAGTCGGATCGGGTGGGGGAGTATAGACCAGAGCGGTGCGCTAAAACATGACTTAGATCATGCTAGGTAAAATAATTCTGGTGCACTGACGTGAGGAGTTCAGGAGGGGGACGAGGCGAGTTGCTTGAGCTTGCTCAGATCTCGAATCACGATGCGCTTGGCTGTACCGGACACCAGCTTGACTCGATTGAACCGGCTCATGATCCGAATCGCGGTCTCTACCGTGACGCCAACCATGTTCGCCAGGTCCTGACGCGTGAGCCTAACCTTGAGATGGAGGCCATCCGGCTCACGCACACCAGTCCGCGAGGCTAGGTTCGCCAGCAAGGCGGCCATTCGCTGCTCGGCTCGGTCCAGCGCCAGGAGTTTCGCATTTTCTTGCGCTTCACTCAGGCGTTTGCCCAGATATTTAATGACTTCCAGTGCTGCCTCAGGGTTCCGGCGAAGCATCTCAAAATAAGACTTCTTGTTCAGCCGCAAGATGCTGACGTCACCCATCGACTGGGCGGTCCCGGGATGGGGCGCCCCGTCGAAAACAGCTGCCTCGCAGCAAAAGAGGTCTCCAGGCAGCAGCACCTTGAGGGTGCATTCCTTGCCATCTGCGGAGGACTTGACGCACTTCACCGCCCCTTCCTTGACGATATGGAAATACTTCGCGGGATCGCCTTCGCGGAAGATATACTCGCCCTTGCTGTAGCGGGCCTCTGTCACCTCCGCGGCAATCTTGCGGCGGTCTCGCTCAGCCAACAGGCTGAAGAGCGGAATCTTCCGCAGTGGTTCCGATTTCTTCATGGACAGCGGGAGTTACAGGATTCGTTTGGCGGTTTCGACAATGGTGCGTGCGCTGATTCCATAACGGTCGATCAGCTCGTCCGGCTTACCGCTGTGGGGGATTTCCCGCACCGCCAGCTTGTGCACCAGGACACCCTCGCTGCCGACCGCGCTCAGGACTGCATCACCCAACCCGCCATGCTCATAATGATCCTCGACCGTGAGGATTCTGCCCTGCGTGGCTCGCGCGCTTTCCAGGAGAGTAGCTCGATCGATCGGCACGATACTATAGAGATCAATGATCCGCAGGGAGACGCCGGATTCCTTGAGCCGGTCATAGGCTTTCAAGGCCTCAAACAGCGTGATGCCGGCCGCCACAACCGTCAGTTGATCGGACTGGCTTTGGCGAACCACTTTGGAGCCGCCGATCTTGAAGGTTTCCTCGTTGCCGTACAGAATCGGCGACTTGGGCCGGCCGGTCCGGATATAGACGGGCCCTCGATGGGCAGCAGCGGCTTCGACCAACCGATGGGTGCAGACAGCATCGGATGGGTAGAGCACCACCATGCCAGGCTGCGCCGCCATCATAGCAATGTCTTCGAGGCCCATCTGGGATGGGCCGTCCTCGCCGATACTGACGCCGACATGTGACCCCATTAGCTTGATGTTGGAATGGCTGATGGCGGCCATGCGAATGAAATCATAAGCACGAGTCAGGAAGCAGGCGAACGTGGCGGCAAAGGGGATCTTGCCGCACGCAGCCAGCCCAACAGCAACTCCGATCATGTTTTGTTCTACGATGAAACTCTCAAAAAATCGGTCAGGGAACTGTTTCCCGAATTTCTCGGTGAACGTGGAGTTCTTCACGTCGGCGTCGAGTCCCACGACGAGGGGATTGGCTTCGCCCAACGCAGCCAACGCGGCTCCGAAGGCCTCTCGCGTCGCAACAGAATCCGTGGGCTTGTAGGCGGGCGGGGGCATCGCTTTCACCGGCCACACACCGTTCAAAGAGACTTCAGGTCGCCGGATCTCAGGCTCGATCGCGCTAGGTTTAAGCTGGCGCGTCAGCTCAGCAATGGCCTTTTCCGCTTCTTCGCCTTTTTTCAGCGCCTTCCCATGCCAATCAGGCCGATCCTCGATGAAGGAGATTCCTTTCCCTTTTAACGTTCGGGCCAACAGGGCGGTCGGTTTCCCTTTGGTCCGGGCCGCTTCGTCGAACGCCGCAAGCAGCGCGGCTGGATCGTGCCCGTCCACGACGATTGCGTGCCAGCCAAAGCCGGCCCAGCGTCCGCGATACCCTTCCATGTTGTGCTGCAATATCGTGGGATCGCTTTGTCCGAGACGATTCACGTCCACAATGGCGCAGAGATTGTCGAGCGCGTAATGCCTCGCCAGTTCCACCGCTTCCCACACAGAGCCTTCCACCGATTCGCCGTCTCCCAGCAGCACATACGTGCGATAGCTGGACTGGTCAAGGCGCTTCGCGTTCCACGCCATGCCGACTCCCGCCGACAAGCCCTGGCCGAGTGAGCCGGTGGCCACATCTACAAACGGGAGTCGTGGCGTCGGATGCCCTTCCAGGTCCGAGGCTAAGGTCCGCAACTTGAGTAGTTCTTTCTTGTCGAACAACCCGGCCTCTGCCCAGGCCGCGTAGAGAAGAGGCGCCGCGTGGCCTTTAGACAGGATGAAGCGATCATTATTGGGATGCTTGGGATTTTTCGGATCGTACCGCATTACGGAAAAGAACAGCGTCGCCACAATGTCGGCGGCGGAACAGCAACTGGATGGATGCCCGCTGCCGGCTTCCGTGGTGGCGCGCACGCTCTCGATCCGAAGATGTGCGGCTTTGTTCTGGATTGCAGTGATCAGTGCTGGGTCCGCAATGCCTCGGGACATCTCGTCTCCTATCGTTCCATTACAATGTCGCCAGTCCGGAATGCTCCCACGTGTGCGCAGCCTAACAAACAAGGCACTGGTGAGTCAATTCAGTCTTGTGCAAGAAAACTTGATGCGTACGAGATGGCTTAGGGCGTGAATGGCCCACTCTCAGGGGGCTGAGGCGGCTGAAGAAAAGCGCCCGGCTTCCCCTCTTGGGGGAGGATGCGGAAATGGGTGATGGCATAGGACACCGGTTGGCCGACCTCGAATTTGCACTGTCGGTACTCCTCCTTGTTCATGCGTGACCGCAGGATGACACCATCGTCGGTTTCAATCTCCAGCCGGTACGCCACACCAAGAAAATAGACATGGCGAAGCCGTGCTTGCTGGCGAAACCGGGCCGGGTCTTCCGACACCTTGACATAATAGGGACGGAATCCGACTTGGACCTGTTGGCCGTCCGGAAACTCTGAGACTGGAAACTCCATCGACCCCACCTTCGCCTTCCCATTTGTCACCTTGGCCTCGAGGATGTTCATCGAGCCGATGAAACGGGCGACGAACTCCGTGGCCGGCTCTTCGTACACATCGGCGGGCGAGCCAACCTGTTCCAAATGACCTTTTGCAAACACGATGATCCGGTCTGAGACCTCCATCGCTTCTTCCTGATCATGAGTGACGAACAGGCTGGTCACATTCAGGTCGTCGTGGAGGCGGATCAGCCACTCGCGAAGTTCCTGCCGCACCTTGGCGTCTACGGCCCCGAACGGTTCGTCCAGCAGCAAGACACTGGGCTTCGGCGCGAGGGCTCTGGCAATAGCCACTCGTTGACGCTGACCGCCTGATAGTTGATGGGGGTAGCGGTCCGCTAGGGCTTCCAGCCCCATCAGGCGTAAGAGATCGGAGACTCGCTGCGCCATCTCCGCTCGCCGCCATTTCTTGATCTTGAGCCCGAAGGCCACATTGTGAAATACCGTGAGATGTTTGAACAGCGCATAATGCTGGAACACAAATCCGATATTGCGCCGCTGGGCCGGGAGATCATTCACACGGACGCTATCGATCAGAATGTCGCCAGTGGAAGGAGTTTCCAGTCCGGCAATAATGCGCAAAACCGTGGTTTTGCCGCTACCGCTTGGACCCAGCAACCCCAGCAGTTCGCCTTCCTCCACCGCGAACGACACGTCCGAGACCGCCTCAACCGTGCCGAACCGTTTCGAGAGATGTCGGATTTCTATTTTCACGGCTTTCCCATTTCTCACGCTTCTAGCTGTCGCCAGCTGTGGCCCGCACCCTCGCGACTTCTAGGACGGTCAGGATCGCGAAAGAAACAACAATGAGCACCATCGCCACTGCATAGGCACCCACGTAGTTGAAGTCGACGTAGCTCTGATAGATGTGCAGCGTTGCAGTCTGCGTCAACAAGAGGACGTTGCCGGACACCACCAGCACGGCGCCGAATTCGCCGATCGCCCGAGCGATCGTCAAAGTGGCCCCGTACACCAACCCCCAACGGACCGCCGGCAGAGTCACTTTCAGGAACACCTGCCACTCGTTGGCGCCCAGGGTCCTGGCGGACTCTTCGCCCGCCTTACCCAACGTTTGGAGAACTGGCGTCAGCTCGCGCACGACGAACGGAAAGGTGACGAAGAGAGTAGCCAAGACCATGGCCGGCATGGCGAAGAGCACCTTGATGTCCAACGCCCCGAAGAACATCCCCAACAACGTCTCAGGGCCAAACAGGAGTACCAGCATAAAGCCTGCGATGACCGGTGAGACGGCGAACGGCAGGTCAATCAGGCCGCTCAGGAGCGTCCGCCCTTTGAACTGCTGTCGGGCCAGCACCAGCGCCGTGACCGTGCCGAAGATCAGATTCAGCACCAATACGATCACAGTAATCTCGGTGGTCAACTTGAACCCGTGTACGGCCTCTGGGCGGGTGATCTCGCCCCAGAACGCGGCAACCCCGTCGCTCATAGCTTGACGACAGAGATACGCAAGGGGACCAATCAACAGGATTCCGAAATAGAGCCAGACTATTGCGATCAGGAGTTTTCTCATTGGATCATTGACGATCGTTTCATCTCAAATTGACTCAGCGACTCAACGGCTCAACCGTCAATCTTCGTTGAACGAAGATCGGCAGGCGCTCTCCAGGTGGCCTTGTCAGACGTTCCATAATTACCAGGGCGACAAAGGAGATCAGTAAGATCAGGACCGACACCGAGGTCGCCCCTCGCGGATTGTAGCTTTCAATCTCTCCATACACGTAGACAGGCGCGACTTGCGTTTTCATCGGGATGTTACCGGCCACGATGACGACAGAGCCAAATTCTCCCAACGCGCGGACAAAGGTGAGAAAGACTCCGGTCAGGAGCCCAGGCAGCATGCCTGGCACGATCACCTTCCAGAAGGTAGCCCAGCGCCCGGCGCCCAGCGTGTATGCGGCTTCTTCTTGCTCTCGCTCGAGCTCCATCAGAACCGGCTGGACGGCTCGGATCGTGAACGGCATCGTGACGAAGAGCATGGCCAGGACAATGCCGGGGGTGTTGTACAGAACCGCGATACCGCCTTGCTGGAGCCAGGCTCCAAATGGACTGGTGGTTCCATAGATCGCAGCAATCATGAGGCCAGCCACCAACGTTGGAATGGCGAAAGGAAGATCCACCACAGCGTTCAGGAACCACCGTCCCGGAAACTCATACCGAACCAACGCCAAGGCGGAGAGCGTCCCAAAGACGGCATTAATCATGGTCGTGACCAGCGCCATTTCCAGTGTCAACACAATGGCAGCCGCCGCCTGCGGCTGTCTGATATCTTCAAGAAAACTAGCCAAACCGCCGGCGAGGGACTGCTTGCCAATCACCAGGAGTGGAAGCAGTACCAGAAACAACACATAACCGACGGCAGCCGACCGCAACGCGAGACCAGCCAGAGTGTCCGGCTTCATCGCGTCATCTCCATGTTGTTTCCACACCTATTGTCCACGTGCAAGTTCCTCGACGATCCTGGTCCAGACACCCTGCGGCCCGAAGAGCAGCCCCTCCAACTTCTCCCATCCGCCGAGCTCCGCGATCGTGAACAGATGGGCAGGGCGGGGGAACAGAGCCGCAGCTTGCGTGCCGACGACGGCTGGCTCGACGGGCCGAAAGCCGAACTCGGTGAAGGCCTTCTGCGCCTCTTCGCTGTGCAGGAAGACCACCAAGGCCTCGCCGACATCGCGGACACGATGTTTGTCCACATTGCGGTCAATGACGGCCACCGGGTTTTCCACCAATAGGGTTTCGGCTGGGATCACCACCTCATAGGGCCGGCCGGCTTCGATGCGGGGCAGCAGCTCGTTCTCGTACGTGACAATCACATCGCCGACTCCTCGCTCGAAGGTCGTCACCGATTCGCGCCCGCTCTTGTCCATCACTTTCACGTTCTTTTGGATGCGCTTCAAGAGCGACGCCGCGTACGTGGGTCCCTGCTTTGGTTCCGCCAGCTTCAGCCCGGCTCCATAGATCGCGATGATGTCCCACATCGCGCCTCCGGAGGTTTTGGGGTTGGGGTAGAGGACGTCCAGCCCTGGCTTGGCAAGATCCTCCCAGGTCTTGATGCCCTTCGGATTGCCTTTTCTCACGCCGAACGCGACGACCGACGCGGTGACGATGCCCTGGTGCGGCCCGCCTCTCCACTTGTGCGTGATCAGCCCGGCCTTGGCTACCTGATCCAGGTCACCTTCCAGGGAGAGGGCTGCAATATCAGCCTGGAACCCGCCGATGATCGCCCGGGCCTGAGCGCCGGAGGCTCCGTAGGAACTGCGGATGCGAACCTCCTGGCCGGTGCGCTGTTTCCACTGCTGCTGGAACGCTGGGATGATGCGTTTTTCATAGGCCTCCTTGGGAACGCTGTATACTGCGAGGATCAATTCCTGTGGCCCGGCTGTCTCGGCCGCTCGTACCTCCTGGCTCAGGATCGGAAGAAAAAGGGCAACGATCGTAGAGATTAGTCGCTGCGAGCAACTCATCACTCATTACTCATCACTGTCTGGTCGCCTGTCCCGCAAAATCTCTGAGCGTGTAGTTGTCGAGGATTCCAGCGATGGCATTGCGGACTCCCCCCATAACATCCTGGATGGGGCAGCTTCCCTTCTTGACATAGGGGCAATCGCTGCATTTTTGATAGGCGGTTTTGCTGACGCATCCGATCGGCGCCAGAGGACCGTCTAAAATGCGGATCACTTGGCCAAGAGTGATCTCGTCAGGCGGTTTGATCAGGCTATAGCCACCGCTGACACCGCGGCGGCTGGCGAGGAGGCCCGCGTTCTTGAGTGCCAGCAGGATCTGCTCGAGGAACTCAATGGGGATGTGTTGTCGTTTGGCAATCTCGTGCCGTTGCAAGAGTGCCCGACCGTACTGGGCGGTTAACTCAAGGAGCGCACGGAGCGCGTATTCGCTCTTCTTTGAAAATTTCATGGCGGGTGGCTCTATTCTAAACTGAATTACTCAACTATTATCACATTAGCCCGACCAACCTGCCTTCGTCAAGTTCCAAACGCATCATCACGGTCACTCAGGTCCTTTCCGAATGGGCTCCAGGGCGCGGAGACCATTGCTTGACGAGCGCACCGGTTTCTTGTTAGTTTGGCAACGCTTCTGAGAGGGTTGCCTCTCTCAGGAATGTTCCTGTTTGGCCGTCTGCCTGGCCCCAGACACCGACCCACGGCAAGCGTAAGGACGACCTGTGACCTTTCAGGAGCTGATCCTCTCTCTGCATCGCTATTGGGCCAACCAGGGCTGCGTCATTCACCAACCGTATGATCTCGAGATGGGGGCTGGCACCTTCCATCCCGCGACCTTTTTGCGAGCCCTCGGCCCGGAGCCCTGGAGGGCGGCCTATCCACAGCCCTGCCGTCGTCCGACTGACGGCCGATACGGCGAAAACCCGAATCGACTGCAGCACTATTACCAGTATCAGGTGGTGCTCAAGCCTTCACCGGACGATATCCAGTCGCTGTATCTTGGCAGTCTGGCCCATCTAGGCATCAATCCCAAACAGCACGACATTCGGTTCATCCAAGATGATTGGGAATCGCCTACGCTGGGCGCCTGGGGTCTTGGATGGGAGGTCCGCTTGGACGGGATGGAGATCACCCAGTTTACCTACTTCCAGGAGATTGGGGGGATCGAACTCAACCCGATCACGGTCGAGATTACTTACGGCACAGAGCGGATCGCGATGTACCTCCAAGAGGTGGACAGTGTATACCACCTGGCCTGGTCTGATACGATCGCCTATGGAGACATTCATCACGAGACGGAAATCCAGTGGTCGAAATACAACTTTGAGGAAGCGGACGTCAGCATGCTGACCGCCACCTTTCCAGCCTTCGAGTCGGAATGCAAGCGGCTGCTGGCCAGCGGGTTGACCCTCCCAGCCTATGATTACTGCATCAAGACGTCCCACCTGTTCAATCTGCTGGATGCACGTGGTGCGATCAGCGTAACCGAGCGGACTGGGTACATTGCGCGTGTCCGGGCCTTAGCCCGTCTGTGCGCAGAGCGCTATCTGAGGGAACGCCAGACCAAAGGGTATCCTCTGCTGAAACCACAGGGCCAATCGAAGAACCAGTCGACAGGCACGGCTCTCGTGAAGTCGTAACGCTCGTCACATGGCGAACCCCAAGAAGAAACCTAGAGCCAACCCTTCCTCGGCGGGCGAACCATTACCAGCCGAGCTCCTCCTGGAAATCGGGACAGAAGAACTGCCGTATCAGTTCATCCCACCAGCCCTCCGTACCCTAGGGGATTCAGCAGCACACTTCCTGAAAGAACATCGCCTTTCGCATGGAGCCGTGCGCACGTTTGGAACCCCAAGACGTCTTGTGTTGGTGGTGGCCTCGCTTGCAAGTCGCCAAGCGGCAACGGTCAAGGAAACGATGGGACCATCCAAAGCGCACTCCTTCGATGCGGCCGGCCAGCCGACGAAGGCAGCGGTCGGGTTTGCAGGCTCGCAGGGGGTGTCCGTGAAAGACCTGGAAATTCGACAGACCCCGAAGGGTGACTATGCCTTTGCGGTCAAACGAGAGCCAGGGCATCTGACTCACAAACTTCTGGCCGATTTCTTGCCGTCGTTGATCGAGCAACTCTCTTTTCCAAGGTCCATGCGCTGGAATGAGAGCGGCATGAGGTTCGCTCGTCCTATCCGCTGGCTGCTGGCGCTCTATGGTGGGAAAGTCGTGAACTTCCAAGTGGGTGGGATCCTGAGCAGCGACCGCACTTGGGGCCATCGTTTCCTCTCATTCGATGAATCAAAGACAAACCAATGGGTTCGGGTGAATGACTTCATGTCCTACGTGAAGACTTTGGAGCGGCGCGGTGTGATTCCCGACCAGGAGCAACGGCGAGAGATGATTCTCTCCCAATTGACACGCCTGACCCACTCGGTGCGTGGCAATCTACACCGAGATGACGATCTGCTGGAACAGGCCATTTATACCGTGGAATATCCGTACGCGATCCTCGGAACCTTCGCCCCCCAGTACCTCTCTCTCCCCAAAGTGGTTCTCATGACCGCGATGAAGGAACATCAGGGGTTTTTCTCCGTCATGCATCGAGATGGGACCTTGCTACCCAAGTTCATCTCAGTCACGAACATGAAGCTGGCGGACATGAGGCTGATTCGAGAAGGCAATGAACGGGTACTCGCGGCCCGCTTGGCGGACGCCAAATTCTTTTTTGACGAGGATCGGAAATTCAAACTGGCGGACCGAGTCGAGAAACTGAAAGGTGTGATCTTCCACCAGAAGCTGGGCACACAGCATCAAAGAACCGACCGGATTGTTGCGCTGGCCACCACACTCGCAGGTATGCTAGGAGGCGATCAACTGATCAAGACCTGTCGTCGCGCCGCTGAATTGAGCAAGGCCGATTTGCTGACCGGGATTGTCGGGGAGTTCCCGACTCTCCAGGGGGAGATGGGAAGGGAGTATGCCCGGCATGATGGAGAGCCGGATGCGGTGAGCCTGGCTCTCGGCGAACAGTACTTGCCGCGCGCGATGGAAGGCGAATTGCCAAAGACGCTCGAGGGGAAGATCCTCTCATTGGCCGATCGGTTGGACATGATTGTGGCATTTTTCCATGTCGGGATCGTGCCAACCGGCTCAGAAGATCCCTTCGGGTTGAGACGACATGCGTCCGCCGTCGTTCGGATCCTCGTTGAGGGAAACCTTTGGCTGAATCTGAGCGAGGCGACTACGCACGCGAAAGAACTGGTACAATCCCAAGGTCTCCCAGCCGCACTGCCTGCACACACAAGTGTCAGCCCCAAAGGTGGTAGCAGCGAGCCGCTGGATTTTATCGCTGAACGACTGCGGTACTACGGACGAACGGTGCATGGCTTGCGGGACGATGTCATGGAGTCAGTCCTGAAACCTGCAGCCAAGAAGGCTTTTGTTTTATCGGATCTCCTTGCGCGGATGAAGGCATTGCAGGCGATTACCACGAGGCAGGAGTTCGACCCTCTCATGGTCGGATTCAAACGAGCGCACCGTCTGGTCCAGAAAGAAAAGTGGTCTCGTGACTTCATCAACCCGAAACTCGTTCAGCATCCCGCAGAAAAAGAACTCAACAATGTATTGAGCGAGGTTGAGCCACGCTTTCAGGTTATGATGGCCAAGAGCGAGTATGCGAAGGCCCTGGAAGAGCTGGTTCGAATGAAACCGGTTATCGATCAGTTCTTTGTCGGAGTCATGGTGAATGCCGACGATCCGGCGCTGAGAGAGAACCGATTGTCGATGCTGTACAAGGTGGATGTTCTCTTTCAGCAGTTCGCGGATTTTTCTCAAATCGTGGTTCAAGGGACCTGATTAGGGTGACGGCACGATGGCTTCCTCGAGCGAAGACCCAGCAACCTGCTCCGAGCCAGTTGGCCAAGATCATGTGGAAAGCCTGAAAGGGGAACGGCTCCGACGCTATAGTTATGCTGTGACGGCTGCCATGATCGTGCTGTGCAATGGAGTGTTCTTGCTGGGGCTTTGGGGCAGCGGGGTGAAGCTGGACAGTTTGATCCGGATCCCGGATTCCTTCAACCCGACCAAAGATATCTGCTTGCGTCTAAGCTGGCACAGGGTCGCCGGACTCGAGGAACCGATCCGGCTCTGTTCCGAGTGGATCAACCTGTCTGACCCCTCAGGAGAAACCCACAAGTTTCAACAGGAAACCCAAGTGGTTCAAGGGGCCGACGGGAAACTGTATTTCGACCACGGCACGCGCGTGGACTACCGGTTCTTCCTGTTTGGGTCATTTGTAGCGGTGGTGATCGTACTGGGAGTCTCGCTGAAACGGTATTTGATCGCGCGCTACCGGGAGCGACTCGGCATCCCGAGCGGCAAAATGTCATCCGTCACGTAGAGTCTTCATCACTCATCAGTCAATCATAGAGAGGGTGGGCGTGGGCACCAAAAAATATGTCTATTACTTCGGAGACGGGAAGGCCGAAGGTTCTGGCGAGATGAAAAACCTCCTTGGTGGAAAGGGAGCCGGGTTGGCGGAGATGACCAATCTCAAGATTTCCGTGCCTCCCGGTTTTACGATCACCACCGACGCTTGCGTGGAATACTATCGCCAGAAGAAGGCATTTCCCAGAGGCATGTGGGATCAGGCGCTGCAGTGTTTAAAGAAGGTAGAGCGCTCAATGGGGGCCCGCTTTGGTGATCCGTCAAGTCCGCTCTTGGTCTCGGTGCGATCCGGAGCTCGAGCATCAATGCCGGGGATGATGGACACGGTCCTCAATGTCGGGCTGACGGAACGAACGGTCGAGGGATTGGCGGCCAAGACACGGAATGAGCGGTTCGCCCAGGACAGCTATCGGCGCTTCATCACGATGTTCGGCAGCATCGTCATGGGCGTTGGACGGGAACATTTCGAGGAAACTCTGAAGCATAAGAAGGCGGAACTCGGCATCGTGCAGGATACGCATCTGGACGCGAAAGCCCTCAAGGAACTTGTGGGACGGTTCAAGGCACTCATCCGCGAACAGACTGGGCGGGAGTTTCCCGACGATCCGCTGGTGCAATTGAAGATGGCCATCGATGCGGTGTTTTCGTCATGGTTCGGCGCCCGGGCCGTCACGTACCGACGTCTCTACAGCATTCCAGACACGTGGGGAACAGCCGTCAATGTGGTCGCGATGGTGTTTGGCAATATGGGAGAGACCAGCGGAACGGGAGTCGCATTCACCCGTGATCCGGCTTCAGGTGAGCGAACCTTCTTTGGGGAATGTCTGATGAACGCACAAGGCGAGGACGTGGTCGCAGGCATTCGCACGCCGCTTCCGATACGCGCCCTCGCGGATACCGTCCCCGGAGCTTACAAGGAACTGGTGGCCACGCAACAGAAGTTGGAACGACATTACCGGGACATGTTGGACCTCGAGTTCACGATTCAAGAAGGCAAGCTCTTCATGCTCCAGACCCGGGTGGGGAAACGAACCGGCATCGCGGCGGCCCGGATTGCTGTGGACATGGTCAAAGAAGGCCTGATCAGCAAGCGAGAAGCGGTGCTGCGCGTTTCCCCGGATCAACTGGCGCAATACCTCTATCCGATCTTTGACGCAGCGGAAGAAGCCAAATGCACCGCTCTCGGCAAGGGCCTGCCGGCTGGTCCCGGTGCCGCGGCGGGGAAGATTGCCTTGACTCCTGATCGAGCAGTCGACATGCAGGCGAAGGGGGACCGCGTCATTCTGGTCCGGCAGGAGACTAGCCCTGATGACATTCACCGCCAGAGGGGGAATGACAAGTCACGCCGCGGTCGTGGCTCGACAAATGGGGAAGGTCTGCGTCGCAGGTTGCGAAGCGGTGGAAGTGGAAAACGCCACCACCGTCAGAATCGGCTCGCAGGTCTTTAAAGAGGGCGACCACCTCTCCATCAACGGCTCGACCGGCAACGTGTATAAGGGCGACATACCCGTGGTGGAGTCCGAGGTCATCCAGGTCATACAGGGCAAGATGGATGCGCGCAAGTCGGAGAAATACCAATGCTTCGCCACGCTCATGTCATGGGCGGACGAGATCCGACGACTGAAGGTTCGGGCCAATGCCGACATCCCAGACCAGGCGAGGATCGCCCGAGGCTTCGGCGCGGAGGGCATCGGTCTGTGCCGCACCGAGCATATGTTCTTCGCCGAGGATCGCATCCCGATCATGCAGCAAATGATCCTGGCTCGCACGCGCGAAGACCGGGAGCGTTATCTGGATCAGTTGCTTCCTCTTCAAAAGCAGGACTTCATTGGACTCTACAAAGAAATGAAGGGCTTTCCGGTCACGATTCGTCTGTTGGACCCTCCGCTGCACGAATTTCTGCCCAAACGCGAAGAGCTCATGGTTGAAATTGCGCGGTCTGAGTTGACCGGCGAGAATCCAGGGCTCATCGAAGAAAAGCGACGCCTGCTTGCGAGGGTCGAAGAACTGCACGAATTCAACCCCATGCTTGGGCTTCGAGGCTGCCGGCTCGGCATCACTATGCCGGAGATCACGCGGATGCAGACCCGCGCGATCATCGAGGCGGCGTGCGAAGTCGCTCGGGAGGGGAAGAAGATCGTCCCGGAAATCATGATCCCGCTGGTCGGCATGATCACCGAAATGAAGGCGCAGAAGAATCTCATCCGAGAGGTTGCGGCGGAGACGATGAAGCGTTGCGGCGTGAAACTCTCCTACCTCGTCGGGACGATGATCGAACTGCCGAGGGCGGCCGTGACAGCAAAGCGTATCGCAGAAGAAGCCGAATTTTTCTCCTTCGGGACCAACGATCTCACCCAGACCACCTTCGGCTTTTCTCGGGATGACGCCGCCAAATTCGTCGGCATCTACAAGGCGGAAAACATCCTCGATGCCGATCCCTTCGCCGTCCTGGATCGGGAAGGAGTAGGAGCCCTGATGCGCATGGCGATGACGGAAGGACGGCGGGCTCGTCCTGATCTCAAGCTCGGGATTTGTGGAGAGCATGGAGGGGACCCAAGTTCCGTGGAGTTTTGTCACCAACTGGGCCTGGACTACGTCAGCTGCTCGCCATACCGTGTCCCGATTGCGCGCCTTGCGGCAGCGCAGGCTGCTTTGACGGAGATGAACACCGCCCTGACGGCCGGTAAGCGGCCCACCCAGCGAGCGACGCGGCCAGCACGACGGGCCGGGCGAACAGCCCCTCAGGAACAGAAATCACACCGCCGGAGCCGCACACACCGCGCTCGTCAGATCCGGTGACAGACAAAGCCCTGGACAAACAGTATATGGCGCTGGCGCTTCGCCTGGCCGCCAAGGGGCGGGGACTCACCAGTCCCAACCCAATGGTGGGCGCCGTGGTAGTGGCGCGAAATCGGCTCATCGGGAAGGGCTACCACCGACGGGCCGGCGGCCCGCACGCTGAAATTCTAGCGCTTCAGTCGGCCGGTGATCGGGCGAAGGGCGCAACCCTTTACGTGACGCTTGAGCCCTGCTGTCATCGGGACAAGCGCACTCCTCCCTGCGTTCCCGCCATCATTGCGTGCGGTATCCGACGAGTGGTCGTCGCGATGCGAGACCCGAATCCTCAGGTCTGCGGACGCGGTCTTCGCCAGCTTCGACAAGCCGGTGTCACGATCACAGTGGACTGCCTTCGCGAGGAAGCAGAACGCCTGAATGAAATATATTGCCACTGGACGCGTACCGGCCGGCCGTTCGTGGTGGTGAAGGCCGCGATGACGCTGGACGGCAAGATCGCCACGGCCAGTGGGGAGTCGCGATGGATCACCGGCGAGGCAGCCAGGCGGCACGTACATGGTCTTCGGAGGCGCATGGACGCTGTGATCGTCGGAATTGGAACCGTCCTGCGGGACGATCCGAGACTCACGGTCAGACTCGGATCGAGTCGGTCCGGAGGTCATTCCAATCGTCAACCGCTTCGCGTGATTCTGGACAGCCGCGCCCGTATCCCACCGACAGCCAAGGTACTGTCGCCGGCTGCCAGGGCCAGCGGCGGGTCAGGCAGCCGGACCAACACGGTTGTCGCCACGACTGTGAAGGCGCCCCGACATCGCATTGAGCGGCTGCGGGCACAGGGCGTCACGGTACTGGTCCTTCCGTTTCAAGATGGGCGCGTATCCTTGCGTGCCTGTCTCTCCCGCCTGGGACAGATGGCCATCACCAGCGCGATGATCGAAGGGGGGAGCGAACTGAATGCCTCAGCCTTTCGCGAAGGACTGGTCAACAGGATTCTGTTCTATATCGCCCCCCGCCTCTTGGGCGGACAGGGTGCGAAAGGAGTCATAGGTGGACCTTCTCCTCAACGGTTGGCGGAGACCCTGTCGATTACGGACATCTACGTCCGACGGCTCGGAAGCGACCTGCTCCTGGAGGGGACCTTGCGGACGACAGGACGTGCCAGGCGCATGACATGAGCATGGGTCGCATAGAGCCTTCGCCCGAGCCGCCTCATCGCGCCGGTCACTGACCCCTGTCCCCCAATGATTTTGACAGTCCCGCGGTAAAGATGGTACGGTGCTGCGGTGCCAGTCACCCCGCACAAGCGAAGCCTATCCTCACTCATCAACGATCCTCCGCCCTGCTTCGCTGCCCTTCTATGTCTCGCGACAGGCACGGCAATCCTGACACTCCATGCAGTCTGTGTCCTGTCCCGTTGCGCAGACGCCGGGGCCGTCCCGGCCGAGGCGGACCTTCCGCCCCTTTCGCGGCTCGTCCACGAATTCCTCGAGACAGAGGATGCAGATCATGCCAGGCAAGTGCTGACCGAAGTTCTTGGGAATCCCCAGGCAGATCTCACATCAGTGGAGACGATCATCAGAACGGGACATCGCTATGAAACGCGTCCGGTGGGGATGCAGGCCGGGGTCCCTCTTCGTGTCAGGAACCGTTCCCACCGGTACGGACTGTACGTACCCCTGTCGTACCGTCCCACGAAAGACTACGCGCTGGTGGTCTGCTTGCACGGAGCCGGGTTCACGGGCGACACCTATCTGGAGCGCTGGCAGGCACGGCTGGGCGATGGCTATCTCCTGGCTTGCCCGACCTTAGTCCAAGGTGCTTGGTGGACACGTCAGGCAGAAGAATTGGTGCTCGCCACCATTCGCGCCGTCCAGGCCCGCTACCGCATCGATCCGGATCGGATCTTTCTGACTGGCATGTCGAACGGAGGAATCGGCGCCTGGATCATTGGGAGTCACCATGCCCCGCTGTTCGCCGGCCTCGCGCCTATGGCAAGCGGGTTGGATGATGCCCTCTTCCCTTTCCTGGAAAACCTGCGGCACACGCCGACTTATCTGATCCATGGTCTGAAGGATCAGGTGATGCCGGTCGAGTTGAGCCGTTCCATTGTGAGGGAATTGACGCGGCTCGGATATGAATTCGTCTATCGGGAGCATGATCGAGTCCACTCCATCGCCGGTGGCCATTACTTTCCGCGAGAGGAGCTCCCCGAACTCGTAGCCTGGTTCGAAGCCCATCACCGCGACCCCTTTCCAAGGAAGGTGACAGTGGTGCGCGACGCCACCCACCTGACCGCCTTCGGCTGGGTGCGCATCGATGCCACAGACCGGATCGTGGCTTTGACGGAAAACCTGACCGACACCCGGGACGAGACCATCGTCAACCGAGTCTACGCCAAACTGGAAGCGGAAATTGTCGCGCCCAACCGAGTCGAGGTACGCACGCAGCGGGTGAGACGCTACAGCCTGTTTCTGAACCAATGGCTCGTCGATCTCTCCAAGCCGATCAGAGTGGTCACCGACGGTCGGCTGACCTACGAAGGGCCGGTGATTCCTAGCGTGGAGACCCTGCTGCGCGAGGCGCGCCTGCGCCAAGACCGGCGTATGCTGTTCCCGGTTCTCTTGAGTCTGCCGGTGGAGGGCAAACCATGAAGTGGTTCCGGACCCGCGATCCCTCCGGAGGGTCCTCGAAGTGCTGGTGGACCGGAACCGGCGTACTCAGCCTGCTGCTGATCGGGATCCCGGCCGAGCCCGCCACGGATCCCTGTCACCTCGCATCGGAACAAGAGGGGCTCCTCTTCCCAGTCGAACGGGTGGACCCTGACTGGCGCTGTCGGCTGGGACCCATCGTGAACAGCTCTACGACGGTCGGGGTGATTGGCCCGGTTCAGACACCGATTGCCCAGGGATTCTACGAATATTTGCTCGACCGTCCCCCTGTCATCGCATCACTCGTGCAACGACTGCGTATCGCCAATTTCCAGGCCTCCGCGAAAGGACCGAACCAGTTCTGGGTCAATGATGGGGATGGGACTCAAGGATTGCTCACGATGGTTCATGACGACCAGACGACCCGCATCTATCACATCGACGGATACCATGAGGGGACGCTGTTCCCGCTGGTCCGCGCCAAGGCCGTAGTCTTCATGAAGATCAGGCCTGTGCTGACCCAGGAGCGACAAGCAGCGGTCGAGACCACGCTCGTCTCGTACATCCGTCTGGATGACCGCATCCTGTCCGCACTGTTCTACATCCTGAGACCCCTGGTCGGTGGAGCCGTCACCCGAAAAATTGTGAGAGGCTTTGAGGTAACCAACCAACTCAGCACGACGATTGCGCAGGATCCTGACCGCGTCGCCCAAGAGGCAACCTCGCCGCCGTTGTTCACACCCGATGAGCTCGAGTCGCTTAAAACGCGGCTCCAGTCGATGCGCCGGCCCATGCCACCACCCCAACCCCCACATCCGGCTCCATGAACCAGGCACACAGTTTCTTCCTGCTCTGCGGGATCGGCGTCTTCTGTTTTCTTAGCTATAACCTCGTGCGGATGCCGGTGCTGGCTCTGTTCGCCCAGTCGCTGGGCGCCGGGCCGGAAAGCATCGGCCTGGTCGTCTCCGTCTCGACCCTGACTGGTGTGCTGCTGAAGCTCCCATCCGGCGCGCTATCGGATATCTATGGTCGGCGTCTGCTGCTGCGAGTCGGCGTCCTGGCGTTCGGTCTTCCACCGTTTGTGTATCCCTTCGTCTCCGATCTGGAGACACTGATAGGTCTGCGGTTCGTCCACGGGCTGGCGACAGCGATCTTTGCCCCGGCTGCGCTTGCCACCGTGGCAGAAATGTATCAGACACAACGCGGCGCGGCACTGGGCTGGTATACCGCCTCCACTCAGGCCGGCGCCCTCCTAGGGCCGGTTCTAGGAGGCTGGTTGGCCTACGCAGCCGGGTTTCCGGTCACGTTCGTGACCGGCGGGATCTTCGGTTGTCTCGGCCTCCTGTTCTTCTTCAGCCTTCGTTTGAATCCGCCTCCACCACGGGGAGAAAAAAGGCTGGCATTGGTTCTGGCGGACATGTGGAAAGGCGTCCACATTGTCTCAGGCAATACACGAGTGCTCGTCACCAGCGTCACGGATGCGGCCAAGATGATCGCCAACGGCGCACTCATGGCCTTCCTGCCGATCTATGGAATTTCGGCTGGACTGAATCCGGGCGAAGTGGGACTCTTATTCGGGATTCAAGGCGTGACCTCCTTGCTTTCCAAACCGGTGATGGGACGAGCGTCAGACCGGTTCGGACGTCGGCCCCTCATTCTGCTCGGCCTCTTGATTTGCGCAGGTTCGTTTGTGCTGATCCCCTCGACGTCCGCGTTCCCGATGTTACTGGCGTTGGCCGCCGGGTTCGGGTTCGGCGAAGCTGTGGTCACGTCCTCCACTTCGGCGCTGGTAGCCGATCTCTCAGAACTCAAGACACTGGGAGCTGGCATGGGAATGCAAGGGATGATTAACGACATCGGACATGCCAGCGGGCCGTTGCTGGCAGGCCTGCTGATCGCGCACCTAAGCTATCAGGGAGCCTTTGCCGCGATTGCTGTCATCCAGCTGGTCGCTGCGGGGATCTTCTGGATCGTGGTGAAACGCTAGTGCCGTTCCAACTTCTCCCACCAAGACGAGGTCCGTTCCGCCGAATGGACGGAGGGAGGCAATGCACTATAGATACGTCTTGCTGAGCGAAACCGACGGACGCTTCTACACGGGAACGACTGGCGATCTTCAGAAGCGACTAGACCAACACGCAGGCGGTCGTGTTCGATCTACCGCCTACAGGCGACCGCTGAAGCTGCTCTATGACGAGGCGTGCCTCGCGCCCGAGGATGCGTATCGACGCGAGCGCTTTCTCAAGACTGGGAAGGGTGGCCGATACTTGAAAAACCGACTCGCCTCTTCGCTTTGTGAACTTTGGGAGAACACGTCCCGTTCCACGGTGTTGGAATAGGACAAGTTGGAACGGCGCTAGCTCCCCATCAGGGACATGACGCACAACGGTATGCTAAGATTGGCGAGCGAAATTCAGGAGAGGGCATCAGTGAAACCGGAATTCGAAACGGCCGATATCGTGGTCGGCGTGCTGGCAGCGATCGGCGTCGTTGTGTTGATTATCGTCTTCGCGTGGGTCTTTAAGGATAGGATGCTGAACAAATAATGTTTACTGGAATCGTGGAGGAGATGGGCGTTGTCAAGGCGCTCGAGCACAATCCGAAGGGGACCAGGCTGACCATTCTGGCTTCCACGATCCTGGACGACTTAGCGGTCGGAGCGAGTGTGAGCATTGATGGGGCCTGCCTGACCGTTGTCGCGCTCAACGATCAAGAGTTCTCAGTGGACGTGTCTCCCGAAACGCTCTCGGCCACGACGCTTGGAAAGCTGGCGGCCGGCGGGCCGGTCAACCTGGAGCGCGCGTTGAGGATCAATGAACGGATCGGAGGCCATCTGGTCGCCGGGCATGTGGAGGGCGTGGGTTCAATCCGAGACCGGCGGCAGGAAGGAAACGCGATCCTGCTCACGATTGAGGCACCCAAGGAGGTGCTGCGCTACTGCGTCTCCAAAGGTTCCATCACGGTGGACGGAATCAGCCTGACCATCAATGAGGTGAGTGAGCGGTCATTCACGGTGGCGATCATTCCTCACACCGCGAAGGTCACAGCGCTGGGTCTCAAACATCCAGGCGATCCGGTGAATCTGGAATCAGACCTGATCGGCAAGTACGTCGAACGGCTCCTGCAAGCGCGGGATCACCTGCCTCCTCAACAATCTCCCGCGATCGACCGGGACTACCTCCGAAAACGGGGCCTCCTCTGACGCACCCCCTCCCTAACTCTCTAACTTCCCTCTCTAATGGAATGATGCCCGTGTTCGGTCCAACTGCGGCCGTCGAGCGAGGCCCTTCGGAGGGCGCGCGCTCCGGGAGCACAGGACCGACACGGGCGTCGTTCCACACCCCCCTATTTCACAAAAAACGGCTTAGAATCCTCCCCTGATGCAGTGGTCACGGTCAGGAGCCGGATTCCCTTCTTGCCGGACGGCACGGTTGCCGTCACTGTTGACTCATTCACGTGTACGAATGTGGCCGGGCTGCCGGGGCCGAAGGAGACGGAAGACAGGCAACCAGGCGCGCCGAAGTTTGTCCCCGTAATAGTCACCTTGTCTCCGGTTTTCCCCTCATCCGGCTTGACCGTTTCAATCTTGGGGGTGTCCCCGAAGCAGGCTGTTGCTGTATCCACGATGCCGGCTCCAGGAGCCTTGGTCGCCCCCTTGGAGGTCGTGCCCTTCTTCGCGGGCTGAACCGACTTTTCTTTCTTGATCGGTTTCTCTTTTTCCGCCGACCACGCGACTGTCACTCCAACCGGACTGACGACAACCAGCACAGTCAGAAGAAGAGCTGCGTGGTATGCCCTTGAGAGCCTCAGAATCCCGACGCGCATCATCGCCTCCATATGAGATGAGCGGGAGGGAACCTCACTCGGAAGTGTCCCGCCCGCACCCACAGGGTTACTCCTCAAGAGTGGAAATATCTCCAGGGTCCTGGCCAAGTTCTTTGGCCTTGAGCACCCGCCGCATAATCTTACCGGACCGGGTCTTGGGAAGGGAGGTCACCACCTCGATCTCCTGCGGCACTGCAATTTTCCCCAGCTCCTTCAGGACCTGGTCCTTCAGCGACTGGATGAGATCGTGGCTTTCCTGCTGTCCCTGCTTTAAGATCACAAAGGCCTTGATTGCCTCGCCTGCCGTCTTGTGAGGTTTGCCGATTGCGGCCGCTTCAGCTACAGCGGGATGACTCACCAAGGCGCTCTCGACCTCGGCGGTGCCGATGCGATTGCCCGCCACCTTGATGACGTCATCCGCCCGCCCCATGAACCAGAGATAACCATCTTCGTCCTTCCGGCAGACATCACCGGCGGTGTAACAGTTGGGAATGGTATTCCAGTACACGAGGTACCGGTCAGGGTCCTTGTAAATGGTGCGCATCATGGCGGGCCAGGGTTTCTTGATGACTGCGAACCCGCCGGCATTGGCCGGCAGGCTGTTGCCCGCGCGATCCACGACGTCCGCCTCAACACCCAGGAAGGGACGGGTCGCCGACCCCGGCTTGAGCGGCACACAGGGCAGTGGTGTCACCAAGATCATGCCGGTTTCAGTTTGCCACCAGGTGTCCATGATGGGTTTTGTGCCCCCCGTCACGCGGTGGTACCATTCCCAGGCCTCCGGATTAATCGGTTCGCCGACGCTGCCAAGCACACGGAGCGTTGAGAGGTCATATTTCTTCGGCCAGTCCTCCCCATACCTCATGAGCAACCGGATTGCGGTCGGCGTCGTGTAAAAAATCGACACTCCATACCGTTCGATCAGATGCCACCAGCGTCCGGGATTCGGATAGTCCGGTTTGCCTTCTGCGGTGAGGATCGTGGCTCCGTTCAGGAGAGGACCGTAAACGATGTAACTATGGCCCGTCACCCAACCGGGATCGGCCACGCAGAAATACACATCATCATCCTTCAGATCGAACACATACTTCATCGTGATGTACGTGCCGACCATGTAGCCGCCGTGCACGTGCACCACGCCTTTGGGTTTACCGGTCGTGCCGGAGGTATAGAGAATATAGAGCGGTGCCTCCGCATCAAGCGGCTCGGCCTGGGAAACCGCTTTTTCCTTCTCCAGCCAGTCGTTCCAGTCAATTTCCTTAGGAGCGGACAACCCGGTGGCTGACTTCTCACGCCTGACTACCACGACCCTCTCGACCGAGCGACAGTTGGCGACCGCCTGATCCACGACACTCTTGAGATTGATGACCTTGCCCCGATCGTAACCGACATCGGCTGTGATGACCACACGTGACTCCGCATCCTGAATGCGGCTCTCCAGCGCTGGCGCGCTGAATCCTGAATAGACGACGCTATGGATGACCCCTAGGCGGGCACAGGCCAACATCGCCACGATCTGCTCAGGGATCTTCGGCAGATAGATGGTGACGCGGTCGCCCTTGCGCAGCCCGAGCGCCTTCAATGCATTTGCACAGCGGCAGACCTGACGGAAGAGCTCGCCGTAGGTGAAGATGCGTTCTTCTCCCTGTTCTCCCACCCAAATCACAGCCACCTTATTCCGGCGCCAGGTTTTCACATGCCGGTCCAGACAATTGTAGGAAATATTGCAGGTGCCGCCCACAAACCACTTGGCCCAGGGATAGTTCCATTCCAGGACTCGCTGCCAAGGCGTAAACCACTCCAACTCCTTGGCCACAGTGTTCCAGAAGGCCTCCGGGTCGGCAATGGATTTTCGGTAGGCTGCTTCATAATCCTGAATATAGGCAGCGGCTTTTGTCTCATGGGTGGGCTGCACAACCCGACCCGCCCGGAGCAAACTATCGACCTTCTCTTCCATCGGTCCCATAAGCACTCCTTGAATCAACCACCTCTCGCTCTCGCGACGGCTTGCCGAGCGAGCGTCGGTTCTGGGCGCTCATTATGATCAAGCTGCCCGTTATGTGCAAGTCTGCCCGCAGGTGTCATATGGAAGTGGATACTCACCTGGCCGGCTGCTGGCAAGCATTCTTGACAGCGAAAAGAGCCGGATAGTAGCATGCACCACGTGCTGGACACAGCACAGGCATTCGATCTGAACGATCAGGAAGACAGGCGCGTTTGCGGGTGGGTTCGTCGCTCATGGGACTGGTGACATGTTCAAGCATCCGAGCCGCGATCGTCGCGCTGGTGCTGCTGTCCTCGGCGGTCGCTTCTGGTCAGGCTGGTCGGCCTGAGGGTTTGTATTACAAATCCTGGGGGGTGGTGGTCGGCATTGACGACTATCTAGTCGCCCCCAAACTCAGCGGCGCCATCGCTGACGCCAAGGCCATGGCCGAAGCGCTCCGCCAACTCGGATTCGACGAAGTCGTGGAACTGTACGACAAGGATGCCAGTTTTCGGCGTTTCAACCACATCTTGAACGAATACCTGCCTCGTCGAGTGGGTCGGCAGGACCGACTGGTTCTGTTTTTCTCAGGACATGCCGGAACCACGCTCGACATGCACGCCAAGGAGCTCGGTTATCTGGTCCCCTGGGATGCACAGGTCACGAACGCGTCCAAGGCCGTGACATTGGACCAGCTCAAGGAATTCTCACGGCGCGTGATGTCCAAACACACTCTCTTTTTACTGAATGCCGGCGTCTCCGGATGGGAAGTCACCCCGCCTCAGCAACTGTCCCTTGAAGGACGCCTGTCTCCGGAAGAGGACACCGAGAAGCGAGCGGTCCAGATCTTGACGGCCGCCGGCAAGGGAGAATCGTTGGCCCGGAAAGACGGGCGCGGAGTGTTCGTGCAAGTCTTGCTGTCCGGTCTCAAGGGAGCCGCCGATACGGACAAGAATGGATGGGTGATGGCTAGCGAACTGGGTGCATTCGTAAAACAGCACGTGACGGAGGCGGCTGGGGGCACCCAACATCCTCAATTCGCTCGGCTGGACGGCGATGGTGATACGATCCTTATAGAGGGAAAGAAAGCCTTCTTCAAGATCAGACCGGAGCCGAAGACCGACGCTGAACGGACGGCCGCAGCGAAAGAAGAATATGAGGAGGCGTTTTCACTTTTGCAACAGCAGAAGTCGGTGCAAGATGCGCTTGACCACCTGAACAGGGCAATCAAGTACAGCCCGGCCTACGGGGACGCCTACGTCCTCAAGAGCTTTCTCTTCCTGGAGAGGCTGCCCAATATCGAGGAAGCCTTGGCTGCAGCTCAGCTCGCGACCAAGTACGCCCCGACCAATCCAGACTCCCACTACACCTTAGGACTCGTACTCCAGCGGAAAGGCCGGTTCGATGAGGCTGAGAAAGCCTTGCAGCAAGCCCTTGCCGTGAATCCGAACTACAGCGACGTGTATCTCTCTTTAGGGGACCTTTACGCAGAGGATATGAAAGACAAGAATAAAGCAGTTGAGGCGTACCGGCGATATTTGGAAACCGGCGGGACCGAGAATAAAGCCAAGGACTACATCGATCAGGCAGAAGCGTCCAAGCCGGCTTCCAAAAAGTAACGCTCAGGCTTGCGCCCCACCCTTGAGATAGCCCAGGCCGATTTTAATAGCGCGTCTCATGACTTCTGCCCACCGAGCCTCCGGATATTCCGCGAGCGCTGCTGCGGCCTTCGGATCCTGAACGTCTAGTTCGATTACTTTGATGATGCCGTCTTGAATCTTGACCTCTGCCACAGTCCTCCTTCCTCCCAGGGATGTACAACCATGAACACGGCTCTTCCCAGTCACAAAAACATATGCGCTTCCGGTCAACCGGTGGCTCCTGCTGCGTTGACAGCCCCCAGGACGCATGTTAGCATAAATCAACCTGTCCGGCGGTGACTTGAGACCGGTAACCGAGACATCGAGACCCTCCCCAAAGACCATTAAGAGTTCCAGATGACAGGAATGTGACCGCTCAAGCGGTCGTGAAAGAAGGAGGACGCACATGATTTCAAGAAGTGGTCTTCTTACTCGACTCATGGGTAGCGGACTGGCAGTCGCCATGCTAGTAGGGTTGACCGCCTGCGGGGGGCCGCCGACCTGGGTGAAGAAAGGGTCCGGCGTATTGAACAACAAAGAGGATAAGTCGTTCTATGGAGTCGGGGCCGTGATCGGGGTGAAAAATGAGCCGTTGGCCTGGGACACCGCTGAGAACCGAGCGCGCGCTGAGTTGGCCAAGAACTTCGAAACCTACACGGCGTATCTGATGCGGGATTATGCCGCCTCCACGACGGCGGGTGATTTTACCAGAAACACCGAAGAGCAGAACGTGGAGCGAGCTATTAAGACCTTCGCCGCCGTGACGTTAAGCGGAGTCCGGCCAGTGGATCGATACAAGGACGAAAAGACGGGAACCTATTACGTCCTGGCTAAGTTGTCTCTCAAAGACATGCAGGAACAGATGCTGCAGGCCAAAGAATTGAACAGTCAAGTCCGGGATTTCGTGCGAAAGAACGCCGAGCGGCTGTTCGATCGGCTCGAAACGGAAGAAGGCAAACGGGCTGGCACCAAGTAGAGACTGGGAACGTCGGCTCGCGCACGTTCCGTGCCCGAAGGAGGCGGCGATGCAGGATCTGGTTGTGAACCCGATGCGGGGGCTGAGAACAGCCATGGCTGTGTTGGCAGGCACAATGCTACTCGGTGGTTGCGCGAGCGAAACCAAGGTCACCCGCGTGGATACCGAGGTCGTCACGGACCTGAGCGGGCGTTGGAACGACACCGATTCCAGGATGGTGGCCGAGACCATGATCAAAGAGGCGCTGGGGAGTCCCTGGCTAGAGAACTACACGCGGAGCAAAAGCAAGCAGCCAGTGGTGGTCGTCGGAACGATCATGAACCGCAGCCACGAACACATCGATGTCCAGACCTTTGTCACGGACCTCTCGCGCGAGTTGACTAATTCCCAGAAAGTGACCTTCGTGGCTGGCAAGGGAGAACGAGAAGAGATCCGCGAGGAACGTCGCGAACAAGCCGTCCATGCGCTAGAGGACACGCAAAAAGCTCCGGGGAAGGAGATCGGCGCCGACTATATGTTGAAGGGGAATATCTCCACGATCCTGGATGAATCGCAGGGCGTCAAGGCGGTCTTCTACCAAGTGGACCTCGAACTGATAGATCTTCAAAACAATGTCAAATCCTGGTTCGGGCAGAAAAAAATCAAGAAAGTGATCGAACGCAAACGCTTGCTGTTTTAGGCTCCGCGCAGCTGTTGAGTCCTTCCACCTCATTCCTCTCATGCCCGGTGGTGGTACTCCGTCTCACTGTCTCCCCATCTTCCCTGCTGGTCATGGTCATCATGTTGACCATGCTGGAGGGCTGTGGTCCAAAAATCAGCCACTACGTGCTCGTCGAGGAGAGTCTTCGTACAGGAGATGTGACGAAGGCCGATCAGATTGTCGAGCAGTCGGAAAAGGAGTACGGGTCAAAAAGTCAGGTGTTGTACCGGATGGACAGAGGCATGACCCTCCAGCTGGCGGGCCGGTACCAAGAGAGCAACGCGGTGCTCGAACAGGCGGAGGAAGAGGTGGACCGGTTATATACCAGTCGACTCCGCACTGAGGCCAAGGCCTTTCTGATCAACGACACGGAATTGACCTATGAAGGCGACGCATATGAGCAGGTGATGATCAACGTGCTCAAAGCCGTCAATTACGCGGTCATGGACGAGTGGAGCGACGCAGTGGTGGAAGCGCGAAGGATTGACCATCGCCTGAACGTGCTCTCCGACCGGGTCCAGGAAAAGGATGCGTATCGGGATGACTCCTTTGCCCGGTACCTCAGCGGCATACTCTACGAAGAGATCGGCGATCTCAACAACGCCTTTATCGCGTACCGGAACGCGTACGAGGGGTATCGCCGTGCGCGTCCGTGGGCTCGCATCTCCACTCCGCCGATGCTCCGTTCAGACCTGCTGCGGATCACTGACGCGCTCCACTTGAGCCAAGAGTATGAGGAGTATCGGCGGGAGTTTGCCGACGTGACCTGGCAGTCCATTTCGGATCAGCAGCGACTCGCCCAAGTCGTCCTAATCGGCTATAATGGCCGCGCGCCACGCAAAGAGGACCAGTTCATTGATTTACCCGTCAGCCTGGATGCGCTCAAACTGGTCCTACTGACAAAGGGGGCTGTGGGCCACAGCAACCAAGACAGTCGTGCGGTGGAGAGTGTCTTATATGGTCTCAGCGGGCGGGTGGTGCGCGTGGCACTTCCGAGGTTAGTCCCTCAGAAAACCCAGGTGGCCTATGGGCAGGTGAGCTTGTCCGGCGCAAGCGGATCGTTCAGCACCAGGACGGAGTTGGCGCAAAACCTGACCGCCCTGGGAGAGAAAAGCCTCTCAGACCAGTTTGCCGGTCTCGCGATCAAAGCAGTGGCGCGGGCGGCAGTGAAGTATGCAATGGCCGAAGGGGTCGGTCGAGGAGCGCGGGCAGCAGCAGGAAAAGACGCCGGCCCGTGGGTGGGACTGCTCGCCGGTGCGTTGGCCAAAACGTTGGCCATCGCCTCGGAAGAGGCGGACAAACGGAGCTGGCGAACCCTTCCGGATGAGGTCCAGATCGCACGACTCTGGGTCCCGCCTGGCGACTATGAGCTGCGGGTGCGTCCCGTGGGACGCGACGGCGGAGTAGTGGGACATGAGTCGGTCCGTACTGTCAGCCTACAAGGCGGAGAAACCAAATTTTTTATCGAACGGGTGCTGCCGTAGCCGAACAGGGGTGTCAATGCTACGTAGGTGGGTTTTCCTGATGGTGACGGTTGCTGTGATGGTCGGTATGCTCGACGGATGTGCTCGCCTCGGTCTGAGCCAGAAACCGTCCTGGGTTGATGGAGCCAGCGAGCACTATCCTTCCAGTCAATACTTGCTGGGGGTGGGGCAGGCTGACTCACGGGCCGTTGCCACAGAACGCGCCTATGCGGCGGTTGCCAAGATCTTCAAGGCTGAGATCAGTGCCCAGGCCAGGGACTGGGAGTCCTACCTCGTGCTTGAGAACAAAGGAAAAGCGAGTACGGAACGGCGCCTGACCCTGGACCATGTCACCAGCGTCTCCACGGACAAGGTGTTAGAGAATGTCCAAATCTTGGACATCTGGCTCGATCGTCGAACAGGTCAACACTACGTCATGGCCGGCATGAACAGGGCGCAGTCTGAAGCGGCACTGCTGGAGCGGATCACGGAGTTGGATCAGAAGGTTGAAACTGCGATCAAAGAGTCCCGAGAGACCCAGGACAAACTGACTCGGGTCCGAAACATCAAACGCGCGACCAAAAATCTTGTCTTGCGCGAGGTCTATAACGCCGACCTGCGTGTGATCCGATCGAGCGGGCAGGGTGTTGCCCCCCTGTACCGCGTAGCGGAATTGACTGCAGAGCTCGAACAGTTCCTGGCCAAGAACCTCGTCATCGGGGTTCAGGTCACAGGTGAGCAGGCGGAACCAGTCCGTCGCGCGGTCATGGAAGGGTTGATCCGGGAGGGTTTCCCTGTGACCGGCCGTCAGGTCGGCGCGGAGCCCGCACCGGGCGGAGACGATTCGGGGCTCGCGCCGGAATTGTTGGTCAAGGGGACCGTTCGGTTGTGGAATGTCGATGTCCGAGATCCGCAGTTCAAGTATGCCCGCTGGTGCAGCGATTTCGTCATCGTCGAGATCGGAACGCAGCGAGTCGTTGGCGCGGTCTCAAAGGCGGGGAGGGAAGGGCAGTTGTCCGAGCGTGAGGCCATGGCAAAAGCAGTGAGGATCATGCAGCAGGAGGTGGCTTCGGATCTTGCCAAGACCCTCGCTGGTTATGTGTTTGGAGAGACGGATCAGTCATCCGGCGCGATGCCGCCGGCTGCCTGCCCGCGCGAGGAAGGACAGGCGGGGCAACGTTCTCCCGGTGTGGGACCTTTGTGAGGATCGTCCAATGTCCAAGATGACCAAAGCGAAGCGGCGAGGAGCGCCACGCCGGCCACGAGCCGGGAAGCCGGGGAAACGGACGGGAAGCCGCCGCAGGACTTCCAGCCGGTTGGCCAAGGCCCGCATCCTCGATCGGATCCGACAGGATACGCAGGAAGTGAATAGTGGGAGTCTTGTCCCTACTCTGCGAAGGCAGGGGTACGAGGAGCTCCCGCTCGAGGAAATCCAGGATCGTCTCACCAAGCTCCGTACGACCCTTTCAGAATTCATCCTCGCCGAGAGAGGTTGACTCATGCCGTTTTATTACTTTGATTCGACCGCGCTGGTGAAGCGATATAGTCGGGAGCGCGGAACGAGTCTCGTGAACAAGCTGCTGGCGAAACGTGGAAAAACCGCCATCCTTCCGACGTCGGCGATCTCGGACCTGTACGCAGTCCTGGCCGGCAAGGCCCAACAAGGGGAACTGACGAGGGATGACTGGTATGCCGTCATCTTCAAATTTGAAACAGAATCGGCCCGTGGACTCTTTCACTATGTCGCGCCCACCAACCGCACCTTTGTCTCGACCAAGCAGTTGCTTCTCGAGTACCCCTCCCTGCGATCGTCCCAGGCAACCCATCTGGCCCTGGCGCTGGAACTCAAGCCGCTCAGACTTTCCATCGTCAGCTCGGACAAGCAGTTATTGGAGCTGTGCCCTCCATTCGGGATTACGGCGATCAACCCGGAAGATCACTGAGTGTTATTCGTTACACGTGATACGTGAATCGCAAGGACCGTGCGAACTCTCATGTAACGGTTCACGTGTAACGATAAACGGCATTCTCCCCGCTCTGAAAGTTACTGGATGTATTCCCAGGTATCGATTTGTTTCATGCTCCAGTTCAGGGCTTCCTTGAGCTTTTTGACCTGAGGATCAGCATCGGGGCCACGCACGCTCTGCAAGGGCTTGTAGATCTGGTAGAGCGGCTCGTAGGCCCGCCGGTCAGGCAGCTTGCCCAGAGCCCAGACGACCTCCGTTTTGAGAGCAAGGTCCTCCGTGTTGAGGGCCTCAAGCAGGGGGGGTATGATGGACGGATCCCCATGAAGCGCCCCGACGATTCCCAGCCCTTTCGCGACCTCGGCTCGGAGCTCGCGAGGACCGGATCGCATCACCTCGATCATCACCGGAATGCTTTCCTTCTGGCCGATGTTCCCTAAGGCAACGGCGGCTGCCTTGGCGACCGCGAGATCGGGTTCCTTCAGCGCGGTCAACAAACGCGGCACGGCCTTGGCGGAGAACAGATAGCCGAGCATCGAGATGATTCTCACTTTCCGTGGCTGCAGCGTGGAGGGATCATCAAAAATCTTGAGCAGCCGGTCTTCTTGTCCCCATTCGGCGGTGATCAGAACCGGGAAATCGTACTCCTCGAGTCGGTCCTTCAGCTTGGCCATGGCGTAGGCACCCGGATCAGGAGCTTTCGCCGCCTCGGCCGCCTGGATCGAATCCTGGAATTCGGTGCGAACCTCTTTTCGCCAGCCCATCTTCTTTTCTTCCAGAAGATAGATAAGTTGACAGGCCGGCCCCTTCCACACGCGCAAGGGGGAATCCGGGAGATCAGCGTCCCCGCCATGCGCACTGGGGCCCTCATAGACCTTCCGTTGCTCACACTTGACCCTGAACACCAGATCGTGTGGTTGCGCCGGATCGGTCACGATCGTGTATCCGACTTCTTTCAAGCGTCTGCTCACGACTTCAACCAGGGGCGCAGGATCAATCGAGCCGCTGTCGGTGATGACGATCGTCTCGACCAGCACGCGCTCCGCCTTTTCCAACAGCTCCTTCTGCTTGGATGTGAGGAGTTCTTTTCTGGCGGAACTCTCAGTGACGACCAAGCAGACAAGCAGGAGCATCAAGAGACAGATGACGGTTTTCATCCTGGCCTCCAGCATGGGATGGGGACGATCCGTGCCAGTCCTCACACCAATGTACCCAAGTCCCAGTCCCGACGGCAAGGTGCAAGTTGAAGGTGGGCGAGGCAAACAGTATAATCGCGCCATGTTGCTGGGCAAACGGATCGCCTTGATCGGCGCCGGGAATATGACCGAGGCGCTGGTGGTGGGGATGCTGACAGCCGGTGTAGCGCATCCCGATGAGTTGTACGCCACCGATATCCTTCCCGAGCGACGGGCCCATTTCCAGGACCGTTACAAAATCAAGGTGAGCGGCGACAATGTGGACGCAGTTCGACATGGACAAATCATCATCTTATCGGTTGAACCTCAAGTTCTTGATGAAGCGTTTCGTAGCGTGAAGTCCGTCTTGGAAGGGAAGCACCTGATCATCTCAGTCGCTGCTGGGTATCCCATCTCCCGCATCATGGCTCACCTCAAAGCTGAGGCTCGGATCGTGCGCGCCATGCCGAATACTCCATCGAGCGTGCTGGCAGGAGTCACGGCGCTGTCGTTCGGACCTCGCCTCGCAGAGGAAGACCAGCAGGTGGCGCGAATCATTTTCGAGTCAGTCGGAAAGGTCGTGGTCGTGGAGGAACGGCTCATGGACGCCGTGACCGGCCTCAGTGGAAGCGGGCCGGCCTATGTCTACCTGATGATCGAAGCGCTGGCCGACGGGGGAGTGAAGATGGGGCTCTCGCGTCAGGTGGCGGAACTGCTGGCGGCCCAGACGGTGCTGGGTTCCGCTCGAATGCTGCTCGAAAGCGGAGAACACCCAGGTCAACTCAAAGATCGAGTGGCCTCTCCCGGAGGCACGACCATCGTCGGGATTCATAAGCTGGAGGAAGGCTGCCTGAGGGCCACCTTGATCGCCGCAGTGGAAGCTGCCACCAAGCGGTCGCAGGAGTTGGGTCGGGGTACCGCCGATGGCTGATGGCGAACGGTTGATGGTCGATGTGGAAAGGGCTCTTTCAGTCGAAGACTCGCATCTTCATCAGCCATTTGCCATCGACCATCAACCATAATCGGAGGAGTGAACCGTGCAATACTGGGTCAAGGTAGTGTTCACCGACAATCAGGAACTGTTCATCAAGGATGCAATCCGCCACACGATCAGCGAGGATATGGAAGTGCTGGAAGTAGATACCGCCAAAGAAGTCACCATCATCCCCATGAAGCAGATCAAGTACATCTCCTGCGACGCCACGGTCTTTGCGCAGAAGAGCAGTGACAGCAAAGCAAAGACTGGGTAGGCATGCCGACCCCTCAGCATGGACCCGACCCAGGCCCTGTCATCCCTGCCGACGTTACTCTTCCAGAAATCACAGTCAAGGGAGTGGTCCTCTCGGTCATCCTGGCTGCCGTACTGGCCGGGGCCAACGCCTACCTGGGCCTCTTTGCCGGGATGACCGTGTCCGCCTCGATCCCGGCCGCTGTGATCTCCATGGCCGTGCTTCGCCTCTTTCGCCTCTCCAACATCCTCGAGAACAACATCGTCCAGACCGCCGCTTCGTCTGGTGAGGCCCTGGCAGCCGGAGTGATCTTCACGATCCCAGCCCTGCTGCTGATCGGTTTTTGGACAAAGTTCGACTATTGGCAGACCACCGCAATTGCGCTAGTCGGAGGACTGCTTGGCGTCCTGTTCACAATCCCCTTACGGCGAGCGCTGATCCTTGGAGCGCGTCTCCGATTCCCTGAGGGGGTCGCGACCGCGGAGGTGTTGAAAACCGGATCAAGCAGATCTTCAGGACCTGGAGAGGTGAGAGCGGGCGAGGCAGCCGTTGGGGTTCGGACGCTCTCTCTGGCCGCAGTGATAGGGGGCACGGTCAAGTTAGGCGAGAGCGGGTTCCGCCTCTGGGCAGAGGCCTGGGAAGGCGCGACCGAGGTGGGAAGGTCTGTCGTGTATTTGGGGATCAACCTCTCACCGGCGCTACTCGCGGTCGGATTCATCATCGGCCTGAATACAGCTTCGGTGGTGTTCCTGGGTGGAGCCTTAGGGTGGCTAGTCTTGATGCCGGCCTATGCTGCATCAATCAGATTACCAGAGGGCCTAACCGGCATGGCCGCTGCGCAATTTCTGTGGAGTACCAAGATTCGCTACGTCGGCATCGGGGCCATGCTGGTCGGCGGACTGTGGACTTTGATCCAACTCCGCGAACCGGTGTTGCAGAGTCTGCGCCAGCTAGCCACCACCTACAGCAACGCGACGGCTCGTCTTCTACCAGCCGGTCAGACCTCTCGCCTCACCCCAATCGTGGTGCCCCGCACGGAACGCGATGCCTCGCTCCCCTGGATCATCACGCCGTTTGTCCTGTCCCTGATCCCCATGGCCCTGATCTATGCAAACATCGTCGGGAGCGCCCCGGTCGCTCTCGCCATGACGATCATCATGGCGCTGGCCGCGTTTCTCTTCTCCTCGGTCGCAGCCTACATGGCCGGCCTCGTCGGGAGCTCAAGTAACCCAGTGTCCGGGGTCACGATCGCCACGCTCATGCTGGCCTCGCTACTGTTAGTGGTCTTAATGGGCCGCGGCAACCCAGCCGGGCCGGCTGCTGCCCTCCTCATCGGAGCGGTGGTCTGTTGCGCA
>Ga0209376_1000563_pt1 | contig 40320 bp, 37 predicted proteins | sample GraSoiAngelo_134_FD_185891 | JGI IMG/M metagenome (GOLD analysis project Ga0209376, IMG submission 185891) | Grasslands soil microbial communities from the Angelo Coastal Reserve, California, USA - 14_0929_05_30cm (SPAdes) (version 2) | ecosystem: Environmental > Terrestrial > Soil > Grasslands ...
CGCTACTTTCGAATGGCCACTACGATGCCGCAATCTGCCACTCTGCATGGAGTCAAGCCATCTTTGGACCAGTTGTACGCTCCGCCGGCGTCTCGTCGCTGTTTTGGCTACACGGCGCCCCTTCGGGCCAGCACTGGCTCGAACGTTGGGCTAAGAGAACACGTCCGGAAAAGGTGATCTGCTGCAGCGAGTTCACATCGAGCCTTCTTTGGAAGCTGTACCCGGACGTCCGCAAGGAAGTCGTTTATGCTCCGGTCCCTTCCGTGGAGCAGATGTCAGACTCGGAACGGCTCGCCACTCGCAGAGAGTTGAGCACTCCAACCGACGCTGTGGTTGTCATTCAAGTAAGCCGGATGGAACCATGCAAAGGTCACTTATTACACATGGAAGCGCTGGCAAAGATATCGCATGTTCCTCGGTGGATCTGCTGGTTTGTAGGCGGTGCGCAGAATGACGCTGAACTCCGCTACCTAGACGAGTTGAAGCGGGTTGCAGGACGGTACGGAATTGCTTATCGGTTACGTTTTCTTGGCCAGAGGGTGGACATATCGCGATTAATGGCCGCAGCAGATCTGTTTTGCCAGCCCAATGCCGGCCCGGAGGGTTTCGGCATTGTCTTTGTCGAAGCACTTTCGGCCGGCCTTCCCGTAATCACAACCGCGATGGGCGGCGCGCTGGAAATTATCAAACCCAGTTGCGGAGTGTTGACTGGGCCGGATGATGAACGAGAACTTGCAGCGTCGCTTCAACGTCTGATTTCATCCGGTGAATTGCGGAGGAGAATGAGCGACTCTGCTCCGGCACGTGCGCGTGAACTCTGCGAACCATCTCAACAGATCAGGCGGCTTGCCGGGGCAATTGAAGCCGCCCTAGTCCAAGGCCGAGCAGCTTGACTTATGACTGCTGAAGTCTTTTGCCTTCTCAGCTTAATATCGGTTTTCTTTTTTGGCCGGCGGTCGCTAGGCGCCGGTTTGGTGGCACTGCTCACGGTTGGGTATGCCTACGGCATCGTGCGGGCCAACTTTCCAACCAATGCTTCGCATTTCATTTTTGATGCAGCGGTCCTCGGTCTATACGGGGCCTTCTTCATGACTCCGCCACAAGGGCAAGCTCGTTACCGTTCACTTACCCTGCAACCATGGGTAGCCGTATTGATGGGCTGGCCCTTGTTGATGTTCTTCGTACCGACACAAGATTGGTTGATCCAGCTTGTCGGGCTCCGTGGTGCCGTTTTTTTTATTCCTTTTCTGCTTATAGGTTCTCGAATGAGCGAGAAAGACTTCGATACTCTTGCTATCGGCATGTCGATTCTGAACATCGCAGAGTTTGGAATTGCGATCTCGGAATTCTTTTTTGGAATTCAACCGTTTTTCCCGCACAACGCAGTTACAGATCTCATTTATAAAAGCAACGATGTCGCGGGAGGCGCGTATCGCATTCCTGGCACCTTCGTGGTTTCGGCTGCGTATGGGGCCGTAATGGCCTTAACGATTCCGTTCCTAATTGGCGTTTGGTCAAAGTCTTCCTGCGGGCTGCTTCGGAAACGGTTACTGGAAGCAGGGATCATTGCAGCGGGATTGGGAGTCTTCCTATCTGCGTCGCGAACGGCGTTTGTACTGCTGTCTTTTTCCGTCATCGGCGTTTTCCTAAGTCTGCGACTGAAGGCTTCCCATCGCGCGGGGATCATCGCTATCTTTCTCATCGTGGCGTGGTTCGTGGGCAAGGAGGAACGCCTCCAGAGGTTCACGACCCTGACTGACACGGACTACGTCGTCACAAGAATAGGTTGGAGCGTCAACTCAAGTTTCACCAGTATTTTATTGCAGTACCCTATGGGAAACGGGCTCGGGGGCGGAGGCACCAGCGTTCCCTATTTTTTACGGGAACGTCTGCACGATCCCGTACTTATTGAAAACGAGTACGGCCGGATTCTTCTCGAACAAGGGATTTTGGGTCTCATCATTTGGGTCGCATTTATCGCGTGGTTGCTGTTCGCTACATGGCCCGGCAGAGTTCGGAAGCACTATCTTGGAAGACTGTTACTTTGGTGCCCAATCGCGTTTATGTTTGTTACGGCACCCTTGGGAACCGGTCTCTTAACCGCAATCCCACAGACAGCCATTTTTCTGCTGGCGTGCGGCTGGTTGGTTGGCCGCAAACGCGAGGAGCAAATCGCCGCTGCACGAACGCGTGTTTCACAGCCGCATAGTCAGGCCTATGCCCTGATGTCCAGATGAACGGTCACTAGAATGGAAAAAGCCAATACAGACTGTCCAAAGCAGAGTCTCGTCAGTTGAGCCGCACTCACCGTTTTTTGGGAGGACTCAGCTTCGGGTACCTGCAACAGATCCTCGTAATCGTGGCAGGCTTATGGCTTACGCCGTTTTTCTTACAACGGCTCGGACAACACGACTATGGTCTTTGGCTCATCCTGACACAGATTACTGCTTACTTGGGTTTATTGGATCTAGGTGTTGTTGGTCTCCTCCCGAGAGAGACCGCATACGTGATGGGAAGGGAGGGCGTCGAGTCGGCCGAACTAACGCGACTCGTCGGACATACCGTTCGTGTGGTCTTCCTTCAATTGCCTGTTGTCTCGGTCTGCGCCGGGGTGGTGTGGTTGCTCGGGCGAAGGATGTGGGCGTCGGCCCAATTTCCGCTTAGCGTGATACTTCTCGTTTTCATCGCAATGTTCCCATTCCGAATCTTCCCTGCTGTGCTTCAAGGGCTTCAGGACCTCGCATTTCTGGCTAGAGCTCAGATTGCGAGTTGGAGTGCAGGTACTGTGGCAGCAGTAGCGTTGGTATTTCAAGGACACGGCCTATTAGCTTTGGCAATGTCGTGGGCCGTTACACAAATTGCAAGCACGATCATTTGCTTTTATCGAGTGAAGCGCAAGTTCCCTAGCGTCCTCCCAACACGTTACCTTGGCCATTTCGATCAGACTGCCGCGTTTAATCGTCTGAAGAAAGGCGCCTGGATAAGTGCATCTCAGATTGCCCAGATACTCACAATGGGCTCCGACATGCTATTGATCGGTAAACTGCTCGGAGCCGGCGCAACAGTCCCATACTCGTGTACTGGTAAGCTTGCGGGCGTCCTTGCTAACAAACCGCAAATGATGATGCAAACTGCATTTCCGGCGTTGAGCGAACTCAGAACAAGCGGGACCAAAGCCTCCATAAGGCGGGCCACGATGGCGCTCGGCCAAGCGATGCTAGCCGTAAGCGGGGCTGTAGGTTGCCTGGTGCTGTCGGTGAACCGGCAATTTGTGGGTTGGTGGATTGGGCCAAACCAATACGGTGGCACTTTGCTGACATTGCTTATTGTTGCCGCCATGCTCGTGCGCCATTGGAATCTGACGTTTACTTATTCTCTGTTTTGTTTCGGCCATGAACGCCGATTGGCGATAACGGGGTTGGCGGATGGGTGCGTTTCAATCATCGCTTCCACGATTTTGATTCCTCTGATCGGGGTCATCGGTGCGCCGATTGGTATGCTGGCGGGCACTTGCTTGGTCAATATACCGTCTAACCTCATTGCACTGAGCCGCGAGATGGATGTCTCTCCGCGTATTCTCGTTACATCATCGGGGAATTGGTTGTTCAGGTTTGTCATGGCAGGCGCCATCGGCATGGGCTTGGCTCGAGTATGGAATCCGCAAAATCTAGTGTCTGTGACAACGCTAGCTGTCGCCGCGGGAACCGTATACATGACCTTGCTAATACCGGTAATCTTCCGGGAACCGCTCGGTTCCTATATTCGACCACGACTGAGCATCCTCCCACCGCAATTGCAAAAAATGTTTCCAGCTGTCGCCGATTGAGCAACTCACAGGGCGTCATTGTGTTTCAAAGCGGACGCGTATGTAGCGGCGAAATAAGGTGCATTGTGATGGCGTTCAAGCCTTTAAGGCCGTGGTTGAAGCAATGTAACTTTCACGGTATTGCTCTCCGGTTCCAACGTCCTCTGGCAACGATATATGCGGAATAGCATTCGGCGGACTCTGGCAGACGAGATTGTGCATTGCGGAACTGAGGCTATTTCGTCAGAGCCTCTCAGTAAGCCTGACGTCCTGAACCTGGGCTGTGGGCGAAAAAGAATGGAAAATGCCATAAACCTTGACCGGACAGCAGAGACGGCGCCGGATATAGTTCATGACCTCAACCAAACGCCATGGCCATTTCCTCATGACTCCTTCCGGACCGTTTATGCTTACGACGTCATCGAACATCTTGATGATGTTCTTCGAGTCATGGAAGAAGTACACCGCGTATCGCAGAACGGCGCTCGGGTTCATATCACGGTTCCGCACTTTTCGTGCGCCAACGCTTTCACCGATCCAACGCATCGGCACTACTTCGGATATTCAAGTTTCGACTATTTCACAGAGGACAATGATTTGTCTTTTTACAGCTGTGCGAGATTCCGGTCGCGGAAAGTGGTGCTCTTCTTCTATCCGACAATATTTTCAAAAATTGTGTGGCGCGTAGCGAATCGTTATCCTGCGGCTTACGAACGACGTTGGGCATGGATTTTCCCAGCTTGGTATCTCCACTTCGAACTGGAAGTCGTCAAGTGACAGCACTGAGTTGCCCCGCAAATCCCAACGTGACCCACATTGTTCCGGCGCTTTTCCGCACCAATGACGGCATCATCGGCGGTGCCGAACGCTATGCATGCGAGCTCGCCAGGAATATGGCCGATGTTGTCCCCACCACGCTTGTCAGTTTTGGTGACGCCGATGCAGAAGAAACGATCGGCCCCTTAAAGGTGAAAGTGCTTGGGAATCCTCATTTCGTTCGGGGGCAGCGTACCAATCCGATGTCTTTATCTTTGTTCGAGGCCGTGTGGGATGCGGACGTCGTGCATTGTCATCAACAGCACGTCTTGGCGTCGAGCGCAACCGCGGCGCTTCGCCGCCTGGCAAAGCGAAAGGTATTCGTGAGTGACTTAGGCGGTGGCGGGTGGGATATCTCGAGTTACTTCTCCACAGACCGCTGGTACAACGGCCACCTTCACATTAGTGAGTACAGTCGCGTTCTTTCGAGGCAGCCACGCGATCCGAGTGGACATGTGATTCTAGGAGGCGTTGACACACAGAAGTTCTCGCCGGACTGGAATTGTCGGAGGGAGGAAAGGGTTCTCTTCGTAGGGCGCTTGATGCCGCACAAGGGCGTCAACTATCTCATTGAGGCCCTCCCAGAAGGGATGTCGCTATCGATTATAGGCAAACCCTATGACCAGCGGTTCGTCAACGATCTTTATATTCTTGCGAAGGGCAGGAGAGTGACTTTCCATCATGATTGTGGTGATGCCGACTTGGTACATGCATACCGGTCTGCGTTATGCATTGTACTGCCAAGCGTCTACACGGACATGTATGGCGCTGAGACCCGAATTCCCGAGCTACTTGGACAGACGCTACTCGAAGGAATGGCCTGTGGCATTCCCGCCATTTGTACTTCCGTCGCGAGCATGCCTGAGATCGTTGTCGACGGAGTTACTGGGTTTGTGGTGCCACCGAACGATTCAGCGGCATTGCGAGAAAAACTTCAGTGGCTTCGGGACAACCCCAAACGAGCGCGTGCGATGGGTGAAGCTGCGCGCCAACGCATCATGGATCACTTCACATGGCCCTTAGTGGTTAAACGTTGTCTGGAGATCTACCAGTCGTGATACGAGGCTGGCACATCATCACCTGCGAATATCCACCGCAGTCAGGAGGAGTCAGCGATTATACGCACCTAGTTGCGAAGGGACTTGCGGACGCAGGCGATCAAGTTCATGTCTGGTGTCCTTCAGTTTCCGGTGAGCAGCCTGTTATGGATGGGATGCATATCCATCCGGAACTGGGAAAAATAAGTCTATCGGATCTCTGGCGTGTCGGCCAGCACCTTGACACATTTCCTCCCCCGCGCCGGTTACTTATGCAGTGGGTCCCTCACGGGTATGGCTACAAATCCATGAATCTTGCTTTCTGTCTGTGGCTCTGGCATCGGGCTAAACTCGCCGGCGATGAACTGGATGTCATGGTGCATGAGCCCTTTCTTGCGTTCGGAGAGGGTTCCCTAAAGCAGGATGCCGTCGCCGTTATTCATCGAATTATGGTGATGGTACTACTAAATGCAGCGACCCGTTTATGGATATCAATTCCAGCATGGGCCCACCTTCTTCGCCCCTACATGCTTGGACGGAACGTCTCCGTGCGATGGTTGCCGGTGCCTAGTAACATCGAATGTATCTCTAATACAGCGGCGGCCGAGGACAGCCTTTGCAGCGACGGTCTTGCGATAGAACATAAACTGGGACATTTCGGTACATTCGGTTCCTCAATTTCCCGGATATTGGAGTTGTTGATCCCGCCGTTGCTCCGAGACCACGCGAACCGCTGTCTCATTGTAATGGGGCGTGGCAGCAAAGAATTCCGGCTAAGTATGATCAACCGCAATCCTGGTCTGAAGGAGCGTATCGAGGCCACTGGAGAAATCCCTGCGGGCGAACTATCCCAATGGATTCAGAAGTGCGATTTGATGATCCAGCCTTATCCGGACGGTGTCAGTGGTCGACGAACGACAGCAATGGTTGCATTGTCCCACGGAATACCGTTGGTAACCACAAAAGGGCGTCTCACAGAAGAAGTGTGGTCAGAGAGCGGCGCGGTTGTGCTGTTGCCTTCTAATGATTTAGAACGGTTTGTAGATGCCGTAAATGGCCTGCTATCTGAAGAAGAAAGACGAAGGGGTATGGCACTTCGCGCCAGGCAGTTCTATACGGAGCGATTTGCTCTGAATCACACGATTGAGGCTCTCCGCTCTGTGCCCAACCCGCAATCGGCGACATGCCACAATTGATTGAAATGGATGGCACGGCAAACATGTCAAGTGCTTCTGTCAAGTTCTGCAACGCCGATTTTAATTCAGCTTGCGCCGTGTCGCTCCCTTCCCTCTCAGTCATAGTTTTGAACTATAAGGCTGAGGAGCTGACAACGCGGTGCCTTTGGTCAGTTGCCGAAAGCGACTACCGCGGTCCTCTAGAAATCATTCTGGTTGATAATGGAGCCACGGCCTCCTCTATTGTGGTACTTAAAGCGCTCGCGCAGGCGTTGCCCTGTCCTGTAAGTGTCGTTCACTGCGAAAGGAACTTAGGCTTCACCACGGTGTGCTTGCAGCGTGGCCGCACGCAAACGGCGAACTAATTTGCCTATTAAACAACGACGCACTCGTACATCCCAGATGCTTAACGACTCTCGCGGAGAAACTTAAAGACCACACAGACATTGGCGCAGTCTGGCCATACGATGCTCCGTTGTGTTGGCACACTGAACTGAAAGTACCACAGTCTTCCGAAGTAGCTCTAATGAGGAATGGAACGCACAGCGTTACTGGAGCTAACATGTGGCTGCCCCTACTCAGGGATTATAGGCAATGTTTTACCGGCAGTGGAGTGTGCATGGTATTTGCAAAACGAACCGTCGAGTATCCTTTTCCCGAGGAGTACTTTGCCTACTTTGAAGATGTCTTTCTCGGATGGACACTGCAGTTGAAAGGACTACGCGTGGAACGAGTACCGGAAGCCGTAATTTACCATGCTGGTTCCGCTACAGCATCGAAGCATCCAGGACTTCGGCCACTCCTAGCCTTTCACGCCGAAAAAAACCGCTTGGCAAACCTGTTAGTGTTTTATAGCTGGTTCAAGCTGGTTCAAGCTGGTTCACGCTGGTTCACGCTGGTTCGCCTAATGCCGTTACTCGTTGTGGCGGAGTTGGCGAATCTAGTGGGGTCCTTGGTTGCTCTGCTTAGCAGCGAACCAACTTCAGCGCGTATAAAAGCTCATATAGCATCGCGTATGTGGTTGATCGGACATATTGGATGGTTGTTGCGCCTACGAAAGCAGCTCCAGCAAGTACGAAAGGTACAGGACCACCGTATCATATCGCTATTGAGCGCTCGATTAACCATGCAAGACGGACGGTTGGGGAAACTGCTGAACAGTTTCAGCCTTACATATTGCCGCTTAGTTGGAATTCGAACTGTCGAACTGATAAGTCAGACATAGGATCCCCGACAATAAGATTGCTACACATCGGGATTTATAGCTTTAACCTCCCCGCCCTCGGCGAGAAACGCGGTGGGATCGAGCGCGTGGCGCATGATCTGGCGCAGGGCCTTGTTCGTCGCGGTCACCACGTCACGGTCTGGAGCACGGATCCGAAGCCGGCCGGTGCAGCGTATCAGGTACGCCAGTTGCCATGGCGGCGCCTATCTGAAAATTGGCTTGGCCGGCGGTTGCTGATTGGGTACTTGGGCAACATTCTCGCTGTACTGCCGAAGTATGAGCAGTGCGACGTCATTATCGCCCATGGGGATAGCCTCTTCTTACCACTTCGCGGCAAACCCATCGTGCGCGTCGTCCACGGCAGTGCTCTAGCGGAAGCACGTAACGCAACTAGCCTTTGGCGGTTTGTTCATCAATCCGGTGTTTACGTGTTTGAACTGCTGACGGGTCTGATTCAAGCTGGCACCGTCGGAGTCAGTCACAACACGCTCCGATACAATCCATTCATCAAAAGGGTGATTCCGAACGGTATCGATCTGTCGCTCTACCGGAGTACAAATGAGCGAAAAACAACAAATCCATCAATACTATTCGTGGGCGCGCTGGAGGGTCGTAAGCGAGGCCGGCTTTTACTCGAATGGTTCGATAGAGACATCCGCAAGCGGCACCCCGACGCTACGCTAGCGATGGTTGGCCCACCTGGACCACAAGTGAGAGGAGTGAAATACTTCACTGGTATTTCGGATGCGGAATTAGCCTCTCTGTATCGTCGTTCCTGGGTATACGCCACGCCTAGTTCATATGAAGGATTCGGTTTGCCATACGTTGAGGCGATGGCGAGTGGAACACCGGTCATCGCCTCCCCAAATCCCGGCAGCCGCGAAGTTCTCGATGAGGGCCGCTACGGTTTACTGGCGGGTGATAGTGATTTTCCAAAGGCCTTAGGTGATCTGCTCGGCGATGTCCCATTGCGAAGTCATTGGGCGAAACTCGGACTGGAACGAGCCCAGAATTATTCCTTGGAAACCATGTTGGATCGCTACGAAGCCTTGATGGCCGAACTTTGCGGGCCAACCACCGGCGGCAGACTCGGTGAGTTTTCAGCGAAAGCAATAGAAGGACAAGAATGAATGCCTACAGAAATAGTTTCTGAATTTCAGCAAGCTCCGGTGACACGAGTTGCCGATCCATTGCGCGTTCTGTTCTTTGTGGAGGGGTTCACGGATATCCGTTTCGTCGTCGGCCTTAGCACCATCTGTGATCTAACCATAGCCGTTTCCGCAGAGAAGTACTCTGAAAGCGGGCTGCGGGAGCGTATTCTGAAAAGTCGCGCCAAATTAGCAGTCATCGAGATCCCAGGCAACCGCTTAGCCTTTCAAGTCAACTCGCTTCGTTACCTGTGGCAACACGCAAACGAATTCGATCTCATCCTCTCGCAGGAGGTACTGCGTGGCTCCCTGAATGCGACAGTGATCGGGAAATTACGCAACGTTCCTGTCGTAACGTACATGGGCGTGGCGCCTCTTGAATATTTCCGCTGCCGGCGCGAGCGGAAACAGATCGGTTGGGTAAAGGCACTCGCAGGTGAGGCGACAATTCGTATGCTTCTCAACGTCAATGGCCGCCTCGCCACCCGATGTTTAGCAATGGGCCCTTACTTGTGTGACATCGCAGCGCGGTATTGCTCGCGCAGTCAGATTGGTCTTTACTACGGTGTCGATACAGACTATTTGCGTCCTGCCGACGAGATGGAAAGGATGCGTCTACGTCTCCGGCGCGACCTACCTCTGGACAAGTTCATAGTCTTCCTGTCCAGTCGCATAAGCCATGAAAAGGATCCCGAAACTGTGCTGAAGGCAGTGTCGCTGGCACGGACGCGTGGTTTGGACGCAGTTCTAATAAACCTTGGGGGCGGATATCGGGAGTTTATCGCGCTCGCCAAAAAAATGGGTCTGCCCAATAGCGAGACCTGGGTTTTGGGCCGCCCGGCCGCCCATCCTATGACGGAGGTCGCTGATTATTTCCGGTCAGCCGACGTGATGGCTCTTGCCTCGCTTGCAGAAGGTGCCGCTTACTCGACACTCGAAGCTCTGGCGTGTGGAACACCTGTTGTCGCAACAGCAGTGGGCGGTATGGCGATCCAGCTCCAAGGTTACGCTCGCCTCACGCCGCGCCGCGATCCGGTAGCGATGTGCGATGAATTCTTGTGGATCGCCGCGAATCGTAAGGCTGCGCGCGATCAGGCGCTCAGAGGACGAGAATACGTCATCCGAGAGTGGAATAGCGACAAAGCTTTCAGTGACCTCGCCATGGCATTTCAGGAAGTCTGCAAAGCTCAAGGGACATTGTAATGCGACTGCTGATTGTGAATTGGAGCAGCCGTAAGATCGGCGGTATAGAAGACTACCTGACGAATCTCATACCCGCACTGCAGCGGAGAGATCATCAACTGGCGTTTACGTATGAGGTCGATATCCCTCATACTCGGGAAAGGATCTTTCTGCCGGAAGGTGTTCCTTCTTGGGACATGTCTCTCCTGGGGATGACTCGTACGCTTGAGAATATGAGGGCATGGCGCCCGGACCTTATTTATGCGCACGGGCTCTTGGACCCTCAGTTCGAATCGGCCTTTCTCGATATCGCGCCAGCGGTATATTTCAGTCATGTGGAAGCTCTTTCGACGCGAATCACAGAGGCTGGCAAACCTCCATAAATATAAAGCGATCGTCACTCATTCCAGATATATGCAAGAGGAATACATCCGCAACGGAATACCTAAATCGCGTGTGTTTAGTTTCGTATATGAAATCGCGAAACCCCAGACGCCGAGCCCGCTGCAAACAACTGTAGCGGCGCGCACAACTAGACAAACAAGCCAGAAGCGTAACTTGCTTTTCGTCGGGCGAATGGAACTACTCAAGGGAGGCGCGACTCTTCTGGATGCCCTTCCTGCGGTTAAAGAACAGTTAGGCGGGCCGATTCGGCTCACTTTGGCCGGAGATGGTCCGAAACGGAAGGCCTGGGAAAGAAGAGCTGCAAAATTAACTGACCAGGATAAGGGATTGGAATTTCAGTTTACTGGGTGGTTAGATAAGCGACAGCTGGATGAGATCTACTCCCGCACGGATCTGCTGGTGGTTCCGAGCCTCTGGCCGGAACCCTTCGGCCGGGTTGGTCCCGAAGCAGGCATGCGCGGAATTCCCGTTGCGGCTTTCAATGTCGGCGGCGTAGGCGACTGGCTAATTGATGGCGTGAACGGTTACCTTGCGCCTGGCGATCCTCCCACTAGTACCGGCCTTGCGTCCGCAATAGTCAAATGTTTTGATCCCGACACCTACTTCCAACTGGTCAAGGGCGCAGTGACGGTCGCGGCCCAATTTGATTTAGAACATCACCTCGATGCCTTACACGAAGTATTTGATCGCGTTGCGCCTGCAGTAAGTGTTCAAGCCTCCTCAGTGTTTCCTTCGTAGCGAGCCATGTCCCATTTAACAACAGAGCGGGTAGAGAACCTCAAAACGGCTAGACATGAAGCAGGCGCACATACAATCGCGTTGGTCTGCGATTTGGCTGAAGAAAACTGGGCCAGCATGGATCTTGTCGGACTGATGCTGGAGCAAGGTCTTCGTGAGTATCGGCACAACATTGAAGCATTCCGGCTGTGCCCCGTGATGCAGCGCCGGTTTACTACCATTGGGCATTACGTCAGATCGAAATTCCTGTTCAATGCGGATCGAATTGTGAATCGCTTTTGGGATTATCCACGATGGCTAAAAGCGCAACGTGATCGCTTCGATTTGTTTCACATTGTAGATCACAGCTATTCGCAACTTGTTCATTACCTGCCGGCGGAGCGGACAGTCGTCACGTGTCACGACTTGGATGCGTTCCGGAGCCTTCTGGAACCGTCGCAGGAAAAACGATCTTGGGCCTTTCGTACGATGACCGGATACGCACTGACTGGCTTCCAAAAGGCGGCACGAATTACCTGCGACAGTTTTGCGACGCAGAACGAGATCCTGGCTCACAAGCTCATCGAACCTGAACGGCTGAGCGTTGTCACTAACGGCGTAGACCCGACTTGCTCGCCAAAGCCGGATCCGGAGGCTGATCAGCAAGCGGCCAGTCTCCTCGGCCCTCAATGCAGGCATGACCTTTTGCACGTTGGAACAACAATATCGAGAAAAAGAATCGACGTGTTGCTCCAGATCCTCGCACAACTACGGTTACAAATCCCGAACGTACGTCTTATACGCGTCGGAGGACCTTTCACCAGTGAACAGACGGCCATTGCGCGCCGATTAAATGTGACGGACCTCATCCTGGAGTTGCCTCGGTTGGATCGCAGGGTTCTGGCGTCGGTATACAGGCGTGCGAGTTTGGTCTTGTTGCCATCCGAACGAGAGGGGTTCGGACTGCCCGTGGCCGAGGCGATGGCTTGCGGCACTCCTGTTGTTGCCAGCGATCTTGCAGTTCTACGAGAAGTCGGCGGAACCGCAGCAGAGTACTGCGGCATAGGCAACATTGCAGATTGGACCCAAACCATCACGCGTCTTCTGGCACAGCGTTCGACTGATCGCGACGCCTGGAAGCGCAGGCGCGAGATGAGCATCCGTCAGGCCTCACATTTCACCTGGGCCGAATATGCGAAGCGTATGGCGGCCATCTATAACGAATTACTCACAACATAAAACGCGGTCGCTCCGTCCGCTTCTCAAAACGTCTTAAGGAGGACATCATTTATGAAGAAGGCTCTTATCACGGGCATCACCGGCCAGGACGGCAGTTATCTGGCGGAACATTTGCTCGATCTTGGCTATGAAGTTCACGGGATTGTTCGCCGTGTAGCTCTTGAGCAACCGGAACGCCGCCTTTCCCGAATCGCTCACCTGCAAGATCGGATTAAGTTACATTCGGGCAGTCTCGAGAGCTATCCGAGCATTTTTCACGTCATCAGCCGTCACGATTTCGATGAGTGCTATCACCTTGCGGCCCAGAGTTTTGTGGCTGAAAGTTTTGCGGACGGCTTTTCCACGATGAGTGTCAATGTCGACGGCACGCATTACATGCTCGCGGCACTGCGCGAGCTGAGACCGAAATGCCGATTTTATTTTGCCGGATCGAGCGAGATGTTCGGCCGCGTGAGAGAAGCGCCTCAGGTCGAAACGACGCCATTTCATCCGCGCAGTCCATACGGAATCAGCAAGGTGGCTGGATTCTACCTGACGCTGAACTATCGCGAAGCCTACGACATGTTCTGCGTCAGCGGAATTTTGTTCAACCATGAAAGCCCGCGGCGTGGTTTTGAATTTGTCACACGCAAGATCACCAGCGCCGTGGCCCGCATCAAGCTTGGCCTTCAATCGGAGCTGCGGCTTGGGAATCTGGAAGCCAGGCGGGACTGGGGACACTCCGCGGACTACGTCCGCGCGATGCACCTGATGCTTCAGCAGGAGACACCTGAGGATTACGTCGTCGCCACAGGAGAGACGCACAGCGTTCGTGAATTTTGTGAGCTCGCCTTTGCTGAAGCCGGACTCGATTACCGGGACCACGTGTCGGTCGACCCCCAGTTCTACCGTCCGAGTGAGGTGGATTTGCTGATCGGAGACGCCAGTAAGGCGCAGCGAGTATTCGGATGGAAGCCGCAGCGTTCATTCAGGCAGCTGGTAAGAGAGATGGTGCTCTCCGATCTGGAAGCTCTGGTTCAAACGACCGCGGTTCGGACGGGAGTGTTGGAGGAAAGCATCCGATAATGGGCTCTCGAACATTCCGAGTGCTCCATGTTGGGAAATTCTATCCACCCCATCGGGGCGGCATGGAATCTCACCTGGAACTACTGTGTGAGGACCTTAACGGCCATTGTGATGTAAGCGTTATTGTGTCCAATTCCCGGCCTTTCACAACGTCGGAACGCGTGCGAAACATCCGGGTAACGCGAGTTGCCACATTCGGGCAAATCGCTTCAACTGCGGTCAGCCCCGGCATGGTGCAGGCGATCCGAGCGCATCCGGCCGACATCATTCACCTTCATTGGCCGAATCCAACCGCAGTTGTTGCCTATATTCGCAGCCGTCATCCCGGCCGTTTGGTGATCACGTATCACAGCGATGTCGTCCGCCAGAAGACTCTCGCAAAAGCCTTCCAACCTCTTTTGGATAAGGTTCTGCACCGCGCAGCCGCCATCATCGCAACGTCACCACACTACGTGGAGACATCGGGCGTCTTGCAAAGTGTGAGACACAAATGCCGGGTTATCCCGTTGGGGTTGCATACGGATCGGTTCGACTCGCCGGATCCAGTGGAAATCGCACGCATACGCTCTCAATTCGGTCCGCGGATCTTGTTGAGTGTTGGGCGGCATGTCCCTTACAAAGGTTTCGAATATCTAATCAGTGCGATGAAGCATGTCGAAGCGCGAGCGCTACTTGTCGGTGACGGGCCGCTGCGAAAGCAACTTGAAGCTCTGGCGAAACGTATCGGAGTCGAAGATCGCGTTGTCTTCCTCGGGGAAGTCCATGATGTCGTCCCTTACTATCACGCCGCGGACGCTTTTGTGCTGCCATCCATTACGAGGAACGAAGCGTTTGGGATTGTCCAGATTGAAGCGATGGCTTGCGGTAAACCGGTGATCAATACCTCCCTGGATTCCGCCGTACCCTTTGTCTCCGTTGGCGGCAAGACCGGCATAACCGTAGCGCCTCAAAATGTCCAAGAGTTAGCGTCCGCCATGAACCTGCTGCTGAGGAACGAACACCTTCGCGCGCAATACGGCCGGGCCGCACGGCGCCGCGTTGAGGCTCAATTTACAGCTAATGTCATGACCCAGCGAACACTCGCCCTCTACAACGAAATCCTGTGTTCTGTGGAAGGTGTGCGCACGGTGGATTCGCGTGTGAACGAATTGCAGGAAAGTGAAGCTCTCGTTTTGGATTAAACCGGCAAGGGCGGCAGACATGGAAGCAATAGTTGAAGGGCACGACGCGCGAAAGCAGCTCAGGTGCAAGTCTCGAATCATCTCCTCAGTTGCGGGTTCATATCCCACAGGAAAGCTCTTGGATTACGGATGCGGGACGGCGACCGGCAGATTTGACGCATGCGTCGGTGCCGATATAGCGACCGATCAGGTTCAAGGCTGTGCGACAAGACTTCGGCACATGCCGAAACTGTCGTTTTGTTCGATACGTGATCTGTCTTCCGCTGAACACTTCACGCCTACCGCGTCGTCACATGTATGGAAACCCTCGAACACTGGACGGACAGCACTGTAGAGGTCGTAATAGCCGATCTGATTCGACTCGTAGCGAGCTTCAAATCGTAGGGCTACCGTGGTGAGCTTGAGATTAGGAGAGCTTTGACGCCCATAAAGCAAAAGGCTATTCTCATCGCATGAAAGATTCGAAACGCACCACCATCTACTTTGACCCCCAGATTCATCGTGCGCTAAGCCGAAAGGCAGCGCAGTCCGACCGGTCTATCTCCCACGTTGTTAACGAGGCGGTCCGAATAGCCCTCGATGAAGATGCAGAAGACCTGAAGGCGATCCGCGAGCGAACGTTCGAGAAAAATCTAGATTTTGCAGATGTCGTCAAATCCCTCAGGCGGCGTGGCAAGTTATAAACTCGAGATAAAACCGTCGGCTGCAAAGGAACTTGAATCGCTCGGAACCAAAAAAGATTGCGAAAAGATTGTCGCCCGAATCAATGCTTTAGCATCGGATCCGCGTCCAAGTGGCTCTGAAAAGCTTGCAGGCCGCCAGAACAGCTACCGAATTCGTCAGGGCAACTATCGATGGAATACCTCGGACATTCGCGTCGAAAAAGTACAAGCTGAGAGCCTCCAGCACAAACCCAACTTTCTCGATTCTGGCGAGCCTGAAGCGACGATCTTATCATTCTCGACGGCCGTGTTGGTCGGCGGGAGGCGCAACGACTCAACTGGACCGCCACCGGCTCTTTAGGCGTATTGCCCGCCGGCTCCAAACGGGGAATGATTCCAACTCGACGCGTTGTTCAGCGTCTGCGGCAGACAACCTTTTCGTGCCGCCCAAAGGATGTCTTTTGAAAGGACCTGAGAAATAGCCCGATAGTAGTAGCAACGGGATGTGGATGACAGCACCAATTAGCTACGTACGCCGGCACGTTGGTTGAATAGTAGCTCCCATGCTTTGACGGTAGATTTGTGATGCAATTTTTACTGCTCAAGGATGGACATGCTGCTGGCAGTTTCGTGGCTCGGACTCAGTTCATTTCTCTTTGCACTCATCCTCACTCCATTGACGCGGGATGTTTTCGCGCGATTAGGATTCGTGGATGATCCTACTGGGGGGCGGAAGCTCCATTCCGTGCCGGTTCCACGTGTCGGCGGGGTCGCGATCGCAATTTCGATCGCGCTGTCTCTAGGACTAACTGCGGCGGCCGGCATTTGGACACCATTCTTATACAATCCGTCAATCCAGTTGTTGATCCACCTGCTGCCATCGGCCGCCGTCATTTTTCTAATCGGTTTACTGGATGACTTAACGACTCTCAAGCCCTGGCAGAAATTGCTTGGACAGGTGCTAGGCGCGGTCCTGGCTTATGCGAGCGGATTGCAAGTCATGGGTATCGCCGGCTACGCAACGCCAAGCTGGATCAGCCTGCCGGTCACTGTCGCGTGGCTTCTCCTCTGCACCAATGCGTTCAATCTTATCGATGGTGTGGATGGATTGGCCACAGGCGCGGGCCTGTTCGCAACGTTGACGATGCTGCTGGCAGGAGTTCTGGAGAAGAACAACGCATTGCTGCTTGCGACTGTGCCGCTGGGAGCAGCGCTTTTAGGCTTCTTGCGCTACAACTTCAACCCGGCAACCGTATTTCTCGGCGATTGTGGAAGCCTGCTGCTGGGATTTTTGTTGGGATGTTTCGGCATCATCTGGAGTTTCAAAACCGCGACAGTCTTTGGAATGGTCGCGCCGCTGATGGCGATGTTTGTGCCGATCCTCGACGTGACGCTTTCCGTCGCGCGCCGTTTCCTGCGTGGACAACCCATATTCGGCGCCGACCGCGGCCACGTGCACCACAGGCTCCTGGACCGGGGGTTCACTCCACGTCGTGTCGTTCTCCTTTTGTACGGAGCGTGCGCTTTTGGGGCGGTATTGTCTCTTCTTCAGACGATTCACTACAACCGTTACAGCGGTCTGGTGATCCTTCTATTCTGCGCGGGAACGTGGATCGGCATTCAGCACCTTGGCTATTCGGAATTTCGTGCCGCCCGGAACATGCTGTTTGGCGGAGCGCTCCAGCGGATGATCGATATCAACGTTCAACTTCGGGAATTCGAGGGAACCCTGGAATCCTGCGCATCCTTCGATGAATGGTGGGAACGGTTGTGTGGCCAGTGCCGCGATCTTGGATTCGCCGCAGCGGAGTTGAACTTCAATGGAAAAATCTTTGAAGAGAAATTTGCACGTATTTCGGAGTCCTGCTGGAGCGTGGTCATACCAATGGCCGATGGCGCTTCGCTCCATCTGACCGTGCCGGCCGGGGTTGCAGAAACCGTGCCGGCGATCGTGCCATTGATCGATCTTATTTCCAGAAAGCTGCCGGAAAGAATTCGCACCGTCGGTTACAAGCCCGCGGAGGCGGCCGCTTTTTCAGGACGTTGATTTCAAACAACTTTGGAGGATTTATGAAGTTTCGCAAATTCATCGCAGTGCTCGTATTCGTTTTGATTATCGGCGGTATTGGCGCCAAACAAGGATGGGCTTACATGCAGAAAAACTATGGCGGGGCGTGCATGAAACTCGATGGGTTTCCGGGCTTGCTGCAGAAGATGAACCTGCTGGCGATCGGAACCTGCTCTGTCAATAAAAATAACAAGTGCAAGAATCCCGGGGCGATGTGTAATGCCACGTCAAGCACCGGCATTGCTTACACTGGCATTTGTACCAACGCGGCAAAACTGGACTGCCAGTGCGTCGCCAATTAATTGAAACATTTGGGCCGAACTGACCACCCCGGCGCGCCAGCTTCTATTAAGCTGTCGCGCCACCCCTCCTCTGCGAGGAGGGGAATACATCACCGTAATTGAACGCAGTACTCAAGTGCTGACGCGACTATTCCTCAGCATAGCCCTTATCTGCACGTCCTATGTGAAGCTATGCGTGGAGTCCCCTTCCAGGGATCAGACGCCGGAGGGCTGGGCTCATTTCTTTCTGACCGATCCTTTGACTCTTTATTCCCGTTCGGCGCAGCTAATCGGGGAAGGTCCATCGCAAGATTTGAGAACTGGACAGAGTGTTCTGGAGGGAATGCTCGAGGTGAATCCCGCCTCGGCCGAACGATGGTTCCACCTCGGCGGCGTGTTCCTGGAAAGCGGACAGTTGGAAAAAGGCAAGTACTGCTACACTCGCGCCGCCGAGCTGGCGCCGAACATGGCGGATACGTGGCTGAACCTCGCCAACTTCTACATCGACGAAAATCAACCTCTGATAGCCCTTCCGTTCCTGGGAAGAATCCTCCAGTCTGCAAACTGGTCTGAGATCGTATTCAATGATTTCGACGGATTGAATCTCAGTATTCGCGAAATCGCCGAAGGCGGTGGACTTCCTGAGGCAGAACCTTCGATTGCGGAAGCCTATTTCCGGCACTTACTCGAAGATGGAGATGTTGTGCGCCTGCGAGACGCCTGGCAGTGGATGAAGACGCGGTCGCCCAGCGACCAACTCACCCAAAGCTACGTCGATTTCCTCGTTGCCAAGGGCCTGGTGAGTGAAGCGGCGGCGGCGTGGTCGTTTCAGTTAAGAAAGCGCGAGCCCGAATTCGGTACGTCGACATTCATCATCAATGGCGATTTTGAGCGCGAACCGGAGGGAACCTTGTTCGATTGGCGAATCGCCCAGGATCCTCACGTCCAGGTCAGCCGCGATAATAGCGTCTTCCGCTCAGGTCAATCCGCACTGCGCCTGGAATTCGACGGTAAGATCAACTCGGCGTACCAGGGCGTCTCTCAACGGGTTTTCTTGCCGCGGGGCGCTTATCGATTCGAGGCCCTTGTTCGTACTGCCGGAATTACAACCGATGAAGGTGTCGGCTTTCGTGTGCTGGACGCGCGGTCATCTCATCAGCTGCTCATTGAAACAGAGCGTTTGAGGGGAACGACGGATTGGAAGAAGCTGGGAGGAAAGCTCATTGTTGATTCACCGGTAAGACTGGTTGAGATTCAGGTCTTCCGGCGGCCGTCGTGGCGGTTCGACAGCTCGATCGCCGGAACAGTGTGGATCGACCAGGTGTCGCTGAAAAGGGAATAGCCGCAACCAGCCCGCAGATCCACGCCAGCAATGACGCATTCGCGACAACGTAGAGGTTGTAATCCGCCAGGCTGTGGATGAAGATCGCCGCAAGCGAACCCGCACACGCCAATCCGAGCCAACGGCTGTCGGATTGCCGATGAAGCAGCCCGGCGCGGACGCTTCGAAAACCAATCAGTGCCAGGAAGCCTGAGGCGATGAAAATACCGGCGATCCCGAGCTCTGCCAGATACTGCAGATAATCGTTATGAGCGTAGATCTGGAGTACATCGACAGAAGACGTCCGGAACTTCTCAAATGCGGATTCGTAGCCGCCGAGCCCGCACCCAAAGATCGGATATGCGGCGACCAGATGCAACGTGTCACGCCAGACGTTGAAGCGGTCTTCGCTGGAAATGTCGGCAAAACGCAAGATCACTCCAGCCGGCGCCAGAATCAGCATCCCCAGGACGACAACAAGACATAGCGCGGCCACCACGCTCCAAACGATCCTCGGTTTGAACCTCCCGGTCAGAGCCAAGGCTGTCATCGACACCAAAGAACCCGCGACGGCCGCTAATCCCATCCGCGATAGCGAGCAGACGATTCCGACAAGGATCAGAGCCGCTGCCTGCAACGCCAATCCCGTACGAAGTGCTGCTGCCCCCGTCATGCCGCCTCGCCCGCGATTCTGGGCGAGCACGGCTGCGCCATAGGCCACAGGAAAAGGCAGGGCCATCTCGAGAAAACCTGAGAAGTGATTCCTTATAAGGTAGGTCCCATGCGCGAAAGCCTCGGCGCCACCCTCGAGAAACTGCGTCAACCCCCAGGCCGCCTGCCAGACAGCAATCGCAACTATGGGCATGACCGGCAGCCACGGCTTATCGCGGCTGGAAAGAGCCAGGTCACGAACGGCGAAAAACACGACAGCGTAGCCCGCAAACAGCAGAAAGTGCTCCAAGGTCAGCGGCGGCGCCACACTCAGCGGCGCCCAACTCGGGCGAAGTCCGAGCGGAGTGAGCGAATTCAATAATTCCGCCCTTTGAGGCGACACCACACGCAAGAAGGATAACGGCAGTGGTACGAGCTGAAGTGCCGCATAGCCGGGGAGCAACAGAGCGAGCCGGACAAGGATTCGGCTCATTCCCCTCCTCGCAGAGGAGGGGAATGAAAAGGAAAGAGCCGTGTGCGCAAGGCCGATGATGCCCAGGACAAGCAGATAAATATTCCGGTACTCCCTCCCAGCGCGGTCGGTTTGTGCGATGGGACTGCTTAGAAAAAAAACGGCGTAAGCCAGAATGGTTCCAAGAAGGAGTGTGAGCAGAGTGTTTAGGGCGAGGGTCCCTCTCCCTCTGGGAGCAGCCAGCGGGCTGACGGGCGGCGCGACAGCCCGTGGACTGGCGCGCCGGGTGAGGTTTTCAAGTCTAGTCAAATCCTGATGCCCTCGCCCTTCCCACAGGGAGAGGGTGTGGTCCGATGGGCTTCAGCCAGGATCGATCGATTTCGACGGAAACGGAGCGCATCAACAAAGTGACTGAAATGATCAGTCGGTAGTCGTCTTTATACTTCATGACAACTCCGGTCAGGCCTTGTAACGCTCCGTCTTCGACACGTACCCGCTGGCCGGTACGCAATCGGGGATAAGGTTTGCATGCAATGCCGGATTGGATTACGGTTCGGATCGCTTCGATTTCCGCTTCGTCCACCGGTTGAGGACTTTTGCCGACTCCGACAATGCCGCTCACGCCGGGCGTCGTCAAAATCGGCATACGCGTATTGAGGTTGAATTGGCAAAACAGATATCCCGGAAAGAGAGGCGAGTCGAGAATCTTGATTCGATCCGCCCAACGACGCTTGGCCTGGTAGGTGGGCAGAAAGGGTTCGTAACCTCTGTAACGCAAATGCGCAGCAACCAATGATTCCCAGCGGGGTCTTATCTGGAGTGCGTACCAGTCGTCTGCCATCGTCAGCTACGCTAACATGAGGACGAAACATTAATCATTAATCAAGGATCATTGATCATTGATTAATGATCCACCGCCCGCATGCTATGCTTTCGCGGTGATCGACATCCACTCACACATCATGCCCACAATCGATGATGGGGCGCGCACTGTCGAGGAAGCCGTGGAAATGGCGCGGATCGCGGCCGAAGATGGCATTGAGCAAATGGTTTCCACGCCTCATATGTTCAATGGCCTTTCGCACAATCCGGAACCTTCGGAGATCGCCGACCGGGTTGCTCAACTGAACGAAGCTGTCCGGAAAGTTTTATCGGGGCCTTTCACTATCCTGCCTGGAAATGAGGTACGCATTTCGCACGAAATGGTCGGACAGGTCCGGCAGAATCGCGTAAGCAGAATCAACGGACGGAACTATATGTTGGTCGAGTTTCCCCAGGTGTCGGTTCCGATGGCGGCCGAAGAGCTCTTCTACGGTCTGCAGTGTGAAGGAGTTCAACCGATTCTGGTCCATCCGGAACGGAACTCCCAAATCCAGGCGGATCCTTCCATCGTCGCGAATTTTGTGGAACACGGAATCCTGATCCAGGTAACCGCAATGAGTGTCACGGGTGAATTCGGCCCCGCAGCCAAAAGCTGTGCTGACAGGCTTCTCCGTCACAATTGTGTACATTTTCTCGCCAGCGATGCGCACCGGTCTGGCCGCCGGCGGCCTGTTCTCAGCAAAGGGAAAGCTGCAGCTGCCGCGATCATTGGGGAAGAGCGAGCCCGGGCTCTGGTGTATGACAATCCGTTAGCTGCCATACGCGGGGAGAAGCTGCATGTCGATTCTCCCATTCCTTTCGGATCTTCGGTCAACGGGGCCAACGTGCCCCACCGGCCCAACCTGCCCCACCCGAAACGATCCTTCTTGTCCCGATTCTTTTCGCGATGACGCATTCCGTTTCCCGGTATTTTGAGCGTGCTGTGGGCACGTTGCCTCACCTGTCCCGGACATTCCGTCTCATCTGGCGCGCTGCCCCCAACTGGACTCTTGCCTGGGTCTTTCTTCTCCTCATCCAGGGATTTCTCCCGGTGGCCACGGTTTATCTGACGCGGCCGGTTGTGAATGGAATCGTGGCGGCAGTCCGGTCAGGCGGAGACTGGCGCCCGATTCTAATACCTGCCGTTCTGATGGCGGCGGTATTGCTGCTCGGCGAAGCGCTCCGTGGCGTCATTCAGTGGGTGCGTGCGGTTCAGGCGGACCTGGTGCACGACGAGATCACATCGTTGATCCACCACAAGTCGGTCGAGGCCGATCTCGGCTTCTATGAATCCCCGGATTTTTACGATCACCTTCACCGGGCCCGATCCGAGGCAGGGTACCGGCCGATTGCGCTCGTGGAGACCTCAGGAAACTTGTTGCAGAACGGGATCACACTGGCTGCCATGCTTGTTGTGCTGGCCGGGTTTGGGGTCTGGCTGCCGCTGGCGTTGCTGGCGAGCACACTTCCGACGCTTGCGGTCGTTCTCCGCCACGCGGTCCAACAGCACGAGTTCCGGATCCGCACGACCCCGGTTGAACGCCGTACGTGGTATTACGACTGGCTGCTGACGACAGGAGAAACCGCGCCTGAGATCCGCCTCTTCGATTTGGGTGGTCATCTTCGCGAGGCTTATCAGAATCTGCGGAACCGGCTCCGGATGGAGCGTGTGGATTTGGCCCGGCGTCAAGGCATGGCGCAATTCCTGGCTGGTGTTTCCGCGTGGGCCGTAACCGGCGCAGCGCTGGTCTGGATGGTGTCGCGAGCCCTTCGTGGATTCATATCCCTGGGCGACCTGGCACTCTTCTATCAGGCCTTTCAACAAGGGCTGAATTTGGGACGCACGCTTCTGGAAAACGTCGGGCAGCTTTATCAGAATTCGTTGTTCCTTGGGAATCTCTTCGAGTTTCTCGAGCTGAAGCCGCTGGTAATCTCGCCCGAAAAACCTGTGATTCCGCCGCTCCGTCCGGGCGAAGGCATCCGTTTTCACAACGTCACGTTCCGGTATCCCGGTACGCGCAAGATCGCACTCGAAGACTTCAATCTGACGATTCCCGCCGGCCGCATGCTCGCAATTGTCGGGCCGAATGGGGCGGGCAAGAGCACACTGGTCAAGCTGTTGTGCCGCTTTTACGATCCCGAGTGCGGCCGGGTAACGCTGGATGGAACCGATTTGCGTGACTTTTCAATCGAGGAACTACGCCGAAGAATTGCGGTGCTTTTCCAACAACCCGTGCAGTACAACGCGACGGTCCGTGAAAATATCCGGATGGGCGATTTAAAGCAGGCTCACTCGGACGAAGAAATACGGTCGGCGGCACGCAAGGTAGGCGCCGAAAACTTCATCCAACGTTTGCCCGAGGGGTACGACAACCTGCTGGGACATTGGTTTGAAAAAGGAGCCCAATTGAGCGTCGGCGAATGGCAGCGGCTGGGCCTGGCCCGCGCGTTCGTTCGCGAAGCGCCAATCGTCCTGCTGGATGAGCCCACGAGCGCCATGGATCCGTGGGCTGAGGCGGACTGGCTGGGGCGGCTGCGGAGGTTTGCCGAAGGACGGACAGTCGTTCTCATCACCCATCGGTTCACCACGGCGATGGTCGCGGACGAGATCCACGTGATGGAGCAGGGCCGGATTGTGGAGGCCGGATCACATCCGGAACTGATCGACTATAGGGGGCGCTACTCAGAGTGGTGGACCGCCCAGGGCCAGCGATAACTGTTGCGGTTTATAACCGCCGACGAACCGGAATCGAGCGTATTCCCCTCCTTGCATCACTGCAAGGAGGGGTGGCCGAGCGATTAATTAAATGCCGCGAAGCATCCGCTGATCGCGAGGCCGGGGTGGTTTTCCGATTGAGAACACAAAGGAAGACCACCCCGGCTGCGTCAGCATCGGTGGCTTCGCAACATTTTCTTCATGACGCAGCCACCCCTCCTTGCTGTGATGCAAGGAGGGGAATAACGCACCAGCGTAATTGGTTCACACCCTCACAGAGCGCCGGTACAGTTACCACGCTGAACCGATGATGCACGAAGCTGAATTTCTGGTGGCGGCCCTCCGCCATTTTCTCGATCCTAAGTCCACTCTGCCCGATGCGGGGAAGATCCGTTGGAACGTACTGTTCGATCTGGCGTCCGCGCATGCCGTCATGCCGATGCTTTATGCGGCACTCCGTGAAGTGCCGCTGCCGGACGATATCGGGGCGGAGTTGCGTGCCAGGTTTCAAAGCTCGGTCCAATGGAGCCTGGCTCAGAGCGCGGAACTCGCCCGGCTCACCGCCTTGTTGGAGGAAAGTGAGATCACCTCGATCGCGCTGAAGGGCCCGCTTCTCAGCCGGTATCTCTACGGGGAGCTTGGAGCGCGTTCCTCGGGCGACATCGATCTGCTGGTCAAACCAGGAGACCTTCTACGAATCCGTGACCTCCTTCTTTCACGTGGATACCGTGTTGCGAACACATTGCATTGGAATTCAGATTCGGCGTATCTGCGCTCGAGAGAAAATGAGATCTCGTTTGGAAGCCCTTCAGGCGTCAGTATCGATGTGCATTGGCGCATACTTCCACGATACTTTGCCAGCCCATTCGATGGATTGGATGTATGGAGTGAGCCCAAGACGACGAGGCTTGCCGGAAGGCGAGTTCTCACGCTTGGCCCGGAACACCTGCTCCTGCTGATCTCGTCCCATTCGGCGAAACATGGATTTGAGCGTCTAGGGTGGATCTGCGATATCGCGAGGTTTCTGATCGTGAGCGGGAATCTCGTATGGCCCGCTGCTGTGGCCCAAGCCCGGCGCACACGCACACTGCGGCAATTCTTCACCGGTATCCGGCTCGCAGCCGATCTGCTTCGAGCCCCTGTTCCCGAGGCTCTCACGGAGGATCCCGCGGCCATGCATTTGGCCGATCTTGTCAAGGAGCGCTTCCTTAGCGGAGTGACCGAACCGCTTCGCGCGGGCGAATTGACGCGCTTCTGTCTGGGACTGCTAGAGACGCGTCAGCATCGATTGCGGTATCTCACCGGTCACTACCTGACACCGTCGGAGGCCGAGTACAAAGTCCTGCGCCTGCCTCCCTCCATGTATTTTCTTTACTATCCCTTCCGCCCCGCCCGCCTGTTAACCAAACACGTTTTGCGCGGCAGCATCACCGAGCACAGCTGTTGATAGATCAGCTATGCAGAATCAAACTGAAGACGAACAAAATGATGAGCGTCAGGATGAAAACGCCAAGGCCTCCCAGAAGGATATTTATGACCATAAGCTCACGTCATGCCTGCTGTAGCGGCGGCTCTATGAGCGCCGGTTTTTCGCAGAATGAACGGAATACCGGCGGTCATAGACCGCCGCTCAATCGTCTTCCTTAGTCAATAGACGACGTTAAAGCGCGTTTTACTCGTCAAAGGCGTCGCGGAGAAGGCGGAATTGAGGCTTCGAGCCCGGCAGCGAGGTTACCGCAAGAATATCGAAACGATAGGGAGTTTCCTGCAACCGGTGGCGTGAAATATAGGCATGAGCCGCCCGGATCATCCGCTGTCTTTTGCGATGGCCGACGGAGTCCTCAGGAGGATCGGAGTTCCGGCGGGCTTTGACCTCCACAAAAACAAGCGTGGCGCCCTCCCAGGCGACTACATCGATTTCGCCGTCCCTGGTACGGTAGCCGGAGGTCACGATCCGGTAACCGAGCGATCGGATGTAATCAATGGCCAGGATCTCGGATCGGCGGCCGAATGTCAGAAGGCGATGGAAAAGAAGAGGAAACGGCATAAATGGTCACAGGTCTATTCAAATCCTGTACCCTCACCCGCCGCGTCAGCCTTCCCTTGAGGCTTCGCCCTATCGGGCTCGCGCTTCGCGGGCTGTTGCGCCGGCCTCTCCCAGAGGGAGAGGCTCTCGGAAATGGTGTCGACGGCGAAATCCGCTTGTTCTTCGTCGATCATCAGAGGCGGACAGAGGCGAATGGTCGATCGGCCGGCGCCGAGAATCAGCAATCCGCGCCGGAAGCATTCATTGAGGACCGCGTCGCGAAGCTCGCCCGAAACCAGTTCAATGCCAACCATCAGGCCGAGGCCGCGAACATCGATGATCGCCGGCTGCCGCTCCTTCACTCGCTCCAGTTTCGTGCGCAAGTATTCGCCGAGCTTTGCGGAATTCGCGACATATTTTTCTTCCAGGAGCCGGACTGTTTCCAACGCGGCGGCTAAACATACAGGATTTCCGCCGAATGTCGACGCATGAGCGCCCGGTTCCCACGTCATGATTTCGGCACGAGCCATCGTTACGCCGAGCGGCATGCCGGACGCAATGCCTTTCGCGATCGCGACGATATCCGGATGGAAGTCGAAATGTTCGAACGCGAACATCTTGCCCGTGCGGCCCATACCGCACTGGACTTCATCCGCAACCAAGAGAATGCCGTGCTTTCGCGCAACTTTCTCGAGTTGGGGGAGAAAATCCGCCGGCGGAAAGACATAGCCGCCTTCACCCTGAATGGGCTCGATCACGATCGCCGCGACTTCGCCTGGATTGACCGTCGTTCTGAAAACGACATTCTCTAAATAAGCCGTATCACCGAACGGTATGTGAGTAACACCGGGAATAAGCGGACCGAATCCCTTCCGCTGAACCGGCTTCGACGAGGTCAAGGATAACGAACCCATTGTGCGGCCGTGAAACGCGGAATGAAACGCGATGAATTGCCAGCGGCCGGTAGCGTAGCGCGCAAGCTTCATGGCAGCTTCAATCGCTTCGGTTCCGGAATTTCCGAAAAAGCAGCGCCACGATTCGCCGCCCGGCATTAGCGATTCCAGCTTGCGCGCGAGCTGCGGCATCTGTTCGTAGTAAAAATCGGTACCCGACATATGAATCAGCTGCGCGGCCTGCTTCTGAATTGCCCGAACCACATCGGGATGGCAATGACCGGTCGAGCAGACCGCAATGCCGGCATTGAAGTCGAGGAATCGATTGCCGTCGACATCTTCCACAATCGCGCCGGAGGCGCTCTGCGCCACAAGCGGATATGGACGCGTGTATGAGGGCGAGATATACCGGCGGTCGCTGTCGATGATCTGGCGAGCCTTCGGACCGGGTAATTCTGTGAGCAGCCTTGGAAGTTTTTCGTTGATTACTTGCGACGCCACCTGGTGCCCTCCCGCGTGTCTTCAATGACAATGCCGCGATCGCGGAGTTGCCGGCGGATCTGATCCGATAGCGCGAAATCCCGGACTCGCTTGGCCTCATTTCGGCGCTGGACCATCGCCTCGATCTCCTCGACCTCTCTGTCGCTAAGCACGGGAGGTTCCATTGCGGGGACAATGCCGAGCCGGGCGTCGATAACTTTAAACCACTCTTGAATTTCGGCGCGATTCTCCTCGCCCAGTCTTCCCTCTTCGAGAGCGATATTGGCGTCACTGATCAACACGAAAATGGCGGCCAGAGCGCCAGAGGTGTTCAAATCATCGTCAAGTGCGGCTTCGAACTGTTCCCGTGAGGCGGCCAACCGGCCGGCAAGGGTCGCATGGTTGCCCGGTTGGAGCTTTGCCGTATTCAGCCGAAACAGGAATTCTTTGATCCGATCTAGAGCCGCCTGCGCTTCTTTCAAACCCTCCAGCGTGAAGTTCAACTGTTTCCGGTACCGGACCGATACCAGGAGATACCGGATCGTGAGCGCGTCGTAACCTTTGTCCAGAAGATCGCGGAGCGTGTAGAAATTACCTTTGGACTTCGACATCTTTTCGCCCTCGACGAGCAAATGTTCGCTGTGGACCCAGAACCTGACGAAGGTATGTCCGGTCGCAGCCTCGCTCTGGGCGATCTCGTTTTCATGATGCGGAAACAGCAGATCGATCCCGCCGCAATGCAGATCGAGTGTGTCACCAAGATACTTCATCGCCATCGCCGAACACTCCAGATGCCAGCCAGGCCGGCCTTCACCAAACGGCGCGGGCCACCGGGGCTCCCGAGGATCCTTGGGCGCTTTCCATAACACGAAATCCCGGGACTCCTCTTTCTCGTACTCGTCGGCGTCGATGCGAGCGCCAACTTTCAATTCTCTTTTGTCAAGTTTGGAGAGCCGGCCGTACGCCGGAAATCGAGAAATGCGGTAGTAAATGGAATCCCCTTCGCGATAAGCATATCCGGCAGCGAGAAGGCGATTCACGAGGTCGATCATCTCCTCGATGTGCTCGGTTGCAGGCGCGATGATCTCCGGCTTCTGGATTCGCAGTTTCTCGCAATCTTCGAAAAATGCCGTGGTGTAAACGGTGGTATACGATTTGATGTCCTGGCCGGTTTCAATCGAACCAGCGATGATCTTGTCATCGATGTCCGTGATGTTCATCACGTGCCTGATATTCCATTTGCTTGAAAGGTGCCGCCTCAGGATGTCTTGGAAGACAAAGGTCCGAAGGTTGCCAATATGGACGAAGTTGTAAACGGTTGGCCCGCACGTATACATCCGCGCGGTCTCTTTGTCCTGCGGTTCGAATACCTCTTGCTCGCCTGTCAGGGTGTTCGTAAGTTTAAACATGCTGGAGTCAATTACCGCGACCGGTCTGGCGCGTCTAACTGGGTATAAATGGGCATGATAACATGACGCAAATGTGGGGGGACCGGCCGGTAGTACGAAGGCCGCCGCGAAGCGCAAGCCCGATAGGGCGCAGCCTAAATAAAAGCGGTGTACCGAAGCGATCCGGCGTGAGCGGCTGCGAACGCAAGCCCGACAGGGCGCAGCCATCAATGAACGGTGGGCCCGACATTAAGAATTTATGAAGCGTAAGGCGGTCCTGGTTCTGCTTGCGATCGGAATAAACGGGGCGGTCTATGAGCGCCCACCTCTTCTTCGCAGCCCCCAATCTCAGGACACCCTGAAAGTTACCGTCGATCTGGTCAATGTGCAGTTTTCCGTGACCGACCGCCATGGGCGATTCGTTCCCGGACTCACGGCCCAGGATTTCAAGGTCGAAGAAGACGGCCGGAGGCAAGAGATTCGAAACTTCGCGCGTGAAAACGAATTGTCTTTAACGCTTGCTTTGTTGATCGACACAAGCCCGAGCGTCAGGCCCGTTTTCGATGAAGAGAAATTGACTGCCGCCTCTTTTTTGGAATCCATTTTGCATGAAAAAGATCTGGCGCTGGTCATTGGATTCGACCAGTCGGTGACATTGCTTCAGGACTACACCGAGAATCTGAAATTATTGAAGCGCGCCATCGATGAACTCGAAATTGGAGGCGGCACTTCGATCTACGACGCCGTGTATCTCGCCAGCAAGGAAAAATTGACTGACGAAGCGGGCCGGAAGGCAATCATTCTCATCAGTGATGGCGAGGACACCACGAGCAAAACAAAACTTATCGAAGCTCTCGTAGCGGCCCACCAGAGTAACGCCGTCATCTATGCTATTTCGAACGCGACCTCCGGCGGGTTCTTCGGTCGCGGAAGGTCTGGCCTGGGTGGATTCGGCGGCGGCAACATGCGCACGCTCAGAAGATTTTCGGAGGAAACGGGCGGCTCGACATTTGTTGTCAGCAACGAGAACTCATTCGCGAAAATCTTTGATCAGATCGCACAAGAATTGCGAAGCCAGTACAGCCTGGGATACGTCTCCTTGAACACGGCTAGGGATGGGAAGTACCGTCAGATCAAAGTCACGGCTCGACAGTCCGGTTATATCGTAAAATCGAGGAAAGGATATTATGCGCCGCGAAGCTAGTGGACGTTATAGGTTTCGCCGGGGTGGCCGGTTCGGCGGAAAATTCACCAGCACAATACTGCTGGGGACAGCGTTATTTCTTGCCGTAGGTGCAGACGCGCAAGAGTTCAAGATCCACGCGAAAATCGATCTGGTCGTGGTTCCCGTAACAGTGAAGGGAGCGGGCGACAAACTCGTCACGAGTCTCACGAAGCAGGATTTCGTTATCCTCGAAGACGGGCGCCAGCAGACCATAACGAATTTCACAAGCGATCCGGTCCCGCTCTCGGCGGCTGTTGTCGTCGACACGGGACTTCCACCAGAATCCCTCTCCAAAGTCCAGAGGACGTTCTCCGCCTTGGCGGGTGCGTTCAGCCAGTTCGATGAAGTTGCCGTATATCGATACGATAAATTTGTCGCAAAGGTGCTGGATTTTTCCGCCGACCGAGAGCGCGTCGAAACCGCGATGAACACGTTGCGGGAGGTCAAACCGCGCGCCCTCAGCGATTCGAATTTTCCTCGCGGCCCATTCTCAACGCCAGGGCCCGTCATCAACGGAGCACCGGTTGTGCCGCCAGGACAGGTAGGTGTCGTCATCACGTCGCCGCCGAAAGTCACGAACGTTCTAAACGATGCCCTCTTCGAGGCCGCGTCCGATTTGGCAAAGCGAGAACACAACCGCCGTAAGATCGTGCTGGTTATCTCCGACGGTCAAAACAACGGAAATGATCATTCATTTGATGAAACGGCGAGAAGTCTCTTGCAGACAGGAGTGCAAATCTACGCTGTGGGACTCGATCAACCGTTTCCCTACAGCAAGACATCGATGCTGGATGACTTCGCCAAGACTACCGGCGGTGACGCATATTTCGTCAATTCGATACAAAGCATCGAGAAATCCTACGCCTCAGCCACTGAGGAGGCTCGCAATCAGTACGTGCTCGGTTACCTTTCCAATAACGAAGTTGTCGGGCCGGGACCGGTCTTCCGCGACATCCAGGTGAAGATCGCGGGAAACAATTTGAAAACTCTCCATCGCAAAGGCTATTACCAGTACCCGTAAAATGACAATTGACTATTGAACAGTGAACAATGGCAATTTTTTGGGGGAAATGTTCATTGGTCACTGTTCAATGTTCATTTGTCATTTCGGACAGGAGACTAAGACCCGCATGAACATCACTTTTGTGCTTGACAGGTAAAACTTTCCCCACAATACTAGGTGGCATTAGATAAACAATGCCTCAAGATGTTGCGAGGCAAAAGAAACTAGGAGGGAAAAAGTGAAAAAAGCTCCAGCGAAAAAGAAGAAAGCCACAAAAAAAAAGTAACGCCCGCGTTTAAAAATTAGGCGCGAAGACCGAGATTACAAGGGCCGCCGTGATGCGGCCCTTATTTTTTGTTAGAATCTCGCAGCCAGATGGAAGTTTATATTTCATCCAACGCGTTCTGGGCTCTGCTGATATCTACGGTTGAAGTCTACAAGAGGGAATGCTTCGGGCTTCTGCTTGGATATCGCGACACAGGCAACATTTATATTGTCGAGCACGCCATCTCGTATCAGACAGCGAATCGCCGCCATACGAGTGTGGAAAAGAATGGCCGGGCCTCGCGGAGGATTGAAAAGTTTTTAGCGAACCTGCCGCATCTGTCGCTGATTGGCGATTTCCATTCACATACGGGTTGGGGCGATTTGAAGGGTGTCGGCAACTTGAGCTCGCAAGACGTCATCGACATGATTCACGGAAATCTCTACGTCATCATTGTGGCCAACGATAAGCGGCGATCGAGTGCGTGGCAATACAATGGCGACGGAACATTATCGGGAACCGTGGACGATTACCACTTCCGCATCGGCGGCTACTATCTCGACGAATTCTCACGCCCGAAGCGCGCGAATATTTTTTGTCCTTATGCGATCGGCTTTAACGCGAAAGAAACCCAGCAGAAAATCCTGTCAAGGAGCGCTCTCGCAAACCAGCGGTGGTCAAGATCGAAGCACTAACGAAGTCATTCGGCAGTCATACTCTCTTCAAAGATCTTGGTCTCGAATTTCCACGCGGCAAACTGACGGTCATTATGGGTCCGTCCGGCTGCGGCAAATCCACGCTGCTGCGATGCATCAACTTCCTCGAACTCTTCGATAGCGGCACCATATCGATCGGCGACTTGAGCGTCGGATGGGCTGAAGGCGAATCCAGTCATCTTCCTCCGGAGAAGAAGGCCCTGCTTCAAAAGATGCGTTTGAAAACGGGAATGGTTTTTCAAAGTTTCAATCTCTTCCCGCATCTGACAGTCCTTGAAAACGTCAAGCTTGCGCCGGTTCAGGTAAAAAGAATGGACGCAGACAACGCGGCTTCCCTGGGAAGGCGAATTTTGGAGCGCGTCGGCTTGGGAGACAAAGTCGATGTCTATCCCGCGAAGCTCTCCGGCGGGCAGCAACAGCGGGTCGCGATTGCGCGCAGTCTGGCGATGCAGCCGGAAGTCATGCTTTATGACGAGCCGACATCACAGCTGGATCCCCGACTCGTGGACGAGGTGTTCAATGTCATGCGCGAACTGGATCGTGAAGGCATGACACAGATCGTAGTAACGCATTCCGAGCAATTCGCGAGAGACGCGGCAAGCCGCGTTTTGAGGTTTGAACAAAACACGTTCCGCTGGCAATAGAAAAGCATGATGCTGCTGTAGGCGCGGTCATAGACCGCGCCTACAGTCTTGAGTCAGTATTTCGTTCGCAGCTTGTTCTTTTCCGCATGCCGTTCGATGGCAAGCGTGATCAGCCGGTCGATCAACTCTGAATATGGAATTCCCGATGCCTGCCACAATTTCGGATACATGCTGATGGAGGTAAATCCCGGAAGCGTGTTGATCTCATTGACGTAGAACTTTCCTGTCATGCGCTCCAAGAACAAATCGACGCGAGCCATGCCCGAACATTCGAGGACTTTGAAAGCAGCAATGGCCAGCCTCTGGGCATCATTCGTCTGAATCGCCTCGAGCGGCGCGGGAATCAACAGGCGCGAGTCTTCATCGATGTACTTCGCGGTGTAATCGTAGAACTCGCGGGAGGGAATAATCTCTCCGGGCAACGACGCAACCGGATCGTCGTTACCAAGAACGCTGATCTCGATCTCGCGAGCATCAACTCCCTGCTCGACCACAATCTTGCGATCGTACTCCGCCGCAGTTTCTAGGGCAGCCGGCAGTTCTTCGGCGGCGTGTACTTTCGTGATTCCGACGGAGGACCCAAGGTTGGCGGGCTTGACAAACACGGGATAAGGAAGATCGCCGATGTGCGCCTGAAGAAAGGCATCGAGATCCGTTTTACGGACAGTCCAGTAATCCACAATCGGAAGACCAGCCTCACGAAGAAGACGCTTCATCACATCCTTGTCCATTCCTATGGCGGAACCTAAAACGCCGGCGCCGACGTAAGGAACGTTCGCTAATTCCAGGAGACCTTGTATCGTGCCGTCTTCTCCGTGCGTGCCGTGCATTATAGGAAAGATGACATCGACGATTCCTTGACTCGCAGGCTCAGCAGCCAGTGTGATGGGGTTGCCGTCAGTCAAGACTTTCTGAATTTGATCTTTCGCGGGAAGCATCGCCACTGCATTCGTCGATGCGAGCCAGCGGCCTTCCTGCGTGATGCCGATCGGCACAACCTCGTATTTATTCCGGTCCAGGGCCTTGAGGACCGATTCAGCCGACCTCAATGACACCTCGTGCTCGCCGGACCGGCCGCCGAAGATTACACCGACTCGAATTTTCTTCATCGGAGAAGTACTTCCTGAACGGCCGCAGCGGCCTTTTCCACGTCGTTGCGGTCCACGTCGAGGTGCGTAACCATACGCACCTTTTCGTTGTCGACAGGAACTGCGAGAACATTGCGCTTCGCCAGCGTTTCGAGGAAACGGGAAGAAGACCATCCCGACGCCTTCAGATTGAAAATCACAATATTGGTTTGCACCTTTGCCGGATTCAAGGTGATGCCCGGGATTGCCGCAAGCCCCGTTGCGAGCAATTTGGCGTGATCGTGATCCACCTGAAGCCGCTTCGGACCTTTTTCCAAAGCAATGAGTCCGGCCGCCGCCAGAACACCCGCCTGACGCATGCCTCCCCCCAGCATCTTCCGAATGCTGCGGCATCGTTCGATGAACTCCCGGCTGCCAACGATCATCGAGCCCACGGGCGCGCCGAGCCCTTTGCTCAAACAGAACTGAATGGAATCGAATTTTCTCGTCATATCCACGACGTTTTCGCCAAGATAAGTCGCGGCATTGAAGACTCGCGCGCCGTCCAGGTGAACGCGGATTCCGGCGTCATGCGCGCGGTCGCAAATCTCTTCTGAAAGTTTCGTCGGGTACACGGTACCACCAGCCATGTTATGCGTGTTTTCCAGGGCGATAAGGGCCGTTTGTGAGCGGTAGTAAACCTTCGGGCGAATCGCTTTCGATATGCTTTGCCAGCTCAAAATTCCGTCCTCACCGGGGACGAGCCGGGGAAGCACGCCGCCGATGGCCGACATCGAAGCCATCTCATAGTTGTAAACGTGTCCTGATTCTTCGCAGATGACTTCCTGTCCTTGCTGTGTCTGGGCAAGAATGCAGGTCAGATTCCCCATCGACCCGGAGGGCACGAACAATGCCGCTTGGCGCCCGAAGACTTCCGCAGCGCGTTCCTGAAGCTTGTTGATAGTCGGATCCTCGATAAAAACGTCATCGCCGACTTCCGCCTCCGCCATTGCGCGGCGCATCTCTGCGGATGGTTTCGTTACCGTGTCGCTGCGGAGGTCGATAATAGTGTTGGCCATAGCAATTCCTCAGTCACTGCGCCGGCAAGCAGCCAGCCTCCCGATGTGAGTTTCAAGAACTTACCGTCAAACTTAACCCAACCCGCGTCCTCGAATTCACAGACTCGATCAAACCATTCCTGCGGATATTCGATTCCGAGTTCAGCGGCGACACGCCAGATGTCGAACCCACACGTCCTGCGCAATCCGATCAGAAACGCTTCATCCAAACGCATTTCACGTGTGAGTACTTCCTCGCCGGCAATCGGCAGCCGGTCCGCATCGAGCATGACCCCATAGTCGTTCAAAGAAGTGGTGTTCCAAAATCTTTTCAACGCCAGACCAGCACTTTTCGAAAATGAATGCGCGCTGACGCCGAATCCCCGATAGGGCACGCCTGTCCAGTACTTGAGGTTGTGGCAGCATTCAAATCCCGGCAGTGCCCAATTCGAAATTTCATAATGAATATATCCGGCTCTGGAAAGCCGTTCCGCCGCTTCCAGATAGAATCTGGCGGAGAGGTCGTCGGAAATACTGGACTGGGATCGGCCCCACGCACTTCTGTCCTCAACGTCAAGCATGTAGATGGAAACGTGCTCTGGGCGGATGTGCTCGATGCTCGTTAGATTCTGGCGCCAGACATCGAGCTGTTGATTCGGCAGCCCGGCAATGAGATCGATATTGATGTTGTTGAATCCATGTTTCCGGAGCGACTCGATATCGCGGAAAACGTCAGCAGAATTGTGGAGGCGGCCCGCATTTTTCAGATCCTCATCGTGAAACGACTGCGCCCCAAGGCTGATGCGATTGATGCCGGCGCCCGCATAGCATTCGAGCTTAGCCTGGTCGAGCGTGCCCGGATTCGCTTCGAGGCTGATCTCTTTTGCGCCTTTCGGAAGGGCTGCCAGAATTTTTTGAATCCACACACCGTCAATGATCGAGGGGGTTCCGCCCCCGAAGAATATGGTTTCCGGTTCTTCACTGAACTGGGAGAGCTGAATCTCGCGTATCAGACGGCGGACATAAGGCTCATGCGCATGCTGCGGGGACACGGCCACCGTGAATGCGCAGTAGTAACATCGCTGCTCACAAAATGGAATGTGAACGTATACCCCAGGTCTCATAAACACCGATCAGAGCAAGCGCCCAAACGCCGCCCAGGCAATCGTACCCGACATCCATAATGGACGCATCACGGAAAGCTGTGAAGGATTGATGCCACTCGTCCATGAGAGCGGCCAATACAACAAATAGAATCGTCCTGACTCTGGTGTCGCTCAAACTGATGGGCTCGCTCTTAAAACACCGGTAAGCGAGTGTGGCCAAAACAGCATACTCTGTAACATGGCCCAATTTTCGAATCACCAGGTGCCAGAAGTCAGTTTGTTCATGAGAAATAGTTGGAAACAAAAACACCAGGACCGGGACGATGATCTTCGAAGTCTCATTTTGGGAGAATGGATCAGTGGAGAAGAAGAAGATCGAGAACAGCCATAGCACGACAGGCAACTGGTACTCGAAAAATCGAAGTCTCACGTGAGGTGTGATCCGCAGCTGTAGCAGCTAGTATTCCGCAATCCGTACAACGACATTATTCTCGAAAGTCACGAACTTCGCCCGTAAACCGCGCTGAAAATAGATCCAGTCCTCGACGTCGACGCCGTCTTTTTTCTCACGGACCTTTTTATCCGGGCGGCCGAGCGCCATGATGACGGTGGTGCGATCCATACCAATCCGAGCTTCCTTGGCTTTGACCGCTTCCTGAAACTCTGGAGGGAGGGCATCGATGCCCGTCTTGAGGAAATTGCGTTTGTTGAAATCCAAAACCGGCGCGAGCATTTCTTTCAGCGCCTCCGGCTTTAGATCCGAGGGAACTTTTTTTGTGAACCGGAGAACGATCTTCGAACCCTTTGCTTTTTTCGTCTTATCGTCCCGGCCGACCGGCACGGTCTGGGTACCCGAACCGATGCCGATTTGAATGCGGTCCGTAAGGCTTTTCTTGTTCTTGCCGCCACCGTCGAGCTCGATCTCGATTTTGTCGTCGCCGAAATCGATATCGGTTACAGTAACGACCTTCCCGGCCTCAATGGATTGGCCGTTCTTCTTCATTTCTTTGTCCAGCTTTTCTTTATTAATCTCGCCGGATTCGGACAGCTCGATCCCCTGTGTCCCGAACGGCATCGCGATGCGAGCTGATGCCTGATCAGCGATGACCGTTCTCAGGATCTCAAATTTCGAATCGCGCGAGAGTTGCGCCGGGAGCGGAACAGAGAGACAAAGACAAACCAGAATGGCCGAAAAACCACGATACAACATGTGACAAGTTTATCACCGGGACGAGGCTTCTAATTTCAGTTTTCCACGCTTACAAGGTTGGCAAAAATCCGGTAGGCGCCCTTAACTCCTGCAGGTAATTCACGGAAGAATGACAATCCCGTATAAATGTAAGTTCCTTTTCCGTACTTGGCGACAATCAAGCCTCCCTCTCTCGGCGGTTCGCCAGGATCGTGCGTTTCCAGAAGCGCAGTGTATCTGGGATCCCACGTCCTCATGAAGAACGTGCCGCGCTCGTCGATCCAGCCATCGAAGTCGTTTTCGGTAATCTTATTGGGGACATTCAATAGCGAGTTCGACGGATCCAGGATTTTCACCGGAGCTTCTTCGTGCGTCACACGCTCGGCGTTGTTCTGGTTCACGTTCGGCATGGTCAACGGATACGGTCCGATTTGCAGGTTTCCGACCTCGTTTCCGCGGTTGTACTGCGCAACGATTGTTCCGCCGTTGGCAACATAATCCAACAGCCGTTTGTTGTAAGCGCGCAAGTCGTCGCGCACAGCGTAGGCACGAACGCCGAGAACTATAGTTGGAAACTTCGACAGATCAGCGGTCGCGATATCTTTCGGAGAAAGGAAAGTGACATTAATCCCTAACTGCTTCAGCGCATCGGGAATTGCGTCACCGGTCCCCTCGACATATCCAACCGACGAAACCGTCGTTGCGACATCGATAACCTCAACCTTCGATTGCGCTGCGGAATAGACATATCGAGTCTCGATATGCGGGTAGGCCACAGCCGTGTATCCGGTCTTCAACTCCTGGTTTCCGACCTTCGCGAAGGCCTGTATCACAAAATCTCCGGCAGCGCGAGGAACCGATACCGTGAATTGCAACGAAGCTTTCTCTCCCTGCCGGGTGAGATTCACGCTGCGCGATGGCGGCGATACTGCCCAGCCCGCGGGCGTGACAAGACGAACCTCAGCGCCAACTGGTTCCAGATTCTGATTTTCGAGCGTAACCGTAAATTCTTTCTGCCGGTTTCCTTTCAAAGGAACGATGGCGCTATCGGGCGAAATGGTCAGCGAGAGCGCGGGAACAACTTTCGGTGTTGTTCGCTGCTCTCCGTATGTGCGGTCGACGCGGCGGAACTCCGCCGGTTTCTTCATGACAATCGTCGTCCCTTGATACCTCACTTCTGCGCGGACCGGAATTAACATTCCTTCCGTTGGAAGAGTGCCCGCAGGGAGGGAGGGCCAAACGAAACGATCCCCGCGGCGGGGCTGGCGCAACCAGTACGGCTGTGTGAAATCGGCGCCGCTGGAAACTTTCACCTTATATTTCTGGTCCAACCGTTGGCCGGGTTCGAGCGATCCTGTCGAACTGTCGTAAACGCCTTCCCAGCCCCCAGGCAGATCGGTTACGGCACGGAGTTCGGAAAAACTGTAGGGACCGCCATTGGTTACGCTGATCGTCAGATTGAACTCCTGGCCGGGAACGAGAGTGTCATCCGAAGCAAGAACGTCCACCGTCAGGCCGGCCGCAATCCCAAGAGCTTCTTGAAAGTCGTCTTCTTTCTTATCGAGCAAGAACCGGACGTGCTCGTTTGTCGTCTTTGCTTTGATTCGGTCCAGGTCACTCAGTGCCGCAGCCAAATCCGGAACGATGTCGGCAGGTCGAATCAGATTGACCTTCTGACGGATCGTGCTCACGCGCTGCGCCAGTCCGGCAAGATCTGCCGAGAGACTTGAATCCAATTGCGCAAGATCAGGTAACCTGGACAGCACACCCCCAAGGATCGGCGCATCATCCGAAACGTTCACGGTCTTCTGCATCAACTGAAGGCGAGTTTGGCGCGGACCTTGTTCTTGCGCACCGCCCTGGCCTTGTGAGCGATGCATGCTTCGGCCTTCGATTGCTATCTGGTTATACGAACGTCCAAGAATTGAATCGAATTCACCGACATTGATCCGAATGCCTGGCTGGTTGTTCTGATTGTTTTGAGTAGTATTTTGATTGTTCGCGTTGTTCGGATTGTTGGGATTGTTCGGATTATTTGGGTCGTTATCCATGCCGTTCAGGTAAAGCTTCTTCGCCTGCCACGGCTTGCCGTACTCGGGAAAACGATTGGGATCGGCAGCAGCCCTGAATGCCTCCTGACTGATGAGGCCGGCCACTTGATGGTGGCCGTGCCCGTCTCGCGGTGTTCCCGTGAATCGAGAGATGATGATTTCCGGGCGAAAGTAACGGATGACGCGCACGAAATCTCCGAGGATTTGATCATGATTCCACTTCGCGTACGTGTCATCCGCGCTTTTCGAAAAACCAAACTCGTAGTTCGGCGTAAAAAACTGCTCCGCATGATCCAGACGGCGCGCGGCCATCAGTTCTTCCGTGCGAATGACTCCGAGTGTTTCAAACAACTCGCTTCCAATAAGGTTTACTCCACCTTCACCCCGCGTGGCGGACAAGTACGCCGTCCGCACACCCTGGCCTCTTGCAAGCCATGCCAGGAGCGCGCTGTTTTCATCATCGGGATGAGCGCCGGTGTGAAGCACACTCGCGACGACGTCCAGTCGTTTCAATGCCTGGGACAGGCCCATGGCGCCCCGGTCTTCGGCAACTTCGGCCGCCGGCAGTGTCGAGGGCAGGATCGCAAGAGCGACGGTGAGACACAGGAAGAAGGACTGTAGCGGCGGTCTATGACCGCCGACAATCCAGCCATTTACAAAACTCCGGCGGTCATTGACCGCCGCTACACTCGTCATCCATCTCATAATGAAAATCTCGTCACAGTTAACGAATTGTACTAGTATCTCCCCGAACAGACCACGCGAAACCCATGTCCTCAACGCCGCAACTTTACTGGGTCGGACCGGACGGACAGGAGAACTGCCTGCCACTGGAGGCCGGCGAGGTCTTGATCGGAAGGAAGGGCGATGCAGACGTCGTCCTGAATAACCAGCATGTTTCGAGGCATCACGCCAAGCTCGTCAAGACGGCGGACGGCTATTTTTTGCAGGACCTCGGCAGCACGCATGGCACGTTTGTGAACGAAACACGCGTCGAGCGGCACGCCCTCAGACACGGCGATAAGATCTCGCTGGGAAAAGACCGCATCGATCTCCACTACATCATCGGTGAAGCTAAGCCGTCGAAACCGAGGCGCGCGGACACGACGAAAATCTTCGAGCGATCGCTCATCGATCTGGGGGTTGTTCTTCCGTCTGAAGTTTCAGATCTCGAAAAGATTT
>Ga0209376_1000565_pt1 | contig 40265 bp, 39 predicted proteins | sample GraSoiAngelo_134_FD_185891 | JGI IMG/M metagenome (GOLD analysis project Ga0209376, IMG submission 185891) | Grasslands soil microbial communities from the Angelo Coastal Reserve, California, USA - 14_0929_05_30cm (SPAdes) (version 2) | ecosystem: Environmental > Terrestrial > Soil > Grasslands ...
AAGTGCAACGCGGCGTCGAAATCGAGGTCGACACGCCGCAGCAGCTGGGCTCGGCCGGTGAGACCGAGGCGCAGCGTCCGCTCGATCACGCCCCCGAATATCGTCGGACCGTAGTCCGGCAGGGGCTGATTCACGAGGCGCATATCACCCTCGCCCTGCTCGAGGAAGACGAGCTCGGGCGACAGGGTGATCATGGGACGGGGCACGAGGGAGGCGCTCACCCCCAGCTCGAGATAGTCGGCGAAGTTCTGCCCCAACCCGACGCCGCGCAGCATAACCGCGCTCTCGGGCTCGGTTGATCGGTAGGCCCAGCGAGTGACGACCGAGCCCCAGGCCCGGGCGGCCACGCCATGTCCCGCGGGAAAGTCTATCAGGCCCATCAGGCCGAGTCGGCTCGGGACCCGGTCGCAGCAGCCGCCCGAGAGGAAGCCCGAGCTGATCCCCTGGATCATCAGGCTGCCTTGCAGCGCCACGTGTCGCGGCAGCCCGATGCGCACCGAGCCCGCGACGATTGATTTCTGGTTGTCGGGGAGGCTGTCGTCCGCGCGCGTGACGAACGACAGCTTCATCGGATTGAGAAACCGCAGCTCGAACGCCCGGTTCGGTCCGTACCACAACGTGGCGTTGTCGATCGACGCCGTGAGCCAGCGCCACGGCCGCACCACGAAGCGGGTCGAGGACCAGTAGCGGTGCACCAGGGTGTCGCCGAGGTTCTTCATGTCGTCGAGCTCGGTCGCCAGCACCTCCGCCCGCACGGTGGGGGTGCCCGCCCGGATCATCACGTGGTCGTACGAGTACGCGTAGGGCGACGTCACAAAGCCGTCGATCCCGGTGGGGCCCCAGTTGCGCGCCAGCGCTCCCAGGAAGACTTCGCCGTATTTCCCCTGCAGGCTGACGTAGGCGTCGGTGAAGCGCCCGATCGGGTTCAAGTCCTTCTTGCCGGTGTAATCCGGGTCGAGCCTGAGGTAGCGGTCGGTGTACACGTGCGACGACAGCGCGATCGGCCCGACGGCGCCGGCGAGCTGAATGCCGGCCTGGTAGGCGCCGTAGCTCGCGCCCTGCGGACGCAGGGGATCGCGGCGCGCCTGGGTGGCAGCGGACGCGCCGACGTACATGTCGGCCCGGTACAGCGGCACCCCCTCGGGCGCGCTCAGCTCGGCGCGCAGGCGCCGGATCGTCTCGCGCGTGGCGGCCCCTGCGGACGCCGTGTCGGCCGCGGCCAGCGCCGCGGCGATCGCCGCACGACGCAACGGCCGGGTCAGCGGGTCCGGATCCGCGATGACGCCCGCGCGGATCAGGTGCTCCACGTAGGGCATGACCCAGCCGTCGATCGGCACGTAGGGGGACGCCTGCTGGGCGGCGAGGGGCGCGCTCCGGGAGAGCAGGATGGCAACGAGCGACAGGATCGGGGAGCGCATGGAGCGCGGAATTTGGGCTCTGCAGCCGTAAGCCGTAAGCCCTTGGAACTTCCGCTCGGGATGCCTATTGTTCGCCCGCCAATGATGCGGGTTGAGCAGATCCGGGGCGGGGTCGTCGAGTCCTCGCACACGGTCCACGCCGCGGTGGTGGATCGCGAGGGGCGCCTCGTCGCGCGGGCCGGTGATCCCGATCTCGTGACCTTCTGGCGCTCCGCGGCGAAGCCGTTCCAGGCCGTGCCGCTCGTGACGGACGGCGTGGTGGAGCGCTTCAAGATCTCGACGGCCGAGCTGGCGCTGTGCTGCGCGTCGCACTCGAGCGAGCCGGAACAGGTGGTGCTGGTGCGCGATCTGCTGGCGAAGATCGGCTGCAGCGAGCGGGACCTGTTGTGCGGCGCCCATCCGCCGCTGTCGGAGCGGGTGGCCCAGGATTACGCCACTCGCGGCGTGCGGCTCACGGCGGTGTACTCGAACTGCTCCGGGAAGCACGCGGGGATGCTCGCGCTGGCGCGCCACCACGGCTGGCCGACCGAGTTCTACACGCGCCCCGAGCATCCCGTGCAGCAGCGGCTGCTGTCGGAGATGGCCGAGTGGAGCGGGGTGGAGCGCGCGCGCATCGGCACGGCGACGGACGGGTGCGGGGTGGTGTGCTACGCGCTGCCGTTGCGCAGTATGGCGCTCGCGTATGCAAGACTGGGGAGTGGGGAGTGGGGAGTGGTACGCGACGGCGCGAGCCGGAGGGACGGCGCGAACCGTCGGGTACCACTCCCCACTCCCCACGCCGTTGTCCTCGAGGTGATGCTGCGACATCCCGAGCTGATCGCGGGCGAGGGTCGGCCTTGCACCGACATGATGCGCGCGCACCCCGGCCGCGTCGTCGTGAAGGTCGGGGCCGAGGGCGTGTACTGCGGGCTGCTGACGCAGGAAGGCCACGGGGTCGCGCTCAAGGTTGAGGACGGTCACACGGTCGCGGCGGCGCTCGCCATGGCGGCGGTGCTGGCCGAGCTGGGGCTCAGGCCGCAGCCGCCGGCGCTCGTGTCGCACTCCACGGTGAACACGCGGGGGGAAACGGTCGGGGAGCTGCGCGTAAATGGAGGGCTGCAGAAATAAAAAGATGGGGGAAGGGGGAAGGGGGAAGGGTAAGATGAGCCAAGGGAAGGCCCGCGCGCTCGATGCAAAGACGGTCGCACTCGTGCGCGCGGCGGCTGCGCTGGCCGAAGGGCACATCACGGAGCTCGAGCAGCGCTTCCGGGACGCTCGGGCGGCGGGCGTGCCGGACCTGTGGGTGGAGGAGCTGCTGCTCCAGAGCCTGATGCTGGTGGGCTATCCGCTCGCGCTCGTCGCCTTCGGCGTGTGGCGCGAGGTGACGGGTCCCATCGTCCGTGGCGGCGACAGCGCCGGCGAAGAGCTGGCCCACGAGGAGTGGCAGGCGTGGGCGGAGCGGGGCGCCCAGGTGTGCGCCGCGGTGTACGGGCGCGCCTACCACAAGCTGCTGGTCAATCTGCGCTCGCTGCACCCCGCGCTCGAGGACCTGGTGCTCGTGGACGCGTACGGCAAGGTGATCGGCCGCCCGGGGCTCGACATGAAGCGGCGCGAGCTGTGCACGGTGGCGGCGATCGCGGTGCTCGGCACGGCGCAGCAGCTGCACTCGCACCTGCGGGGCGCGCTCAACACCGGGGCGACGCGGGAGGAGATCGAGGCGGTGCTGGCCCTGGTGGAGCCGGACCTGGATCCGGAACACAAACGGCGCGCGGATGCGCAATGGCAAGATGTGAAGGGAAGGAAGTTGTGAACGCGGAAGGCGGAACGCGGAACGCGGAACGATCAAGTGCGGAATGCGGAGTGCGGAATGCGGAGTTCTCAGTTGAGGGATCGCACCAAGGCCTTTGCGCTCGTTGTAGTCCGGCTGGTCGAGGCTTTGCCACGTACTCGTAGTGCGGACGTTATCGGGCGGCAATTGCTGCGGGCCTGCACGTCCGTCGCGGCGAACTACAGGTCGGCGTGCCGTGCGCGCTCCTACAAGGAGTTCATTGCGAAGCTGGGCATTGTCGAGGAGGAGGCTGACGAGTCGCAGTTTTGGATCGAGCTCCTCGCGGACCTGAAGTTAGCGGACCGCGGTCGCGTCTCGGTCCTCGCGAACGAGGCGGGGGAGCTCGTTGCGATGACGATCGCCTCCATCAAGACAGCGCGGAAGGCGCATACTCCGCACTCCGCATTCCGCACTCCGCACTCATCGGCTGGCGGTCCGGATGTTCATTGACCGAGCCGTCGTGCATGTCGTGGGGGGGGCCGGAGGCGCGGGTGCGTCCAGCTTCCGCCGCGAAAAATTCGTCCCCAAGGGCGGCCCCGATGGCGGGACGGGGGGGGAAGGCGGCAGCGTGTATGTGCGCGCCGACCCCAACCTCCGCACGCTGCTCGACTACCGCTACCGCACCCAGTGGAAGGCGGAGCGCGGCCAGCACGGTAAGGGAAAGAACATGACGGGGAAGTCGGGCGCCGACCTCACCCTGCCCGTGCCGCCCGGGACCGAGGTGCGCGACGCCGACACCGGGGAGCTGCTGGGTGAGGCGCTCGCTCCGGGTGAGCCCATCCTCGTGGGGAAGGGCGGACGCGGCGGCCGCGGCAATGCCGCCTTCGCCACCGCCACGCACCAGAGCCCCCGCGAGTGGGAGCCCGGCGAGTACGGCGTCGAGCGCAACCTCGAGCTCGTGCTCAAGCTCATCGCGGACGTGGGGCTGCTGGGCGAGCCGAACGCCGGGAAGAGCACGCTCTTATCCGTGATCTCGGCGGCCCGCCCCAAGATCGCCGACTACCCGTTCACGACGCTCGAACCCCACCTCGGCGTGGTGGGCCTGTCGGATGGGCGCTCGTTCGTCGCGGCCGACATCCCCGGCATCATCGAGGGCGCGCACGTGGGCAAGGGGCTGGGCCTGCGCTTCCTGCAACACGTCGAGCGGACGCGCGTGATAGCGGTGCTCGTGCCGGTGGACAGCCCGGATCCGCAGGCGACCTACGCGCTGCTGCGACGCGAGGCGGCACTCTACTCACCGGAGCTCGCGGCGAAGCCGCACGTCGTCGTAGTGACCAAGGTCGATCTCGCCGCTCCCCGCTCCCCGCTCCCCGTGATCGTTACGGAGGGCGGGGCACCGCTGGTCGGCATTTCGGCCGTCACCGGAGCAGGCGTACCGGAGCTTTTGGAGACGCTGTGGCAGACCCTCTCCCCGCGACCCGTGACGAGCTAGCGGCCTACCTGGCGCTCGCCCAGGTGCCGGGGATCGGGGCGGCGCGACTGCGCACGCTCGTCGCCGCCTTCGAGAGCGCCGCCGGCGCGTTGCACGCGGCGCACGGCGCCATCGCCGCGCTGCCCGGATTCACCCGCGCCGCCGCGTCGGCGATCCGCGGCACGTCGGCCGCCGCGGGCCGCGCCATCCTCGAAACGCTCGATCGTCTCGGTGCCGCGGTGCTCATTCCCCGCGACCCGGGGTTTCCCCCGCTCCTCGCCGAGATTCCCGATCCCCCGGCGCTGCTGTACGCTTGGGGCGACGTGCGGCTGCTTGGCCGCCCGGCCGCCGCCATGGTAGGGAGCCGCAACCACACGGCGTACGGCGCCGAGGCCGCCCGGCTGCTCGCGGCGGGGGTCGCCGCCCGGGGCGCCGTGGTGGTGAGCGGGATGGCGCGGGGGATCGACGCCATCGTGCACGCCGCGGCGCTCGATGTGGGAGGGCGATCCGTCGGCGTCCTGGGCAACGGCTTCGGCGTGGTCTATCCGGCGGCGAACCGGACGCTGTACGAGCGCATGGTGGCCGCGGGGTGCCTCGTGACGGAGCTCCCGCCGGGCGAGCGGCCGCACGCCCACACGTTCCCGCGGCGCAACCGTCTGATCTCGGGCCTCGCCGGCGTTACCGTCGTGATCGAGGCGGCGCCGACCTCGGGGGCGATCATCACGGCCGACGCAGCGCTCGAGCAGGGGCGCGCGGTGCTCGCCGTGCCGGGCCCCATCACGAGCCCCACGTCGCAGGGCTGCAACAAGCTCATCCAGCAAGGGGCGAAGCCGGCCCTGTGCCCAGGGGACGTGCTGGAGGAGCTGGGGCTCCCGGCGGCTGACGCCGGCCTCGGTTCCAGGAGCCCCGGGGCGCCGCCCCGGGGCCAGCCGCCCGATTTGAGTCCGCTGCAACGGACGCTGTGGGACGCGCTGGTCGCCGAGTCGCAGCACGTCGATGCGCTGGTCGCCGGCGCGGGCGTCGAGGCAGGGGAGGTGCTGTCGGCCCTGACGGAGCTGGAGCTGCGAGGCCTGGTGCGGCAGGAGCCGGGGATGGTGTTTGGGGTGATCTAAGTGCGGAGTGCGAAATGCGGAGTGCGGAGTTTGAACGGCGAGCGGCGTGACGCGCACGACCTTTCAAACTCCGCACTCCGCACTCCGCATTCCGCATTATGTTTTCGGAGATGCCCCACCTCTACCTCCACGTCCCCTTCTGCGCGCGCCGCTGCTCGTACTGCGACTTCTCCATCGCGGTGCGGAAGCGCGTGCCCGCCGCTGAGTACGTGGATGCGGTGCTGCGGGAGCTCGTTTGGCTCCGCGACTCACCTGGGTGGGTTAACCCCGGGGCGGCGACCGAGGGTCGTCGCCCCAGGGACGACCCAAGGAAGTCCTTTAGGATGCCCCGGGGCACACCGCGGGGCAATGCGGAGCCGCCGACTCAGATTAGCGCCGCCGACCCAGGCCTCGACACCCTGTACCTGGGCGGCGGCACGCCGTCTCTCCTGCCCCCGCATGCGATCCACGAGCTGCTCGACGCCATTCTGGGAAAACTCCGCATTCCGCACTCCGCATTCCGCACTGATGTCGAGGTCACGCTGGAAGCGAACCCCGAGGACGTGACCCCGGACAACGCGTTGGCTTGGCGTCGAGCCGGCGTCAACCGTGTCTCGCTCGGCGCGCAATCGTTCGACGACCGGGTGCTCCGGTGGATGCACCGCTCCCACGATGCGGCGCGCATCGGCGACGCGGTCGGCATGCTGCGCGGGGCCGGGATCGACAACGTGTCGCTCGATCTGATCTTCGCGCTTCCGGTCGAGCTGGGTGGCGACTGGGCGCGCGACCTGGATCACGCCCTCGCGCTCGAGCCCTCGCACCTGTCCCTGTACGGCCTGACGGTGGAGCAACGGACGCCGCTCGCCCGCTGGATCTCGCGCGGCGCGGCCACGGCCCCGGACGACGAGCGCTACGCCGCGGAGTACCTGCAGGCGCACGTGCGGCTTGCGGCTTGCGGCTTTCATTTCTACGAGGTCTCCAACGCCGCCCGCAACGGGTGGCGCTCCCGCCACAACGCGGCCTACTGGTCCGGGCGGCCGTACCTCGGCTGCGGCCCGGCGGCGCACTCGTTCGACGGCCGCGTGCGCCGCTGGAACCTCGCGGCGTGGGAGGCGTACCGGCGCGCCGTCGCGGCAGGCCGCTCGCCGGTCGAATCAGAGGAGGCCCCCAGCGACGAGCAACGGGAACTCGAGCGGGTTTATCTGTCGTTGCGCACCGCTGAGGGTCTGCATCTTACCGCCCCCTACCGTCTCCTTCCGTCCCTTCCCGTCTGGGTCGACCGGGGCTGGGTGGAGGTGCGGGGGGAGAGGCTGGTGTGCACCCCTGAAGGCTGGCTGCGGCTCGACGCGCTGGTCGGCGACTTGACCGGGCGGCACGTGACGGCGTAAATTGTTTTCCCCAAAGGGGTTGGGAAGTATGACCGCGGCATCGCTCAACGACCGCGAGCGGCAGGTGCTCGAGGCCGTCATTGAGACCTATGTCCAGACCGCCGAGCCGGCGGGCAGCCGCACGATCGCCCGGCGGTTCCGGATCGGCCTGTCCGCGGCCACGATCCGCAACACCATGAGCGACCTGGAGGAGAAGGGGTACCTCTACCACCCCCACACCTCCGCCGGCCGCATCCCCACTGATCTCGCCTACCGGGTGTACGTCAATTCGCTGATGCACCCGCCGCGCGTCTCCGCGTCGGAGTCGCACCACATTCGCGAGGAGCTGGTCAGCGAGCGCAACGCCGTCGACCAGATTCTGGCGCGCGCGGCGCAGGTGCTGGGCGTCCTGACGAAGGAGCTGGGCGTGGCGGCGGGGCCCACGCTCGACGAAGCGGTGCTGGAGCGGCTCGAGCTGCTGCAGGTCTCTTCGGAGCGACTGCTGCTCGTGCTCACGCTCAAGAGCGGCGCGGTGCGGACGATCTTCGTCGAGGTGCCGTCGCACATGGCGGCGGAAGCGGTGGTACAGGTCGCGGTGGTGCTGAACGAGCGCCTGGCGGGGCTCACGCTGCGCGAGATCCGCGCCACGCTCTCGGAGCGGCTGCGGGACGCGGCGCCCGACGCCGGGTCGAGCGAGCTGATCAACATCTTCATTCAGGAGGCGGGTGAGCTGTTCGACGTGCCGGCGGGGTCGGGGGCGGCGCCGGGCGGCGTGGTGCTGGGCAGCGCCCAGCTGCTCGCCGGCCAGCCGGAGTTCGCGACCCAGGAAAGCCTGCAGGGCCTGCTCGCCGTGACCGAGCGCCGCGACCTGCTGCGCGAGGCGCTCGCCCGGCGGCTCGGCGGCGGGTTGACGATCACCATCGGGGGCGAGCACCAGGATCCCCGGCTCGCGTCGTTCACGCTGGTGACGTCGTCCTATCGCATGGGGCCCCTCGCCGGGGTGATCGGCGTGCTCGGGCCGACGCGCATGCCGTACGACAAGATCGTGGCGCTCGTGGACCACACGAGCCGCCTGGTGGGAGAGCTGCTCGCGTGAGGTCGACGGACTACTACGGGATTCTGGGAGTGCCGCGCGAGGCTTCCGAGGCCGACATCAAGAAGGCCTATCGCAAGCTCGCGATGGACTACCACCCCGATCGCAACAAGAGCCACGACGCCGAGGAGCGGTTCAAGCGGCTCACCGAGGCGTACGAGGTGCTGCGCGATCCTGACAAGCGCGCGGCCTACGACCGCTACGGCGAAGCGGGCCTGCGGCGCGGTGCGTCGGCGGGCGCCGGGTTCGACTTCACCCATTTCGATCTGTCCGAGGCGCTCAACATCTTCATGCGCGACTTCGGGAACCTGGGTGGGTTCGACGCGATCTTCGGCGGCGGCGAGCGTGCCCGCGACCGGCACCGTGGAGCGGACCTCAAGGTGACGCTCAAGCTCACGCTGGCCGACGTCGCCGCGGGGACGACGAAGACCGTGCGCGTGCGCACGCTCGACCGTTGCGCGGCGTGCGGCGGCACGGGTGCCAAGGAGGGCACGCGGCCCACGACCTGCGGCAGCTGCGGCGGCGCCGGCGAGGTGCGGCGCCAGGCGCGCTCCATGTTCGGGCAGTTCGTCTCCGTCGCGCCGTGTCCCACCTGCGGCGGCGAGGGAACGGTGATCGCGGATCCGTGCGGCAAGTGCGGCGGCGACGGCCGGGTCAGGACCGAGAAGACGGTGCAGATCGACGTGCCGGCCGGCGTCGCGGACCACCACTACCTCACGATGCGCGGACAGGGCGTGCCGGGGCCGCGCAACGGGCCACCGGGCGATCTCATCGCGGTGCTCGACATCGCTCAGGATCCGCGGTTCGAGCGCCACGGCGACGACCTGGTGTTTGACCTCCCGATCTCGTTCGGCCAGGCGGCGCTGGGCGGCGACGTGGAGATCCCCACGCCGTACGGGCCCGCCCTGCTCAAGGTCCAGCCCGGGACGCAGACCGGCACGGTGTACCGCATGCGGGGCAAGGGCCTGCCCCGGCTCGGCGAGGGCGGCCGGGGCGACCTGCACGTGCGCGTGCGGGTCTGGACCCCCACCAACCTCACGCCGGAGCAGCAGGAGCTGCTGCAGCGGCTCGCCGCGATCGAGGCGAAGCCGCCGATGGAGGAGGGCGCCGCCAAGAAGTTCTGGGAGCAGATCCGCCAGGCGTTCGGAGGGTAAGGGACCTCATGTCCGGCTGCATCTTCTGCCAGGTCGCCGCGGGCGAGATCCCGGCGACGATCGTGAAGCGCGGCGACGGGCTGATCGCGTTCCGCGACATCAACCCCCAGGCGCCGACCCACGTCCTCGTGATTCCCGCGCAGCACGTGCCGTCGCTCAACGACGCCAAGGATGCGCAGCTGCTGGGCCGCATGCTCGTCTTCGCGCGCGACCTCGCGCGCGAGACGGGGGTGGCCGAGCGCGGCTACCGGGTGGTGTTCAACACGAACCCCGACGGCGGCCAGACGGTGTTCCACCTGCACCTCCACCTCCTGGGCGGGCGCGCGATGCAGTGGCCGCCGGGGTGACTGTCCCCGGGCTTGCGCGCGGGGTCAGGGGGCGTCTAAGTTTTTGTGTCTTTCACAGTTAGCGAGCAATGCCGGAAGTCACCAACCACGATGACGAAAGCCGCGAGCGCCCCGCCTAGCGTGGCCAGCCTGCCCGAGCGGCTGCGCGAGGCGATGAACGAGGCCCGCAAGAAACGCGATCAGGCGCGCACCCTGCTTCTCTCCACCGTCCTCGCAGACATCAAGAACCGCGAACTCGAGCTGCACCACCCCGCCTCCGACGAGGAGACGGTGGAGGTCGTGCGGCGCGCCATCCGGCGGCGCCACGAGGCCGCCGAGCAGTACGCCGGCGTGGGTCGACGGGACCACGCCGAGCGGGAGCTCGCCGAAGTGAAGATGCTCGAGGCCTTCCTGCCTCCGCAGGCCGACCCGGAGGAGATCCGCCGGGCGGCGCGCGCCGCGATCGCGGGAGGCGCGAAGGACGTGGGCAAGGTGATGGGGCTCGTGATGCCGCAATTCAAGGGACGCGCCGACGGCAAGCTGGTGAACCAGATCGTGCGCGAGGAGCTGGCCGCGACCGTATGAACGTCGGGGGAGGGGCCGCCCCCTCCGTGCTGGAGACACTCGAGTTTCCTGCCGCGCTGGAGCGGGTGGCGGCGCACGCCGCCGGACCGCTGGGCGCGGCGCGGGTGCGGTCCCGGACGCCCGCGACCGATCCCGCTGCCGTGCGCGACGCGCTCGCCCAGGTGGCCGAGCTCGCCGCACTCCTCCTCACGGACGACGCCATCCGGGCCGAGCCGGTGCCCGACATCGACGCCACCCTCGAGCTATTGGCCGTGCCGGGCGGCGTGCTCGAGGGTTCCGCGCTCGCCCAGCTCACGGTCGCCCTCGCCGCCGCGCGCGTCGTCGCCGGCGATCTGGCGCGGCCCGCGCGGGACGCTCCTCGAACCGCGACCCTGCGCGTCGAGCCGCCGCCCAAGGCGCTCGAGATGCGGCTGCGGCAGTCGCTCGACCCGGAGGGGAACGTCCTGGACGGCGCCTCGCGCGACCTGGCGCGGGCGCGTCAGGCGGTGCGCGAAGCCCGGGAGCGACTGGTGCGCAGGCTCGCGGCGATCCTCGGCGGGCTCGACGCGGGCGACCGCGCCCCCGACGCGGGCGTCACGCTGCGGGGCGGGCGCTACGTGATCCCGATCAAGAGCACCGCGCGGGCCCGCGTCGGTGGCATCGTGCACGACGAGTCGGCCACCCGCGCCACGGTGTTCGTGGAGCCCGCCGAGGTGATCGAGCTCGGCAACGAGCTGCGCGCCGCCGAGGCCGCCGAGCAGCGCGAGGTGCTGCGGGTGCTGCGCGAGCTGAGCGAGCTCGCCCGCCCTCACCGCGAGGCGATCGCCCGGGCGTGGGAGATGTGCATTGCGTTCGACGATCTCTGCGCCCGCGCGCGCTACGCCATCGAGGTGAACGGCTTCGCCCCGGCAATCGGCGGCGGTCCGCTCACGATCCGGAACGGCCGGCACCCGTTGCTCGTGGGCGGCGACACGGTCGTCGTCCCCTTCGACCTCGCCCTCGCCTCCGACGAGTTCACCGTGCTCGTCTCGGGGCCCAACACGGGCGGCAAGACCGTGCTCATCAAGGCGGTCGGGTTGCTCTGCCTGATGGCGCAGAGCGGCATCATCCCGCCGATCGGGCCGCACTCCACGCTGCCGGTCTTCACGACCTGGTTCGCCGACATCGGCGACCGCCAGTCCATCGCCCAGAGCCTCTCGACCTTCTCGGCGCACGTCGCCGTGCTGCGCGACATCCTGACGCGCGCCGGGGCGGACTCGCTCGTGCTGCTGGACGAGATCGGGAGCGGCACCGATCCCGCCGAGGGGGCCGCGCTCGCGGGCGCCGTGCTTCGCACCCTCACCCGCCGCCGCGCCGTGACGCTCGCCACCTCGCACCTGGGCGCCCTCAAGCAGCTCGCGACGGAGACGGTGGGCGTCGTCAACGCGTCGCTCCAGTTCGACGCCGAGTCGCTGACGCCGACGTACCGCCTGCTCAAGGGCGTCCCGGGCCGATCCTACGGGCTCGCCATCGCGCAGCGCCTGGGCGTACCGGCCGACGTGCTCGCGGAGGCCGAGCGCGCGCTCCCCGAGACCGAACGGGCGCTCGACGCGCTGCTCGCGGCGGTGGAGCAGCGCGCTCGCGACCTCGAGACCCGCGCGCAGTCCCTCGCGGCAGCCGAACAGCGGGTCGCCGAGGAGCGTGAGGCGTTGGCAGCACGGGAGCGGCAGCTGGTCGACCGGGAGCGGGACGTCGCGGCGCGGGCACGGTCGCTCGACCGCGAGGCGCGGGACCAGGCCCGCGCGTACCTGCTGGAGGCGCGCAAGACCGTCGAGCAGGCGCTCGCCCAAGCGCGCGCGGCGGTCGACGAAGCCACGGCGAAAGAAGCCCGCCGGCTCGTCGAAAAGGCGATCGAGGACACAGACTGGGAAGAAGCCGGTGGAAAGGCCGGGGATAAGGCCGGGGAAGGGGGAAGGGGAAGAGGGTGGATGTCGCTTGAGGATCTGCGGCGCAAGGACGAGTCGGCGGCTGCTCCCCGACGCGCGCCGAGGCCGGCGCGCCCGCCGCGCGGAGGGGAGCAGCTGACGACGAGCACCACCGAGGTCTCGCTACGCGGGCTCCGGGCCGACGAGGCCGAAGCCGTTTTGATCAAAGCTCTGGATGACGCCATCCTCGCCGATCTCCCGTACTTGCGGATCATCCACGGCAAGGGCACCGGGGCGCTGCGCCAGCTGGTGCACGACCTCCTGGCGCAGGATCGCCGGGTGGCACGGTTCGGCTTCGCTCCCCGGGAGCAGGGCGGCCACGGGGTCACGATCGCGGAGTTCACGGCGTGAGCCTGATCCCCGACGACGTCATCGAGCAGATCCGCGACGCGGCGGACATCGTGGGGATCATCGGGGAGCACGTCGAGCTCAAGCGCACCGGCTCGGACTACCGCGGCCCCTGCCCGTTCCACGGCGGCGCGCACCGCAACTTCGCCGTGATTCCGAAGAAGGGGATGTTCTACTGCTTCGTCTGCCACGAAGCGGGCGACGTGTTCACCTTCTTCATGAAGAAGCTGGGGATGGACTACCCGACCGCGGTGCGCGAGGTCGCCCGCCGCGTCGGAGTCACGATCCCGGAGCGAGGCCCCACCGGCCCGGACCCGCGCGAGCCCCTGTTCACCGCCGTGGCCACCGCCGCCGACTGGTTCGCCCGGCAGCTGCGCGACACCGCCGCGGCCGAGGTCGCCCGCCAGTACCTCACGGCGCGCCATGTCGAGCTGGAGCAGGCCTACCAGCTGGGCCTGGGCTACGCGCCCAAGGATCGGTCCTTCCTCGACGCGATGAAAGGATTGGGGCTGCGCGACGAGGTGTTGCTCGAGGCGGGTCTCGTCGTTAAACGGGACGACGGCACCGTGGGGTCGCGGTTCCGCGGGCGCCTGCTGTTTCCGATCCACGACGTGCGCGCCCGCGTCGTGGGGTTCGGCGGACGCATCGTGGACGAGGGAGAGCCGAAGTACCTGAACTCCCCCGACACGCCGATCTTCCACAAGGGGAAGCTGCTCTACAACCTGCACGTGGCGAAGCACGCGATGCGCAAGGCCGAGCGGGCGATCCTCGTCGAAGGCTACTTCGACGTGCTGCGCCCCGTGCTCGCCGGGATCGAGGAAGTCGTGGCCCCCCTGGGCACGGGTCTCACGCCCGAGCAGGCCCAGCTGATCAAGCGGCACGCGCCGCACGTGATCCTGCTGTACGACTCGGACGACGCGGGCCTGCGCGCCACCTTCCGCGCCGGCGACGAGCTGTTGCGCGAGCGGCTGCGCGTGAGCGTGGCGACGCTGCCGCCGGGCGAAGACCCCGACACCCTGGTGAGCGCGCGCGGCGCCACCGGGCTCGAGGCCGTGCTCAAGGACGCGGTGGACGTGCTCGAGCGCAAGATCCAGATCCTCGAGCGCAAGGGGTTCTTCGGTTCGCTGCCCGGGCGGCGCCGCGCCCTCGACCGCCTGCTCCCCACCATCCGGGCGGCGAGCGACCCGATTACCCGGGAGCTGTACATCTCGCGGGTGTCCGAGGTCGCGGGCATCCGGAAGGATGTGTTGGAGCGGGAGGCGGGGACGAGGGAGGGGGGACGGGGGACCGGTTCACCGTCGACACAACCCGTCCCCCGTCCCTCGTCCCCCGTCCTGTTGCCCTCCAGCGCCGAAAAATCCCTGCTGCTCCTCGTGCTCGAGGGCGAGCCCTGGAAGGCCCGGGTGCTCGAAGCCGTCGATCCCGAGGAGATCGAGTTCCCGCCCTATCGCGCGGTGTTCGAGGCGCTGGCCGAGGACGCGCCGGAGCGGCTGGACGAGACGGCGGCGCGGGCGTGCGAGCTGCTGAAGGCGGAGGGGCTGGCCGGCCGGGCGCCGGACGAGTTGTTCGAGCGGGCGGTGAACTGGATCGAGGCGCGGCGCCTGGAGCGGGAGATCGCCAAGCTGGACGGCCTGATCCCGCTGGCGGCGCCGGAAGAGCAGCCGGAGCTCCTGGCTGAGAAGCGGCGCGTGTTCGACGCGCTGCGGGTGAAGTATCCGCGCTACAAGATCGCTGCGAGGAGGGGACGAGGTGCATCCGGAACTTGAGGCGCTGTTGGCGTTGCAGGAGAAGGACCAGGCGGTCACCGAGGCCGAGGACGCGCTCGCGGCTCTCGAGCCCGAGGAGCGGACGCTGGACGAGGGGCTGCGGGCGGCGGAGCGGGCGCTCGAGGCGGCGCGGGCCCAGATCCAGGCCGCGCTCGACCGGCGCGGCGAGCTGGAAGGCAAGATCGCGAGCTACCGCACGATGCAGGAGCAGCGGCGCCAGCGCCTGGAGTGGGTGCGGGGTGCGAAGGAGGCGTCGACGCTGATGGCGGAGCTCGACCTCGCCCGCTCGGTGCTCGCGAAGGAGGAGGCCGAGTTCATGCGCTCGGGCGACGCCGTCACGGAGTCCGAGCGCAAGGCGGCCGAGGCCGAGAAGGCATTGCAGGAGCTGCGCGAGGCGCAGGCCCCGCTGCGCGAGGGGGTCGCGGGTCGCCGCGAGGCGATCATCGCGCAACGCGAGCGCGCGGTGACCGGGCGGGAGCAGGCGGCGGAGGCGGTGAGCCCGCCCCTGCTCGGCCGCTACGAGCGCATCCGCCGCGGCAAGGCGCCGCTCGCGCTCTACCCCCTCCACGGCGACGCCTGCGGGCACTGTTTCACCGCGGTGCCGACGCAGCGGCGCGCGCTGATCGCCCGCGGCGCGTCGATCGAAGGCTGCGAGGCCTGCGGCGTGCTGCTGTACGCCAGAGAATGATCCCCGCCCGCTGGTCGCTCGCGGACCGGCCCGACCCGCAGCTCGTCACCGCGCTCGCCGCCGATCTCCGAATCCCCGAGCCGCTCGCGGCCATCCTGGTGCAGCGCGGCCTCGCCGCCGCGGAGCTCGCGAAAGCGTTCCTGCGGCCCGAGCTCGAGCGCCTGAGCGACCCGCTCGCCTGGGCGGACATGGGCGCGGCCGTCGCGCTGGTGGCGTCCGCGGTGCGCGGCGGGGTCCCGATCCTCGTGCACGGCGACTACGACGTGGATGGCCAGTGCGCGGCGGCGCTGCTCACGCGGGTGCTCGCGAGCGCCGGCGCCACGGTGCACGCGTTCGTGCCGCACCGGCTGCGCGACGGTTACGACTTCGGGCCCGCGGGCCTGGCGGAGGCGGAGCGGGTGGGCGCGGGCCTCATCATCACCTGCGACTGCGGCATCGGGGCGCTGGAGGCGGTGCGCGCGGCGCGCGCCGCGGGACGCGACGTGATCGTCACCGACCATCACCTCCCCGGGGACGCGCTCCCCCCCGCCACGGCAGTGCTCGATCCGCGGCGCTCCGATTGCCCCTCCCAGGACAAGGACCTGTGCGGCGCCGGGGTCGCCTTCAAGCTCGCCCAGGCGCTGATGCCGACCCTCGGACTGTCGCCCAACGTGCCGCTCCATTTCCTGGACTACGTGGCGCTCGCGACCGTGGCCGACGTCGTGCCCCTCGTGGGCGAGAACCGCATTCTCGTGCGCCACGGCCTGAAGATGCTGTCCGAGTCGCGCTGGACGGGGCTGCGCGCCCTGGTCGAGACCGCGGGGCTCGCGGGCAGGCCGCTGCGGGCGGGGCACGTGGGGTTCATTCTGGCGCCGCGGCTCAATGCCGCCGGCCGGATCGGCGACGCGCGGGACGGCCTGCGCCTGCTCCTCACCGACGACCCGACGGAGGCGGCCGGCATCGCCCGCGAGCTCGAGACGTTGAACGCGCGCCGTCAGGCGCTCGACCAGCGCATCCTGGACGAGGCGATCGAGCTGGCGGAGCGAACGCTGCGCCCGGAGGACTACGCCCTCGTGCTCGCCGCGGAGGGCTGGCACCCGGGCGTCATCGGCATCGTCGCGTCGCGGCTGGTGGAGCGCTACGGCCGCCCCACCTTCCTCGTCGCCTGGGAGGAGACGGGCGGGGGGCGCGGCTCGGGACGGAGCGTCGCCGGGTTCGATCTGCACCAGGCGCTGCACCGCGTGGGGCACCTGCTCGAGAAGTACGGCGGGCACACGATGGCCGCGGGGCTGACCATCCGGCGGGACCGCTTCGAGGCATTCCGTGTTGCCTTTCTCGGCGTGGCGCGCGAGCTTCTGCGCCCCGACGATCTCGTCCCCGCCCAGCGCGTCGACCTGGAGCTGCCGCTGGGGCTGGTGAGCGAGGAGCTGGAGAAGCTGATGCGCTATCTCGAGCCCTGCGGACCGGGGAACCCGGCCCCGGTGTTCGGGGTGCGGGGCGCGCGGGCCGTGGCGGCGCGGCGCGTGGGCGCGAACCACCTGCGGTTCCTGCTGGACGACGGCTCCGGCGTGCTGCCGGCGATCGGGTTCCAGTGGGCGGACGCCGTGCCGGACGCCTGGCTGGCACAGCCGCTCGACGTCGCCTTCCGTCTGGAGCGCGACGAGTGGCAGGGGCGCGCGAACCTGCAGGCGCGGATCGCGTCCATAGCGCCGAGTGAATGAATGCGGAGTGGGGAATGCGGAATGCGGAGTTTGACCGGGGAGTCGTTCGCGCCACGACCCGCCAACTGAAAACTCCGCATTCCCCACTCCGCATTCCGCATTCTCGGGGGGTGGGGTTGGGCACGGTTCGTATCATCGCCGGCGAGTTCAAAGGCCGCCGTCTGAAGACGCCCGCCGGGGACAGGACCCGGCCCACCGCGGATCGCGTGCGAGAGGCGTGGCTCAGCATCCTGCAGCACCCGGTGCGGGGGGCGCGGGCGCTCGATCTCTACGCGGGCTCGGGAGCGCTCGGCCTCGAGGCGCTGTCGCGCGGCGCCGTGAGCGCCGACTTCGTCGAAGTGAGCCGGCACGCGCTGGCGGCGCTCAAGGCCAACATCAAGACGCTCGCCGTGGAGGACCGGACGGTGATCCATCGCGTCGACGCGCTCCAGTTCGCCGAGCGGCTCCATCCCGGGCAGTACGACGTGGCGTTCGCCGACCCGCCCTACGCGGGCGAGCACGCCGCGCGGCTCGTCGCCCTGTTCCGCCTCAACCCGTTCGCGCGCGTGCTCTCCATCGAGCACCGCGGCGATCAGCCGATCCCGGGCGACGACACGCGCCGCTACGGTGACACCGGTGTGACCTTCGTGTACGCCCCGTGACGCGCGTCGCCGTCTACCCCGGCTCCTTCGACCCCGTCACCAAGGGTCACGAGGACCTGATCCGCCGCTCGCTGGCGTTCGCGGACCAGGTGATCGTGGCGGTGGCGATCAACCCGGCGAAGCCGCCGCTCTTCACCCTGGAGGAGCGGGTGGCGCTGCTGCAGGAGGCGGTGCGCGATCGCGCCGTGTCGGTGCGGAGCTTCGACGGGCTGCTGGTGGAGTTCGCGCGCTCGGTGGGCGCGGCGCTGATCGTGCGCGGCCTGCGCGCCGTGAGCGACTTCGAGTACGAGTTCCAGATGGCGCTGATGAACCGCACCCTCGCGCCGCGGCTCGAGACGGTGTTCCTGATGCCCGCCTTCGACCTCACCTACCTCAGCTCCAGCCTCGTGCGCGAGGTCGCGCGCTTCGGCGGCGACGTGTCGGCGCTGGTGCACCCCGCGGTCCAGCAGGCCCTCCGCCGCAAGTTCGCGCGGTGAGCTTCCGCGACCGCCTGTACGAGCGCGCGCGGCGCGCGCACCGCAGCATTGTGCTGCCCGAAGGCGACGACGCGCGTGTTCGGGAAGCCGCCCAACGGCTGACGGCCAAGGGCCTGGGTGTCGTCGAGCTGTTGGGCGACGTCGGCCGCGACCCCCGCGCCACGGACTGCGCCGGCCTGCTGCGCGCGCGGCACCCCGACAAGTTCGCGGACGACGCCGCGGCACGTGCCGCGCTGCGCCACCCGCTCGTGTTCGGGGCCGCGCTCGTCGGCCTCGGGCGCGCGGACGTGATGGTGGGCGGCGCCTGCTATCCCAGCGGGGACACGATCCGCGCGGCGCTGTGGGGGGTGGGCGCGGCACCCGGGATCGCGACGGTGAGCGGCGCCTTCTACATGGTGCGGGACGACGCGGTGCTCACCTTCACGGACTGCGCCGTGGTCCCGGACCCCACCCCGGAACAGCTCGCCGACAGCGCGATCGCCGCGGCGCGCGACCGCCGCCGCATCGTGGGCGACGAGCCGGTGGTCGCGTTCCTCTCCTACAGCACCAAGGGCAGCGCCTCAGGGCCGCGCGTCGAGCGACTGCGCCGCGCGCTCGAGATCCTGGCCGCGCGCCGCCCCCCTCCCGATTTCCCGTTCGACGGCGAGCTCCAGGGCGACGCCGCGCTCGTGGCCGACGTCGCCCGTCGCAAGGCCCCCGGATCGGCGGTGGCGGGCCACGCCAACGTGCTCGTGTTCCCCGATCTTGACAGCGGCAACATCGGATACAAACTGGTGCAGCGTCTGGGCGGCTGGGAGGCGATCGGGCCCATCCTGCAGGGCCTGGCGCGACCGGTCGCCGACCTGTCGCGCGGCGCCAGCGCCGACGATATTGTGGACACGGCGGCGGTGGCCATACTGCAGGCCGACGCCTCGTGAGGGCGCGAGTAAACTCGCGACCGTTAGGGAGTCCTTTAGGGCGGCTCGGCCCCGGCCAGTGAACTGGCGGTGGTTCTGCTTCAGCAGACGGTGCCGAGCCGCGGCTTCAGCCGCGGACTGAGGGGGGGCCGACATGAGCTTCAGCCTGCAGAAAGACAAGCGCGGGGTGGTGGTCGTCGGCGTGGATGGGCAGCTGATCGTCGGCAACCGCCAGGAGCTCAAGCAGAAGGTGCTCGACGCCCTGGACGGCGGCGCGCGCAAGTTCGTCATCGACTTCACGAAGACCGGCTACATCGACTCCTCCGGGCTCGGTGTGCTCGTCTCCCTGTCCAAGAAGATCCGCGAGCAGGGCGGCGACCTGCGGCTGGCCGGGCTGAACGAGGACCTGCAGACGCTGTTCGAGCTCACCAAGCTGGACACGCTCTTCGCCATCGCCAGGACTCCCGAGGAAGCGCTCGCCGCGTTCTAAGCGCCCGTGACCACGCCGTTGCAGCTCGAGGTTCGCCGGCCCGCGGGCGAGTTCGATGTGGTGATGACGCTCGACGTGCCGAGCGCCCTCGAGTACGTGGGCCCGGCGGTCGAGCTCATCGCCCGGCATGCCCCCGCTTCCCTGTCGCCCCGGCGCATCCGCTTCAACCTGCGCACGGCCCTGGCCGAAGCGCTCGCCAACGCCATCGCGTACGGAAATCTGCACGACACCTCCCGGGTCGTGCGCGTCCGGGTCGAAGCCGACCGGCTGGGCGTGCGCATCCACGTGCGGGACGACGGCGCGGGGTTCGACCCGGCCGGGGTCCCCGATCCCACGCTGCCCCAGAACCTGGAGCGCGAGGTCGGCCGCGGGCTGTTCGTGCTGCGCCATCTCGTCGATCACGTCGCCTTCAACGCCACGGGGAACGAAATCTGCCTGACGCTGCGAGCGGGCTGAGCCACCTCGAGCGCATGCTGCCGGCGCTGGAGCGCCTCAGCGGGACGCGGCTGCGGGTGTGGCGTCGGGAGCGGGGCGCCGCCACGGTCGTGGCCGGGGCGGTCGTCGACTGGGCCCCGCCGGCTGAGCCGGACGGGGGGCGGGCCGGCGGGCGCGTCGAGACGCCCGAGGGGAAGGCGTGGTTCGAGCCGGTCCCCGGGATGGACGGGGTGTGGTTGGAGATCGGGGGGAAACGCGGAAGGGGGAAGCGGGAAGGGACCTCCCTGCCCACCGCCGGCGAGCTCGCGGAAATCGTCGGCTCGCTGCTCTCGGCCGAGCGGGAGACGGCGCACGTGGCGGCTGAGCTGTCGGAGCGCTACGAGGAGATCGATCTCATCTATACGATCTCCGAGATCCTGGGCCATACCATTCGCCTCGACGACGCCGCCGGCCGGATCCTGGGCGAGGTGTCCCCCGTCGTGGGGGCGCGGCGCGCCACCCTGCTGGTACTGGACGAGGAGCGGCGGGTGCTGCGGCTCGTGGCGGCGCGCGGGATGGACCCGAAGGCCGTGGAGCCGATCGAGCTGGACGATCCCTGCTCGGTCGCGGCGCGCGTGTTCCGGGAGGGGCGGATCGTCTCCTACGACCCCACCGATCCCACGGCGCCCAATCCCGGCTGCCCCGTGGGCCGGCAGTACAAAGGGAAGGCGTTCCTCTCGGTGCCGGTGCTGTACGGCGCGCCCGGCCAGAAGTCCCGCCCCATCGGCGTGATCAACCTCACCGACCGCGTGGGGGAAGACGCCTTCACGGCCGGGGACCGCAAGCTCGTCGCGGCGATCGCGAATCAGATCGGCGCCGCGATCGAGAACGCGCGGCTCGTGGCGCGCGACCTCGGACAGGAGCGCATGCGGCAGGAGCTGGAGCTGGCGCACGACCTGCAGCTCAAGCTCCTCCCCTCGCCCCTGGTCGTGGCGGCGCGCGCCGACGTCGCGGCGCGTTGTCGGCCGGCCGAGTCCGTGGGTGGGGACTTCTACAACCTGCTGAACCTGCACGGCGACCGCGTCGGCGTGATGATCGGCGACGTCACGAGCCACGGGTTCGGCTCGGCCCTGATCATGGCGCTGGCGATGGCGGCGGCCGGCATCCACGCGGAGGCGACCGTGTCGCCCGCCGAGGTGCTCGCGCGCCTCGAGCAATCGCTCTCCGAGGAGCTGCAGCGCACGGAAATGTTCCTCACCCTGTTCTACGCGGTGATCGACCCCGCGGCCGGGCGGCTGGCCTACGCCAACGCCGGGCACGCGCACGCCTTCGTCGTCAGCGGCGACTCGGGCGAGGCGATCCGGCTCGCGGCAACGCGGGCGCCGCTCGGCGTCGCGGCCGCGGTGGGGGGCGATGAAGCGCGCCCCTGGCGGCGGCGCCACGACCTGCTCTGCCTGTTCACCGATGGCTTGGCCGACGCGACGAACGACGGCGGCGCGCGCTTCGGCGAGCAGCGCGTGCTGGGGCACGTCACCGCGCTGCGCCAGCGCCCCGCGCGTGAGATCCTCGAGGCCATCTACACCGACGTCGCCGCCTTCACCGGCGGCGGTCCCGCCTCCGACGACCGCACCCTGGTGCTCCTCAAGGTGTGAGGGTGCCGCGGGCCCGGCGGCGGCCGCTCAGCCAACATTTCCTCGCCGATCCCAACATCCTCGGGCGCATCGTGGACGCCCTCGAGCCCGCACCCGCGGACGTGGTGATCGAGATCGGGGCGGGGCGGGGGAGCCTGACGCGCGCCCTCGCGCCCCGCGTGGGGCTGGTGATCGCGGTAGAGAAGGACCGCCGGCTGGCAGCGGAGTGCGGAGTGCGGAATGCGGAATGCGGAGTTGAGAACGCGACGATCGTGCAGGGCGACGCCCTGAAACTGAGCTGGCATGCCCTGCTCGATGCCCACCGTAACACTCCGCACTCCGCACTCCGCATTCCGCACTTCAAGGTCGTCGGCAACATCCCCTACGCCATCACCTCTCCCCTGATCGAGAAGGCGCTGACACCGCCCCTGCCCGAGCGGATCGTCTTCCTCGTGCAGGCGGAGGTCGCCGATCGCGCGGCCGCGCCGCCCGGGTCCAGAGTCTACGGTGCCCTGTCGGTGGGCCTGCAGGCGAGCTGCCGGGTCGAGAAGCTCTTCACGGTGAAGCCCGGGGCGTTCGACCCGCCGCCGCGAGTGGACTCGGCGCTGCTGCGGCTGACACCGCTCACCGCGCCGCTCGTCGGGCCGGAAGAGGCGGCGGCGTTGCGGGCGTTCGTCACGGCGTGCTTCGGCCGGCGCCGCAAGCAGCTCCGGAACGTGCTGATGGCGGTGACGGGGCGGCCTGCGGCGGCCGTAGTGGACGCGGTGCGCGCCCTGGGACTCGCGCCGGAGGCGCGTCCCGAGACGCTGGCGCCCGAGGCGTTCGCGCGGCTATTGCGCTGGAGTCGGCGATTGTGAAATACTTCACAATATGCGGAAGATCGCCGAGAGCACGGTCCGCCGCCTCTCGCTCTACCTCCGGTACCTCGAGCAGTCCGAAGTCCAGGGTCACGGCACCATCTCCTCCGCCGACCTCGCGCGCCGCGGCGGCACCACGCCGGCCCAGGTGCGCAAGGATCTCTCGTTCTTCGGCTCGTTCGGCAAGCGCGGCCTGGGCTATTCGGTTCCCGAGCTCGCCGCCAAGATCCGCGACATCCTGGGCCTCAAGCGCTCCTACCGCGTCGTGCTCGTCGGCGCGGGACGGATCGGCGGCGCGCTGGTGCAGTACCCCGGGTTCCGCCAGCGCGGCTTCCACGTCACCGCCATCTACGACAAGGACCGGAAGAAAGTCGGGTCCCGCTGGAACGGACTGGTCGTGCGGGACGTGCAGCAGATCGCGTCCGACCTCAAGAAAGAGCCGACCGACATCGCGATCGTCGTGACGCCGGCGGAGGCGGCGCAGCAAGTGGTGGACGAGCTGGTGCAGTCGGGCGTCAAGGCGATCCTCAACTTCGCGCCGGTCCAGCTCGCCGTGCCCCCCGACGTGGTCGTGAAATCGGTCAACATGGCGGCCGAGCTGGAGACGCTCAGTTTCGCGTTGGCGAACCGGTGAACGAAATGCGGAATGCGGAATTCGGAATGCGGAATGTCAGGGTGGGCGTCTCGTAGCGAGCGACCTCGCATTGCAATTCCGCATTCCGCACTCCGCACTCCGCATTCTCTTTCCAGGCGCTCCGTAACGTCGGGCTGGCGCGTTCTTGGCCGGCGCGCCGACGCTCGGTTAGATTCCCCCGCATGCCGCCCGTCCACGTCACCTCCGAAATCGGCCCGCTCCGGGCCGTGCTCGTGCACACGCCGGGTCGCGAGCTCGTCGCGGTGACGCCGGGGAACCGCGAAGACTACCTCTACGACGACATCATCGACATCGACCTGGCGCAGCGGGAGCACCGTCAGCTCGTGGCGGTGCTGGAGCGGTTCGCGGACGTGTACGAGGTGCGGGATTTGCTGACGGAGCTCGTCGCCCGGCCCGACGTGCGGGAGTTCCTGGTGACCCGGGCCCTGGAGGTGGTGCCCTCGGACGCCCTGGCGCGGCGGCTGGCCCAGCTGGCCCCCGAGGACCTCGTGTCCCTCATGGTCGAGGGCGCGCTCGAGGAGGCGGGGCCCATTGCGCGGGCGTTGAACGAGGCGGGATACGCGCTGCCGCCGCTCCCCAACCTGTTCTTCACGCGGGACGTGGGCATCGTGATCGGGGCGCACTCGATCATTGGCTCGATGCGCTACGGCGTGCGCTGGACCGAGGAGCTCCTCATCAAGGCGCTGTTCCGGTATCACGAGAAGCTGGAGAACGCGGGGATCCTGTACGACGGATCGGAGGAGAAGCGGAACAACTACACCCTGGAGGGTGGGGACGTGCACCCGATCCGCCCCGACCTCTTGGTGCTGGGCTTCAGCGAGCGCTCCAGCCCGGCGGCGCTCGACCATCTCTGCGACGTCGCATTCGAGCACTGCGGCGTGACGGACGTCGTGGTCGTCGTCATGCCGGCCGAGCGCACGGCCATCCATCTCGACATGATCTTCACACAGCTCGACCGGGAGCTGTGCTGCGTGTACCCGCCCCATTTCGTGGGGCCGGAGCGGCTGGCGGTCTTGCACCGTCGCAAGAAGTCCAAGGGCGTGAAGGAGGTCCCGAATTTCTTCGCGGCGATGCAGGCCGTGAATCAGCCGCTCGAGCCGATCTTCTGCGGGGGCAACAACCGCACGCTGCAGGAGCGCGAGCAGTGGGCGAGCGCCTGCAACTTCTTCGCCGCCCGACCGGGCGTGGTGATCGCCTACGAGCGGAACGAGGCCACGGTGTGCGAGCTCGAGCACGGCGGGTTCAGGGTCGTGAGCGCGGCGCAGTTGCTCTCGGGCGACGACGGGGTGAAGGAGGGGGAGCGGGTCGCGATCACGATCGAGGGCAGCGAGCTGGTGCGCGGCGGCGGCGGGCCGCGGTGCATGACGCTGCCCCTGCGGCGCGACGACGTCTGAACGGCCTCGCCGCGGTCTCCTCCTCGAGCCTCTCGGGTCGGGCGCTGGCCTATCTCGAGGCCGGGCCCGCGTCGAGCCTCGTGCTGGCGCGCGAGGTGCTGGGCCTGGCGCGCGCCCCGAGGGCGATCGCCGAGCGGGTGGCGACGACGCTGGTGGGCGCGGACCCGCGCGTGTCCCGGCTGCCGGACGGTCGCTGGACGCTCGCGGCCGCGGCGGCGAGCCCGGGGCTCGACGCCTGCCGCTTTGCCGTGGTGGACGTGGAGGCCACGGGTACGAGCCCGCGACGTGGCGACCGCATCATCGAGATCGCGGTCGCGGTGCTCGAGCGCGATCGCGTCACGCCGGCCTTCGAGACCCTCGTCAATCCCGGCGTCGCGGTCGGGCCGTTCGTCTCCCAGCTCACCGGCATCGACGCCGCCGCGCTGCGCGCCGCGCCCTGCTTCGCCGCCGTGGCCGATCGCCTGCTCGACCACCTCACGGGAGCCGTGTTCGTCGCCCATAACGTGCGCTTCGACTGGACGTTCCTCCTGGTCGAGCTCGAGCGCGCGCGCTCGCTCGTGCTCCAGGGCCCCCGGGTTTGCACCCTGCGGCTGGCGCGGCGGCTCCTCCCGGCCCTCGAGTCGCGCAGTCTCGACACCCTGGCGCAGTTCTTCGGGATCGAGATCGAGCGCCGCCACCGGGCGGGTCCGGACGCGATGGCCGCGGCCAGGATCCTGCAGCGGCTGGTGGCGATCGCGAAGGAGCAGGGGGCGGGGACGCTGGAGGAACTCGGGAGAGTGCGGAGTGCGGAGTGCGGAGTGCGGAGTTTGCATGGGGGGGCGCCTGCCCATGGATGCCTCCCTTCACACTCCGCATTCCGCACTCCGCATTCCGCATTGGACTGATGCCTCACACGACTTTCAAGGTCGGCCGCCTGACCTGCCATGCGCTCGAAGCCGGGATGCAGCACCTGGACGGCGGGGCCATGTTCGGCGTGGTGCCGAAGCCCTTGTGGGAGCGGCGCATCGCCCCGGACGACCGCAACCGCATCCCGCTGGCGCTGCGCTGCCTCCTCGTGGAGCACGACGCGGGACTCGTGCTGATCGACACCGGGCTCGGCAACAAGGAAGGCGACAAGTTCAAGGACATCTACGGCGTCGAGAACGAGGGCCGGGAGGGGCGCACCCGCCTCGAAGACTCGCTCGCCGAGCTCGGCTACCGGCCCGAGGAGGTGCGCTGGGTGATCAACACCCACTTGCACTTCGACCACGCGGGAGGCAACACCTGGTGTACCGGCGAGGGGCGCATCCTCCCCGCATTCCCGCAGGCGACCTACGTGGTGCAGCGGGGGGAGCTCGAGTTCGCGCGCCACACCAACGAGCGCACCCAGGCGAGCTATCTCGCGCACAACTTCGAGTCCGTCCGGTTCCAGACGGTGGAGGGGGAGGTCGACGTGCTACCCGGCATCCGCTGCATCCCCACGCCCGGACACGTCCCCTACCACCAGTCCGTCCTGGTGGAGAGCGGGGGCGAGCGCGCGTGCTTTCTCGCGGACCTGGTGCCGACGACGGCCCATCTGCCGTTGCCCTGGATCATGGGCTATGATCTCGAGCCGCTCGTGACGCTGGAGAGCAAGCGGCGGCTGTACGGCCGGGCGGAGGCGGAGGGGTGGCTGCTGGTGTTCGAGCACGACCCCGAGTTGGTAGCGGGTCGGCTGGGGCGGGACGGCAAGGGGTTCGGCCTTGTGGAGCCGCGCGGCCGGGGCTAACTTGGTGCCCGCAATAGGGTAAGCGGGCGCCTCGGGCGCCTCACCCGCTGCCTCTCCGGGCTCCGGAGAGCGCTCTAGGGTTCCGATCACGAGCCGTCAGCCGTCAGCTTTCAGCCGTCAGTGACCGATGGCTCGTGGCTGACCGTTGAAAGCTCCGTAGCGGATTCCGGGGCGGTCGGAATCCGCTTTCGCTTTTGAGGAGGAGAACCGAACCTGGCGATCGAAAGCACCAACAACAAAGCGCCGCGCGTCCGGGTCAACCGGCAGATCCGCATCAGTCCGATCCGGGTGATCGCGCCCGATGGCGAGCAGTTGGGCGTGTTGAGCATCGAGGAAGCGCTCGCGGCGGCCGTGGAACGCGGTCTCGATCTGGTCGAGGTTGCCCCGCTCGCGCGGCCCCCGGTCGCGAAGATCATGGACTACGGGAAGTTCAAGTTCGAGCAGGCGAAGGCGGCGCGGGCGGCCAAGAAGAAGCAGCACGTGATCCATCTCAAGGAAGTGAAGTTCCGTCCCGGGATCGACGACCACGACTTCGCGTTCAAGACGCGCCACGCGCGCGAGTTCCTCACGGACGGCAACAAGGTAAAGGTGACGATGATGTACCGCGGCCGGCAGATGGCCCACCTCGATCTCGGGCGCGGGGTGCTGGACCGGGTCGCGAACGAACTCAAGGACGTGGCGAAGATCGAGCAGGAGCCCAAGCTCGAAGGCCGCAACATGTCGATGGTGTTGGCGCCGAAATAGAGAAATCAGACATCAGAGGTCAGACGTCAGTCTCTGAGGTCTCATGTCTGACGTCTGAATGTCTGAAAGGGATATTCCAATGCCGAAGCAGAAATCGAAGCGCGCGCTCCGGAAGCGCGTCAGGCTGACGGGGAGGGGGCGGCTGCGCCGCCACCACGCCTACAAGAGCCACATCCTGACCAAGAAGCACCCCAAGCGGAAGCGTCACCTGCGCAAGGCGGCGCTGGTGTCGCACGCGGACGAACGCCGCCTCAAGCGCCTGCTGATGGCGTAGGGAGCCGGGCCATGCCTCGCGTCAAAAGCAACGTCGCGCGCCTGAAGCGCAAGAACAAGGTGATGAAGCTCGCCAAGGGCTACTTCGGGGGGCGCAGCAAGCTGTGGAAGGCCGCGAAGGAGTCGGTCGAGCGGGCGGCGAAGTACGCCTATCGCGACCGGCGCCGCAAGAAGGGGGAATTCCGGCGGCTGTGGATCACCCGCATCAACGCCGCGGCACGGCTGCACGCGCTGTCGTACAGCCGCATGATGAACGGCCTGCGGCGCGCCGGCGTTGAGATCAACCGGAAGGTGTTGGCGGACCTCGCGGTGCGCGATCCCGCGGCGTTCCAGCAGCTCGCGGAGGTCGCCAGGCAGGCGCTCTGAGCATGCGCGACCTCCTCGCAGCCATCGACGCGCTGCGGGAGCGTATCCAGGAAGTTCCGCAGGCGGACGACCGCCGGCTCCAGGACCTCAAGACGGAGATCCTGGGGCGGAAGGGCGGCGCGCTCACCAAGATCCTCGCGGCCGTCCCGAAGCTCGCCCCGGCGGAGCGCAAGGCCGCCGGCGCGGCCGCCAACGCGCTGAAGCGCGAGTTCGAGGAGGTGTTCGCGGCCCGCGAGCGCTCGCTCAAGGCGGCCGCGGGCGTCGCCCGCGACCTCGACCTCACCATGCCGGGGCGGGCCCAGTGGCGGGGCGGTCTCCACCTCGTCACCCAGGTGGTGGACGAGATCTGCGAGATCTTCCACGAGCTCGGCTTCACCCGCGCCGTCGGGCCGGAGGCCGAGACCGAGCGCTACAACTTCACCGCGCTCAACTTCCCCAAGGACCATCCGGCCACGGATGCCCAGGACTCCTTCTATCTGGGTGGGGACGTGCTGCTCCGCACCCACACGTCGCCCGTGCAGATCCGCACCCTGGAGCGCTACCCGCCGCCCGTCCGCGTCGTGATCCCGGGGCAGGTGTATCGCCGCGACCCGTTCGACGCCTCGCACAGCCCGGTGTTCGAGCAGGTCGAGGGGCTTGCGGTCGACCAGGGGATCACCTTCGTGGACTTCAAGGCCACGCTCACCGCGTTCGCCCGGCGGTTCTTCACGACCGACACGCGGGTGCGGTTCCGCCCCTCGTTCTTTCCGTTCACCGAGCCCTCGGCCGAGATGGACGTGCAGTGCCAGATCTGCAAGGGGGCGGGCTGCGCCACCTGCAAGCAGACGGGGTGGATGGAGATCCTCGGGTCGGGGATGGTCCATCCCGCCGTGCTCGAGAACTGCGGCCTGAACAGCGAGCGGTACACGGGCTTCGCCTGGGGCATGGGCCCGCACCGCATCGCCATGACCCGGCACGGCATTCCCGACATCCGACTGCTGTTCGAGAGCGACGTGCGCTTCCTCGCGCAGTTCGCGGGAGGCGCGCGGTGATCGTGTCCCGCCGCTGGCTCGAAGCGCTGCTCGGGCGCTCGCTCGACGCGGCCGCCGTCGCCGAGCGCCTGACGATGCACGTCGCGGCGGTGGATACGGTCACGCCGATCCACCAGGACCTGAGCGACGTGCTCGTCGGCCGCGTGCTCGAGGTGAAGCGGCATCCCAACGCCGACCGGCTCACCCTCTGCCTCGTGGACGCGGGGCCAGCGAGCGGGGGGCCGGTGGAGGTGGTGTGCGGCGCGCCCAACGTGCAGGCCGGGAAGACCTACCCCTACGCGCCGGTGGGCGCGGTGCTCCCGGGGGGCGTCACGCTCGAGCGCAAGACGATCCGCGGCGTCGAGTCGAACGGGATGCTGTGCTCGGCCAGGGAGCTCGGCCTGGGCGAGGACCACGCCGGCATCCTGGAGCTCGACACGGATGCCGCGCCGGGGACTCGCCTGCTCGATGCGGTCCCCCTCGGCGACCACCAGATCGCGATCGACGTCCCCGCCAACAGGCCCGACTTGTTGTGCCACAAGGGGGTCGCGCGCGAGCTCGCCGCGGTGCTCGGCGGGACGGTCAAGCTCCCGCCCATCCCGGGCGCTGGGAGCGCGGCTCCGGCCGGCGGGGACGCCGCCCTCGGCGGCCGTCGCCGCGCCCCCAGCGCCCGAGGTGGTGGGGCCGCGAGGGCCGCCGAGCCCGGCGCGGCCGCCGGCCCGAGCGGTCCCGCCACGTCGGGCGTGGTAGACGGTGTCGAGGTGCGGCTCGAGGATCCCGAGGGCGCCCCGCGCTACATGATCGCCGTGATCCGCGGCGTCACGGTCGCACCCAGCCCCCGGTGGCTCACGGACCGACTGTCCTCGGTCGGTCAACGCGCGATCAACAACGTCGTCGACGCCACGAACTACATCCTGTTCGAGCTCAACCAGCCGCTGCACGCGTTCGACCTGGCCAAGCTGCGGGGCCCGGCCGTCATCGTGCGACGCGGCAGGGCTCGGGAAAAGATCGTCACGCTCGACGGGGTCGAGCGCACGCTCACGGCCGAGATGACGGCGATCTGCGACGCCGAGCGGCCCACCATCATCGCGGGCGTGATGGGGAGCGGCGAGTCCGAGGTGTCCGAGGCCACGCGCGATCTCGTGCTCGAGTGCGCCTACTTCCAGCCGACGCGCATCCGCCGCACGCGCCGCGCCCTCGAGCTGTCGAGCGAGTCGAGCTACCGCTTCGAGCGGGGGATCGACCTGCTCGGCATGCCGGACGCGTTGCGCCGCGCCGTCGAGCTGATCACCGCCGTGGCGGGCGGGGAGCTGCGCGAGCCGCCCCTCGACCTGTGGCCGCAACCGGTGCAGGAGAAGACGATCTTCCTTCGCCCCGAGGCCGTGTCGCGGCTGCTCGGGATCGCGGTCGAGCGCGCCGAGATCGAGAGACTGCTGTCGTCGGTGGGGTTCTTCGTGGCGCCGAAGGATGATCGCCTGGCAGTGCAGGTGCCCGGCTGGCGGCCCGACGTGACCCGCGACGTGGACCTGGTCGAGGAGGTCGCCCGGCTACGGGGCTACGACGCCTTCCCGGACGAGCTGCGGCCGTACCGCCCGGGCACGGTGCCCGACGCCCCGGTCGAGCGCGCCAAGTCGCGCGTGCGCGAGCAGCTCGCGCGGGCCGGGTTCTTCGAGGCGCGCACCGTTCCGCTCGGGCCAGCGGACGGCCCCGACGCGGTCGCGCTCGTGAACCCGATCTCGAGCGAGGAAACGCACCTGCGCACCCGCCTCCTCCCCGGCCTCGTCCGCCGGGTCGAGCACAACTGGGCCAACCGGAACCGGGACGTCCGGCTGTTCGAGATCGGCACGGCCTTCCGGTGGAAGGCCGGGGGAACCACCGGGGAAGCGGGAACCCTAAAGGACTCCCTCACGGTCGAGGGGAAGGGACTGCCTGACGAACGAACCTGCGTCGCCGCGGTCCTCACCGGCGCCCGCCATCCGCCGCACTGGCGGGAGGGTGCGAAGGTACCTGATATGGACTTATGGGACCTCAAGCACCACTTTGAGTTAGCAGTCGGGCTGGCGTGTCCTGCCGCCCGCGTACAAGTTGCCGCGGGCACGACGGGGTGGGAGGCCGTGACAACGACCGGCGAGGCGGTCGGCTGGGCTGGAGCGCTGCAGGCGGACGCGCCGGTCTGGGCCGCTCCCCTCTTCGGGTTGGAGGTGGACCTCGCGGTGGGGGCCGGCAATCAGGCGCCGCTCGCGTACCGAGCGTTGCTCGTGCATCCGCCGGTCGAGCGGGATGTCGCCCTGCTGCTGCCGGCCGGAGTGACGGCCGCGGCGGTGGCCGACGTGCTGCGCCGCGGGGCCGGAGCCCTGCTCGAGCGCGTCGAAGTCTTCGACGAGTATCGGGGGCCCGGGATCCCGACCGGGCACCGCAGCGTGGCGTGGCACTGCACGTTCCGCGACCCCGCTCGCACGCTGCGAGAGCAGGAGGTGGAACAGGCGCTCGAGCGGGCGCTGCGGTCGCTGGAGGACGAGCTTGGGGTACGACGGAGAGCGGGCTGATACGCCGGTCGTGGACCAGTTGGAGGCGATCCTTCGCGGCGTCGCGGAGGAGCTGGCCGGCTGGCGCGCGCGCGCCCTCAAGGCTGAAACGGACCTCAAGGAGCTGCGGGGCGGGGCGGGCGGCGGGCCGACGCGCCTCGATCCCGAGGTGCGCAACCGGCTGGCGGAGCTCGAGCAGGAGAACAAGACCCTGCGGCAGCGGGTGGAGGGCGCGAAGCTGCGCGTGCACGATCTGCTCGGCCGGCTGACCTTCCTGGAGGAGCAGGCGCGCGAGGCCGGGAACGGCGGGGGGGCCGGGGGGGCCGGGGGGCGTGCGGCCGGCGGTTCGGGCGGCGCCGCGACGCGAGGCGGGGCACAGTGAGCACCAAAAAGCACGCGGTCAAGGTGATGATCGGAGGCGAGGAGTATACGGTGCGCTCCGACCTGCCCCCCGAGTACACGCGGGAGGTGGCGGCCTACGTGGACCGCGCGCTGAAGCAGGTGCTGTCGCAGGGGCCGATCGTGGAGACGCACAAGGCGGCGATCCTGGCGGCGCTCGACATCACGAACGAGCTGTTCCAGGCGCGCAAGGGCGAGCGGGAAGTCGCCGCCCGCCTCGCCGCGCTGGCGGACGATCTGGCGAGGCTGCTGCCGCCGGGGAAGCGCAAGGCGGTCCTGAGTTCGAGCTGAACACCCTCGCCCCGCTCCACCGAGCGGGGCGTGTTGGAGATACATGCCATGGGCGCATGGCCCGCCGTGCTCTTCGCCCTCCTGAGCGGCGCCGCCGCTGCGGGAGTGGCCAGCTACATCGTCGGACGCCGGGTCGAGCGCCGGGTGGCGGAAGCCGCCGCGCGGGCCACGGCGGCCGAGGGCGAGCGGCTGCTCGAGGAGGCGAGGCAGCGGGTCGTGCTCACGGCCAAGGAGGAGCTGCTCCAGGCGCGTGAGGCGTGGGAGCAAGAGGCCACGCGCTGGCGCCGCGAGCTGGAGCGGCGTGAGCAGCAACTCGACGAGCGGGCGGGTGCGCTGGAGGAGCGGGACCGCCAGCTGCAAGGGCGGGACCGGGGTTTCACGCAGCGCGAGCAGTCCCTGGCGAGCCGCGAGCAGGAGGCGCGCGCCAGGCTCGAGCAGATCGCGGGCCTGAGCGCCCAGGAAGCGAAGCAGGAGCTGCAGCGGCGGCTCGAGGACGAGGCCCGGAGCGAGGGCGCCGCCCTGGCGCGCGATATCAAGGAGCAGGCCAAACGCAGCGCCGAGCGGGAAGCCAAGACGATCGTGGCGCTCGCGATCCAGCGCATCGCCGCCGATCACACCGCCGAAACGACCGTGTCCGCCGTCGCCCTCCCCACCGACGAAATGAAAGGTCGCATCATCGGTCGCGAGGGCCGCAACATCCGCGCCTTCGAGGCCGCGACCGGCGTCGACGTGATCATCGACGACACCCCGGACACGGTGGTCGTGTCGTGCTTCGACCCGGTGCGTCGCGAGGTGGCGCGGCTTGCGCTGGAGCGCCTCATCGCCGACGGGCGCATCCACCCGGGCCGCATCGAGGAGATCGCCCGCAAAGCGCAGGCGGAGGTGGAGGCGGGCATCGTGGAAGCGGGCGAGCAGGCGGCCTACGAAACCGGCATCCACGGGCTCCACCCCGAGCTGCTGAAGCTCGTCGGGCGGATGAAATACCGCACCTCCTACGGCCAGAACATGCTCGAGCACTCGAAGGAAGTGACCTGGCTGGCGGGGATCATGGCGGCGGAGCTGAAGCTCGACGTGCAGCTCGCCAAGCGCGGCGCCCTGCTGCACGACGTCGGCAAGGTGCTCACGCACGAGCACGACGGCACGCACGTGGAGCTCGGTGTGGAGGTGGCGACGAAGTACGGGGAGCATCCCATCGTGATCAACGCCATCGCGGCCCACCACGACGACGTGGCCCACGAGTCGCCGATCAGCGTGATCGTGCAGGCGGCAGACGCGGTCTCGGGCTCGCGGCCGGGGGCCCGGCGCGAGGCGTTCGAGACCTACGTCAAGCGCCTCACCCAGCTGGAGCAGCTCGCGGGTGAGTTCCCGGGGGTCGAGAAGGTGTTCGCCATTCAGGCGGGGCGCGAGGTGCGCGTCGTCGTGACGCCCAACGCCATCGACGACGGCCGGGCGGCCGAGCTGTCCGACCAGATCGCCCGCAAGATCGAGCGCGAGCTGCAGTATCCCGGCCAGATCAAGGTCGTCGTCATCCGCGAGACGCGCGCGGTGGATTTTGCCCGCTAGGCTCATCGACGGCACCGCCATCGGCAACGCGATGCGCGGCGAGCTCCAGGGAGAGATCCGCGATCTGAAGCGGCGCGGCGTCACCCCCGGGCTCGCTGCCGTGCTGGTGGGCGAAAACCCGGCCTCGCACACCTATGTCCGCATGAAGGGCAAGGCCTGCGACGAGGCCGGCGTGTACCACGAGACCCTGCGACTCGCCGCGGAGACGACCGAGGCCGAGCTGCTCGCCCTCATCGAGCGCCTCAACGCGGACCACAAGATCCACGGGATCCTGGTGCAGCTGCCGCTCCCCAAGCACATCACGACCCAGCGGGTGCTGCACCGCGTCGATCCCGGGAAGGACGTGGACGGATTCCATCCCGAGAACGTCGGCAAGGTCTCGACCGGCGACCCCACGGGGTTCCGCCCCGCCACGCCCTACGGCGTGCAGCAGCTGCTCGTGCGGAGCGAGCTGGACCCGACCGGCAAGCACGCCGTGATCGTAGGTCGCTCGACGATCGTGGGGCGGCCCATGGCGGCGCTGCTGTTGCAGGACGGCCCCGGCGGCAACGCCACCGTCACGGTGTGCCACTCGCGTACCCGCGACATCAAGGCCGTCACCCGGCAGGCCGACATCCTCATCGTCGCGATCGGCAAGCCCGAGTTCGTCACGGGCGACATGGTGAAGCCGGGTGCCGTGGTCATCGACGTCGGCGTGAACCGCATCGACGATCCGTCGCTGAAGAAGGGCTACCGGCTGGTGGGCGACGTGAAGTTCGACGAGGTGAAGAAGGTCGCCGGGGCGATTACACCGGTCCCCGGGGGCGTCGGACCGATGACGATCACGATGTTGCTCTACAACACCGTGCAGGCGGCGCGGCAGTGGGTCGGGGTAGGGCAGAGGGAGGGGGAGGGGGAGCCACGCTAGATCTGTTCGCTGCGGCATCCGCGGAGGGGGCGTGGACGGTCGGCGAGGTCACGCGCCGCGCCCGCGCCGTGATGGAGGCCGGCCTGCCCCCGCTGTGGGTGCGGGGCGAGGTGAGCGGCCTCAAGGTCTGGCAAAGCGGGCACTGGTACTTCGCGCTGCGCGACAAGACCGCGCAGCTGCGCTGCGTCATGTTCGGGCGCGACAACCGGCGGCTGCCCGCGCCGCCGAGCGACGGCATGCAGGTGTACGCGTTCGGCCGGCCGACGGTGTGGGAGGACAAGGGCGAGTTTCGGCTCACGGTGCTCGAGCTGCTCTCGACCGAGGCCGGCGGGCTGTGGAAGCTGGCCCTGGAGCAGGCGAAGGCCGCGCTCGCGCGGGACGGCCTGCTCGACCCCGCGCGTAAGCGGCCGCTCCCCCGGTATCCGCGGCGCATCGCCGTCGTCACCAGCCCGGACGGGGCGGCGCTGCGCGACATCATCGCGGTGACCCGCCGGCGCTGGCCGCCGGCCGAGCTCCTCGTGATCCCCACGAGGGTCCAGGGCGACGGCGCGGTGGCGGACGTGTGCCGTGCGCTGGCGCTGGTGGGGCGGCTCGAGGCGGTGGACGTGGCGATCGTGGGCCGGGGTGGCGGCGCGGCGGAGGACCTGTGGACTTTCAACAACGAGCAGGTGGCGCGCGCGGTGGCCGCCGTGCCTGTCCCCGTGATCTCGGCCGTGGGGCACGAGACCGACGTCACGCTGTGCGACCTCGTCGCCGACCATCGTGCGGCCACTCCCTCCGCCGCCGCGGCGGCGGCGACCCCCGATCGTGCCGACCTGCTGCAGCACCTGACGGATCTGGGCTCGCGCCTCGCGCGCGGGCTCGCCGCCAGCTCGGACGAGGTCGCCCGGCGCTGCGACCGCACGCTCGACCGGCTCGGCGTCGCGATGGCGCTCCGGCTCGAGCGCTGGGGCCATCAGCTTTCAGGCGTCAGCGGTCAGCTCGATGCCTTGTCCCCACTCAAGACCCTGGAGCGCGGGTACGCGGTCGCCCGGGACGCCGAGGGCCGCGTCCTGAGGCGGGTGGCGCAGTTCCCACCCGGCTTGGCGTTCCGGCTGCGCGTCGTGGACGGGGACGTGCCGGCCCGGGTGCGGGAGTCCTGATGGCCGAGTCGAGCTTCCAGGAGCAGCTCGAGCGGCTGGAGGAGATCGTGCGGCGGCTCGAGAGCCACGACCTCGACCTGGACGCGGCGCTGCAGCTGTTCGAGGAGGGCGTGGAGCGCCTGCGCCAGGCGCGCGAGCGCCTCACGGCCGCCGAGGCCAGGATTCGCCAGGTGCTCGCGACCCACGCCGGCAAGCCCAAGGTTGAAGACTTCGACGGTTAGCCGCGGGCTCGAGCTGTATCTCTCGGACGCCCGCGCTCGCGTGGATGCGGTGCTGGCGCGCTGGGGGGAGAGCCTGGACGGCCTCTGGCCACCGCCCGTTCCCGCCGCCGTCCGCTACAGCCTCCTCTCGGAGGGAAAGCGACTGCGCCCCACGCTGGTGTTCGCCTGCCACGAGGCGGTGGGGGGGGGCGGGGCCGCGGCGGCCGTCGCCGAGCTCGCCGCTGCGGTCGAGGTGGTACACGCCTACTCCCTGGTGCACGACGACCTCCCGTGCATGGACAACGACGACCTGCGGCGTGGCCGGCCGACCACCCACCGCGCCTTCGACGTCCCGACGGCCACGCGCGCCGGGTTCCACATGGTCGCCCTCGCCGCCCGGGTGCTGGCCGTGGGGCTGGCGACGCTCGCGCCGGACTCCGAGCGCCGGCGCGCCATCGCGCTGGAGCTGTTTCGGGCCGCCGGGGCGGGCGGCATGATCGGAGGGCAGGCGCTCGACCTGGAAGCGGAAGGGGTGCGCGCGCCGGTGGCGGCGCTCGAGGAGATCCACCGGCGCAAGACCGGGGCCCTGATCGCCGCGTCGTGCGTGATCGGGGGGCTCGCGGGGGGAGCGGCTCCCTCCGCCTGCGCCGCGCTGCGCGGCTACGGCGCCGACCTGGGACTCGCCTTCCAGATCTGCGACGACATCCTCGATGCGACGGCGAGCTCGGTGCAGCTCGGAAAGACGGCGGGCAAGGACGCGGCCCTCGCCAAGTCGACGTTCGTGAGCGTGCTTGGCGTCGGCGACGCCCGGGCGGAGGCGGAGCGGCTCGCCGCGCGGGCCGTAGACCGGCTGCGGCAGGCGGGGTTAGCTTCTCCTACGCTCGTGGAACTGGCGCATTACGTGGTGACGAGGCCGAATTAATGGGAAAGGGCACCGTGCCTCTCCTTGAGTCGATCCACGGTCCGGAAGACGTCCGGCGCCTGAGACGCGATCAGCTTCCCGCCCTCGCCGATGAAGTGCGGCAGCGCCTGATCGAGGTCGTGTCCCAGACCGGAGGGCACATCGGCGCGGGGCTGGGCGTCGTCGAATTGACGGTGGCGCTGTGCCACTCGTTCGAGTCGCCACGCGATCGCATCGTGTGGGACGTGGGGCACCAGGGCTATCCCTGGAAGATCTTGACCGGGCGGAATGACCGGCTCCCCACGCTGCGCCAGCCGGGAGGGCTGTCGGGGTTTCTGCGGCGCAGTGAGAGCGGGCACGATCAGTTCGGGGCGGGGCACGCGGGGACCGCGCTCTCCGCCGCGTTCGGCATGGCGGCGGCGCGCGACCTCAAGGGTGAGGACTACAAGGTGGTGGCGGTGGTGGGCGACGGCGCGCTCACCTGCGGCTTGCCCTACGAGGCCATGAACAACGCGGGCCACTCCGGCCGCGACATCATCATGGTGCTGAACGACAACGGGATGTCGATCGCTCCCAACGTCGGCGCCATCAACCGGTATCTGGGCTCGATCATCGCCAGTCCGGTCACGGTGCGCATCCGGGAGAAGGTGAAGCACCTGATCGAGGCGGCGTCGCACGTGGTGGGCGGGCAGAAGCTCGTGGACTTCGCCAAGACCGTCGAGGAGAGCATCAAGAACCTCTGGTCGCCGGGGATGCTGTTCGAGGAGCTCGGATTCCGCTATTTCGGGCCGATCGACGGGCACGACATCGACCAGATGGTGCAGACGTTCGCCCTCGTGAAGACGCTCAAGGGCCCGCGCGTCGTGCACGTCATCACGGAGAAGGGAAAGGGCTTCCCGCTTCCCGAGCCGGACCTGGAGAAGTACCACGCGCGCGCCCCCTACGACCCGGTGACGGGCCAGCTGAAGCCCGCGAACCCCGGCCCGCCGCAATGGACCAAGATCTTCGGCGAAGCGCTCACGCAGCTCGCCGCCGAGTACCCGGACGTCATGGCGATCACGGCGGCGATGCCGTCGGGGACGGGGACGAGCGCGTTCCAGAAGAAATGGCCGGATCGCTTCTTCGACGTCGGGATCGCCGAGGCCCACGCCACCACGTTCGCCGCGGGCCTGGCGACGCAGGGCGTGCGGCCCGTGGTGGCGATCTACTCGACCTTCCTGCAGCGCGCCTACGACAGCATCGTACACGACGTCGCGATTCAGCAGCTGCCGGTGATCTTCTGTCTCGACCGCGCCGGCATGGTCGGCGAGGACGGCCAGACGCACATGGGGCTGTACGACATCGCCTACCTGCTCGCGGTGCCGAACTTCACCGTCACGGCCCCGCGGGACGGAGCGGAGCTGATCGGCCTGCTGCGCTGCGCGCTGGCCCACGCGGACGGGCCGTTCTCGCTGCGCTACCCGCGCGACAAGGCACCGGGGGAGGCGCCGCCGGCGGCCGAGGTGGCCCCGGTACCCTACGGAACGTGGGAGGTGCTGCGGCGGGGCCGGGAGTGCGCGTTGCTCGCGGTGGGCGTGATGTGCCAGCCCGCCCTCGCGGCGGCCGCCGAGCTCGTCGCCGAGGGGTTGGACCCGAGCGTCGTGAACTGCCGCTTCCTCAAGCCGATGGACCGCGCGCTGCTGGACGCGCTGGTACGCGAGCACCGGCTGCTCGTCACCATCGAAGACGGGACCGTCGTCAACGGATTCGGCGCCGCGCTCGCGGCCGTCGTGCAGACCACGGCGCCCGAGGTGCGCGTCGTCACGCTCGGGGTCCCCGATCGCACCTACGAGCACGCGCCGCGGGCCCAGCAGCTCGCCGAGGTCGGGCTCACCGGGCCCGGGATCGCCGCGCGGATTCGCGCGCTCGCCGCCGAGGAGTCGCTCACGCCCTCATGAACGTCGGGGTGGTCGGGAACCCGAGCTATCGCGATCTCAAGAGCATCCTCGCGCACCTCGCCCAGCTGGCCCCGCGGCTCGCCTTCACCTACTTCACCGAAGAGCGCATCCAGCCGCTGTGGCCCGATCCGCGGCCGGCGCTGCTCGACGGGTCGCGCAGCCTGGACTGCCTCGTCACGCTCGGCGGCGACGGCACGCTGCTGCGCGGGGCGCGCGTGCTGAACGGCGCCGACACCCCCATCCTCGGCGTCAATCTGGGCCGCGTCGGCTTTCTCACCACGGCCACCGCGCAGACCCTCGACTGGGCGCTCGACGCCCTGGTGCGGCGCGCCTACGCCACCGAATCGCGGCTCGCGCTGGAGCCGTGCATCGTGGACAAGCAGGGGAAGAGCCGCACCGAGCCCCTCGTGCTGAACGACGTCGTCGTGCACAAGGGCGGCGTGGCGCGCGTCGTCCGGCTACGCGTGGCCGTGGACGGCGAGGAGGTCGGGCAGTACTCGGCGGACGGCATCATCGTCTCCACCCCCACCGGCTCGACGGCCTATTCGCTCTCGGCCGGGGGGCCCATCGTCGTGCCGGGAGTGGACGCGATCGTCGTGACGGCGATCTGCCCGCACACCCTCGCCGTGCGACCCCTCGTCGTGCCGTCCGCGGCGCAGGTCTCGGTCGAGCCGATTCCGCCCTGGACCGAAGAGGTGCTCCTCTCGTTCGACGGTCAGGTCGGCACCACCATGCAGCAGGGCGAGCGCCTGCTCGTCAAGCGAGCCGACCGGCCGGTTCACCTCGTCCGCCTCGGCCCGGAAGGGTTCTTCGCCCGGATGCGCAAGAAGCTCCAGTGGGGCGATCTTTCCGACCGCGAGCGCGGGTAGCGTCAGCGCCCGCTCCCAAAGACCTTCCACGCCTTCCGCAGCACGATCCGAAACACGGTCGCGGCCGGCACGCGGCCGCCGCTGCCGCTGATGGTCTGCTCCACCGAGAACCCGCCTTCCACGCTCGCTCCCACGAACGTCACCGCGGCCCCCACCCGCACCCAGCGCTCCGACGTCCCCTGATCGAGCACTGCGGCCGAGGTCGCCGTGCCGAGCCGCGTCTCCAGGTCGGTCGAATCCTGTGAGGTGCGGAACGTGAAGTGGTCTCGCCCGCGCGACCAGTAGCCCAGCGTCAGCCCGGCCGCGAACCGAGGATTGAAGCGGTACAGCGGCGCGAAGTCCACGGCCGCGTAGTCCCCCGGATCCCAGCTCAACAGCACGCCCGCCTGGGCCGGAACCAGCACGGCCGCGGGCGGCGCCACCCGGACGAAGCGCGTGCCCGGCCGCTGCACCCCGGCGCGCACGGCCAGGTTGAGCCACACCCGCCCGGCCACGGTCAGCTCCTGAATGAGGCGTGCCTCTACGTCGAGCTGGTGGTCGCCGAGCGACTGCCGCAGCAGGTCATCCGCGAAGTCGCGGCCGGCCGTGGGGAGCCGCACCGTTCCCGCGACTGCGACGGCGTAGCGCGAGCCCGTCACGATCCGGTACTTCGCCCCGATCTCGACATCGCCCAGGCCGATGCGGAAGCTGTTCCGGAACGGGCTGAAGCGGTACCCGTATCCGAGAACCGGATCGGCGAGCAGGGCCGCCATGCGGTCCGGATTGAGGGAGTCGACGGAGAGCAGGAAGGGATCGGTGAAGCTCGGGATGTTGTAGGCGGTAGCCAGGTCCTGCTGGATGGTGCCGACCGTGGTCCCGATGGCCAGTCCCGCGTCGGACTGGGCGAGCGGTACGAACGGCGACCCGGTGGTGCCGACGCCGTACACCGTACGGCGCAGCGCGTCGCGGACCGCCGCTCCCTGCGCGGCGAGCGCCTGGGCCTGGGGGCACGGGGGGCAACCGTAGTGTCCGGCGGTGATGCTGTCGGCGAGCTGGGTGAGGGCATCGTCGAACTGAGTGAAGAAGTCCGTGTAGGCGACGTCGGCCCCGGCCTGGGTCGCGAGCGGGTTCGCTCCCAGGTTGCTGCCGGTGGGGGAGAGCTGCAGCCGGGTCCGCGTCGCGACGCGCACGATCGGGACCATCACCGACACGGCGAGCCGGTCCGTCACGCCCAGCTCGGCGCTGATGGGGAACGTGCGGC
>Ga0209376_1000566_pt1 | contig 40254 bp, 34 predicted proteins | sample GraSoiAngelo_134_FD_185891 | JGI IMG/M metagenome (GOLD analysis project Ga0209376, IMG submission 185891) | Grasslands soil microbial communities from the Angelo Coastal Reserve, California, USA - 14_0929_05_30cm (SPAdes) (version 2) | ecosystem: Environmental > Terrestrial > Soil > Grasslands ...
CCCCAAGGTACCGGTGTAGGCGATCCACGCTCCTGACTCCCGCGCTGCTCCTGGCGCTCGCCGCCATCGCGCGGTCGCTCGACACCACCGGTGCGACGCGCGACCTCGCCCTCGGCGCCCTGGTCGCCGCGCTCCTCTGGATCAAGCTGACCACGCCGCTCGTGATCCTGCCGGCGCTCGCCGTCGTCCTCGCGGCGCGCCGGAGCATCCGGGTCGCGCTCGCGAGGACGGGGGTGATCGCGGTCGTGGGCGTCGCGGGCTTTCTCGTCACGTGGATCGCCTACACCGGTACCTTGGGGCTCCCGGCGGCCGCGCCGTTCGAGCACCTCGGCGCGAGCCTCTTCGGCGTGGGCCCGCACGGCGCGCTCCCGGCGGTCGCGCTGGACACCGGGCTGGCGCTCGCCCGCCTCGCGCTCTGGGCCTCGCCGTTCCTCCTGCTCCTGTGGGGGCTCGCGCTCGCGCAGCGGGCGTCGGAGCTCGCCTCGACCCGCGCGCCCCGGTCCGAGGACCTGCTTCACCTGACCGCGGTGACCATCCTCGTGGCCTACCTGGTCGTGGGGAGGACGACCTTCAGCTTTCCGCGCTATCACTATCCCGTCCTGCCGCTGCTGGCGGTCCTCGGAGCCGCCCCTGTCCTCGCCGCGTGGCGGGCGGCCGGACCGCGCCACGGGCGCTGGCTCCTGGCCACCCTCGTCGGCGCCGCGCTCGTCTGGCTCGCCGGCGACCCCCTGGTGTCGACCTATGCGGCGGTCAGGGAGCGGCTCGTCGCCGGCCTGGCGCTCGGCGACGTGATCCGCCGCGTCGCGCTGCAGGCGGCGGTGCTCGTGGTGACTCCGCTCGCGATCGCGTCGCTCGGGGGCGGTGGCCCGCGCACGAGCCGCGCGCCGGCAGCGGTCCTTCCGCTCGCGGTCGCGACCCTGAGCTACTCCCTCGCGCTCGACGCGATCCAGACCCGCGCCGACTACCTCGTCCGCTACGGCTACGGCGGCGTCGGCACGCGCGAGGTGCTGGCGCTCCTCGGCCGCGAGGTCCGGCCGGAGTCGCTGGTGCTGGCGCCGGCCGAGCTGGTCTACGGCATCGGCAACCGCGCGAGCCCGTTCCCGGAGAATGGGGTGTGGACCTCCGGGCCCGCGCTGGCCGGCGCGCTGTCCGCGGCGCCGGTGCGCGCGTTCGCCTACGGGCTGCCGACGAACACCATCGAGCAGCTCCTCTTCCTGGAGCACGACCCGCGCGTGGTCGCCGCGCTCCGCGAGAGCTTCCGTCGCTGGACCATCGGCTCCTACACCGTCTGGGTGCGCCGGCCGTGAGCCACGACCACTTCGATCGCGTCGCGGGCGCCTACGACGAGTCGCTCCCCGCCCACGTGCGTGAGCACTACCGCGGGAAGCGCGTCCGGTTCATCGAGCGCCTGCTCCGGCGCGGCTCCGTCCTCGACGTCGGCTGTGGCACAGGCGAGCTGACGGTCGCGGTCGCCGCGCGGGGCTACCGCGTCGTGGGGCTCGATCGCTCACACGGCATGCTCGGGGTGTTCCAGGGCCGAAGCGGACGCCGGGTCGTGCAGGGGTCGTCCGAGGCCCTGCCATTCCGCTCCGGGAGCTTCGACCTCGTCGTCACGATCGCGACGCTTCACCACGTCGGAGGTCCCGACACGGTCCGCGCCATGCTCCGCGACCTCGTGCGGGTGGCCCGGTCCCCCGGGGGCGTGGTGCTCGTGTGGGATCACAATCCCCGGAACCCGTACTGGCCGCGCCTGATGAAGCGCCTCCCCCAGGACCAGGACGGGTACCGGCTCGTGCCGCTCGACGAGATCCTCGACGGGCTGGGCCGCGCCGGCATCCGCCGGACGTGCGTCGTGCGCTCCGGGTGGGTTCCGGACTTCGCGCCACGCCCGCTCCTGGGGTTGTTCCGCTCGCTCGAGTGGCTGCTCGAACGGCTGCCTGTGATTCGGACGTTCGGCGCCCACAACGTCGTCGTCGGCGTGCGCGACGGGGAGACGGATCGCGATGTGGGGCGGTAGCCGCGTCTCCGTGATCCTTCCGGCCTTCAACGAGGAGGCCAACGTCGGCGAGGCGGTCGCCGACTTCGAGCGTTGCGACTACGTCGACGAGATCGTCGTGGTCGACAACAACTCCACGGACGGGACTGCGGCGCGCGTCGCCGCCACGTCCGCCCGGCTGGTTCGCGAGACCCGTCAAGGATTGGGGTGGGCGCTGCGGCGCGGGCTGGAGGAGGCGACGGGGGACTACCTGATCTTGGCCGAGCCCGACGGGACCTTCCTCGCGCGCGACGCGCTCAAGCTCCTCGCCTACGCCGACGACTTCAACGTGGTCCTGGGAACGCGGACGACGCGGGAGCTCCTCTGGAGCGAGGCGAACATGGGGTGGTTCCTGCGCCTCGGGAACATCCTTGTCGCGAAGATGCTCGAGGTCCTGCACGGCGGCCCCTCGCTCTCCGACTGCGGCTGCACGCTCCGGCTCATCGACCGGGCGTCCTACGCGATGATCAAGCCCCACCTCTCGGTCGGGGGGTCGCACTTCCTCGTCGATATGACGCTCTCGGCCCTGGCCCAGCGCCTCAGCGTGATCGAGATCCCGGTGAACTACCGGGGGCGGGTCGGCGTCTCCAAGATCACCGGGACCCTGCGGGGGACGCTCACGACCGGGGGGCGGATGATCGCCCTCATCGTCGGCCACCGACTCCGGCCGCGCCGCGGGAGGCCGCGCTGATCCGCGTTCTCCACCTCATCACGCGCCTCACCGTCGGGGGCTCCTCGGAGAACACCGTCGGGACCGTCGTGGCGCTCGGGCGCGCGGGCTACGACTGCGCCCTCGCCGTCTCCTTCCGCGAGTCCGACCCCGCGATCCTCGCGGACGCCCGCCGGCGTGGGTGCCGGCTCATCGACGTGGCGTCGCTGGGTCGCGAGGTTTCGCTCGTCTCGGACATGGTGGCGCTCTACCGGCTCGTCCGCCTCATCGCTGCCGCGCGGCCGCAGATCGTCCACACGCACACCTCGAAGGCCGGCTTCGTCGGCCGCCTCGCGGCGTGGATCGCCCGCGTGCCCGCCGTCATCCACCAGCCCCACGGCCACGTCTTCTACGGGTACTGGGGCCGGCTGCGCACCGCCGTCTACACGGCGCTCGAGCGGCTGGCGGCCGCGTGGTGCGACCGGATCATCACCCTCACGGAGCGCGGGACGGAGGAGCACCTGGCGCGTCGTATCGGACGCCGTTCGCAGTTCGTGACGGTGCCGAGCGGCGTCCCGACCCAGCAGTTGCGTGCCAGCGCGCCGCCCCGGCAGGTGGCCCGCGCGCGCCTCGGGATCCCGCCACGGGCGTACGTCGTCGTCGGGCTCGGACGTTTCGTGCCGGTCAAGGGGTTCGATCTGCTCGTCGAGGCGCTGCCGCGCCTCCGCGACGGTGTGCCGTCGGCGCGTCTCCTGCTCGTCGGCGAGGGGCCCGAGCGCGCCGCGCTCGAAAGGCGCGCCGTCGAGCTCGGCGTCGCCGACTGCCTGCACGTGACCAGCGTCATCCGGGACGTGCTGGAGTACCTGGCGGCGGCGGACGTCCTCGCCGCCCCGTCGCGGAACGAAGGGATGGGGCGGGCGCTCGTCGAAGCGATGGCGCTCGGGATTCCCGCCGTCGGCGCGGCGGTGGGCGGGATTCCCGCCGTGATTGTGGACGGCGAGTGCGGGCGGCTCGTGCCGCCGGAGGACCCCACGGCCCTCGCCCAGGCGCTCGTGGAGCTCGGGCGCGACGAGCTACTCCGGCGCAAGCTCGGCGAGCGGGCGATCGGTCGGGCCGAGGCGTTCTCGACGGCCGTGGCCGACGCGAAGATGCGCGCCGTGTACGAGACGCTCGCACGGGAGAAGGGGCTATCGTAGCGGGGACTGTCGCAGCGGAGACCACGAGCCCGGCGCCGCCGAGGGTGGGCCTGCGAAAGGTGCGTGTGGCCGCGATCGTGGTGTCGCTCCTCTCCGGTCTTTCCCCCGCGAGCGCCGCGGAGCTCGAGCGGCTGCCCGCGGTGCTCCACGTGCACTCCACGCTCTCGACAGGTGATTTCTCGCTCGACGAGCTGGCCGCCCAAGCCGAGAAGGCCGGCGTCGGCGCGCTCCTGCTGAGCGAGAACTATCTCCTCCGCATCGAGTACGGGTTGCCGCCGTTCCGCGCGCTCACGCGGGTCGCGCGCGAGGCGCGCTCCATCCTCGACGGTGGCGCCGCGCGCTTCCTCGACCGTGTCGCCGAGGCGCGAGCGCGCAACCCGCGCGTGCTCATCATTCCCGGCGTGGAGGTGATGCCCCACTACTACTGGACGGGCTCGCCGCTGGCGCTCGACATGACGGTGCACAACGAGCAGAAGAACCTGCTCGTCTTCGGCCTCGCGGCTCCGGCGCTCGAGTCGCTCCCGGTGACGGGGAACGCGGCCGCCGGCCGGTTCGCGTGGCGGGCCGCGCTCGACCTCGTCCCCGGCCTCCTCCTGATCCCGGGCGCGCTCCTTCTGGCGACCAAGTGGCGGTCGCTCCAGCGGGTTGGCCGCGCCGTTGTCGTCGTTCGCCGCAGGCGCTGGCTTGCGGGCGGAGTCCTCTGCGCAGTGGGTGCGCTCGCGCTCGCGCGCGCGTGGCCCTTCACCGAAGATCCCGATCCCCCTTATAGCGACCTCGGCCTCGTCCCTCATCAGGCGCTCATCGACTACGTCGACAAATTCGCCGGCGTGACGGTCTGGTCGCTGCCGGAGGTCCAGGACAGTAGCGAGGAGTGGTTTGGTCCCTTGCGCGTCTCGCGGCGGACGGACCCGTATCCCGAGGACCTCATGCGCACCTTTCGCTACACGGCGTTCGGGGCCGTCTACGAGGACTCGACGCGCTTCGAGCTGCCCGGCGGCGGCTGGGACCAGCTCCTCCGCCAGTACGCGGCCGGCGAGCGGAGCCGCCCCGCGTGGGCCGTCGGCGAGTCGGCGTTCCACAACGTCACGGCGGGCAAGAGCATCGGGGGCGTGCAGACCGTCTTCCTCGTGTCCGAGCGGTCCGAGCGCGCCGTGCTCGACGCCATGAATCGCGGGCGCATGTACGCGCTCCTCCGAGGGGCGGAGCCGGGGCTCGCCTTGGCGGAGTTTGCGGTGTCCGACGGCGACGGCAACGCGGTGTCGGGCGAGACGCTCACGACGCGCGAGGGCGCGCCGCTCGAGGTCCGCGTGGGGGTCGACGCGGTGGACGGCTCGGCGCGCGCGGTGCACGTGGTGCTCGTCAGGAACGGGACGCTCGCCGGCGCCTGGACCGCCACGACACCATTCCGCGTCGTCCATCGCGAGGTCTACGACGGTGCGCCGGCGTTCTACCGGCTCGATGTCCGCGGCCAGGGGCGCCTCCTGTCCAACCCGATCTTCATGAAGCGACCATGAGGGTGGCGATCCACCAGCCGCACTACCTGCCGTGGCTCGGGTACTTCGCCAAATGGGCCGCCGCTGACCGCTTCATCTTCCTCGACACCGTGCAGTATGAGAAGAACGGCTGGCAGAACCGGAACCGCGTCAAGACCCCCGACGGCCCGCGGTGGCTGACCGTCCCGGTGCACGCGCGGCTCGGCACGCCGATCCGCGAGGTCACGATCGACACGGCGCAGCCGTGGCGGGAGCGCCACCTGCGCGCGATCGAGGAGGCGTACGCGAAGGCGCCGCACCTCGCGCGGTACCGCGACACGCTCGCGTCTTTCTACCGCCAGGACTGGGTCAGGCTCGCCCCCCTGGCGGTGGCGAGCGCCCGGTGGCTGGCGGAGGCGCTTGGGGTGGCGACGCCCAGCGCGCTCGCCTCGGAAGTCGGAATCGGCGCGACCAGCCAGCGGGACGACGCGACGGCGCGGCTGGTCGCCCTCTGTCAGGCGGTCGGCGCGGACACGTATCTGGCGGGGCAGGATGGCGCGCGGTACATGGACACGCGTCAGTTCGCCGTCGCCGGGATCGCTGTGGAGGCGCAGCGTTACGAGCACCCGGTCTACACGCAGCTCCACGGGGAATTCACTCCGTTTCTCTCGACGCTTGACTTATTATTGACGCAGGGACATGAAGCCCTCGCCATCCTCTGTGGAGGGAACACGTGGTCCCGTCTCTCGCCCTGAGACATAGCTGAGTGAACGTCCTCGCGATCGGCGCCCATCCCGACGACATCGAGTACGGCTGCGGGGGCATGCTCGCCAAGTACGCGCAGCGCGGGCACGCGATCTTCATGTTCGTCGCCTCCGACGGCGCGCTCGGCGGCGACGGGGATGTGCGGCGGCAGGAGCAGAAGGACTCCGCACGCATTCTGGGCGTGCGCGAGGTGTTCTGGGGTGGCTACCCGGACACCGAGGTGCCGCTCTCGCGCGACCTGATCGTCCGCCTGGAGGCGGTGATCCGGCAGGTGGATCCGCGGATGATCTTCATCAACTCGCCCGACGACACCCACCAGGATCACCGCAACCTGGCCCAGGGCGCGATGTCGGCGACGCGGTACGTGCCGAACTTCCTCCTCTACGAGGTTCCGACGACGCTCAACTTCTCGCCGAACTGCTACACGGACATCGCGGATGTGCTCGACCTCAAGCTCGCGAGCCTCGACGCCCATCGGTCCCAGGTGACGAAGACCAACATCGAGGACCTGACGATCCTCGAGCTGTCACGGTCGTGCGCCAACTTCCGCGGCATCCAGGCGCGGGTCAAGTACGCCGAGGCGTTCCAGTCGGTCCGGCTGCTCCTGAATCTTTGAGGGCGCGTCGCGGCCTGGAATGAGAGGCGGCTTGCCGGACGCAGCCGGGTCGTGCCTTTCTCGGGCCACCTCCGGTTGAGGCCGGCCTCTCGGACCCGTGTGGAATGAATCGCGCCATGCTGACCGGAGCCGGATCGCACCTCGTCTCAGGCCACCCACGGAGTGTGGCGGCCTCGCGGGGCCGTCTGGGAATGAATCGCGCCATGCTGACCGGAGCCGGATCGCACCTCGTCTCGGGCCACCCACGGAGTGTGGCGGCCTCGCGGGGCCGTCTGAGAATGAATCGCGCCATGCTGACCGGAGCCGGATCGCACCTCGTCTCAGGCCACCCACGGAGTGTGGCGGCCTCGCGGGGCCCGCTACAATGATTCCGCATTCACGACCCACGGTGAGCGTGGAGGATGCCGAGCGCGTGGCGCGCGTCGTCCGCTCAGGCCATTTGGCGCAGGGCGCCGAGGTCGAGGCGTTCGAGCGGGAGCTCGCGGCGCGGCTCGGCGTCGCGGCCGTCGCCGCCGTCAGCTCGGGCAGCGCGGCGCTGGAGCTGTCGCTCCGCGCGCTCGACGTCGGGCACGGCGACGAGGTCGTCGTCCCCACCTACGCCTGCGACGCGCTCCATCACGCGGTCACCCGCTGCGGCGCGACGCCCGTTCTCGCCGATGCCGACCCCGAGACGCTCGGACCGGCCGCCAAGGACGTGGCGCGTCGCCTCACGCGCCGCACGCGCGCCGTGGTCGTCGTCCATCCCTTCGGCCTCGGCCTGGACCTCGACGAGTTCCTGGCGCTCGGCGTTCCCGTCGTGGAGGACTGCGCCCAGGCGATCGGCGCGCGGGTCGCGGGGCGCTCGGTCGGGTCGCGCGGCGCCCTGGCCGTCTGCTCCTTCTACGCGACCAAGCTCCTGACGACTGGAGAGGGCGGCGCGGTGGCCGGCGCACCGGAGCGCGTTGCGCGCGTCCGGGACGCGCGCGACTACGACGAGCGGGAGGACCTGGTCCCGCGGTTCAACTTCAAGCTGACCGACATCCAGGCCGCGCTCGGCCGGAGCCAGCTCGGCCGGCTCGATGCTTTCATCGCACGGCGGCGGGCGATCGCCGCCCGCTACCGCACGCTTCTGGCGCCCGTTGCGGGCTGTCGCCCGCCGGGCGACCAGGGTGAGCGGCACGTGTTCCACCGATTCGTCGTCACGGTCGAGCGGCCGCTCGGCCAACTCCTCGAGGGCCTGGCCGGGAAGGGCGTCACGGCGCGGCGTCCCGTCTTCCGCCCGATCCACCGGGCCCTCGGCCTCGACGGCTACCCGGAGGCCGACCGGCTGTGGACGCAGTGCCTCTCGCTGCCGTGCTACCCCTCGCTCGCCGACGCCGAGGTCGAAGCGGTCGGCGCGGCGCTCGCCGAGGCGCTCCACGCATGATCGACCGTTGGGCGTCGCTGTGGCTCCTGTTCGTGGTCGTGCTGCTCCTCACTCCGTTGTGGCGCTCGTTCTACGCCGCACGGCTGCCCTGGCTCTACCTGGTCGTTCTCGCCTGCGGGCTGGCGTTGTTCGCCACGCCGCTGGTCCGCGAGGTTGCGCGCCGGTGGGGCGTCCTCGACCTGCCGGGCGAGCGCAAGGTCCACGCAACGGCGACGCCGCTCTTCGGGGGCGTCGCGGTCTACGGGGCGTTCGCCGTGACCGTGCTCGCGAACTTCGACTTCTCGCGGGGGCTCAAGGGCGTCGCCATCGGCGGCACGATCGTGGTCGTGATCGGTCTCCTCGACGACCTGACCGATCTCCCGGCGTGGCTGAAACTGCTCGGACAGATCGCCGCGGCGTCGACGGCGATCGCCTACGGCGTGATCCTCGACACCCTGCCGAGCTGGATCCCCGGCGTTCTCTGGCTCAACGTGATCCTCACCGTGCTCTGGTTCCTGACGATCACGAACGCGATCCAGTTCCTCGACGGCATGGATGGCCTGGCGGCGGGGCTCGGCGTCGTCGCCGGGATCTTCTTCAGCATCGTGTCGCTCCAGACCGGGCAGCGGTACCTCATGTTCCTGTCGGCGGCGCTCGTCGGGGCGTGTCTCGGGTTCCTGCCCTACAACTTCCGCCCGGGCGGTGCCACGATCTTCCTCGGCGACAGCGGGGCCAGCTTCATCGGCTTCACTCTGGCGGGCCTCGCGGCGATGGGTGTCTGGGCCGACAACAACCCCGTGGCGTCGCTGTTCACGCCCACGCTGATCCTGGGGGTGCCGTTGTTCGATATCGCATTCGTGGGCATCGTGCGCGTCGTCACGGGCAAGGTGCACTCGCTCCACGAGTGGCTCGCGTACACGGGCAAAGACCACCTGCACCACCGCTTTGCAGCGCTCGGCCTGACGAAGACGCAGAGCGTGCTGCTCGTCTTCTTCGTCGCCTCGACGCTGGGCCTCTCCGCCATCCTGCTCAAGGACGCGACGCCCTATGAGACGGCGCTCGTCCTCATCCAGGCCGCGTGCATCCTTGCCCTCGTCGCCGTGCTCGAGGGCGTGGGGCGGGGACGCCCCCGCGGGTGACGCACCGGGTATGATGGGGCCATGAACGTGTGCAAGGCCGTGTTCCCCGCCGCCGGGCTCGGCACGCGGTTCCTTCCGGCGACGAAAGCGCAGCCGAAGGAGATGCTCCCGCTCGTCGACAAACCGATGATCCAATACGTCGTCGAGGAGGCGGTGGCGTCGGGTCTCTCGGAGATCATCATCGTGACCGGCCGTGGCAAGCGCGCGATCGAGGATCACTTCGACGCGGCCTTCGAGCTCGAGTACTACCTGAACGACCGGGGCAAGGTGGAGGAGCTCGCCCAGATCAAGACGATCTCCGAGCTGGCCTCGGTGTCCTACGTCAGGCAGAAGGAGCCGCTCGGACTCGGCCACGCCATCCTCTGCGTGCGCTCGCTCGTGGGCGACGAGCCGTTCTCCGTGTTCCTGGGCGACGACATCATCGCCGCGGCGCCGCAGCCCTGCATGCGGCAGCTCCTCGACGTGTTCGAGCGCTACGGAGGGCCGGTGCTCGCCGTCGAGCGCGTCCCGCGGGAGCGTTTGCAGCAGTACGGCGTGATCGCGGCCCGCCACGTGGCCGGCAACGTGTACGAGATCCGCGACCTCGTCGAGAAGCCCCGGCCGCACGAGGCGCCGTCGGAGCTCGCGATCATCGGGCGCTACGTGCTGACGCCGGACGTCTTCGCCATCCTCGCCGAGACGCCGCCGGATGGACGGGGGGAAATCCAGCTCACCGACGCGCTCCGGACGCTCTCCTCCCGGCGCCCGATGTATGCCGTCGCGTTCGAGGGCAGGCGCTTCGACACCGGCGACAAGCTCGGCTTCCTCAAGGCGACGGTCGAGTTCGCGCTCGCCCGGCCCGACCTGGCGGACGACTTTCGCGCCTACCTTAAGTCGCTCAGGCTCTAGGCGGCGTGCGGGACCATGGGTTGAGTTCGACGAGCGATCGGGGTCGGGGCCCGAACTGCGGGCGACGACGGGCGCGTTCGGCCGAGGCGTTGCGCGGCCCGGTGTGGCGTATTCATCAGGCCGGCGGTTTTCAGCCGGCGGAAAACCGGCTCGCCGCGTTTGACGGTTCCACGGCCGCAAGGTGTGCGCAGCGTGCGTAGGGTGACCTGGGCGGCGCTGAACTGGTGCAAGCGCATCGCGCGGAAGATCGGTGACTTCCAGGCCCGCGTCATCCTGATCGTCTTCTACTTCGCGATTCTCGGCCCATTCGCCGTCTGGCTGCGGTGGAGCAGCGATCCGCTCGCGATCAAGCCGGGGACGCCGAGGGGCTGGCGGCCGCGCGAATCACCTGGCGGCACGTCCCTGGAACGCGCGATCAGACAATCCTAGATGCACATCCTGGGCATCTCCTGCTACTTCCACGACTCCGCGGCTGCCGTGCTTAGCGACGGTGTCCTGGTCGCCGCCGCGGAGGAAGAGCGGTTCACGCGGAAGAAGCACGACTACGAGTTCCCGCAGCACGCCATCGACTTCTGCCTGAGAGCGGGGGGGCTCGCCGCGGGGGACCTGGACTATGTGGCGTTCTTCGAAAAGCCGTTCGTGAAGCTCGAGAGGTTACTCCTCTCCACCATGCAGACGTTCCCCCGCTCCCACAAGCTGTTCCGCGAGGCCATGATCACGTGGCTGGGCGACAAGCTCTGGGTGAAGCACCTGATCCAGAAGCGCCTCGGAATCCCGGCTTCCAAGGTGCTGTTCAGCGAACATCACCTCTCCCACGCCGCCAGCGCCTTCTTCTGCTCGCCCTTCGAGGAGGCGGCCATCCTGACCGTGGATGGGGTCGGCGAGTGGACGACCGCCAGCATGGGGCTTGGCAAGGGCACGGACGTCAGGCTCTTGAGGGAGATCCGCTTCCCACACTCGCTTGGGCTCCTCTACAGCGCCTTCACCGCGTTCCTGGGCTTCGAGGTGAACGAGGGCGAGTACAAAGTCATGGGCATGGCGCCCTTCGGCAAGCCGCGGTACGTCGACAAGGTCCACAAGCTCATCGGTCTCCAGCGCGACGGCAGCTTCGAGCTGAACATGGACTACTTTTCGTTCCACTGGTCGACGGAGCGGACGTTCAGCCGAAAGTTCGTCGACCTCTTCGGCGCCCCGCGCGATCCCGCGGCTCCCTTCTTCACCCCGACCAGCGGCTACCCGTCGTACTTCGGGGAGAGGCCGGGGAACTACGACGAATTGGCCGCGCGGAACCAGTACTACGCCGACGTGGCGGCCAGCATCCAAGCGGTGACGGAGGAGGCGCTCCTCAACATGGTCCGGGCCGTGCACGCCGAGACCGGCCTGACCCGGCTCTGCATGGCGGGTGGAGTGGCCCTCAACAGCGTCGCCAACGGTCGCATCCTTCGTGAGACGTCCATGGAAGAGCTTTATATCCATCCCGCTGCCGGCGACGGCGGGGGCGCCGTCGGCGCCGCGCTGTTCGTTCACCATATGATCCTGGGCAAGCCCCGCCAGTTTGTGATGGAGCACGCGTATTGGGGCGAGAGCCACGACGCCGCGACCGTCGAAGGGTTCCTCAAGGAGCGCGGTATTCGCTACGAGCGCTTCGACGACGAGCCCGCGCTACTGGAGCGCGTGGTCGATCGGCTTCAGACGGGACAGGTGGTCGGGTGGTCCCAGGGGCGGTTCGAGTGGGGGCCGCGCGCGCTCGGCCACCGAAGCATCCTCGCCGACCCGCGGCGGCCCGAGATGAGAGACATCGTCAACGTCAAGATCAAGTTTCGGGAGCCGTATCGCCCCTTTGCGCCCTCCGTCCTGGCGGAGTACGCCGAGGACTACTTCGTGCTCCCCGAGGCGCAGCGCCACTACCCGGCGCGCTTCATGCTGTACGTCGTGGACGTCCGTCCCGCAAAGCGCGATCTGATCCCGGCGGTCACCCACGTCGACGGCACCGGGCGACTCCAGACCGTCAGCGAGGAGGTGAATCCCAGGTACTACCGTCTGATCGAAACGTTCCGGCAGGCGACCGGTGTACCGCTCGTGCTCAACACGTCCTTCAACTTGAGGGGCGAGCCGATCGTCAACACACCACTCGAGGCGTTCCGAACGTTCAACGACAGCGGAATGGACGCCCTCGTCCTCGGGGATGTCATCGTGGAGAAGCCCCTGAGATGACGGCAGACGGGGGGCAGGCATGCGCCTGATCCAGAATCTGGTGAGCCGGTTCGCGATCGCCGGCGAGCTGCTCCAGTTCTTCTGGCAGAACAAATGGTGGTGGCTCACGCCGATGATCATCGTGCTCTTGATCGTGGGCGGACTGCTGATCTTCGCGCAGAGCTCGGCCGTCGCGCCGTTCATTTACACGCTCTTCTAGGGAGGGACCGCCGGACGTGCGTCGCTTCGCCCTCTGCCTAATGGCGCTCGCCTCTACCTGCGCGGCCCTGGCCGCGGTGGAGGCGGGCTTCAGGTTCTTTGCACCGCAGGCCACCAAGGTCTCGGTGCCGGTGGTCCTGGATCAGGACCTGATCTACCGCCTGCCGCCAAACGCCTCGGGCACGGACGTCAAGGAGGAATTCGCAGTCAGGATAGAGACCAACTCCGAGGGGCTGCGCGATCGCGACTACCCGCCCGCGAAGCCGCCTGGTGTGCGGCGCCGGATCCTGGTGCTCGGCGACTCGATGACCTTTGCGGAGGGCGTGGAGGCGGAGGAGACGTACCCGAAGGTCCTGGAGCGCGCCTTGGCCGAGCGCTATGGCGTCGGTCGCTACGAGGTCATCAACGCGGCCGTCCGTGGATACGGCAACGACCAGGAACTCGTGCTCTTCGAGCGCATCGCGCCGATCTATCGTCCGGACCTCGTGCTGCTCGCCTTCTTCGCGGTCAACGACCCCGACGACAACCTCTACGGGGGTGTCTTCCGGCTCGACGGCGGGCGTCTCGTCAGAGTTCCGTTGTCGCAGGCCGCGTCGCCGAAGTACCGCTACTATGTGCGCCAGGCCCGCATCCAGACCTTTCCCGGCTACCGGTTCCTGATCCAACACTCCCACACCATCAACTTCGTCCGGCACCGCTGGGCGCAGTGGGAATTCGTGCGTGAGTTCAGCGCACCAGCCGCGCTCGATCCCGACCGCGAGGAACGCGCCTGGCAGCTGTCGCGAGCGATCCTGACCGAGTGGGCGATGTCGGCCCGCCGGCGCGGGGTCCGTCCGCTGATGCTCCTGATCCCGTCGCCGAGACAGGCGACCGAGGGGCGAGACGCGCTGATCGATGCCCGCACAGAGCGCGTCCTGGGACTCGCGACTGAAATCGGGGTGCCAGCCTTCGACCCTCGGCCGGCCCTCCGGGTTGCCCGCGCTGGCTCGACCGCGCTCTACTACCCCAAGGACGCACACATGACGGCGCAGGGGCATCGAGTGGTTGCCGCCTTCCTCGAGGAGTGCCTCGAAGCTGCGGGCCTGGTTCGTTGAGGCTACGCCGCCGCACTCTCGTTTGACTTGAATCGGCGCTTCTGCCAGAATTTTCGCACCTTTGGGCCGGCCAGATGGGCCTCCTGAGGGCTCAGATACCCGAATGACGACCCCGAAGCGTCCGTTCCACACCGCTTCCGAAGCCGACATCAAGCGCGGCGAGGTTTCCGACGTCTATTTTGCGCGCACGGTCCAGATCCTGATCCACCGCGGCGACAGGAAGCGCGTGAAGGCGGAGGTCTACCTGAAGAGCCTGCCCGAGGACTGGCGGTGGGGCATCCTCGCCGGCCTCGAAGAGGCCGCGGCGCTGCTCGAGGGCGTGGCCGTGGACGTGTTGGCGATGGACGAGGGCACCGTGTTCGAGCCTTACCAGCCGGTGCTCCGCATCGAGGGCACCTACGTCGAATGGGCGCAGTACGAAACGGCCCTGCTCGGCCTCCTCTGCCAGGCGTCGGGGATCGCGACCAAGGCAGCGCGCTGCAAGAAGGCCGCCGGCGATCGGCAGGTGATCTCGTTCGGCGCCCGCCGGATGCACCCGGCGCTCGCGCCGATGATCGAGCGGAACGCGTTCGTCGGTGGCTGCGACGGCGTCGCCGTCACGAAATCCGCGGAGCTGATCGACGCGGACCCGACGGGTACGATCCCGCACTCGCTCGTTCTCATGATCGGCGACACGGTGGAAGCCCTGAAGGCCTTCCATGACGTCATCGATCCGAAGGTTCGCCGCGTCGCCCTCATCGACACGCTGCAGGACGAGAAGTTCGAGGCCATCCGTGTGGCCCAGGCGCTCGGCCGTGACCTCTACGCGGTGCGGCTCGACACCCCATCGTCGCGCCGGGGCGACTTCTATCGGATCATCGAGGAGGTCCGCTGGGAGCTCGGCCTCCGCGGCTTCGGTCACGTGAAGATCCTCGCCTCGGGCGGCATCGACGAGTACGAGATCCTGGCGCTCAACCCGGTCGTCGACGGCTACGGCGTCGGCACCTCGATCGCCAACGCGCCCGTGCTGAACTTCGCGCTCGACATCATGGAGATCGAAGGCCGGCCAATGGCGAAGCGGGGCAAGTGGTCGGGCGCCAAGGACGTCTTCCGCCGGCGCGGGATGCTCGAGACCGTGGTCCTCCCCGCCGGCCAGCGGCCGCCCGAGCCGCACGGCACGTGGGAGCCGCTGCTCAAGCCGCTCGTCACCGCGGGGCGGATCGTCCGCGACCTGCCGCCGCCGCGCACCCTCCGTGAGCACGTGCTGGATCAGCTCATGCGCGTGCCGCTCGAGACGCTGCGGCGACAGGGGCTGCGGAAGGACTTCTGAGGTCGTTGGGCATCCTCGACGACATCCTCAGCGACAAGCGCGTGGAGGTCGCCCGCCGCAAGGCGGAGGCGCCGCGCGCCGCTCTCGAGCGCCGCTGCGCGGGCCTCACGGCGCCGCGGGACTTCGAGGGCGCGCTGCGTCCGGCCCGCGGTGCCGTCCGACTCATCGCCGAAGTGAAGAAGGCGTCGCCGTCGCGCGGCGTGCTGGTACCCAACCTCGATCCGCAGGCCCTCGCCGTGGCGTACGCGGCGGCGGGCGCCCACGCGATCTCGGTGCTCACCGACGAAAAGTACTTCCAGGGGAGCCTCGATCTGCTCGACCGGATTCGCGGGGCCGTGGCGGTGCCGCTGCTCCGCAAGGACTTCACGATCGACGAGTACCAGCTCTGGGAGGCGCGCGCGGCCGGCGCCGACGCGGTGCTCCTGATCGTCGCGATCCTCGAGCCCAGGCACCTCCGCGACCTGGCCGCCGCGGCGAAGGGGCTCGGGCTGGCCGCGCTGGTCGAGTGCCACACCGCCGCCGAGGTGGACGCGGCGCTCGCGGCGGGCAGCCGCATTATCGGCATCAACAACCGCGATCTCCACACCTTCGAAACACGGATCGAGACGACGCTCGAGCTCCTACCGCTCGTCCCGCCGGGGCCAATCCTAGTGTCCGAGAGCGGCTTCGTGGACCCAGCCCAGGTCCGGCGGGTCGTCGAGGCCGGGGCCCACGCGATCCTCGTCGGCGAGGGACTCGTCACGGCCGGCGACGTCGGCGCCAGGATCCGGGAGCTGACGCTCCAGGGCGAGCGCGTCGATTCGCCGACCGCGAGCGCTGCGGCGCCCCCGGCGGTCCAGTTCAATGGTTAGGGTGAAGATCTGCGGGATCACAAGCCTCGAGGACGCGATGACGGCCGTCGAAGCGGGCGCCGACGCGCTCGGGTTCATCTTCGTCGAAAAGACGCCGCGCTTCGTGACGCCTGAGCGGGTCGCGCCGATCGTTCAAAAGCTCCCGCCGTTCGTGACGCCGGTCGGCGTCTTCTGGGACCACCCCGCAGGCCACGTCAAGGCGGTCGCGGAGGCGTGCGGGCTCCGGGCGCTCCAGTTCCACGGTGACGAGCGGCCCGAGGATCTCGGTGGCTACACGCTCCCGGTGATCAAGACGATCAAGCTCGCGCCGCCGTCGGGCGAGCTCGGGGGGCGCCCGCCGTGGACGCCGACCGTGACCTTTCTGCCCTACCGCACGTGCGCGGCCGCGCTCCTGCTCGACAGCGCCGCACGCTGGAGCGAGGGCGAGCCCCGCCAGCCGATCGAGTGGACGGTCGCGCGCGAGCTGGGCGGCCAGCAGTGGCGGATCATCCTCTCGGCCGGCCTCACGCCCGAGAACGTCGGCCGTGCCGTCGCCACCGCGCGCCCGTACGCCGTCGACGTCAACTCCGGCGTCGAGGCCGAGCCCGGGCGCAAGGATCCGGACAAGGTGTGGCGGTTCGTCGCCGAGGCGAAGGGGACCCGATGACCACGCTCCCCGACGCGCAGGGTCACTTCGGGCGCTTCGGTGGACGGTTCGTCCCCGAGACGCTCATGGCCCCGCTCCACGAGCTCGAGCGCGCCTACCGGGCGGCCGGGCGTGACCCGAAGTGGGAGCGGCGGCTTGCCGGGCTCCTCGCCGACTACGCTGGGCGGCCTACGCCCTTGTACTTCGCGCGGCGGCTCACCGAGCATTGCGGCGGCGCGCGGATCTACCTCAAGCGCGAGGACCTCTGTCACACGGGCGCTCACAAGATCAACAACGTGCTCGGCCAGGCGCTCCTGGCGAGGCGCATGAAGAAGCCCCGCGTGATCGCCGAGACCGGTGCGGGCCAGCACGGGGTCGCGACGGCGACGGCCGCGGCGCTCCTCGGGCTCGAGTGCGAGGTGTACATGGGCGCCGAGGACGTCGAGCGCCAGGCGCTCAACGTCTTTCGGATGCGGCTCCTTGGCGCGCGCGTCATCCCCGTCGAGGCGGGGAGCCGCACGCTGAAGGACGCGATCAACGAGGCGCTGCGGGACTGGGTCACGAACGTGCGGACGACGTACTATCTCCTCGGCTCGGCGCTCGGCCCGCACCCGTACCCCATGATGGTCCGCGACTTCCACGCGGTGATCGGCCGGGAGACGCGGCGCCAGGCTCGGACGACGCTCGGGCGGCTCCCGGATGTGCTCGTCGCGTGCGTCGGCGGCGGCTCGAACGCGATCGGGCTCTTCCACCCGTTCATCGGCGACCGGCGTGTCCGGATCATCGGCGTCGAGCCGGGCGGCGAGGGGATCGCGACGGGCCGTCACGGCGCCTCGATGACGGCGGGCACGGTCGGCGTCCTTCACGGCTGCATGAGCTACCTGCTCCAAGACGACGACGGGCAGATCGCCACCGCGCACTCGATCTCGGCAGGGCTCGACTACCCGGGCGTCGGGCCCGAGCACGCGTACTATCGCGACGCCGGCCGGTTCGAGTTCGTCTCGATCACGGACGAGGAGGCGCTCGAGGGGTTCCAGGCGCTGACCCGCCTGGAAGGCATCATGCCCGCGCTCGAAACGGCTCACGCCGTGGCCCACGCCATGCGCCTGGCGAAGACGCTCCCCGGGTCGAAGGCGATCGTCGTCGGGCTCTCGGGCCGCGGCGACAAGGACGTCCACGTCGTGGCGAAGGCGCTCGGGCGGGAGGTCAAGTGAGCCGGCTCGCGACGACCTTCGACGAGCTTCGCGCGCGTGGCGAGCGCGCCCTGGTGGCCTACTTCACCGCCGGCGATCCCTCGCTCGCGGAGACGCAGCGGCTCGTGCTGGAGGCGGCGGCGCGCGGCGCTGACGTCATCGAGCTCGGCGTGCCCTTCTCGGACCCCATCGCCGACGGCCCGGTCATCCAGCGCGCGGCGATGCGCGCCCGCGAGCGGGGGACGTCCGTGGCGCGGGTGCTCGAGACGGTCGCCACGCTGCGGGCGGAGACGCCCGTGCCGGTCGTGCTCCTCACGTACTACAACCCCGTCCTCGCCTTCGGCCTCAAGGCGTTCGCGCGGACGGCGGCCGACGCGGGCGCGGACGGCGTGATCGTCGCCGACCTGCCCCTCGAAGAGGCAGGTCCGTTCTCAGCTGAAGCCGAGGCGGCGGGGCTCGACCTCGTCCACCTCGTGGCGCCGACCTCCACGCCCGGGCGTGTGCGCCTCATAGCCCGCCGGAGCCGCGGCTTCATCTACGTGGTCTCACTGACAGGCGTCACGGGCGAGCGGCGGGAGCTGCCGCGCGACCTCGAGGCGCAGATCCGCACGCTCAGGCGTCTGACGACGAAGCCCGTCTGCGTCGGGTTCGGCATCGGCCACCCCGACCAGGTGGCGGCGGTGGGCCGGCTGGCGGACGGCGTGATCGTCGGCTCTGCCATCGTCCGCCTGATCGAGGAGCGCGCGGGCACCCCGACCCTGGTCAAGGATGTGGGCGAATTCATCGCCTCGCTGAAGGCACCGCTAAGGGTAAGGTTATGATCACCTGTTCGAACGCCGGCTTTGCCGGCGTAACCGAACGGGGGGAGGTTCGGAAGGGGGGCGGAGCCCCCCTCCGAAGGGAATGGGGGGCGCAGCCCCCCTTCGAAGGAGGATGGGGGGCGTAGCCCCCCTCCGAGGATTATGGCGTGGTTTCGACGCAAGACCGACGGGTCCGAGGGCCAGGCGAGCCGCGTCCACATCGCCGAGGGGCTGTGGATCAAGTGCGACTCCTGCAAGGAGATCGTGTACCGCGCCGAGGTGGAACGCGCGGGGCGCGTCTGCCCGAAGTGCCACTATCCCTTTCGTGTCTCCGCGCGCGAGCGCATCGCGCTCCTGGCCGATCCCAACACCTTCGAGGAGCGCGACACCAACCTCGAGTCCACGGATCCGCTCGGCTTCAGGGACACCAAGCGGTACCGTGACCGAGTCCGCGCCGCCATCGAGAAGACGAAGACCGACGAAGCGGTCGTCACCGGGGTGGCGCGTATCGGCGGCCTGCCCGTCGTGCTGTGCGTGTTCGAGTTCGGGTTCCTGGGCGGTAGCATGGGATCGGTCGTCGGCGAGAAGCTCACGCGCGCGATCGAGCTCGCCATCGACAAGCAGCTGCCGGTCGTCATCGTCTCCGCGTCAGGCGGCGCCCGCATGCAGGAGGGGATCCTCTCGCTCATGCAGATGGCCAAGACCGCCGCGGCGCTGGAGCGCCTGGCCGAGCGCCGGCTCCCGTACATCTCGGTCCTGACCGATCCGACGACGGGCGGCGTCACGGCGAGCTTCGCCATGCTCGGCGACGTCATCATCGCCGAGCCGCGCGCGCTGATCGGCTTCGCCGGACCGCGCGTGATCGCCGAGACGATCCGCCAGCCCCTGCCCGAAGGGTTCCAGCGCTCGGAGTTCCTGCTCGAGCACGGGCAGATCGACTTCATCGTCGACCGGTACCTGCTCAAGGAGACCCTGCGCCGCATCCTTGCGTTCTTCGCCGGCGAGCCGCCCCGGTCCGGTTAGTGTCAGCCTGGGACGTCATGGGAACGATCCCCGCACGCGGGGTCGCCGCCGATGGGCACGCGCGCCAGGGGTCGCGGGCAATCGAATCCTGGGGGTGGCTCGGAGGGGGCCGCCGAGGCCCCCTTCGATGAGCGGGTGACGTACGCCGAGGCGGTCGCCCGCCTGCTCGCCCTGCGTGGCGGCGAGCACGCGGGGATGCGCCCGGGGCTCGAGCGGATCGAAGGGCTGCTCGCGGCGCTGGGCCATCCCGAGCGCCGCTACCGGCTCGTCCAGGTCGGCGGCACGAACGGCAAGGGCTCGGTGGCTGCGATGCTGGCGGCGATCCTCAAGGCGGCCGGCCACCGCGTCGGTCTCTACACCTCGCCCCACCTCGTCTCGTTCCGCGAGCGCATCCGCGTGAACGGCGAGGCCATCTCCGAGGACGACGTGGTCGACGGTGTCGAGGCGCTCGGCACGCTGGTGGCGCGCCTGGACGCCACGATGTTCGAGACGGCGACCGCGCTCGCGCTCGATCACTTCGCGCGCGAGGCGGTGGACGTCGCGGTCCTGGAAGTCGGGCTCGGCGGCCGGCTCGACGCGACGACCGTCGGCGTCCCCGCCGTCACCGTCGTCACACGCATCGACCTCGACCACCAGGCGGTGCTCGGGACGACGCTCCGCGAGATCGCCGCCGAGAAAGCGGCGATCATCCGCGCGGGTGTCGCCGTCGCGGCGTCGCAGGCGCCCGAGGCGACCGCAGTGCTGGTCCGGCGCGCGACCGAGGTCGGCGTCCCGCTGCTGCTCTCGGGGCGCGATCTGTCCGTCACGGTCGAGCACCGTGGTCTCGACGGGCAGCTGATCGGCTGCGCCGCTCCCGGCTGGTCCATCGCCCGTCTGCGGCTCGGCATGCTCGGGAGCTACCAGCCCGAGAACGCTCTGCTCGCCGTGGCCGCGGCCCGTCAGCTCGGCGTCGGCGATGCGGCGATCGGCGACGGGCTCGGGCGCGCGCGGTGGCCGGGGCGCTTCCAGGTCCTCGCGCGCGCCGGCGGATGGCTCGTGCTCGACGGCGCCCACAACCCCGACGGCGCCCGCGCGCTCGCCGCCTCCCTGCGCGACTTTTTCGGCGACGCCCCTGTCACGTTCGTGGTGGGGATCCTCCGTGACAAGGACGCGCGCGCGATACTCGCCGAGCTGGCGCCGCTCGCGCGCCGTCTCATCCTGACCGCGTCGTCGAACCCACGCGCGGCGGATCCAGCGGCGCTGCGTGCGGTGGTCCCGGGGTCCGTCCCGCGCGCCGAGATCGTCTCGTCCCCGGTCGAGGCGCTCGCGATGGCGGCCCGTCCGCCGTCGGCCCCGATCATTTGCGTCGCCGGCTCACTCTCCCTCGTCGGCGACGTCCTCAGGCATCTCGCCGGGAGCGATACGCCTTGCTCTGTCGAAAAGGGGGCTGATAGCGTAGAGTCCCTTTTCTGACGAGGACGTTCGGGCCACCCATGCGAAGGCTCCCCGCGACCGCATTCTTTCTGGCTGGCGCCCTTCTGGCCGGCCCCGTCGCCTCGGCCGCCCAGGCGCCCGGCCCGGTGACTGTGAGGACAGCCGGCGGTGTCACGGTCGTGGCGGACCGGATCGAGCAGGTCGCCCCCGACAACCTCGTCGTCGCGACCGGCAACGTGGAGCTCACGCGCGGGACGGCGCGCCTCTTGGCCGACCGCGTGGAGCTCAACCGCGCGACCGGCGACGCGGTCGCGCAAGGGCGCGTCATCTTCTACGACGGCGACGACCAGTTGACGGGCGACCGCGTCGAGTACAACGTCAACACCGGCACCGGCGTCGTCTACCGCGGCCGGATCCGCGTGGCGCCCTTCTACCGGATCGGGGGCGAGCGCCTGGAGCGCGTGGGGGAGAAGGTCTACCGCGTGCGCCGCGGGATCTTCACGACGTGCGAGGACGACGGGTCGCCCCCGTGGTCCTTCCGCTTCGGCTCGGGCACCGCGGATCTCGACGAACTGGTCTACGGGACGAACGCCTCCTTCTGGGCCAAGGACGTCCCGCTGATCCCGTTCTTCCCGTTCTTCGCTGCGGCGATCCGACGCGAGCGCCAGACCGGCTTCCTGCCGCCGGTGTTCGGAACGTCGAGCCGGCGCGGGTTCTTCACGGAGATCCCGTTTTTCTGGGCGATCTCGGATAACCAGGATGCCTCGCTCGGGTTCGACTATTTCGCGCGCCGCGGCGTCGGCGGCTCGGCGGACTACCGCTACATCCTGTCCGAGCGGCAGCGCGGCTCCGTCGGGGGCTTCTGGGTGCACGAGAGCATGCAGGACAACGACGACCGGGGCTGGGGACGGCTCCGGCACGGCTGGCAGATCGCGCCCGGGCTCCAGTTCCGCGCGGACCTCTCCGGCGTGTCCGACGACGGCGTGCTTCGGCTCTACGAGGACTCGCTCCAAGCGCGCGCGGCGCAGCGGGCCGAGTCGAACGTGTCTCTCACGCGGACTTTGCAGAACTGGAACTTCTTGGGCCGCGTCTCCGTCTACCAGGACCTCACGACACCGGAGCCGGTCGAGCTCCAGCGGCTGCCCGAAGTGTCGATCCAGGGCGTGCGGCAGCCGCTCCCGGGGCTCCCCGGCGTCCTCTACCAGGTCGACGCGAGCGCCACGCACTTCTTTCGCGAGCTCGGCTCGGACGGCACACGGGCCGACCTGCGGCCGCGGCTGTCGCGGCCGATCCCCCTCGCCGGCTACGCCACCGTGACGCCGTTCGCCGGCGGGCGCGTGACCGCCTACGACCGGACGGTCACGAGCACCGGCTTCAAGCAGGGCGTCTTCATCGAGCACACCGACGACCGGGAGCGCGTCCGCCAGCTCGCCGAGTTCGGCTCCGACCTGGAGAGCCGTGCCGCGCGCGTCTACCAGCTCCGCGGCGCGGGCGGCCTCGACGCGCTCCTGCACACCATCGAGCCGCGCGTGCACTACATCCGCGTGCTCGGCAAGAATTTCTACAGCCTGCCGATCTGGACCGAGCGCATCGACAACGTCCCCGAGGCGAGCTGGCTCGAGTACTCGATCACGAACCGGGTGCGCGGGCGGACGGTGAGCCCCGAGGGGACGGAGGCCGTGCGCCAGGAGCTCCTTCGCTTCACCGCGGCGCACGCGTACGACATCGAAGGCAAGCGCTGGGGCAACCTCGCGGGCGACCTCAGCATCCAGCCGACGAAGGTGCTTCGCTTCCGGGGCGATGTGAGTTACAACGTCGAGCATGGGATCTTCCAGGCGGGGACCACGGACGTGGAGGTGACGCTGCCTTTCGCGACGGCCAACGTCGGGACGCGCTTCGACCGCCGGGTGCCGTTCGTCCCGGACTGGGTCGAGATCCCGGGCACCTACAACCCGGGCCTGGCGATTCCCGAACGGGCCAGCGTGAACTTCCTCCAGGGAGGCGTCACCTCGGAGGTCCGGCGGAACCTCATCCTTCGCGCCAGCACGAACTACGACGCGCGTACGGACACCTTCGTCGAGAGCCGCTTCGGCGTCGACCTCAAGTTCCAGTGCTGGGCGCTCGTGCTCGAATACATCAACCGGAGCCCCGAGTTCGGCGGCAAGACTGCCGACAACGAGTTCCGCTTCACGCTCAACCTGCTCGGCGTGGGCGGCGTGCTGTCGACGCGCCTCGGGGCGAGCGAGTCGGGGGCCCGCCTGAAATGATCCCGTTCGTCGACCTGAGCCGCCAGCACGCGGCGCTCCGCACGGAGCTCCTCGCCGCGATGGCGCGCGTGCTCGACTCCGGCCAGTTCGTCCTGGGCGGCGAGGGGCGGGCGCTCGAGGAGGAGCTCGCCGCCACGTGCGGCGTCCGCCACGCAGTCGGCGTCGCGTCGGGCACCGACGCGCTCCGTCTGGCGCTTACGGCCCTCGGCGTCGGGCCGGGCGACGAGGTCCTGACGCCCGCGTTCTCCTTCGTCGCCTCGGCCTCGACCATCGTGATGACGGGCGCCACGCCCGTCTTCGTCGACATCGATCCCGAGACCTACGCGCTCGATGTCGCCGCGGTCGCCCGCGCCGTCACGCCGCGGACGCGCGCGATCATCCCTGTGCACCTCTACGGCCACCCGGCGCCGATGGACGCGCTCGCGGCCCTCGCGCGGCGGCACGGGCTCGCCATCGTCGAGGACGCGGCGCAGTCCATCGGTGCGACGTGGGCGGGGAAACCAGTTGGGAACTGGGGAGACGCGGCGTGCGTCTCCTTCTATCCGACGAAGAACATCGGCGCGTGCGGCGACGGGGGGATGGTGCTCACCGGGCGCGACGACGTCGCGGAGCGCGTGCGCCGCCTCAGGCACCACGGCGAGCGCGGCCGCTACCGCCACGTGGAGCTCGGCTACACGAGCCGGCTCGACGAGCTCCAGGCGGCAGTCCTGCGCGTCAAGCTCAAGCGGCTTTCCGAGTGGACGGAGCGCCGGCGGCGGCTCGCGGCGCTGTACCGCGAGCGCCTCGCCGGCCTACCGCTCTCGCTCCCGGTGGAGCGGCGAGAGGCGCGGCACGTCTACCATCTCTTCACGGTCCGCCACGCGCAGCGCGACGCCTTCGCGAAAGCCCTCGCCGACCTCGGCGTGGGGACGGCGGTGCACTACCCGCTCGCCGTGCCGAACCAGCCCCTGTTCGGCGGGGACGAGCGCCGGTTCCCCGAGGCGTGGCGAGCCGCGCGCGAGGTGCTGTCCCTGCCGTGCTTCGCGGAGCTGACCGACGACGAAGTCGAGGGCGTGGCCGTGGCCGTGCGACAGGCGTGCGACCGCCTATGACAACCGCGGACGCGCTGAAGCGGCGACTCGCGGCGACACCCACCGTGGGGGTCATCGGGCTGGGGTACGTGGGCCTGCCACTGGCCGTGGCGTTCGCCGACTCCGGCGCGACGGTGATCGGCCTGGACGTGGATCCCACGCGCGTGGCCAGGGTCCGCGCGGGCGAGAGCTTCATCGAGGACGTGTCGACCGAGACGCTCGGTCGCCTGGTGGCAGCCGAGCGCCTCACCGCCACCGACGACATCGCCGCCTTCAAGGACGCGGATGCCATCGTCATCTGCGTCCCCACGCCTCTCGGCAAGTCGAAGGAGCCCGACATCTCGTACATCGTGAGCGCCGCCGACGCGGTCGCCGGGGTCATTCGCCGCGGACAGCTCGTCGTGCTCGAGTCGACGACCTACCCCGGCACGACCCAGGACATCCTCCTGCCGCGCTTCGAGGCCCGAGGGCTCAAGGCTGGCGAGGACTTCTTCCTCGCGTTCTCGCCCGAGCGCATCGACCCGGGGAACCGCCGCTACACCCTGCGGGAGATCCCCAAGGTGGTCGGCGGCCTCACGCCGGCGTGCCGGGAGCTGGCGACGGCGCTCTACGCGCGCGTCACCCGGCAGATCGTCCCGGTGTCCGCGCCGCAGACGGCCGAGATGGTCAAGCTCTTCGAGAACACGTTCCGCTCCGTCAACATCGCCCTGGTGAACGAGTTCGCGATCATGTGCCGCCGCCTCGGCATCTCCGTGTGGGAGGTGATCGACGCCGCCGCCACGAAGCCGTTCGGCTTCATGCCCTTCTACCCCGGGCCCGGGCTCGGGGGTCACTGTTTGCCAAGCGATCCCCACTACCTCTCGTGGAGGGTGCGCCTCGAGGGCTACGAGCCGCGCTTCATCGCGTTCGCCGACGAGATCAACCGGCAGATGCCGGCGTACGTCGTGCAGCTCGTCGCCGATGCGTTCAACGACCGTGGCCGCGCCGTCCGCGGTGCACGCGTCCTCGTCCTCGGCGTGGCCTACAAGCCGAACGTCGCCGACACGCGCGACTCGCCGGCGATCGAGATCATCCAGACGCTGCTCGCGAAGGGCGCCCGCGTCGCCTACCACGACCCACTCGTGCCGTCGCTCACGCTCGACCGCACGACGCTCGAGTCGATCGCCTGGCGCGACGCCGACCTGGCCGGGCGCGACCTCGTGCTGATTCTCACGGGGCACCGCGGGTACGACTGGGGGGCGATCGTGCGGGAGGCGCGCCTCGTGGTCGACACCCGCAACGCGACGGCGGACGTGCCGCCCGCCCCCCACGTCATCCGTCTGTAGATCATCGAAGGGGGTCTCGACGGCCCCCTCCGAGCCACCCCCAGGATCGTTGCGCGGGCGAAGCCGGCGCTCGAACGTCGATCGGTGCTCCGATTGGGTCGGCGGAGCCGGCGCATTCGGGCCGATGGCGAGGCCGCCGCGGGTGACCGGTGGGGGGTGTCGGGGTGGAGCGGCGGCGCTCCCCCCGACGTTGACGTAGAATGACGTCGTGAGAAGCCGGGTCGCGATCCGCTCGTCGTCAGGGCGCCGTTCACGGTAGTTCTGACATGAGCGGCGCCGTCCGTGTGCGCTTCGCGCCGAGCCCGACGGGACACCTCCACGTCGGGGGCGCGCGCACCGCGCTGTTCAACTGGCTCTACGCGCGCCACCACCGCGGGACCTTCATCCTCCGGATCGAGGACACCGACCGCTCGCGCTCGACCGACGAGAACATCACCGCGATCCTCGAGGCCCTCGAGTGGCTCGGCCTCGACTGGGACGAGGGGCCGCCGACGCCGGGCTACCGCCAGACCGAGCGGCTTCCGATCTACCGTGACCACGCCGAGCGACTGCGCGCCACGGGCCGCGCCTACTACTGCGACTGCCCTCCCGAGCTCCTGGAGCGCGAGCGGCGGGCCGCCCAGGCGCGCAAGGAGACTTTCCGCTACTCGGGGCGGTGCCGCGACCGCGGCCTGGATACCGGGGCGCTCCGCCTCAGGATCCCGGACGCGGGCACGACGGTCGTGAACGACCTGATCCACGGCCCGGTCACGTTCGACCACGGTGGGCTCGACGACTGGATCCTCGTCCGCACGGACGGCACGCCCACGTACAACTTCTGCGTCGTCGTGGACGACGTCACGATGCGGATCACGCACGTGATTCGCGGCAACGACCACCTGCCGAACACGCCGAAGCAGATCCTCTGCTACGAGGCGCTCGGCTACCCGGTCCCCGAGATGGCGCACGTGTCGATGATCCTGGGGCCGGACCGGAGCCGGCTCTCCAAGCGCCACGGCGCGACCTCCGTCCAGGCGTTCCGCGACGCCGGCATTCCGGCCGACGCCATGGTCAACTACCTGGCCCGGCTCGGCTGGTCCCACGGGGACCAGGAGATCTTCACGCGGGAGGAGCTGATCGAGCTCTTCGACATCAAAGATGTCGCCTCCTCCGGCGCCGTCTTCGACCACGCGAAGCTCGAATGGCTCTCGCACCAGCACATCAAGCGGATGGACGCGTCGCGCCTCGCCGAGTTGGTCCTTCCGTTCTTCCCGGCCGTCGGGCTCGAGCCTCCTCGGGACCACGCCTACGTCGCGCGAGCCCTGGAGACGCTCAAGGAGCGAGGAAAGACGTTTCGCGAGCTGCTCCAGGTCGGTCGCTTCTACTTCGAGCGCCCCAGTGGCTACGCGCCCGAGGCCGCGAAGATGTACTTCACGGAGGCTGGCGCCGCCCGGCTCGCGGCGATCAGCCGGCGGCTCGAGACGCTGCCCAGCGTCACCCCCGAAGCGCTGGAGAGCCTGTACCGTGAGCTGGGCGAGGAGCTCGGGCTCAAGCTCGTCGATCTGGCCCAGCTCACGCGTCTGGCGCTGACCGGGGGCACGGCGTCGCCGCCGCTCTTCGAGGTCCTCGCCGTCCTCGGGCGCGAGGAGGCGCTCGCACGCCTGCGCGCGGCCCAGGCCTGGATCGCTACGACGGCGCGCCCGTGAGACTCCTGCTGGCACGGCACGGTGAATCGGAATGGAACCGGGTGAGGCGCTTCCAGGGCGCCAACGACGTCGGGCTCTCCGACGTCGGGCGCGCCCAGGCCGAGGCGCTGGGCTGCGCGGTCAAGCGCGGCTATCGGGTGGCCGTGGCCTACGTGAGCCCGATGCGCCGCGCGCTGGAGACGGCCGAGCTGGCGCTCGCGGGGACCACGATCCCGCGAGTACCGCTGCCGGACCTCCGCGAGCTCTCGCTCGGCGAGTGGGAGGGACGCACGGTGGACGAGGTCCGCGCCCTCGAGGGGGATCCGTATCACGCGTGGGTCCGCGCCCCGCTCGACTGCCCGCCGCCCGGCGGCGAAGCGCTGCCGGAGGTCTGCGCCCGGGTGCGGCGCGCCATCGACCGGATCGGCGCGCGCCATCGACACGACGACGACGTGCTGGTCGTCGCGCACGGCGGCGTGATCAGCGTTTATCTCTGCCACCTGCTGGGCGTCTCGTTCAACGCGCTCTGGCGGCTCCGCATCGACAACGGCTCGCTGACGATCGCGAAGCCTCCGCGCCTCGTGTGCGTCAACGACACCGCCCATCTTCCGCCGAGCCCGCGGTCCATGTGGTTCGATACCTCGGGGGTGGGGGACGCCCCTCGCTCAGAAAACCCCACTTCGCTCTGGGCGCCCCCCACCCCCGACGGGGATCTCGCATCGTGACGGTCCTGCTCGCGCTATTCGGCGGGATGGCGCTCCTGCTCTACGGGATCCGCCTGAGCGGCGAGGCGCTCCAGCGGGCGCTCGGCGGGCGCCTGCGGAGCCTCTTGACCGGGCTGTCGCGCAACCGGATCCTCGCCGTCGTCTCGGGCGCGGCGATCACCGCGATCATCCAGTCGTCGGCGGCCACGACGCTCATGCTGATCGGCTTCGTCGCCGCGGGCCTCATGACTTTCCGCCAGACGCTCGGCGTGATCCTGGGCGCCGACATCGGCACGACGTTCACGGTGCAGCTGATCGCCTTCCGCGTCACCGACGCCGCGCCGCTGTTGATCGGCCTCGGCTTCACGACCACGTTCGTCGCGCGGCGCCGAGTCCTGAAGGACGTCGGGCAGGCCCTCCTCGGGCTCGGCCTCCTCTTCCTGGGGCTCAAGCTCATCCTCGACAACGCTGGGACGCTCAAGGCGAGCCCGCTCGCGGTGGACCTCCTCGACGCGGTCGCGAACAACCCTGTGGTCGGCGTCCTCGCCGGCGCGGTGTTCAGCGCGCTGGTCACGTCATCGGCCGCGACGCTCGGCCTCACGCTCGCCTTCGCCCACCAGGGGCTGCTGAGCCTTCTCGGCGCCGTGGCGGTCGTGCTCGGCGCGAACATCGGCACGTGCGTCACTGCGCTCACGGCGTCGATCGGCGCGAGCGCCGAGGCCAAGCGCGTGGCCGTCGCCCACATCGCCTTCAAGATCCTCGGCGTCGTGCTCGTGTTCCCGTTCATCGGCCCGTTCACCGACGTGGTGGCGCGCACGGCCGCCGACCCGGCGCGCCAGATCGCCAACGCGCACACGCTCTTCAACATCGGCATCAGCCTCGCGTTCCTGCCGTTCACGCCCTGGGCATCGCGCGCCGTCGAATCGCTCGTGCCGGACGCCCCGGAGGGCGACAGCCCGTTCCGCGCCCGCTACCTGGACGAGCGGGCGCTCGAAACGCCGGCCCTCGCGCTCGGCCAGGCGACCCGCGAGGCCCTCCGGATGGCCGACGTGGTGCAGGGGATGCTCCGCGACGTGCCGGTGGTCTTCGCGAGCGACTACCAGGAGCTCCTGGAGGACGTCTCGCGGCGTGACGACCAGGTCGACTTCCTCGAGCGGGAGATCAAGCTCTTCCTCACCCGGCTCGGTCGCGAGGCGATGGGCCCGGACTTCTCGCGCAAAGAGATCGCGCTGATCTCCTTCATCGGGAATCTCGAGAACATCGGCGACATCATCGACAAGAACCTGATGGAGCTCGCGCGGAAGAAGCTCTACCAGGGACGACGGTTCTCCGACGCGGGCTGGGTGGAGATCCAGGAGTTCCACGCGATCGTCGGGAAGAACCTCGAGCGGGCCATCGCCGCCTTCGCCGCGAACGACCGCGGACTGGCGCAGGAGATCCTCGACCAGCGCCCGATGATCCGGCAGCGCGAGCGCGACCTGCGCGAGTCGCACCTCGATCGGCTGCGGGCGGGCCTCGCCGAGTCCATCGAGACGTCGGAGATCCACCTCGACATCCTGACGAACCTGAAGCGCGTCAGCTCGCATGTCTCGGCGCTCGCGATCTCGATCCTTGAGGAGGTCTGAGATGAAGAAGATCGAGGCCATCATCAAGCCGTTCAAGCTGGACGACGTGAAAGAGGCCCTGACGGAGCTCGGCGTCGTCGGCATGACGGTGACCGAGGTGCGCGGGTTCGGCCGGCAGAAGGGCCACACCGAGCTCTACCGCGGCTCCGAGTACACGGTGGACTTCCTTCCCAAGGTGAAGATCGAAGTCGTCGTCGCGGACAGCATGGTGGACAAGATCGTCTCGACGATCGTCGGCGCCGCGAAGACGGGCTCCATCGGCGACGGCAAGGTGTTCGTGCTCCCGATCAACGAGTCGATCCGCATCCGGACCGGAGAGACGGGCGAGTCGGCCGTCTGAGCCCCACGCAGCGGGACTTCCGCCAGCTCGGGTTCGCCGACCCGGCCGCCGCCCTGGCGAACTTCGAGAGCCTCGCGCCGACGCCGCGGGACGCGGAGCTCCTGGCTCCGATCGCCCCGCGGCTCACCGCCGCGCTCGCCGCCGCGCCCGACCCCGACATGGCGCTCAACAACCTCGAGCGCTACGCGGCCGTGGTCAACCGATCCGTCCTCTACGCGACGCTCGCCCAGCACCCGGGCGCGCTGCCCCTGCTCGTCCGCGTCTTCGGCTCGAGTCAGTTCCTTGCCGACGCCCTCCGCCGCCGGCCGCAGGCCCTCGCCTGGCTCCTCGAGCCACGGACGATGCGGGTCTGGCTTCCCGAGGATCTCGCGGCCGATCTCGCCCAGGCGCTCGGCCCCTTCGAGACGCGCGAGGCGCGGATGAAGGGCCTGCGCCGCTTCAAGTACCGCCACCTCCTCCGCATCGGCGCCCGGGACCTCCTGGGCGACGCCGACCTCGACGTGACGACCGAGGAGCTGGCGCACCTCGCCGACGTGTGCCTCGCCGAGGCGCTCGCGTTTGCGGAGGCGGCGGCGCGCGTCGAGTACGGCGCGCCGCTCGGCGCGTCCGGGACTGAGACCGGCGTGGCCGTCATCGCGATGGGAAAGCTCGGTGGCGAGGAGCTGAATTACTCGTCTGACATCGACCTCATGTTCGCCTATGGGGCCGACGGCGAGACGGCCGGCGGACGGAGCGGGCGTGTCGAGAACGGCGAGTACTTCGCGCGTGTCTGCCGCGAGGTCGTGGCCTTCCTCGAGGGGGTCACCGACGAGGGCTACGCCTTCCGCGTGGACCTGCGCCTCCGGCCGGAGGGGCGAACGGGCCCCGTCGTCCTCTCGCTCCCGGGGTACCGCGCCTACTACCGGGACCGCGCCGAGCTCTGGGAGCGTCAGGCGCTCATCAAGGCGCGCGTCGCGGCCGGCGACCTCCGCGTGGGGGCGTGCTTCATGGCCGAGGCGCGCGACGTCGTGTACCGGCCGGGCATCGACACGCGGATCGTCCCGGCGATCCGCGCGATGAAGGCGCAGATCGACCGGACGCTCGGGGCGAAGGGCGACGCGGCGACGAACGTCAAGCTCGGCCGTGGCGGGATCCGCGAGATCGAGTTCCTCGTCCAGGCGCTCCAGCTCCTCTATGGCGGCGACGACTCCTGGCTGCGCGAGCGCAACACGCTGAAGATGATCTTTCGGCTGTCCGAGCGCGGGTACCTGGCGCCCGACCTCGGCCGGATGCTGTCGGAGGCGTACGCGCACCTGCGCACCGTGGAGCACCGGCTGCAGATCCTCCACGAGTTCCAGACCCACACGCTGCCCTCGTCGCCGCTCGAGCTCGGCCGGCTCGCCCGACGCGTCGGCATCGCCGGGCCGCCAGCGCAGGCGGCGCGCGCGTTCCGGGCGCGCCACCGGCGGATCACCACCACCGTGCACCGCGCGTTTCGCGCCTTCTTCGCCGAGCGCGTCGGGTCCCCCGGCAAGCGCCTCCGATTGCCCAGCGTCATGGCGCTCGGCGCGACCGGCTTCGTCGACCCCGAGCGTGCGCGCCACAACCTCGCGCTCATCCTCGAGGGGCGTCCGCTCGTGCCGTACGCGGGCCGGCTCCGCGCGGCGCTCGAGCGCCTCTGCTCGATGCTCCTCGATGCGCTCTGGAAGAGCCCCAACCCCGACGAGGCGCTCCACCAGTTCGAGCGCTTCCTCTCGGCGGCGGGCCCGCGCGCCGGGCTCGTCGAGCTGCTCGCGGGGAGCCCCGAGCTCCTCACCGGGCTCGTCCGCGTGTGCGCGGGCGGCGATCTCCTGACGCAGCTCCTGATCGCCCAGCCCGAGCTCCTCGCCTTGCTCGCGGTGCCCGAGCGGCTCCTCCGACCCAAGGCAAAGCGGGCGCACCGCGCCGTCGTGGCCCAGGTCTTCGCCCCTCTACTCGGACCCGGCGAGCGGCGGGACCTGCTGCGCCGGCTCAAGCAGTCGGAGGAGCTCACGATCGTGTGGCGTTACCTCCTCGGGGTGACGACGATCGAGGGCTACTCGCGCGAGATGACGGCGCTCGCCGAGGCCGTGCTGGCGGCGGGTTGGCTCCTGACGCTCGAGCCGCTCGTCGCGCGCTACGGTGTCCCGCGCGACGCGCACGGGCGGTTCATCCCCGCGGTCGTCGTGGGGCTCGGCAAGCTCGGCGGCCGCGAGCTCTGCACGGGCTCGGACCTCGATCTCTTCGTGACGACGGGGGACGAGGGACGAACGGACGGTGGCGATCCGATCGATGCCTCGTGGTTCTACAGCCTCGCCGTCGAGCGCCTGGCCGGCACGCTCGGTGACATCACGGCCGCCGGCGTCGCGTTCCCGGTGGACCTCCGGCTCCGGCCCGGCAGCAAGGGAAGCGGCTTCGCCTCGAGCGTCGCCGCCCTCGAACGCTACTATGAGGAGTACGGCGACCTCTGGGAGCGGCAGTCGCTCACGCGCGCGCGGCTCCTCACGGGGGACCGTCGGCTCGCGCGTCGCGTGCGCGCCGCGCTGCGCGAGATCGTGTACGGGACGGCATTGCCGCGCGCGCAGCTGAAGGAGATCGCCGAGGTGCGCACGCGCATGGAGGTCGAGCTGGGCAAGGAAACGCGCGGACGCTGGCACGTCAAGTACGGGCGGGGCGGGCTCGTCGACGTCGAGTTCCTGACGCAGGCGCTTCAGCTCGTCCACGGCAGGCACCACGTCGAGGCGCGCACCCCGGCCACGGTGCAGGCACTCCGCGGGCTCGCGCGCGCGGGCGCGCTCACGCCGGAGACGGCAGCGCAGCTCGCCGACCACTACCGCTTCCTCCGCCGCGTGTCCGCGGCCCTGCGCCTGCTGGGCGCGCGGCCGAGCGACACGCTCGAGCTGGCCGGCCCCATGCCCGCGCGCGTCGCGAAGGCACTCGGCTTCCCGTCGCGCCAGGCGTTCCTCGACGCCTACGGCGCGCGGACCGACGTGGTCCGGGCCGCGTACCTCGAGGCCATGACGTGATGGGCGGATGCGCTTGAGCGAACACGGGAGCGTGCTCGGCATCGACGTGGGCTACAGCGCGCGCCGCAAGACCACAGGGTTCTGTGCGCTGTCGTGGGACGCACGCACGGTACGCTGGCGGTGTGAGAATGCGGGCGTCGACGAGCGCAACCGTCACGACACGCTTCGACGCGTGTTGCCCGCGGCGCAGCGCCAGCTCCTCGCCGTGGCGATCGACGGGCCGCTGCTCCCCCGGCTCCACTCGACGCCACGCTATCGGTGCGCCGAGAGCTTGCTGAGTCGCGGCGCGTTCGGCAAGCGCGGGAAGCCTGGCCCGACGAACGGGGGAAGCGGCCGGGATCTGCACGCCCACGCGACACGACTCGCCCACTTCGTCTTGCAGGAATGTGGCGTTGAAGCGGCGGCGCATGTTCCCGCGATCCACGCGCGGGCGATCGTCGAGGCGTTCCCGAATCTCTTCCTGGGCGTCCTGTGCGATGAGGCGGACTATCCCGCCGAGCCCCACCGGCAACGCAAGTGGACCGACACGCTTTACAATTGGCCTCCGGGCGACCCCGTGATCCCACGAAAGCTCCGGAGCCTTCTGGAATCGCTCTTGCCGCGGCGGGCGATCGGCGGTGAGTTCGATATCAAAGACCACGAGAAGATCGCGAGCTTTGTGTGTGCGCTGACCGCGCTCTCGGTCGCGGCGAATCGGTTCGTCGCGGTGGGGTGCGCCCGCGACGGTTGTATCGCGCTCTCCCTCCGCGACCTGTGGGGGCGCGGGACGCCGTCCTCCGTGCCGTGGGCGGAGCGCGAGCTGCGGGCCAATCTGCCGCGCGTCGCCGCCGACTTTCCGCACTGTGAGCCCGCGGTGTACGAGGACGGCGGCCGGTGGAGCCTGGCGTGAAGACGCTCTACGTCGTCGACGGTCACTCGCAGCTCTTCCGCGCCTACCACGCGGTCGGCTACCTCTCGACGTCCAAGGGGATCCCGACGCAGGCGGTGCTGATCCTGAGCACGATGCTCTGGAAGCTGATCCGCGAGGAGCAGCCCGACTACCTGGCGGTCGCCTGGGACCCCCCGGGGCCGACCTTCAGGGACGCGCTCTCCGCCGAATACAAGGCGACCCGCGCGGCGATGCCCGACGACCTCGTCCGCCAGCTCCCGTACGTCCGGCGCCTCTTCGAGGCGCTCCGGATCCCGGTGATCGAGGTCGCGGGCTTCGAGGCCGACGACGTCTTGGCCACGCTCGTCGAGCGCGCTCTCGCGCTGCCCGACCTCGAGATCGTGGTGGTCACCGGTGACAAGGACCTGCTCCAGCTCGTCGGCCCGCGCGTGCGCGTCCTCTCCGTCTCCGGCCGCACCGGCGAGCCCGTCCTCTACGACGAGGCGAAGGTGCGCGAGCGGTGGGGCGTCGAGCCCGGGCAGATCGCCGACGTGCTGGCGCTCATGGGTGACACGATCGACAACATCAAAGGGGTTCACGGCGTGGGCGAAAAGACGGCCGTGAAGCTCATCGGCCAGTTCAGCTCGGTCGCGCGGCTCTACGAGCACCTCCCGCTGGTGGGCGGCAAGCTCCGCGAGACGCTCGCGGCCGGTCGCAAGGACGCGTTCCTCTCCCGCGAGCTGGCGACGCTCAACCGGGACGTGCCCCTCGGATTCGACCTCGAGACCTTCCGCCGTGTCGAGCCCGACTGGACGCGGCTTCGGGCTCTCTGGATGGAGCTCGAGTTCACGCGGCTCCTCAAGGACCTCCCGGCGCCCGTCGCCCTCGTGAGCGGAGCGCCGAGCACCGTCCTCTCGGATCGCGCCGCCGTCGTCGCGTGGGTTGCGTCCGTCCCCGCCGGCGAGCCGCTCGCCCTCGACTGGGCGGGCGAGGCTCGGCCCCCGGACCCGAGCCTCGCGGGTGTCGCCATCTTCCATCCGGCCGCCGGCGCCGCGCGGCTCGCGGCTCCCGACGCCGTCGCGCTCGGCGGCCGCGAAGTCCTGATTCACGACGCAAAGCCGGTGCTCGAGGCGTGGCTGGGGGAGGCCGCGACGTTGCCGCCGATCCAGGACAGCGCCGTAGCCGCGTATCTCCTGAATCCTGCGCGCGCGAACTATCGCCTTGAGGATCTCTGCCTCGAGGCGTTCGGCGAGTGCCCGCCGCCGCTCCCCGAGGCGACGGCCGGAGGGGGGGAGGGCTCCTCTGCTCGGAACAACACTCGCCCGGAGCCCTCCCCCTCTCCGGCCGTCACGGGCGTGGACCTGGGCGGGATCCTTGCGGAACGCGCGAGGTGGGTGCATCGCTACTGGGCGCACGTGGCGGCGGAGCTTCGGGACAAGGAACTCTGGAGGATCTACGAGGAGATCGAGCGCCCGCTCGTGCCGGTGCTCGCGCGCATGGAGCGCCACGGCATCCGCGTCGATCCCGAGCGCCTCGGGGCGTTCGCGAAGGAGCTCGAGCGGAGCCTCGACAACCTCACGCGGGAGATCTGGCAGCTGGCCGGCGAGGAGTTCACGATCGCGTCGCCGAAGCAGCTCGCCCACATCCTCTTCGAGAAGCTCGGGCTGCCCGCGCTCCGCCGCACGAAGACAGGCTACTCGACCGACGCCGACGTCCTGACCGAGCTCGCGCTCGGCCACCCGCTGCCCGCGAAGGTCCTCGAGCACCGGATGCTGGCCAAGCTCAAGGGGACCTACGCCGATACGCTGCCGGCGCTCGTCAACCCGCGCACCGGCCGCATCCACACGACGTTCAACCAGCTCGTGGCGACGACCGGGCGGCTCTCCTCGCAGGACCCGAACCTCATGAACATCCCGATCCGGACCGAGCTGGGCCGGCGGATCCGCGCCGCGTTCATCCCGGCGCAGGGCTGGCGGTTCGTCGCCGCCGACTACTCCCAGATCGAGCTCCGCATCCTCGCGCATCTCTCGGGCGATCCGGCGATCATCGAGGCGTTCCGGCGTGGTGAGGACATCCACCGGCGCACGGCCTCGGAGGTGTTCCGGGTCGCGCCCGCGGAGGTGACGCCGCTCCAGCGGACGATCGCCAAGAGCGCCAACTTCGCGATCCTCTACGGCGTCTCGGCCTTCGGGCTCTCGCAGGCGACGAAGATCGACCAGAAGGAGGCGCAGCGCTACATCACCGACTACTTCGCGACCCACCCGCGGGTGCGCGCGTTCATCGACGCGACGCTCGCGTTCGGCCGCGAGCACGGCTACGTGACCACGCTGCTCGGCCGCCGCCGCTACCTGCCCGACCTCAGGAGCGCGAACCCTGTGGCGCGCAACGCGGCCGAGCGCATGGCCATGAACGCACCGGTCCAGGGAACCGCCAGCGACATGATCAAGATCGCGATGGTGCGCACGCAGGAGGCCCTCGACGCGCGCGGGCTCCGCGCGCGGATGCTGCTGCAGGTCCACGACGAGCTCCTCTTCGAGGCGCCGCCCGAGGAGATCGCCGCGGTCGAGGCGCTCGCGCGGGAGATCATGGAGGCGGCGCTGCCGCTCCAGGTCCCGGTCGTCGTCGACGTGAAGGCGGGCCCGGACTGGGCGGAGGTATGACCCGGAAGTTTCTGCTCGTGGGACTGACCGGGGGCGTCGCGACCGGCAAATCCACCGTTGCCGAGGTCTTCCGTCGTCTCGGGTGCGTGATCATCGACGCCGACGTGCTCGCGCGCGAGGTGGTCGCGCCCGGCGAGCCCGCCCACGACGACATCGTCGCCGAGTTCGGGAGGGGGATCCTCCAGCGCGACGGGACGCTCGACCGGCCGAAGCTCGGCGTCATCGTCTTCGCCGTTCCCGAGAAGCGCAAGCGCCTCGAGGCGATCACCCACCCGCGGATCCGCGAGCGGCTCGCCAGGCGGCTTGAGGAGCTCGCCGCCCGCGGTTTCGCCGGCATCGTCGTCTTCGACGCGCCCTTGATCATCGAGAGCGGGAACGCCACGACCATGGACCGTCTCGTCGTGGTCGTCACCGACGAGGCGACGCAGGCCCGGCGCCTCACGGCGCGCGACGGGCTCGGCGCCGCGGAGGCCGAGCGGCGGATCGCGAGCCAGCTGCCGGTCGCGGAGAAGGCGAAGGTCGCGGACTACGTCATCGACAACTCGGGCGACCGCGAGGCGACGATCCCCGAGGTGCGCCGGGTCCACCAGGCGCTCCTCGCCGACCTCAAGGCGCGGGGGCGTGCGAGCGACTAAGCGGCGGGCGCTCGGCCAGCACTTCCTCCGCGACGCCGGGGTCGCCTGCGCGATCGTCGATCTCCTGGCGCCCACGACCCACGACCTCGTCCTCGAGATCGGCCCCGGCGCGGGCGCCCTCACCGGGGAGCTCGCCCGCCGCGCCGGACGCGTCGTCGCCCTCGAGATCGATCGCGGGCTCGTCGAGGGGCTGCGCGCCCGCGTCCCGTCGGTCGAGGTCATCGAGGCCGACGCGCGTGTGTGGGACTACGGCGCGCTCGCGCGCCCCCGGGACGGGCGCGTGCTCGTCGTCGGCAACCTGCCGTACAGCGTGGGGAAGCCGATCCTGGCCGCGCTGATCGCCGCCCGCACGGCGATCGACGAGATGGCGCTCATGCTCCAGCGCGAGGTCGCCGAGCGCGTGGCGGCGGCGCCGGGCGGCAAGACGTACGGGAGCCTGTCGATTCTGAGCCAGCTCTACTGCGACGCGCGCGTCGCGCTCCGTGTCCCGCCCAGCGCGTTCCGCCCGCCGCCCCAGGTGGAGTCGGCGGTCCTTCATCTGCGCGTCCGCCCCGCGCCGTGCGTGCCGCTGGCGGACGAGCGACGCTTCCACGCCGTCGTCCGCTCGGCGTTCGCGCAGCGGCGCAAGACGCTCGCGAACGCGCTGGCCGCGGGCCTCGGCCTCCCGCTCGAGGTCGTGAGAGCGACGGCCAGAACGGCGGGTGTGGACCCGGGCCGGCGGGCGGAGACCCTCACAATTCTTGAGTTCGCCGAGCTCGCTCGCCGGCTATGATTGGGCCGATGCCGAAGCGTTCCGTCGTCGCCGCGGCGCTGCTCGCGGCGAGCCTGAGCTCGCTCGCCGCGGCGGCGCGCCTCTATCTCTGGCCGGGCGCGCCCGCGCCGCTCCTGCTCCCGGCGCCCGCCGCGCCGCCTGCGACCGAGCCCAATCTCGCGTACCCGGTCACGACCCGAAGCGTCGAGGTCAGGCCCGGCGACACCCTGGTGCAGGCACTCGGGCGCGCGGGCGTGGGCGCGCGCGCGGCCGCCGAGCTCTCGACGCTTTTCACCCGGAACGGTGTGGAGCTCAAGAAGCTCCGGCCCGGCAACGCGCTCGAGGTCTCCTGGACCTACCGCGGCGAACCGATCGAGGTCCGCTACGCGCCGAGCGCCTGGGTGCGCTTCTCGGCCGTCCGCTGGGGCCGGAGCTGGGCGATCACGCGTGCGGAGACGCGGCCCGACGTGCGCGTCGAGGCGGTACGGGGCGAGGTGCGGCGCTCGCTCTTCGAGGCGATCGACGCGCTGGGCGAGTCCCCGCAGCTCGTCGTGGCGATGGTCGAGATCTTCGAGTCCGACTTCGACTTCACGGCCGACACGCGGGTCGGCGACCGCTTCCGACTGCTGGTCGAGAAGCGGTACGCGGGCGAGGGCTTCGTGAACTACGGACGCATCCTCGTCGCCCAGTACGTGAGCGCCGGTCGCGTGCTCTCCGGCGTCGGCTGGGTACCGGAGCGCCCGGGGCGTGATGCGTTCTACGACCTCGACGGGCGCTCGCTCAAGAAGAGCTTCCTCAAGTCGCCACTCGAGTTCACGCGCATCACGTCCGGCTTCACCTACGCGCGCCCGCACCCGATCCTGGGCGGCGTCCGGCCTCACCTCGCCATCGACTACGCGGCGCCGGTCGGCACGCCGGTGCGCGCCGTGGCCGACGGCGTCGTCACGGCGGCGGGCTGGGACGGCGGCAACGGCGTCTCGGTGACGATCCGCCACCGCTCGGGCTACGCCACGATGTACAACCACCTCTCGAAGATCGACGCGGGCGTGCGGCGTGGCGTGAGAGTCCGCCAGCGCCAGGTCATCGGCTACGTCGGCGCGACCGGGCTCGCCACCGGGCCGCACCTGGACTACCGGGTGTCGAAGCACGGCCAGTTCGTGAACCCCCTGAGCGAGAGGTTCATCCCGGGCGAGCCGATCGGCGCCGCCCAGCGCGGGCGGTTCATCGAGCGAGCCCACACGATGATTCGCCAGCTCGAGGCGCAGGCACCCTTTTAGGGCTGCGCCCCCGCCAGCTCCAGCGCGAACCTCAGCGCGCGCTCGACCGCTGCGAGCTTCCCCGGGGGGAGGGGACCGATGGGCTCGGTCAGCGTGTGCTTGGGGATCGTCGTGATCGTGTCGAGGTTGACGACGCAGGCTTTCGGCAAGCTCTCCTCGGGCCCCAGAGGGACCTCGGTGGGTATTCGCCGGACGCGCGTCGTGATCGGCGCCACGATCACGAGCTGGCGAACGGCATACGCCTCGTTACGCGAGAGAAGAACGACCGGGCGGCGACCCGCGGGCGGAGGCAGGTCGGCCCACCAGACTTCGCCCCGACGCATCACCAGTCGTCGCTGGAGAGGAGTCGCACGGCAGCGGCCTCGGCCGCCTTCACCTCACGGCGGCTCTCGGGCCGGCGGCGATAGCCCGCCTCGTACTCGCGCACGCGCGCGCTCTGCGCCTGCGCGTGGAGCCAGTGCCGGAGCGCATCCTGGACGACGGCGCTCCGGCTCCGTCGGCGTATCTTCCGTATCTTCTCGATCGTCTGATAGAGGTCGTCCGGAATACTGACCGCGACCTTTGTCGCGCCTCTCCCCATCGCGTCCTCCTGCGAGACACCTCTGGTATGCTCAGAGTATGACCTTGGTCATACCAAAAAGCCAGCCCGGGACCGAGCGCGCGGCGGCCCGCCGGCGACTCCAGGAAAGTTCGAAACGGCGCAGGGTGGGTGGTACGATGAAGCCGCCGTAACGAAAGGAGTTTTCGTGGAGCCCTCGGTTCGCCTTATTCCCCTCGGCGGACTCGGCGAGATCGGCCTCAACATGATGCTCATCGAGTCCGGCGACGATCTGATCGCCATCGATTGCGGCCTCATGTTCCCTGACGCCGACGAGATGCCCGGCATCGACTACGTGATCCCGGACTTCGCCTACGCGCTCGCCAAGCGCGACGGCTTTCGCGCGGTCTTCCTGACCCATGGCCACGAGGACCACATCGGCGCGCTGCCATATCTCCTCCGTGAGGCGCGCGTCCCCGTCTTCGGCACGCCGCTGACGCAGGCACTCGTCGCCGAGCGCCTGCGCGAGCACGGGCTCCACGAGGGCGCCGACCTCCGGACGATGCGACCACGCGACCGTCACACGATCGGCCCGTTCACCGTCGAGGCGATCCGCGTGACGCACTCGATCGCGGACGGGATC
>Ga0209376_1000568_pt1 | contig 40129 bp, 39 predicted proteins | sample GraSoiAngelo_134_FD_185891 | JGI IMG/M metagenome (GOLD analysis project Ga0209376, IMG submission 185891) | Grasslands soil microbial communities from the Angelo Coastal Reserve, California, USA - 14_0929_05_30cm (SPAdes) (version 2) | ecosystem: Environmental > Terrestrial > Soil > Grasslands ...
AACCGGCAACGCCCGGGCCTTGTCAACCGTCTCGAGGCACAAGGAACGGCGGTTTCCAAATCGGTATCTGTCTAGCGTTGGCCGCAGAGTGCTTTGCCTCTCCCTTTGGCAAAGGGAGAGGATCAAGGTAAGGGATCTTCTTCTTCGAAGGTTGGCCCATTCCAACGAGAGCATGCGATCTTTCGACTCCTCACCTTAATCCTCTCCTCGATCGAAGAGGAGAGGAGAGATCACAGCAAGCGACGCTAAACAAGCATATCCAAAAGATCGCCGACTAGGACAACGCCGCTCCTTGATTGCTTCGCTGTCCGCGAACCTGTTCCACGAAGCGCCGCGCCGCCTGCCGAATCTGCTCGGCCACGTTTGCCTCGGGCGCGACAAATTTCGGCGTGAACCACGGAAACAAACCAATCAAATCATGCGTGACTAAGATTTGCCCATCGCAATCCTTACCTGAACCAATTCCGATGGTTGGAATTTGGATTGCCTGCGAAATAGTCTTCGCTGTTTCCGGCACTACAATTTCCAGCACCACCGAGAATGCTCCGGCTGCCTCGACCGCGCGTGCATCCCGCAGTAACGCTTCTGCCTGCTCACGCGTGCGACCTTTCACCTTGTAGCCGCCTTCCTCGCGCACGCTTTGCGGCAGCATCCCAATGTGCCCCATGAATGGGACCCCGGCAGACACGATCGCCTCAATTTGTGGAACGTGACTGACACCACCCTCGAGCTTCACCGCCTGCGCTCCCGCCTTCATGAACAAGCGCGCGGTCTCAACGGATTGCTCGGGAGTGTCGTAGCTGTGAATCGGCATGTCCGCGACAATCAGAGCGCGTTTCACCCCGCGGGCGACGGCGCGAGTGTGATGCAACATTTCGTCCAGCGTCACCTGGGTCGTGTCTTCGTATCCCAACACCACCATCCCAAGGGAATCGCCGATCAGGATAATATCGAGGCCGCTTTCATCGAGCAGACGCGCGGTCGGATAATCGTAGGCGGTCAGCGCGGTGATGCGTTGTCCGCGCCGCTTCATTTCGCGAAATTTTTCTGTCGCGTTCATTTGCACAAATGAATGGAGGGTCGAGCTCCGCGAGACCGCGGCCAGAGTTTCATACTACCAGTTCTCGGTCAGGCGCGTAATTTTACCCTGATCCTGCAACTGCGCGAGTAGCTCGCCTACATTTTTTGTTTGTCCCGGCAAACGCAAATCCGGCGCGATATCGCACAATGGTTGCAGAACGAATTTCCGCTCCGTCATTCGCGGATGCGGCAATTGCAATTGTGCATCGGAGCGACGTTCACTACCGAAATACAACAAATCGAGATCGATCGCGCGCGAGACATTGCGCTCATGGTTGCGTTCTCTTCCGAGGTCGCGCTCAATTTTTTGCAGCGCTTCAAAAAGCGCGTCAGCCGATTTCTCGAACCCAATCTCAATAACCGCGTTGTAAAAATTTTGCGCGCCAGGTTCGCAATCGAACGGCGAGGTTTCATAAACCGCTGACTGCACCGTTGGCTCCGTGACGCCATCGAGTGCCCGAATTCGATCGCGCGCACTCTGAAGATTCGCGAGCCGATCCCCCAGATTAGACCCAAGCGCAATCGCCGCTCTCATGCTGAGATTCCCTGTAGAGACAGGAGTGCCGCCTGCAAATCAAAAAAGCAGCCGACACGGCTGCCAGTACAGGGGAGAGCGGTGCACGAATCATCGATCGCGTGTACCGAGTCTATTTTTTCTGTGGTGGCACGCGTGTCGCGTGCAATTGGTTCAGGTTTGGTGCAGCGGACACGACTGCCACTACAGGCCCAGCACATCGCGCATGTCATAAAGCCCCGCCGGTTTTCCGATGATCCACCGCGCCGCGCGCAAGGCACCACGCGCGAATGTTTCGCGGTTGCTCGCGCGATGCGTCAGCTCGACCCGCTCACCTTGTCCGGCAAAAATCACGCTATGATCCCCCACCACATCGCCGCCGCGCACGGAATGAATGCCAATCTCCGATCGCTCGCGCTCGCCAATCATTCCTTCGCGCCCATGCCGCAATTTTTTTGTATTGCATGCGCGCTGCAAAATTTCTGCGAGCGTTTTCGCCGTTCCACTGGGCGCGTCTTTCTTCATTCGATGATGCGTTTCCACAATTTCGAGGTCGAAGTCGCCACCGAGGACTTTCGCGGCTTGCTCCGTCAGGGCAAAGAGCGCATTCACCCCGACACTAAAATTTGAGGCGAAGACCACGGCAATTTGTTTGGCGACCGCGGCAATTTCATCGCGCTGTTTCGTCGAATGCCCGGTGGTTCCGATCACCAATGGTATTTTCGATTTTATCGCCGCGTCGCAAATCGAACGGCTTGCATCTGGATGACTGAAATCAATCAGCACGTCCGCATCAGCCAGCGCGATTTTATCACCGAGATCAGTCCGGGCCACAACCTCAACGCCTTCGCTTTCGGCGACACCAAGGACCGCCTGCCCCATGCGGCCGGCCGCGCCGACAAGTGCGATGCGAAGTCTTGTCATTGGCTTCGTTTTTACCTATCGCTGTTGTAGCTGCCGCTGTCTCCAGCGGCAGAACCAGCAATTCTGCCACCTGTGACGGTGGCAGCTACAAGTACAGCATTATTTGCGTTCAAATTCCTCCAGGGTCTTGCGCAAACGCGCCTGATTTGCAGCACTCATTTCGCAAAGCGGCAATCGCACTTCCGCCGAGATGGTCCCGCGCCACGACAACGCCGTTTTTATCGGCACCGGATTTGGCTCGATAAACAAGTCTTTGAACAACCAATAAAGTTTGCGGTGCAATCGCTCCGCCCGCTTGCTGTCGCCGTTGGTGAATGCCTTTACCAGTTCGCACATTTCGCGCGGCAATAAATTCGACGCGACACTCACCACTCCGACCGCGCCAGCCGCCAAAAACGGAAGAGTCAATCCATCGTCGCCGCTCAAAACCGTGAATGCGTCCGGCAAACGTGTGCGTAATTCACTCACCCGATCAACATTCCCCCCGGCTTCCTTGATCGACACAACATTCGGGCAATCGCTCTGGATTCGTGCCACCGTTTCCGCGACGATATCAACGCCGCAGCGTCCCGGAATATTGTAGAGCATCAGACGGAGCGGAGTGGATTTGGCAATCGCGGAAAAGTGACGAAACAATCCTTCCTGGCTCGGCTTGTTGTAATACGGCGCAACCAAGAGTGCGCCATCAACACCAAGTTTTTCTGCCTGTTCGGTAGCCGCAATTGCTTCGCGCGTGGAATAGGAGCCGGTTCCGGCAAGAACCAGGCAACGCCTGTTGGCAGTTTGAATGGCGAACCGAATCACCTCTTTTCGTTCGTCATGAGTGAGCGTGGGCGATTCGCCTGTAGTTCCAACGGCAATAATTCCATCGATCCCAGCCGCGATCTGCGATTCGATTAAATTCTGCAGCGCAGTGAAATCAATCGCGCCGTCGCGAAAGGGCGTAACCAAGGCGGTGAAAGTGCCGCGAAACATTTACAAAATTACAAAGTTAAAATTGGGTGCGCCAAGTTCGGCCCGGCGGTCATAGACCGCCGCTACAGAACAACCGCTCACACTTCAACCGTGCCTCCGCAAAACATTTCTTTCCTGTAGCGGCGCTCTATGAGCGCCGATCATTTCCTTTTCGCCAGTTCGTTCGGCCCGGCGGTCATAGACCGCCGCTTACAGAAGAGCGCGATTACAATTCGATTGTGCCCTCGAAGACAAACTCGGCCGGTCCGGTGAGTGTGACATCTGCGAAGCGCTCGCCGTCGCGGCGAAAATCTACACTCAATTCGCTGCCGCCACGCACCAGCACGCCAATGGGCCCGTCGGTTTTTTCCGTGGCCGCAAAAATGAGCGCGCTTGCCACGACGCCAGTACCACAGGCCAACGTTTCGCCCTCGACTCCACGCTCATAAGTGCGGATTGCGATTTTGTTTCCGCCGCGTCTTTTCAGGAAATTCACGTTTGCGCCTTTGGGCGAAAACATTTCGTGCCGACGAATGGCAGCGCCTTCGTGCAACACATCAATCTCTTCGATGTTAACGGCTGGAATAACAACATGCGGCACGCCGGTGTTAACAAAGTGAATGATTTTGTTCTCGGAGCCGACCGCGAGCGTCACATTTAGCTGCAAGTCGGTCGGCTCGCTCATGTGCAGAGTCACAAGCTCGCCCTGAAGTTGTGCGGCAATGATTCCAGCGGGCGTTTCAAACGAAACTTTTTTCCTCGCATCGGCGACTTTTTCTACGAAGCGGGCAAAACAACGGGCGCCATTGCCGCACATTTCTGCTTCGCCGCCGTCGCTGTTATAGTAACGCATCCGAAAGTCAGCGCTATTGGTCGCGGGCTCGACCAACAAAACCCCATCCGCCCCAACGCCGCGATGACGATCGCAAATTTTCGCGATTTGCTGCGCGCTCAAGTGCACGTTGCCAGCGCGATTGTCGATCATGACAAAGTCGTTCCCCGCACCATTCATCTTGGTGAATCGCAGCATGTGTTTGTGTACCACATGGCTGCCTCGATGCCAACCGTTCGTCTACCGGTCATCCCGAGCGAAGTCGAGGGATCCCGTGGCGTTATCTTAAAGCTTTCGCATCGGGATCCCTCGATCCGGCAGCTGCCGGACTCGGGATGACCGTTATTGGCCTTTGCGCGCTTGACGGATCGCCGACACAATCGGCGCAACGAACCTGCCGACGCGATTAGCCAGATCGTCGATGTCTCCAATTTTTCCAATCAAATCGACAATCGCGCTTCCGATCACGACCGCATCAGCCATTCGCGCCACTTGCGCAGCCTGTTCCGGATTCGAAATACCAAAGCCAACTGCGATGGGCAGATCGGTGTATTGCCTGATCATCGTTAGCTTTTCTTCGAGCGACTGCGCGACCGAATCGCGTGCGCCGGTTACGCCTTCGCGCGAGACGTAATAAATAAATCCGCGGGCGGATTTCGCGATAAGGGCGATTCGCTCCGGCGGCGAAGTCGGCGCAATTAATCGCACCCAAACTATATCTTCCGCATTTCCGCCATTCCCAATTCTCGAACTTGACTGCTTTAAGCAGTCAACCTGTTTGGTTTTCGTATCTTCTTCGGGCGGTAAATCGAGAATGAGGAAACCATCCACACCGGCGTCCGCCGCAGCCTGATGAAATTTATCAATGCCGAATCGGAAAATCGGATTCAGATACGTGTAGAGCACAATCGGGATCTCGGAGGCACGCCGAATCTCGCGCACACAATCGAGCACGCCGCGCGCAGTTGCCCCGGCTTGCAGCGCGCGCTGCGCCGCCAGTTGGTTGACAATGCCATCTGCCAGCGGATCAGAAAATGGCAAGCCGAGCTCGAGCAAATCCGCGCCGTTTCTCTCCAACGCCAGTGCGATCTCAACGGTCCGGGCAAAATTTGGATCGCCCGCGCAAATGTAGGGAATGAAGGCGGCACGATCTTCGTCGCGGCACCGGGCAAAAAGACGTTCGATTCGTTCGGACATCGCTGGCATTCTTAGCGCAGATTTAGTCCGCGTGAAACGATGACCCTCAGCACCTTGGTTAACGGTTACATTCTCGGCTGGTCCGTTGCGTGGCCGCCAGGGCCAATTAATGCCGAAATGATCCGGCACAGTTTATTGCCAAAGGACCGGGGCGGTGGATTCTGGTCGGCCTGGCCAATCGATCTTGGCGCGTGCACCGGCGATTTCATCTGGGCCTTTTGCGTTTCCGTCGGCGCAGGCGCCCTGCTCAACTCGGTCGAGATCCGGCGTGTGCTCGCGATCGTAAGTCTTGCATTGCTCTTATTTTTAGCGGCCCACTTCGCTATTGGAGCGTGGAAAATCTATCGCGCCCATCGCAGCCTTCAGTTTCAAGCGCCAAAAAACCAGAGGCGCGGCGGATTTTTGCTCGGTCTCTTTATCGTATTGATGAGTCCGTGGAGCGTCACTTTCTGGCTGACCGTTATCGGCAGCCAGCCCGCACAAAACGCAAGAGTGCGACAGTCCCTCGGCATCGCGGTCGCGGTCGTTCTCGGTGCGCTGACCTGGGGCGTAGTTTTATGGACGGCGGTAAGATTGGGCGCGCATGTTTTTTCCCATCCGAGCTGGCAGGTCGGTACCGAAGCCATCACCGCTGCGGCTATGTTATGGTTCGCCATTCGGCTCCTCCTCCATTTCCAATGAACGCGATCACTGAACCGCGCACCACAACGCTGACTGTTAACGAGATCTATTACTCGATTCAGGGTGAAAGCACTTGGGCGGGACTTCCATGCGTGTTTGTGCGGCTGACCTTCTGCGACCTGCGCTGCACTTATTGCGACACCGCCTATGCCTTTTACGAAGGCGAAAAGAAAACGTTGCCCGAGATTACGACTGAAGTTTTGAAATTCGATTGTCCGTTGGTCGAAATCACCGGCGGCGAGCCGCTCCTGCAAAAAAATGTTCTTCCATTGATGAGTGCGCTGGCTGATGCCGGAAAAACAGTGCTACTGGAAACAAGCGGCGCACACGATATTTCGAAGGTCGATTTGCGGGTGCATCGCATCATGGACTTGAAAACTCCCGGCAGCGGCGAATGCGAGAGGAATCTGTGGTCGAACATTCAGTATTTGACCAAGCGCGACGAAATGAAATTCGTTGTTGGCTCGCGCGAAGACTACGAATGGTCACGCGACAAGATGCGCGAGCACAATCTCTCCGAGCGCTGTCACGCCGTTTTATTTTCACCGATATTTGGCCGGATTGAACCGCGCGAAATTGTAGAGTGGATGTTGGCCGACAATCTGAAAGCGCGTTTTCAATTGCAGATGCACAAATTCATCTGGTCGCCCACGACGCGCGGCGTATGAATGGCGAGAGCAGAGTCTGGATTGTAATTTCCCGACCGGACCGGTTGCCGACAGCGATTGCGGTGGCGCAGGCGGTTCGCGCACAATTTCCAGGCGGTGTGCATTTGTTGCGCGAGCATTCGAAATGGTGGGACCACGCACAATGGCGGCCGTATGCGGACAATTTGACGAGATTCATGCTTTCCCACGCGTGAATACGTGCCGTGGTTTGCGTGATTTGTCGCGACTCTACCGTGAATCCGCCGCGCGGCGCGAAGCAATCGCGCAGCAACCGATCGGTAAAAAACGCGATCTCGTTGTTTGCGTGGGTGGAATTCTGACCATTTCCAATGCGACGATCTCGGCGCATCCGGAGGCGAAGAAGGTGCTTTGCGTCGCAGAAAAAGTTTATCGCGATCTTACCCGTGTCGGCGGGCGCACCCGCTATCGATTTACCACTTCGGGCTGGTTACAAAATCGGATTGTCGAACCGATGGCGGGTTTAAACCGAACCCTCCATTTCAAGCCGCGGATAAATCCAGGTGGCGATGGCGTCCGGGTCGAGCGTCTGCAAAAAAATCCGGAGTTTCTCTACCATCGAATCGTGGTCATGAGTAATGGCGGGACCGATGTCTCGAACAATCCGAAAATTATTGGGGCCAAATATCCCAGTGTGGCCGAGCTGCAGGATTTGCCGGAAGTCAGCGACAGAAATGGAGATGGTATCAGTCGCCGGGTGATCTTTTTCGGCACGCCTTTCCTGCTAATTCATAACGTGTCAGCCGATGTTTACGTCGAGCAACTCAATCGGTGTCTCGATTATTTGCGGCGCAATTTCAGCGGTCACGCTTTAATTTATCGTCCGCACCCGAACGAGACGAACGAAGCTGACCGAGCAGAACTCGACGGTTTTCGGATCGAAGATGATCGCGAAGCCGCTGAGCTTTATCTTTTGCGGAACTATCAAACGATCGCGGCCGTTTTCTCGGTCTCCTCAACGGTATCGCGAACGGCGCTGAACAATGGGATCAATGGTTACGCCATGCATCCCGTCTTTCCATTCACCACGCAGCAGGCCGAATTCTTTGCAGGCGTGATGGGTGACGTTCCGGTTGAGTTTACCATTCGCGATCTAAATTCGCCGCCGATTCCGTATCAACCGATCGTGGCGGAAAGCGGACGCAGTTTTACGGAACCGATGCGAATGGCGGCAGAACACGTAGCAGCTTCGATCGCTGACCTAGGGGCTTAACACATTTCGCGGAAGGAATTGGCTAGGAAATAGCGATTTTTCACGCCAAATCTGTAGCCGTCGCGCTCTGCGCGACGCGGTATGGGTTAACCTACCTTGGTGGGGTTGAGCGAAGTGCACTCACGGGAAACCTAGTCACCATAAATCGTTATTAACTCGCCAGCGTACGGCCAATCCTCGACTCTCTCTACCAGCTGAGCGCGAACTGCATTTTCACGAACGTAATCCCACTTTTGCGCATAACTCTCTTCACTTCTCAAGAGGTGATCAAAGAAACCGCGCTGCCAGACTGGATCGTGCGACCTACCCGTGGCTATCGCGCCGCCGAGAACACGCTTTAACGTGCCGACCCATTTCCCAAGATTGAAGTCGTCTGGCCCCGCGACAAACAAATGGATGTGATCTGAAAGGATTACATAACGACCGACCGCGATTCCAAATTCCCTATGCGCCCGATCGGCGAACTCGATGAACGCAGCGTGAACTTCAGCGCGTGCGAGAATTGATCGCCTACTATACGTGCAAAAGGTGACGAAAAACAAAGGACTTCGTGAGAAAACCCAATGGAGTCGCGGAGGGGTTCGCGCGAAGCTTTTCATTCTTTTCTTTCGAGTTGAAACGTGATCGGGCATCCTGCGCTTCGCAGACCGAAGCGGCTACAGCTAGATTGGTGGACTCGCCTAATGTTTCGGCGCGCGCACGGTGCCTGTCTCAACGGCGAGCTTGCGCTGCTCCACGATCCGGTTCGCGGTTTCTTCCACCATTTGCTCGAGCAACATGCGCAGATGCGTGTTCCGCCGATAATCAGCCGGCGCGATGTGTTTCACCCGGTCGGCATGCGTGGAGAGCTGATAGCATTTTTTGAAACCAACACGCTGCGAATCATCAGGATTATAAACCGCGATTGCTTGACCGGCGTTTTTCTTCATCACGGTGAAGCACGGCACGTCCGTCGGACCGTCGCCGACATAAATCATATTGGGGAATGGAATCGGCCGAATTTCAGGATCCATGTGATCATTCACGTCCTGCGCCATGTCGAGAAAGCCTTTATTAATACGAAAGAGAAACTGCGTTTTTTGAGTGTGACTGATGACGCGCTTCGGGAAAGTGATGCGGCCTTCGTTGTCGGTCGCGAACTCGCAACCGAAAATGGCGCGCACATAAGGCGCGAGCCGGCTGCCATCGATCAATACCTTCATGCCCGATGAAATGATGTAATGCTCGACCGTGATGCCATAAGCGGCGTGTTCGGCGGTGAGTAAACCTTTGCCACCACAAAATTCCTCAAACATCTCCGGCAAACCTTTGTAGAAGTTAAGCTTCGCGCCGAGTTTTTTGAGTTCCTCATTGGTTGGCCGATCCATCCCGAGCTGATCGAGCAAGACTTTCATGTAAGCGAGCTCATTATCGTAGCCCTGCCCGCGCACTAGCTCGGAACAACGTCGCCAGAAAATCTCGCTGTTAATTCCAAATGCCGGGAATACCACTTCGTCCTGCATGTAGCTCGGACTCAGTGTTTGATCGTAGTCGTAAACGATGGCGATGGTGTTTTGCGGAGCGGACATGCTGGAGACGTGATTCGTTACATCGTCACATCGTTACATCGGCGAGTAAGTTAACAATTGATCTTCAATCTTCACGATTCACGATTCACGATTCACGATTTACGATTTACGATTCACGATTTAACGATTCAACGTGTTTCCTATCCGCGAGAGGAAATCATCGAACAACTCATCATAAATCTTTCCACGCTCGGGATGGTATTGCACTCCAAGAGCGAAGGGATAGTCGCGCAGTCTTGCCTGTTCGATGATGTCATCGGTGGCGCACCACGACTCCACTTCGAGACCGGCGCCCAGTTTGTTAATCGCCTGATGATGCGAGCTATTCACTTTTTCAAAGGGATGGCGCGTTTTGCGGTCGGATCGGAGCGGTTGGACATCGTGCGTCTTCTGATCGGGCAGGTTATGGCCTGCGATGTCGAGATGGAGAGTGCCGCCGAGGGCGACATTGAGGATTTGCAGTCCTTTGCAGATCGCGAAAATCGGAAGCCCGCGTTCGATCGCCTTCTTGATGGCGTCGAGTTCCCAGCGATCGCGATCGGGATTCACATCCTTTTCGATTACAGACGGATCGGGAACAGGTTGGTTTAAGAACTCGGGAGCAACGTCTGGTCCGCCGGTGAGCAATAAGCCGGTCATTTTTTCGAGCGGAACCTTGCGCCGCGCTGCATTCCAAACCTCGAGGTCGGGACATTTCGCGAAAAATGGCGCGAAATATTTCTCGTCCGAGCGGCGCATCCAGGTGCCGATATTACGCATGCCGCAAATTGCCGTCATTCCGAGCGAAGTCGAGGAATCCCGTGGCGCAGACTTGAAGGTAACGCGACGGGATCCCTCGACTTCGCTCGGGATGACAGTCTCCAAGGAGCGGCGCCTTCCCAGTCGCCGAAGCCAGGATAGGCAGTGTTCAGACTGCCCGTTTAATTAATCGGCGGCTTGGAAACCGCTGTTCCTTGGGCTTGGCGTTTAACGCCCGAGAATAATGAAGATGCCGGCGAGAAGGGCGATGATTCCTGGAATAAAGCCGAAGTTGAATCCAAACACTGCAATCAAGCCAACGAGAATCAAATAGATCGCCAGCAAAAGCATTCCAATATTTTTGTTAAAGCTCATGGATTAAGCATGATTTGCCGATCGTGTCCGATGTCACGCACGAAAATCATGGAGCAATCAAGGAGCGGCTGCTTCCCAGCTGCCGATTTATATAAACAGCGGCTCGGAGACCGCCGCTCCTTGGTTTTCCAACTACAGTCCCATTAATTCGCGAACGTATTTCACTGGCGGGCTGCCAAAGGAGATGACGGTGTTATTGTAGTTTTTGAGATTGAAGGCTGTGCCATCTCTCGCTTTGGCACGATCACGCAAGTCAAGGTGCTCGGCCACGCCTACGAAGTAGGTCGATAGTTGCGCCGAGCTAAGCCGGAGCGCGCTTCCATTTCGCAACCGCTTCGCCTTCCTGCTGGAAACCTTCTTTCATCATCAAATCCATCGCTTCTTTTTCGCTCATGTTTTTGGCGTAAATCTCCTGATCGATGATGGATCTCCGCGAGACCGGCGTCGCAGAGCTCCGCCCTCCAGCGGGACGAGAGCTTTAGTTTTATTCATAACCAGTTTTTGAGACCTCGCGCGCGCGCATCATGTGGGCGTGCCGTGGGCGAGAATCGGCTCGGTGTCAATCTCATCCAAACTCGGCCGCTGCTATGCCTCCGGCTGGACTACAAATCCAATCGCGGGTTCAGCCGCAGGGGGAGCCTCCGCTTGGTCCTGCAAGTAGGTGCGGCCTTTGTAAAACGGAGTGACGACGGCAAATAGCACTGCGGTACCCAGCATTACCCAAACGAAAAACATGAAGTAGCTAGTTCCCTGCAACTTCACTGTGCCGTCAGGATTTTGGATGAAGAAATTGACCGCAGCGGTGAACACGTTGCCGAGCGAGACAGCGAACAAATACGTGCACATGACGAGCGATTTGAGTTTGATTGGCCCTTGGGTGTAGGAGAACTCGAGGTGCGTGGGCGAAACCAGCGTTTCGCCTGCGGTCAAAATCACGAACGCCCAGATCTGCCAAATTATGCCCGGTCGCTGGCCAGCGTCGATGCGCGTTTGAATCATGGCCACGAGAAAAAACGATGCCGCCGTGACAAATAATCCGGCACCGATTCTCCGCAGCGGCGTCAAACGAACAACCTTCTCAACCGCAGGATAAAGCCAGTAAGAGAAGAGCGGCAGCATGATCAGAATGAAAATCGGATTGACCGTCTGAATTTGGGACGACAGCCACTCAATACCGAACAGATGTCGATCCATCGACTCCGCCTGAACGATCCAGGAAGAAAAATTTTGCTGCCACAAGGCCCAGAAGATCGCGATAAAAGGAACTGGAATTAAAATATTGAGCAGGATCTTCCCCGTCTCTTTGTTGAAGATTTCGCGGCCATATGTGCGCAGCCCGACCGGCGGGATGTGGACAAATTTTTTGCGACCAAGCCAAAAGATAAATGTGGCAATAGCCATGAACACGCCGGGAAGTCCGAAGGCGATGTCCGGACTATGCAGGCGCGGACTCTCAAGAAACCCGACAAGGGATGGCGACAGTTTAGCGATGAATCCATCCGGCGCAGCCTGGTAAGGTTCGAGCAACCAAGGAATCAGGAGCGTCGACAGGGCCGAGCCGGCATTGATGGAAAAATAAAACCAGTTGAAGACGCGCGTCAGCAAATGCCTGTTCGATTCCCCGAATTGATCGCCGACGTTTGTTGAGACGCATGGTTTAATTCCGCCGGCGCCGAGCGCGATCATCAGAAGACCGACAGCGAGTAAGTAGCGCGGCTCGATCGCATGCGCGACGGGCGATCCTATCAGTGCCAGCGTGACGTGGCCGCCGCAGTAGACAATCGACAACCAGAAGACGACCCGAAACTTCCCGAAAACCGCATCGGCTAGGATCGCGCCGAAGATCGGCAGAAAATAAAGCGTCGAAACAAAGGTGTGATACCACGCTTCGGCGTTCGCCGGCTGCATGACGCTCAAGTGCCCCATCTTGTCCAAAAGATATTTGGTCATGAAGATGGTCAGGATGGAGTTCATCCCGTAATAAGAGAAACGCTCGGCGGCCTCATTACCGACGATGTAAGGAACGCCCGGCGGCATGGTGGCGATTTTCGGCGGGGAGGTCAGGTATTTGTGGTCGGCCATAATTCCTCCAGCTAGGGTCGTTTCTCAGGGAAAAATTTCACTGGCGTGGCTGTAGCTGAGCCACCCGGTGAAGGACCGGGCTCGGGGTTGTTCGCCAATGTCATCAGTTCTCTTTGCACTTCGGGATATTCGCCAACTTGGTGTTTTTCACAGGAAATGGAGAGGAGAAGAGCAGCGCCGGTAAAGAAAATGCCTATGCGTGATGCGAGCCCCATGACGTAAGGAGGCACACACTAACGAGCAATGCAGCTGTTGCGCAACCAAAACGTACGTGTCCGGTGATCAGGCAATCGCTGGGAAAAGCGGCTCGTCTCGTTCGAATGCATCAACCCGAGCAGAAGGTCCTGCGCAATCTCTTCCCTCGCCTCCGGCGGCAGAATATAGACTTCGACCAGAGCGTTACCGGTGGTGTTGTTTTTCCCGCGAACAATCGCAGTGGTGTTAGCAGCGGGACGAACAATGATGATGCCCGATTCATTGCTATTGGGCTCAAAGCGCCAAAAGGCTGGCGCACTCCACGGCGCTTCGCGAATTAGAGGCTGCTTCGATCTTGCGCCAGCTTTTGGGTACGGCGGTCTTCTGCCGCTTTCTGATGGGACGTGCAATGGGGGGTCGATCCTCACTATTTGCATTTTTTGATTAATCCGTACGAGCCTCGACAAAGGTTGGAATCAAGTACGAAGGAAATTGAAACGTGCGCCCGTGGGTTTACTATCGGCACGGTGGCTCGCTCAGCAAAGAACAGCGCGTGGAATGAAGTCTTCGCCATCATTCTACTTTTCGCTGGGACCCTGCTCTTCTTCGCGCTGATTTCGTATAGCCCGCGCGATCTCCCCTCGTGGGTGCCGTGGAGTTATTTGTCACCGCCAAACCGGCCGCCGCAAAATTTCATCGGTCCGTTTGGCGCCATTTTCGCGAGCGTGTTCTATCTTCTCATTGGAGCGGCATCCTATTTCCTCGCCGCGGTGCTGCTCGGCTTCGGCGCCGCCAAACTCTTTTATCCACGTTTGCGGGTGATTGCGCGTCTGCCGTGGATCATTCTCTTCATTGTTTCCGGGGCCTGTCTGTTGCAACTACAAACGCGCTACTTCTTTGATTGGAAAAAACTAAACATTCAGGGACCGGGCGGATCGATCGGTTATGTCTTCGGCAAGAAACTCTTGCTCACCGCTATGGGCGACGTCGGTTCAATGATTCTTCTGGCCGGCATTTATCTGAGCGCGCTCATTCTCATGACCGGTCTGCGCCCGATCCATCTTGTGCGCGAAACCGTCGGTGGCATTCGTAATGGCGCCGCTCGTTTTCGCGACTGGCGTTTACGCCGTGAGATGCGTCACGCGGATATCAAGGAGCAGCTGGCGATCAGCGAACGTGAGCTGGCAAAGCAACGGCGGTCGCTTGAAAAACAGCTGAAGAAAAAGGGCGCAGCCGTTCCAGAGAGAATACTGATCCCGCCGGAAGAACTGGCCGGTCGCCCGAAACCGAAAGTAGTCGATACCACCGCGCTCCCGGAGGAGGCACTTACGGCGCCGCGCAAAAAACCTTCCCTGGCAGAATTGCGTCCGGCGAAGTCGAAACCATCGATCGCGGTGGCCGAAGCGCGAAGATTCGATGCCGAAAATTATGTACTTCCAAGCATTGATTTGCTGGACGAACACGATCCCGAAGGCCGCGGTGGGGCGGATCCGGCCGAGCTCGAGCAGGTGCAGGCGGTTCTGATCGAAACACTGGGGCAATTTGGTATTGCCGTGGCTGCGGGCGACATTACCAAAGGACCGACGATCACGCGTTACGAAGTTTATCCGGCCAAGGGTGTGCGGGTGGACAAAATCGTTTCGCTCGAACGCGATCTGGCGCGTGCGACCCGAGCGGAACGCATCAACATTCTGGCCCCAATTCCGGGGAAAGACACGGTCGGGATCGAGATCGCCAACACGCGCAAAATCAAAGTGACCTTGCGCGAATTGATGCAGTCGGCCGAGTGGGAAGAAGGAAAGAGGCGTTGCAAACTTCCGCTGGCGCTGGGTAAGGACGTTTACGGCAACGTCATCATTGCGGATCTGGCGCAAATGCCGCACCTGCTCATTGCAGGTACGACCGGGAGCGGCAAGAGCGTTTGCATCAACGCCCTGATCGCGAGCATTCTCTTTCGTTTCACCCCCGAAGAGCTGCGTTTCATCATGATCGATCCCAAGGTGGTGGAGATGCAGATCTACGAAAAACTGCCCCACCTCGCTTTCCCGGTGGTGACGGATCCGAAAAAGGTGTTGATCGCTCTGCGGTGGTTAAGCGACGAAATCGATCGGCGTTATAAGATTTTTGCGCGCGTCGGCGTACGGAACATTACCAGTTTCAACGCCCGGCCACCGAAGAAGACACAAAAGGAGTTGGATGATGACATTGTAGCCGGCGTCGCTGACGCCGGCCCCTGGTCAGCGACCGCGGCTACAGAAATCCATGTTCCGCGCGAGGGCGAACTGGTCATTCCGGACAAGCTGCCATACATCGTACTCATCATCGACGAACTGGCCGATCTGATGCAGACCGCGCCAGCCGACGTGGAAAGCAGCATCGCACGAATGGCTGCCATTGCCCGGGCCGCCGGAATTCACCTCATCCTGGCGACCCAAACGCCGCGGGCCGACGTCATCACCGGCGTGATCAAGGCGAACATCCCAAGCCGCATCGCCTTCCAAGTCGCAAGCAAGATCGATAGCCGCGTCATTCTTGATGAAAATGGCGCGGACCGTTTGCTTGGCCAGGGTGACATGCTTTATCTGCCTCCGAGCACGTCACGATTAATCCGCGCCCAAGGCGTGCTGGTGACAGACGATGAGATTCGAGAGCTGGTCGATTTTGTTTCCGGGCAAGGAGGTCCGGCCTTTGACAGCGCGATGCAGGACAGATTGCAATCGGGTGCAACTCCGGTTGAGGAGGTTACCGAGGAAGACGAAGAACTGGTGGAGAAATGTCTTGAGGTTATTCGCCAGGAAAAGCGAGCCTCAACTTCCCTGTTGCAGCGCCGGCTTCGACTTGGGTATACCAGGGCTGCGCGCATCGTTGATATTCTTGAGCAGCGCGGTATTTTAGGTCCCGGCGAAGGCGCGAAGCCGCGCGAGATTCTGGTCGATCTCGACGCCGCTGTTTAACCGGCAAGAGATAAAATGTCCATCGAAGGACTAGGCAGAAAATTTCAGGAAGCGCGTAAGGCGCGCAATCTCTCGCTTGAGGAAGCGGCGAGGCTAACGAGAATTAGACAATCGCGCCTGGCGGAGATCGAAGCGGACGATTTTTCGAACTTTCCCAGTCTGGCTTACGCCAAGGGGTTCCTGCAAATCTACGGCAAATTTCTCGAAGTCGATGTTTCGCCTTATCTCGACGCTTTTGAAACCTCCGGCCACCTTACGGTCGATGGCTATTCCTATTTGCAAGACGCGCTGGCGCCCAAGGCACCGCGCACAGCGGTGACACGCCGAACCGAAAATACTCGCCCCTCGTTGCTCCCTTTCCTGATTGGGATTGCGATTCTGGTCGCCGGTTTTTCGTTTCTGCGCTTTATCTCGAAGCTAAATCAAATCGCGCCCCATTCGCCCGAAGCAGCGGCCAGCGCTACCCCCAGCCCGACCGCGGCCGTGGCCACGATTGTTGCGCCGCACGCGCTACCGGTTGAATCGCCCGCTCGCGTGGCAGCGACTGCTCCACCCGTGAAAGGCGCCCCGACCATCGCGGCGCCGGCGGCAACGCCCGTACCAACGGCTATTGCGGTCGAAACGCCTGCCCTGCCAGCTCCACGAGCCGTTGAGCCGGAAGTTCGCCGCGCCGTACCGGTACGGCCCGATGAAGTTGCTGCGGCTCAGGCCGACAACGAAGCGATTGATGCCGAAGGCCCCAATCGGATCGACATCAAGCCACTAAAAAGAACCTACATGCAGGTAACGATCGACGACGATCCGACCAAGCCGGCATTCGAACGCTGGGTTTCGCCGTCCGACGGAACAGTCGAATTCCGCGGTCACCGCTTCAGCGTGCGCGTGCTCGATCGCGAAGCCGTCCAGATTCGCAAGAACGGCAAAATCGTCTCCAACGGCGACACCGATTTGCGAATAACAGCTCAGTGAGACCGGCGAAAACCTCTTCTGCAGTGGCCGCCGTGTCGGCGGTAATTCCGCAGCCCGCGCAGGCAACACGCCTACCGCCACAGCGACTACAGCGGCCAAAGGTCGGAATGATCAGCCTTGGCTGTGCGAAAAATCTGGTCGATGCCGAAATCATGCTCGGCAGCGTGTTGGAGCGCGGCATGGAAATCACCTCCAGCGCAGACGATGCCGACGTCCTCGTAATCAATACCTGTGCCTTCATCGATTCGGCGAAGGAAGAATCGATCGACGCCATTTTAGAAGCGCATCAACAACGCAGCCCGCACAAACGCACGAACCAAAGATTGATCGTGAGCGGTTGCATGTCGCAGAGGTTTTCGGAGGAATTGCGGGCGCAGCTGCCGGAAGTGGACGCCTTCATTGGTCTCGATCAGGTGCGCGAACTGGGCACGATTGTCGAACGCCTCGTGGCCGGGATCGGTGATCCTGGAAATTCCCGAGATAAGATCAATGCGGCCGGTGTCACCAATGCCGGCTACAACTTCGTCACGCCACGGCCCACTTACATCCCGGATTACGACACGCCACGTTTTCGTTTAACCCCTCCGCACTCGGCGTATTTGAAGATCGCCGATGGGTGCAATCATCCGTGCAGTTTTTGCGTCATCCCGCAAATGCGCGGGCGTCACCGCAGCCGCACTCCGGAATCGGTCCTCACCGAGATTCGCGCGCTTGTGGCTGAAGGAGCGCGCGAAATCAATTTGATCAGCCAAGACACGACCTATTACGGGATGGATTTGTGGGCCGAAAAAGCCGGTCCGCGTCAACCGGTCGATTCCGCGCGGGGGCTGACACTGGCCTCGCTCCTGCGCGAGATTGAAACAATCGACGGCGAATTTTGGATCCGATTGCTTTACACTCATCCGGCACACTGGAGCGACGAATTGATCGCAACCATCGCCGAGTGCCGCCACGTCGCGCGTTATATCGACATCCCGTTGCAGCACATCGATGAGTCGATGCTTCGGCGAATGCGACGCGAAACTAGTCGCGCGCATATTGAAACATTGATCGCGAAGTTGCGTCTGGGCATTCCCGGAGTCGCATTGCGCACAACTTTCATCGTCGGTTTCCCCGGCGAAACGGAAACGGAATTTGAGACGTTGCTGGACTTTATCGAGCGCACGCGATTCGAGCGGCTTGGTATTTTCAAATACTCGCGCGAGGAAGGATCGCGCGCCGCGAAAATGCCAGGACAAATATCGGCGAAGGTAAAAAACGAACGCCATCGTCACGCCATGACTTTGCAGCAGAAAATCGCGCATGAAGTCGCGGCGGCCAAAATCGGAAGTGAGCTAAAATTATTGGTCGACCAACCACTGGTCGCCCGTACCGAAGCGGACGCACCCGACGTGGATGCGCGGGTCTTATTGTCCCAACCAGCGCCCGTAGGCGAATTCATTACACGAAAGATTCAAGGGGCCCGGGGTTACGACCTCCTCGTGTAAGACGGGTTTTTATTGTCCGAGCGTCAATTGAGGGGTGACAAAGCGCGAAATTTTTGACAGACTCTTTGTTTCACCCGTCAAAATGACCATGGCTGAAGCGAACGAACCAAAAAAAGAAACTGTCCGAATTACTCTTCCCCCTGGCCGTGGAGACGCCGCCGCGCCCGAGGAGCACGATACCGTTCGAATCAATCTTCCGTCGCGGCCGCCTACCTCGGAACCTACGCCAACCGCGGTGCCCCCCTTGGTATCAAGGCCAGGCACAGTTCCAATTCCCAGACCGCCGGTGGCGCAGAATCCATTGCCCACACCCCCGGTCGGAGGCGTCCCTGCACCGCGCACGGTACTGCCACCGCCTCCTCCTCCGCCAGTTACCAAAACACCTTTGCCTCGGCCGAGTGGAACAACCGCCGGAGCGTCAGCGCCAAGGCCAACTGCAGCCACAACTCCTCTGACCAAGGAAACGGCGCGCATTAGCATCCTACCCGATCCGCCGAAGCCAATGCCGGCGAAGATGTCAAAGACTCAGCCGCTCATTACCGCTACGGCCACACCAGTTGCGCCGCCGACCGCGCCTGTGACCATCGCCCCTGCAGCACCACAGCCGGTCCTCAATGTCATCCCAGTGCCGCTTTGCTGGGGATTGGTGGTGGTGTCAGCCGCCATTTTGATCATTGAGATTTGGAATTATATTTCGTGATGGAAAACACCGTCACGCTTACCGAATCGAACTTTGATCACGAAGTAAACAACAGCGAGAAGCCCGTCCTGGTTGATTTCTGGGCGGAATGGTGCGGCCCCTGCAAGCTAATCGCGCCGCTCATCGATGAAATCGCGCGCGAAAAAGGCGACGCCATCAAAGTGGGTAAGGTGAATATCGACGAGAATCAGAATCTCTCCTTCAAATTCAACATCCGCGCGATTCCTACCCTCCTGATCTTCAAGAACGGGCAAGTGCGCGATCAGGTCACTGGCATGACGAGCAAGAAGGATTTAGTCGGCCGGATCGAAGCGCTGTCGTAAAATTTCGCGCTGCGAAATTTTACGGTGAGAGGTGGGGCGCGCAAATCTTTTACTTCTCACTAATGACTATTCACTTCTCACCTTTGAAGAAATGCGCCCGGCGCGGCTTGAACGCGCAACCTTCAGCTCCGGAGGCTGACGCTCTATCCAGTTGAGCTACGGGCGCTGGTGCGGGACGTGACTATAATTGGCGGCCGGGGCGATCACAACATCGCAACGAATACCCCCTCATCCCGAGCGACAGTCGCTTGCCACGCCGTAGCCTTACGCGAAGGGTGGGAGGGATCCCGCCAAGTTACCTTAAAGGTTTCGCCTCGGGATCCCTCGGTCCGAGCCGGACTGGCGGTGTTGCTCGGGATGACCGAAGACTACTCCCGCACCGCGGTCGCTTCCTTGCCTTTGCGGGTGCGCAGATAGTTGAGCTTGGCCCGGCGGGCGCGGCCTTCTTTTTCCACTTCTACTTTGGCAATGCGCGGCGAATGGAGCGGAAATACACGCTCGACTCCTTCACCATAGGAAATACGGCGGACGGTAAAGGTTTCGTTCAGACCGCGACCCTTTCGACCAATGACAATGCCGGCAAAAATTTGAATGCGTTCCTTGTCGCCTTCCACCACTCGGGTATGGACGCGGACGGAGTCGCCCACTTGAAATGCCGGCAATTCCGTTTTGAACTGGTCTTTCTCGATGGCGTCAATGATGCGGTTCATGGCAGCTCCTTTCGCGGGCGCTCAATCTCCGCAGATGCGCGCCAAACGCAAGTACCGTCATCCCGAGCTGTCCTGTAGCGGCGGTCTATGACCGCCGAAACCTTAGTAAACGGCGGTCATAGGCCGCCGCTACAGAAGATCCCGTGGGGTCGGCTTAAAGGTAATTTCATCAGGATCCCTCCCAGCCTCCGCGTAAGGCTACGGCGTCGCAAGCGACTGTCGCTCGGGATGACGAGTTACTGGCACAAAATAAATCTGTAGATAATCTTTGGCCGATGTACCGGCGCTGCGGTTTTCGTTACGAAAAAAAACTGCGCACCCTCGGTATCCTTCGCATCGCGGGAATTGATGAAGCGGGCCGCGGCGCGCTAGCCGGTCCGGTGGTGGCCGCGGCCGTGATTTTGCCAGAGAAATTCCGGCATCGAAAATTAAAAGACTCGAAACAACTCCTACCCGAGCTGCGCCAGGAAATCTACGACGAGCTGGTGTCGCGCGACGACATTATTTGGAGCATCGGGGTAGTCGACTCCATCGAGATCGATCAAATTAATATTTTGCGCGCGACCCACAAAGCGATGCGCTTCGCCCTCGAGGGGCTGAGCGGGCCGCCCAATCATGTGCTAATCGACGGACTTCCGGTCTCGCCCTTCCCGCTCCCTCAAACGGCGATTATCGATGGTGATTGCATTAGTCTCTCCATCGCCGCTGCCAGCGTGATCGCGAAAGTGACGCGCGACCGTTTAATGCGTGAGTTTTGCGCGCGATTCCCGGAGTATTGTTTCGGCCAGCACAAGGGTTACGGCACCGAACTTCACCTCATCAAACTTCATGAACACGGGCCTTGTCCAATCCATCGCCGATCTTTCGAGCCGGTGGCGCAACCGCTTCTCGCGCTCGAGTTAATGTCATGTCGAGCAACCATGCCAGTCCGGCTCGGACCCGAGACATCTCTAATTTCTCGCGAAGAAAACTAGAGATTGAAAGCCTGGCCTCACCGACTGGGTCGGCTGCGTTGCAGCCTCCACTTCGGTAGGAATGACAGATCGCTTGATACTGCACCGCAGGTTCGCTTGAATTGCCAATCGCATCCGATGAATACCCGCTTTAGCCGTTCTCTCGCCGATCTTTCGAGCCGGTGGCGCAGCCGCTTCTCACGCTCGAAGAAATTATCTGAGCATCTGCGGCTCGGTGCGCGCGGGGAAAAACTGGCCTGCGCCTTTCTCCGGCGGCAAGGCTACAGAATTCTTTATCGCAACTTCCGGGCGCGCCGTGGCGGCGAAGTTGATATCATTTGCCGCGATCGCGACACCCTTGTCTTCGTCGAAGTAAAAACGCGCACTCGCGAAGATTTTGGGCGACCGGTTGAGGCGGTCAACGCTGCGAAACGCAAATTGATTTCACGCGGGGCCCTGGCCTGGTTGCAGTTGCTGGACAACCCCGACATCCTCGTCCGGTTCGACGTCGTCGAAATTGTACTGGCCGAAGATGGGCAACCGCGCTTCGAACTAATCCGCGACGCCTTTCCCCTTTCCGCGCCTTACATTTACTAACCGTTCAGTCGCTCGGAACAGAGGTCTGAAGACCTGTGCGCCACACAGGCTTTCAAACCTGTGTTCCGCTGGGTTTAGCTAGCAATTCGTAGGAAAGCACACTCAAACAATAAATCGCCGCTGTTTCTACCCGCAGAATAATCGGGCCGAGGGTGATGGGGCGACAGCCGTTGCTCCGGGCCAGATTGAGCTCCGCCGGCGTAAAATCGCCTTCCGGACCGATGCACATCAGGACGCTGGCGGGCCGGGCGTGATGTTCGCGTTCGTAATCGGCCAACACCGCCTTCAAATGCATCGCGTCGGATTGAAGGGAGCCGATTAAACGAAGTCGTTGCAGTCCCGCGTTAGCGAAAAAATCGCTGAGCTTCCTTGGCGTTTGCACCGCCGGCAGCCAGTTTTGTCCAGATTGCTTGGCGGCTTCGATCGCGACCTGTTGCCATTTCGCTTGTTTTTGCGCCGCTTCCTTGGCCTCGAGATGCACGATGGTGCGCTCGGAAATAAGTGGCGCAATCTCGGCCGCTCCGATCTCGACCGCTTTCTGCACGATTAAATCCATGTTCTTCCCTTTCGGAATGGCCTGCGCCAGTGTGATCTGACAGGGCAGCGGCGGGACCCGCGCCTCGTGCATTTTGCGCAAGAGAATTTCCTCGCGTGTTACCTTCGCAATCTCGGCGGTGATTTCATGACCGCGACCGTTGAATACCACTACGCGTCCGCCGGGTTGTAGCCGCAGCACATCGCGCGCGTGATGCGCTTCCGGTCCCCCTAAAACGAGCGAGTCAGGATTCCAATTTTCCGGGGCGATGTAAAAGCGATGCATGAGGGAAGTTTGATGGTGAGGATTGATGTAACCGAACAACCTCTCAACAAATCAAATCTTACTACCGCGGATTACGCGGATGACACGGATCGAACCAGAAAATCAGAATTCTTATCTGCGAAATCCGCGCAATCCGCGGCTGATTCAATTAGCGAAAGAAATCTTTGGCACGATCGAAAAACCTTTTGTGCAAGGGGGTGTTGTCTTCGCCGACGAGGGCGGAGAACTCCTCCAGTTTGCGGCGTTGCTCCGAATTCAATCGCGTCGGCACTTCCACAATCACCCGCGCCAGCAAGTCACCGCGTCCGCGTCCTTCAACGTTCACAACTCCTTTGCCGCGGAGTTTAAAAATCTGTCCGCTTTGGGTGCCAGCTGGAATCTTCACATTCGCCTTACCCTCGAGCGTCGGAACAGGAACCTCGCCGCCAAGCGCAGCTAACGGAAATGAGATTGGCACCTCGCAATAGAGATCATCTTCATCGCGCTGAAACACCGGGTGCTCCTTAATGTGAAGCACGACGTAGAGATCGCCCGGCGGCCCGCCGCGGATGCCGGCTTCGCCATTTCGCGAAGACCGCAGGCGCGAGCCGTTGCCGATACCCGCTGGGATTTTTAATTTGATCCGGCTGGAATTTTCGACCCGCCCTTCGCCGCCGCATTTGTGACATGGCTTTTCAATAATTTGTCCGGCTCCCCGGCAGCGCGGACAGGTTTGCGACACCTGGAAAAAACCGCGAGAACTGATCACCTGCCCGCGTCCGCCGCAGGTTGGACAATTGATCGAGCGCGAGCCGGGCTCGGCGCCGTTGCCGTTGCATTGATCGCAGGTGTCCAGCTTGCGAATTTCGATTTCTTTCTCGGTGCCAAATGCGGCTTCCTCCAGCGTGATCTGCATATCGTAACGCAAATCGGAACCCCGCTGCCGCTCTTCCGCGCGACCGCCGCCGCCGCCACCACCAAAAAAACTCTCGAAAATTCCGCCGCCACCGCCGCCGAAGACCTCACGGAAAATATCGAACGGATCGTGGAACCCACCACCGAACCCGGCGGCGCCTTGCGAAAAAGCGGCGTGTCCATATCGATCATACGCGGCACGCTTATCGACGTCGATCAGGACATCGTAGGCCTCGCCTAGTTCCTTAAATTTTTCCTCGGCGTGCGGATCATTCGGATTCTTGTCCGGATGGAACTTGACCGCGAGCTTGCGATAGGAGCGCTTGATTTCGTCCTCATGCGCGCCTCGGGCGACACCGAGCACTTCATAATAATCGCGTTTGGTTGTAGGCATTTAGAATAGTGAGCAACAGACAGATAGTGACATGAAAGCAAGGTTTCTGCCGACCGGTTCTAAGTTCGCACCTCTCTTTTCGCTTCTCTCTTGTTCAAGAAGCGCGCCACGCTATGCCCACAGGGTGCGCGCGCTACCCTCTCACTCATCATTGCTTCCAACGCGCCCGCTCGAAACCACTACCGCCGCTGGCCGCAGAAGCCGATCTTTCAAGCGATAGCCGCGGCGGGTTTGTCGGATGACCCGACCTTCGGGAACTTCGTCACTTGGTTCATGGCCGATCGCCTCGTGCAGGTTGGGATCAAATTGTTTTCCAACCGCATCAATTGGTTGCAGTCCATTGTCCGCTAGAAAATCGGTAAGTTGTTTAAGGACCATGCTCATGCCGGAATAAATCGGCGAGTGCTTGCCCTCCTCCCGAGCGGCGGACAGTCCGAGCTCGAAATTATCGACAATCGGGACCAGGCGTTCGAGCAACGAACGATTGGCATACTTAATCCCTTCATCGCGCTCGCGGGCGGCGCGCTTTTTGTAATTCTCAAAGTCAGCCTGAGTTCGCAATGCCAGATCGCGAAAGCGATCAAGATCGCTTTGCAAACTCGCAACCAGATCCTCCTCCGTAGCTTCTGCCTCATCGGAACTGTTTTCTGTCGGTACTGGAGGGGGAATTTTGTCTTCTTCGCGCGGTTCAGGGCTGGTCTTTTTCATGTTTACGAATGGTAATTAGAGTAATGTCGTCGTTCTGTGGTTGCGCGCCCACGAAATTGCGCACGTCATCAATTAACCGCGCGATAATGGCCGAAGCGCCGTGAGCCGCGCTCGCCCGCACTGATTGAATCATCCGGTCTACGCCGAATTCGAAACCCTCGGCATCCAAAGCTTCCGTCACGCCGTCGGTGTAAAGGACCAGACAATCATCCTGCTCGAGCGAGATGGCAAAATCGTTCGTGATCCGATCGAACACACTCCCGCTGTCGATGCCGACGACCATTCCAGGTGGCTTAATTAGTTCGACTGTTTTCTGCGCGCGACGATAGAGCAATGGTGCATCATGGCCAGCTCGCGCGATCGTGACCGAACCGACGGAATGGTCCACCAGCAAATATGCCATGCTAATGAACATGTCCTCTTTGATGTCGGGATAAAGCTGGCGATTGACTGCCTTTAAAACCTCCGCCGGCGATGGATTTTGCGGCGCCTGACTACGCAAAACGCTTCGGCAGATCGCCATGATCAAGGACGCGGGCACGCCTTTGCCGGAAACATCCGCGATCGCCAGGCCGAGGCGATGTTCGTCCACCCGAATGTAGTCAAAGTAATCGCCGCTGACCTGCCGCGCCGGAATGTTGAGACCGGCAATTTCGAAACCGGGAATGGCCGGCGATTTTTCCGGAAGCAGAATTCGCTGAATGTCGCGCGCGATTTCGAGATCGTGATCGAGCCGCTTTTTTTCATTCGCTTCGGAGTAAATGATGGCGTTGTAGAGGGCGAAGGCGGATTGCTCGGCGATCGATTTGAAGACGACAAAATCACTCGGCGTGAATGGCGCGCCCATCGGGCCGTTGCCAACCGCGAGCACGCCCATGTTTTGTTTGCCATAAAGCAAGGCCGTTGCCATCAACGAAGCGGTTCCGAGAGGTGTCTCACGCAAGCGTGCCAATTCCGGCACGTCCCGCACATCGGCGAGCGAAACCGGTTGCGTCGTCTGCCAGACGGTGCCGATCAAACCTTCGCCAGGTGGAACAGTATGCATCCGCAAAAATCCTTCCAAGGCAGCGGGGGTAGTCGCGGCCTGGTGCAAAATGTGGCCCGGCACCGGCACGAGTGGCGGACAACCTTTGGAAAGAAACATCGGCACAAGCTTGTTCCCGCTGCGATCGGTGAGATAGAGCGCGCCCCCGTTAGCGTCGAGAATTCGGGTGGCTCCTTCCACGATCAGCCGATGCAAATCATGCGGCTTGATCGTTTCTCGAAACGCTTCACCCAGCCCGTGTAAAAAATCGAAGACAAGCGTTTCTTCGACCTGGATTTCCTCCTTCGAGCGCTCGAGCGCGTGCACCTTGCGCCGTTGGCGGAAGGTGGTAAAAACCCAACCGCAAATCGCAATAGCCAAGAGCGCGTAGAGAAGAGTCGGCCACATGAAGTCGGCGGCCAACTTACTTCTTTACCGGGTTGTCGTGAAGGTCTTGCTTGAGGTAATCGAGAACGTCTTTGAACCGCAAAAGATTTTCCGGCACCGCTTCACAGAGCGCTTCGTGAGCTGCCAGCATTTCCTTGGCCTGCTCCTTTTTTCCCGGGGTTTTGGAAGCAAGCGCGCCGCATTCCGGAGCGCGCGCGCCGTTGCTGGAGATTTGGAAAAGTTGATCGAGACCAAGGCCGGTAAGCAATTGGCGGCTGCGTTCGCCGCAATGCACCACCCGAAGATGTCCCTGTCCAAGTTCCTTTAACCGCAAAGCCAGTCCCGCCATTGTCCCCATGAAAGTGGAATCCATCATCGCGCAATCGAGCAGATCGACCACGAACTCGCGATAGCCGCGGTCCACCATTTCGCGGGCAAACTGCTTGAAATTGCCGCTGTTCAGAAAATTGCCTTTGCCCTCCACCCGGACCCAGACGGCAGGGCCGCTTACTCCAACCTGAATCGACGATTCCACAGTTAACTATAGAAAGTTATGAACTTTAATCCTGACAGTCAAACGGACTAGTCCCATAGAAAAGAGCGTTTCTCGGCTACGATCCGGCCGTGTTCGATGAGTAAACAACGCCAGGCCAGCACTTGTCCATCATCAAAATACTCGTCGCCCACCACTCGAAATTCGCTGCGATTCGTCCCGTGCACGTTCTGGTAGGCTTGCTCTTTTGCCTGCACAAAAGCGCGAAGTTTCTCCTGCTTGTATTCAAACCGGACGGTCACATCCGATGGCCGCTTCGCCCGCCAGAAAAAATCAAAGTATTGCCCGAAGCGCTGCCGTTGATCCAGCGCAGTCACCGCGCCATACATGCGATAGGAGCGTTCAAAATTTAGCGAAGCTTCCTGAATCGCACTACTCGATTTGAAACTGGCCTTGCTCGTCTGAGTCGCGGGATTGTTCCCTCGCTGTCCTTTGTTGCGGGGAAGATTTTGCGACAGCGTGTAAATCTTAGCTTTACGAAACTGGAAATCGGGATTGAGCGCCAGTGGTAATTTCCCTTGCTCGGGATCGGCTCGCGCGAGAGAGCTCACGCTAAGCAAAAGCGCGACTGCGCAGGTAAATCGCATTAGCCATATCAAACCGGCTGCGTGCGACCCTGTCAATGCAGAGCGAATGCCGATATGGAACACGGGCCGCTGGCCTGTGCGCCCAGCGGGTTTCTAAAGCCGCTGCTCTCAGCAACTCGCGCAAGGACCACGTCAGCGGAGTAAAACTCCGCCGGGCGCACAGACTGGAAAGTCTGTGTTCCTATTCTGCCGTTCAAAATCAGGACACTAAGCGAATCCCGGTTTCCTGCGGAAACAGGCGGCTAGCTGCGGAAGGCAGGCGTCTCGCCTGTTAGAGCCGTACCGGCTGTTGAACAGACGGACCGACAGGCCAGAATTCCTGTGTGATCGATGTTCGATACGAGCGTGGCGTTTTTTTGCCGCAACAAAATCTCTGGCTCGACCCGTGGGAAGCTAAGGAGTTCGCTTTCGTTTCTCACGCCCACATCGATCACATTGCACCGCATCGTGAGATTATCGTCTCGGAACGGACCGCGCGCTTGATGCGAGCGCGGCTGGCGGGAAAACGCAAGGAAATCATCCTGCCATTCGGCCAGGAAAAGGATGTCCGGGGAATGCAGGTGACCCTGTTTCCGGCCGGTCATATTTTTGGTTCGGCCCAACTCTTTTTGCGCACTGAGAATGATTCGCTGCTTTACACCGGCGATTTCAAATTGCGCCGGGGTCAATCGGCCGAGCCCGCGGAATGGACGGCGGCCAGCACCCTGATTATGGAAACAACCTATGGCATTCCGCGTTATCGCCTTCCGCCGACCGAGGAAGTGATCGCGCAAATTATCGCTTTTTGCCGCGATGCGATCGAGAACGATGAAGTTCCGGTGCTACTCGGCTATTCGTTGGGCAAAGCGCAGGAAATCCTTTGTGCCCTCGCCGGAGCCGATCTCACACCGATGCTGCACGGTTCGGTTTATCAAATGACGCGTATCTACGAACAATACGACCAGGAATTTTGCCAATACCTTCGTTATCATCCGAATGATCTCGCCGGCAAAGTTCTGATTTGTCCGCCGAGTGCGAATCGCTCGCGCATGCTTGAGAAAATTCCGCGCAAACGCGTAGCCATGATCAGCGGCTGGGCGGTCGATCCGAACGCGATTTATCGTTATCAGGTCGACGCGGCATTCCCACTGTCCGATCACGCCGACTACGATGATCTGCTGCGCTACGTCGAGCTGGTGGGACCGAAACGGGTTTTCACTTTGCACGGATTCGCCGCGCAATTTGCGCGCGATCTACGCGCGCGCGGGATCGAGGCGTGGGCGTTGACCGAAGAAAATCAGATGGAGCTCACGCTTGGGACGTCTCCTGCGCAATTACCCGACATCGCCGTCACCGTCTCAATCGCAGAATCAAATGGTCTGCCGCCAGTGATGGCGGCAGCTACAACGGCAACTCCGTCGGAATTTCTCGGGTTCGCGAATGTTGGCCAGGCCATTGCAGCGACCCCGGCGAAGCTCGAGAAGGTCCGTCTGTTGGCAGAATATTTCTCGTCGATCGATGACGAGCGACTCGCCATCGCCACGGTTTATTTTACCGGTCATGCCTTTCCGCAAACCGATCTGCGCACGTTGCAAGTGGGGGGCTCCGTCATTTACCGCGCCCTTGGCGGCGCGGCAAAAATCAGCGACGCAGAATTTCGACGCATTGCTCACAGTCATGGCGACGCCGGTAAAACTGCGTTTGATGTACTCGATGGTCGCACCGTTTCGGAGCCTTTCGGTATTACCGATTCCTACAAGTTTTTTGAACAACTCCAGAAACTGCGTGGACCTGTAGCGAAAAAGGAGGCACTGCAAAATCGCCTGGCGCAACTCTCTGCGCGGGAAGGTCAATATGTGGTCAAGATTCTCACCGGCGATCTACGCATCGGATTACGCGAAGGCCTGGTCGAGGAAGCAATTGCCAGGGCGTTCAATGTTCCGCTCGATGAGGTAAAGGAAGCGAACATGCTCCTCGGCGATATCGGACGCACCGCGGTTCTGGCAAAAAATAACGAGCTGGAGCGGGCGGAGCTTTCGCTCTTTCGCCCCATCAAATGCATGCTCGCCAGTCCTGAACCAACCGCCGAAGCAATCTGGAAACGATTCGTCGATGTAGCCGCGGTCGCTGACCGCGGCCCGGCCTCAGCGACGCCGGCTACAACGGGGGAAAAAATGCCAGTCGTTTACGTCGAAGACAAATTCGATGGCATTCGCGCGCAACTGCATGCCAGCCGGACACGTTCCGAAATCTTTTCACGCGATCTCAAGCGTATCACCGGCCAATTTCCCGAAATTGCCGAGCAGGCGCGCCAATTTTCAGAGGAAGTAATTCTGGATGGCGAGATCATCGCCTTTGCCGAGGATCGGAAGCTGACATTCTTCGATTTGCAGAAACGACTTGGGCGAAAAACCGACGCGCTCGAGTTATTTGAGACTTCCTCGGCCGACGTGCCGGTAATATTTGTTGCCTTCGATCTATTGTTTTTGGACGACCGTTCCTTGTTGAGAACTGCGCTGCGGGAGCGACGGGACCTTTTGCGCGGTTTAAAGCTGCCACCGAAATTTCAGATCGCGTCCGTGGTGGCAGCGCATTCCGCTAACGAGATCGAGAGCGAATTCAAGCGCGCGCGGCTGCGTTTGAACGAAGGGCTCATGGTCAAGAATCCGCAAAGTTTTTATTCGCCGGGACGGCGCGGGATGTTCTGGTTCAAGCTGAAGAAGGAGCTGGCGACGCTCGATGTCGTGGTCGTGGGAGCCGAGCTTGGCCACGGAAAAAGAAATCACGTGCTCAGCGATTATACCTTTGCCGTGCGCGATGAAAGCAGCGGCGAATTATTACCAATCGGCAAAGCTTATAGCGGACTGACCGATGCCGAAATCGCCGAGCTGACCGAGCATTTCAAAGACAACACCCTGGTTGAGCACGGGCGCTATCGCGAAGTGAAACCAGACATCGTCCTGGAAGTTGCCTTCAATTCCATTCAACCAAGCACGCGCCACTCCAGCGGACTCGCCTTGCGTTTTCCCCGGATCAAAGCCATTCGGCGCGACAAAACGATCGAAAATATCGACACCCTAGCATACGCGCAGCAGTTAGCGGCGGAACAAAATCACCGTCATCCCGAGCGTAGTCGAGGGATCCCGCCGCGAAATCTTTAAGGGTAGTTCAACGGGATCCCTCGACTTCGCTCGGGATGACGAACTCAAGGCGACGAAGATGGCGAAACCGATGGCGTCGCTCGCTTTTTACCGCTGGCGCTGCGAATCCATGATGCGGTCGCGGACGTTGAAGCTTCGGGTTTTGCGGTTGTTTGAGCCCGCGACCCAGTCTCGGCTGGAACAGTCGGAGCAACCGATGAGGCAGGAGAATTGGATTCGGCCGACGCGCTCGCTTGCGGGAATGGCGTGCCGGTCGATAACGGGTTAAGGCGCAAGCGCGGCGTCGACGTGGCAACTGGTTTTTTGCCAGCCTCGGGCGTTTGCACGGTCGATTTCGGTGTGGATGAAATCGCAGGCTTCGGTGTCGGCGATAAAATCGGAGTCTCCGTCGCAGTAGGAGTCGCGCTTGCCTCCGATTGCGGTGTTATCGATTGAACCGGGCTCGGCGTTGCTGCCCTGTTTACTGGAGTCGGCGTGTTCCCGATTTCTTTCGGCGGTCTTTCCGCCGGCGGGGGCACGTCGGGTTGAATCTGGGCAAGCAGCTCGTTATCGGCTTGCTGTTTCTGACACGCAAAAAAACACGCGCTCAGCGCCAGGAAGCAAAAAGCCTTTTTCATCAACTTGTTTAGGTATTCAAGAAACAGCGATGCGCTTCGAAAAGGGATGTTACAAGCAATCTCACCGAGCACCTTTCCCGCCAAAGCCTTACTCTGAGAAAACCACTCCTAACTGGCGAGGGGCGACTTCTAAGTCGCCCACCTAGGTCAGCCCTACAGGAAGGCCGTACTAACAAAGCCTGTTTCTGCGAGACGCGGAAACCAGCACGCGAGACGCGTGCGCTACCCAGCACCGCGCGGTCCATACTGCGCTTAAGGTGTTGGTGAAGCCGAAGCTTCCGGGGTAAAGCGGGTGACGGTTGTCGTTTCAATAAGATCGCGATGCGCATTTTGCCAGTTGGCATAGCTCGCAACTACGATCAGACTAACAATAATCGCAATCATCGCGATCAATGCGCCTTTCGAAATACGCTCTTCCTTTTCCTTACCCGTTTCCATCGATCGTTAGTTTAGCGATTTCGTTCATCACCCGCTCACTCAAACGTTGATACACGTCTTTTCCTCGCTCGGCGATGTCTGCTTGCGTAAAGAAAATTGGATGCCCGACGACGATGGTTATGGGATGAAGACGAATCTTTTTGCTGCCACGTGCCCAGGCCTCATGCGCGCCGAAGATGCGCATCGGCACAACCGGCGCCAGCGTTTTGGCAACCACCAACCCAATACCGGGCTGGGCTGGTTGCAAGTTACCGTCGAGCGTGCGCCCGCCTTCCGGAAACACCAGCGTCGTTTCTCCCGCCCGTAAAATTCGAATCAATGCTTTAAGCGCGCTGCGATCACTGCCCTCCTGATCAACTGGAATGACGTTCAGCTTAGGCAGAAGCCAGCCCCAAAACCAGTGATCGAGCAACGTTTTGCGGGCGAGAAAAAAAATCGCGCGATCAGAAGCGTTGCCCGCCAGCGGTGGATCGAAAAAGCTCTGATGATTCATCGCCAGAATCACTGGCCCACTTTGGATCATGCGTTCGCGATGCAGAATACGAAATCGAAAAAAGATTTGGGCGAGCAAACGGGAAAGCCAGTAGCCCAGCCAATAGTAGGGATTCATCCGTTGCCGACGCGGTGTCACTATCTGGGAGTGAAGCGGCAAACCTTTTGCCACCAATCGCTGCATGATTTGATCGACCACGCCATCGATCGTCAGCGCAGAGGTATCGATGACCGCGGCATCTGGTGCGGTGACAAGCGGTGAAACGACGCGCGAGGAATCGGCGCAATCGCGCGCAGCGATTTCATCGCGTTGGCCTTCAGCCTGCCGCCGTTGCACCCGCACCTCCGGGGAAGCGTCGATATAAAACTTGAAGGGCGTTTCCGGAAAAACGACCGACCCGATGTCGCGACCTTCCATGACCAGGTTGTCTTTCTTTGCATATTCGCGCATGCGAGCGACGAGAATCTCGCGAACACGCGGCACACTGCTGACGAGAGAAACAGCGCGGTTGACATCGTCGTCGCGCAAATGCGGAGTCGGATCGTGATCATCAATTAAAATGCGCGATTGGTTATCGACGAGATCGCAAACGATTCTGGATTGCTCGATGGCGTTGGCAACAGCAGCTGGTTGGTGCACGTTCACGCCGCGTTGCAAAACGTGCCACGTCACCGCGCGATACATCGCCCCGGAGTTGACGTAGGAAAATCCAAGTCGCTGCGCCAAGGTGCGGGCAACGCTACTTTTGCCGGAAGCAGCCGGACCGTCGATGGCGATGATGTGATGGGTGGGCATGGCGCTTGCGCAAGTTCTTCATTGGAAATGGCACTGAGGCAAGCGGCGCCTAACGATTATTGGTCAACCGGGGCGAGCGAGCGCGATCCGATCACAGGCGTGCTTCCCGGCCCGCGCTTTGTCGTCATGAATTGTTCGAGCGCGTCTTTGAAACCGGGATAGGAAATTTCCACGCATTCAGCGTCCTCGACGATGGTTTCGCCGTCGGCGAAAAGTCCGGCAACGGCAAATGCCATGGCGATGCGATGGTCGCCGAAGCTGGCGACGCGTCCCCCGCGCAACGGCGCCGGACCATGAATCTCGAGCCCGTCGCTTAACTCGAGCACTTGCGCGCCCATCACTCGCAAGTTGTGCGCGATCGCAGCAATCCGGTCGGTTTCCTTTACCCGCAATTCCTGAGCTTGCCGGATAATGGTTGTGCCGTTGGCAAGGGCGCCGGCCACTGCCAGCACCGGAAGCTCGTCGATCAATTGCGCGACCTCTTTTCCTTGAATGACAGTTCCTTTCAACATTGCACCGGTTATTTCCACGATGCCGCGCGGCTCGAGTTGGTCCACATCTTCAATCGCTTCGCGAACCTGGGCTCCCATGCGAACCAGCACACCGAGCACGGGCGTGCGCGTCGTATTCAAACCGAGTTCGCGGACGAGTAAATGTCCTCCGGGTTGCGCGGCCGCCGCTGTCAGCCAATAAGTGGCTGAGGAGAGATCACCGGGAATGCGGAAGTCGCGCGACTCCGGAACCTGATCGCCGAAAATCGCGATCGTGCCGTTTTCGTCCCGCGTCGTGCGAACGAAGAAATAACGCAGCATTCGCTCAGTGTGATCGCGAGTCCGCGTCTCCTCGACAATTGCGGTTTTTCCTTTGGCAAAAAGACCGGCGAGCAAGATTGCGCTCTTTACCTGGGCGCTGGGGACCGGCATTTGATAGCGAATTCCGCGCAATGAGCCGCCGTGAATGCGTAGTGGCGGAGTTTCCTCCGGGCCCTCCGCGGTAATGTTTGCTCCCATTCGCTGCAATGGAGCGATTACGCGATCCATCGGCCGCTTGGAAAGGGAAGCATCCCCCACCAGGCGGCTCTCGAATGTCTGTCCAGCAAGAAGGCCCGCCATCAATCGCATGGTGGTAGCGGAATTGCCGCAATTAATTTCCGCGGCTGGCGGATTGAGCACGCGCTTTTTTCCATGGACGATAATGGCATTGGGCTCCGCCTCATCGATACGAATCCCCAGCGCGCGCAAGGCATTAACGGTACGCATGCAATCGTCACCGATGAGGAATCCATCGAGACGGCAAACTCCATTGGAGAGCGCAGCGATAATGGCGGCCCGATGCGAAATGCTCTTGTCCCCCGGCACGGTGATTTCCGTGTCGATGTGAGGTGCGCGTTTGACGCGAAGTTCCATTTAACCTTTCGAATCCCCAGCCGCCCCAAAACTGGAAGGAGGAATCATCCGATATCCGGCGCGCTTGTCCAGCAACGCGACTATTTCACCCAAAAGAAGCGGGATGCCTACGGCACCAGAAAGATTTTGTTGGTGTAGGGATCTTTCACTTCGGTTCCTGGCGGGAAACCGCGAACATCCACATAGCCCTGATTGGGCGCGTAAGGGCTGGTCACAAATCCAGCTTTTCCCGGGACCGGAATACCGTAAGGCAGATCGCCCTTGGTTGTCCTCGCTGCGGGTGACGCGGAGGCTTCCGCCGGAGGGTTTTGCTCTGTTGTCTCGGGCGGCGCCGGCGGCTGGTTGGGGTTATAAGGCTGCGTCATCGGTTGCTCTTCGGGCGCATTTGGATAACGCGCCACGCGATGACGCACCGGCGGCTCTTCCTCGGCGCAGGATACGAAAACAAAGCCGGCGAGAAAAACGAGCCACGGTGAACATTTCATAAAATCGATTCGACGAAACCGTCCCTTTCTAATTCAACCCTAATATACTGACAATCGAAAAGCGCGCTCTTCGATAAATGAGCGGCCATGCTATATCGTCTCGCGGATACACGTCGCGCACGATTACTTTTCGATTCTATTTCAAAGGATGACGTGCGCGGAGAATCCAATCCTTGTGGTTGATGACGATCGGGCGAGTCGGCGGTTGCTGGCACGAACGTTGACCGCCGCCGGCTATGCCTGCGCCGAAGCTGAGAGCGGCGAAGAAGCGCTCGAACTTGTCCGCAAGCAGCCGCCCTGTCTTCTCCTCCTTGATTACGACATGCCCGGCCTCGACGGCGCTGATGTTTCAAAACAAATTCGGGCCGATCCTTCTCCGGCGGTGGCGCGGATACCGACGATCATGCTTACTGGTCACGGCGGAGAGGAAAGCGAGGTGCTATGTCTCCAAGCGGGAGCGGATGATTTCGTGACCAAGCCCATTCATCCCGAGGTGCTGCGGGCACGCATCGAAACCCAATTGCGTTTGCGTTCGATGCGCGAACAACTGCTCAAGCAAAACGAAGAATTGGAAGCGTGGCGCGGAAATTTGGAACAGGACCTTGACGCGGCGCAACGAACGCAACGCTCTCTGATTCCAGCCACACCACCAGTGTTGCCCGGGTGGGAGATTGCGGGGTTTTATCGGCCGGTCATTCAAGTGGGGGGCGATATTTACGGCTGGCTTCGCATGCGCGACGGCCGGATGCTTTTTTGGATTGCTGATGCCACCGGCCATGGCGCGGCCGCGGCGTTGCTGACCACGCTGGCGAAATTGCTTTTTCATCACGCGAACGCCGAAAACGAAACCCCGGCGGAAATCATGCGTGCAGTCGATCGCGATTTTCGCAGTATTCTCGGCGCCCGCTCCTTCATGACGGCGATGTGCGTGGCGCTCGATCCGCAAAGCGGCGCGAGCAGGATCGTGGGCGCAGGCCATCCGCCGCTGCTGGTGGCACGACACGACGGACAAACAGAATCAATCGCTTCCACCTCGCCGCCGCTGGGGTTGGTCGCCGGCTCGAGCTTTACCGAGACGCCAATGCGATTGAGCAGCGGGGATTTGTTTCTGCTTTACACTGACGGTTTGTACGGCGCGGGCGAGAGTGACCAACGCCGACTCGCGCCTGCGCTGGTGGCGAAACAATTACTTGCCGCGCCAGGCGATGCCCAGTCGTTCCTGCAAAATTTGTTGCACGAACCCGCGTCTTCCCCGGCCGGTCCTGTCCCGCCGGATGACATCGCGGCATTGGTCGTCCGGCGTCTCAATGGAAAAAATTAATTTCTCCGAGGCAAAAAATATATTGCCCTGCTCGTTGCTTCGGTTTTAATCAGCGGTCATGCCGAAAACCAAAGCCAAAAAGTCTAAACGCAAGCCGAACGCCGCATTCATGCGCCCCGTCCAGCCTGATGAAAAACTCTCTGCCATCGTTGGCTCGAAACCACTACCGCGTTCCGAGCTCACGAAAAAACTGTGGGACTACATCAAGAAACACGGTTGTCAGGATAAAAAGAAGCGAACCCAAATTAATGCCGATGATGCGCTTCGTCCCGTTTTCAACGGCAAAGGACAGGTTAGTATGTTCGAGATGACCAAGCTCGTCTCCGGACATATCAAATAAGATCTTCTGGTGAAGGCCCGGCGTTTCCCGCGCCGGGCTCTCTCCTTTCCTGCGGGGCAATTAGGGGCAAACTTGCGCAAGCCGCTTCGTTGGCGGAAACTTGTGACGTGAAGAAACTGCTCTTCCTCTGTTCCATAATTTTAATTTCCGCCGGCTTCGCCTCGGCCGAAGTTAACTGGCTGACTGATTTCGATGCAGCCAAGGCAAAAGCGAAATCGGACCACAAGCTTGTCTTACTCGATTTTACCGGCTCGGATTGGTGCGGCTATTGCAAGCGCATGCAGGCGGAAATTTTTTCCAAACCGCAGTTCCAGGACTACGCCGCAAAGAATCTGGTTCTGGTCGAACTCGATTTTCCTCGTGCCAAACCGCAAAGCGACGCGGTCAGAAAACAAAATATGAAGTTGGCTAGCGAATACGAAATCGAAGGCTTTCCGACCCTGATCGTATTGGACCCTGAAGGGAAGCGAGTGGCCAATTTCGTCGGCTACATGGAGGGCGGACCGGACGCCATCATTGCCGCGCTGGAAAAGTTGCGCAAGAGCTAGCGGACGAACGCAGGCTCGGTTTTCGAACTCGTAACGGCGCGTTGCAATACATCCGCCAGATCGCGCCGCGTAAACGGCTTCGGTAATGCCCCCCGGAATCCGTACTGCAAAAATTCCGCCAGCGCCGCTTCGTCGGAATAGCCGCTGCAAATAATGGCGACGACGCTTGGATCGATATTGCGTAAGCGCGAGATCGTGGCCAATCCCCCCATACCGCCGCGAATCGTCGCATCCAAAATCACCGCCTGAAAATTTTCGCCGCGTCGCATGGCGCGCTCGTAGGTGTTGACCGCTTCCACGCCGTCGGTCACGGCCGTGACTTCGTAACCGAGCGTATTGAGCAATTGCGAAGTGAGTTCCCGAATTCCCTCCTCATCGTCCATCACCAGGATGCGTTGCAGAGTAGATGGCAATCCAGAACCCGCGACCGTCCTTACCACTGCTGGTTCGGCCCTGGCTGCTGGAAGATAGAAGGCAAAGGCGGCGCCCGCAGGAGAGGATTGTTCGAGGTGCAACATCCCGCCGTGTTTCTTAACAATAGAAAAGCTAATCGAAAGGCCCAACCCGCTGCTTACCGGTTTAGTGGTGAAATAGGGATCGAAAATTTTCGTCTGCATGTCCACTGGAACGCCACCCCCGTGGTCCGCGATCGCAACCTTGATGTAGCGACCGCCCGGCAAGAGCGCACCCGGTTTGTCGTCCAGTTCTACATTGCGCGCCGAAATATCCACTGTGCCGCCAGAGGGCATCGCTTCGCGAGCATTGATCATGAGCGCGTTGATCACCTGCTCGATTTGGGTCGAGTCGACTTCGGTCGGCCAAAGATCCGGCGGAATAACCATTTCCGCGCGCAGATTCGAGCCGTGCAGCGAAAAATGGGCTGACTTCGCCAATAGCTCGGGCATTCTCACAACTTTCTTTACCGGTGAGCCCCCTTTGGAAAAGGTGAGCAACTGGCTCGACATGTGGGCGGCTTCCTCCGCGGCCTGTGAGGCTTTCGCCAGGCAACCAAGCAAACTCTTTTCCTCCACCGGCGCTTCGAGCTGGGCCAGGCCGATGTTGCCGGAAATGACGGTGAGAATGTTGTTCAAATCGTGGGCAATTCCGCCGGCCAGCGTTCCCAATGATTCGATCTTGCCTTTGGTCAGCCGATCATCTTCCGCGCGCTTACGTTCAGTGACGTCACGAAAGAAAGCCGAGACGCCTCCACCGCTGGGATAGGCGTGAACTTCGAACCACTTCGTTCCGCGCGGATCGCACGCTTCAAATTCGACGGGCGTCTGCTCGGCCATAACCTGCCGATAATTCTGTTCGAAAGCCGTGCCGCGAAGTTCCGGAAACGCCTGCCACAGCTCGCCTCCCAGAAGCTCTTTGCGCGAGCGTCCGAATAAAGCCTCCGCTTCCCGATTCACATACGTAAAGCGCCAGGCGTAATCGAGGGCGAAGAAACCATCGGTCGTATTCTCGAGAATATCCGTCAGCGTTCGGGCCGATTGCTGGAGTGCAATCCGAGCCTGGTTGCGTTCCGTGAGGTCGCGAATTTGCCGCTCCGCCACCGCCAGGCGGACGTTCAGCAACGACAGGTCGATTGGTTTGGTAAGGTAATCATTTGCGCCCACTTCCAGTGCCATCTCCAGATCTGCGCGATCGGTTTTACCGGTCACGAGCAGAATAAACATTTTGTCGCCGTCCTGGCGCGCCCGCAATTCGCGACACAAGTCGATGCCACTCTTTCCCGGCAGCATCCAATCAAGAATAAGGAAGGGGAAACTGTCCGTTGCTAGCGCGCGCTCGGCCTCTTCGGCGGTGGCGACTTGCGTCACTTTATGGCCGCGCATTCCGATCAGCCTGGAGAGCGTTTTCCGGCTGTCGTCCTGGTCTTCGACAAGAAGAATATTCATCACGCGATATCGGCGTCAGTGCGGCCTCTCGGCCTCGCGCCGAAGTTCGATGAGCCCCAACATCCCTCCATCCCAAAGCAGCAGATTAGTTGCCAAATTCGGCCCCGCGGCGGCTGTAGCCCGGCTTTCTCTCCTCCAATTTTCGGGGACGCGGTTGCGCCGCCGGTGCTGCCGCGTTAATAAGGCAATCTGTCGCGCTTCTGAGTCTCATGCTGCGAAAATTCCGCGCCCTTTTTTTTCTCATTCCGGTCACGGTTGCTTTTGCCCAGCAACCCTCGCCCGCGCCTGAAAAGCCAAAATCGCCGCTGGTCCCGGAACAAAAAATAACGGTCAGCTCGGTGCACGTCAATAGCCCCTACATCGCCCTCACTTTTGACGACGGCCCCAGCGAAAAACTCACGCCACGGCTGCTCGATTTACTCGCGCAATATCACATTCACGCCACTTTCTTTGTCATCGGCGAAAACGTGTCACAGCATCCCGAAATCTTGCAGCGCGCCGCGCGCGAAGGCCACGAGATTGGCAACCACTCCTGGTCGCATCCTAATCTTGCGAAGATGTCCGACGACGGCGTCCGCAGCCAGATCAAGCGCACCGAAGAGGCGATAATCGGCGCGATTGGTTCGCGTCCGGTTTTACTTCGTCCGCCCTACGGTTCGCTCACGACGCGTCAAAAACATTTTATTCACGATGACCTCAGCTATGAAATTATTCTGTGGGACGTGGATCCGCTCGACTGGAAGGAACCCGGTCCAAATATCGTTAGTAGTCGTATTCTGAAGGAGACGCGCCCGGGATCGATCGTGCTATCGCATGACATTCATGCGCAGACGATCCAAGCGATGCCGGCAACTTTGACCGAGCTCGAAGCTAAAGGATTCAAATTCGTCACCGTCTCCGAATTGTTGAAGCTACGGACGCCCGTCGCACCGCCGCCGCCGAACCCGGTAGGGACGCCAGCAACTACCCCGTCGCCCCCCGTCGCGCCGTCACCGAACGGTTAACTCTCGCGGCATGATCGCCGATAATTATTTGCAGCTTCGAACTGATCTCGAAACTGCGCTGATCCGATTGCTGCGACTCGGCGCGGATCTGCACCGCAGCCCAGGCTCATTGGAGACGCTGCATGCCCTTCTCATCGATATTCGCCAACCGCTTCTCTTCGTCGTCGTCGGCGAAGTGAAAGCGGGAAAATCCTCGCTCCTAAACGCGCTTTTCGGCCGCGAATTCGCCAAGACCGGCGTCCTGCCAGCGACAGATCGCGTCTGCATTTTTCGGTACGGCGAGGTAGAAAAAACGGTCGATGTATCTCCCCAATTGATCGAGCGCTTCCTTCCGATCGATTTCCTGCGCGACTTCAATGTCGTCGATACACCCGGGACGAATACGATGGTGGCAGAGCATCAACGCATCACCGAAGAATTCGTACCCCGGGCCGATCTCGTCCTCTTCGTTTTTTCCGTGGTCAATCCCTGGACGCAATCGGCGTGGGATCTTCTCGCTTTCGTGCAAAAGCGTTGGCTAAAAAACATCGTTTTCGTTTTGC
>Ga0209376_1000569_pt1 | contig 39989 bp, 34 predicted proteins | sample GraSoiAngelo_134_FD_185891 | JGI IMG/M metagenome (GOLD analysis project Ga0209376, IMG submission 185891) | Grasslands soil microbial communities from the Angelo Coastal Reserve, California, USA - 14_0929_05_30cm (SPAdes) (version 2) | ecosystem: Environmental > Terrestrial > Soil > Grasslands ...
AATTCGCGGTACAGGTCGCACGCTCGATTTCGCATTGCGGGAAGCGCGCAAAGCGGGCGCTCGACTCTATTTGCTCTTTGTCCGCGAACAACCGTTCATGACTGAACAGGATGTCGGCCGCAAATGGCACGAGGACGCTGAAGCGAGCGCAATTTTCTCAGAAGCGAAACGAAAAGCCGCCGATCACCAGCCGCTGTTCTGTTATGCTGTAAGCCCGTCGGCCGCGGAAACGATTGTTGATGTGGCCGCGACGCTTGGTGCATCGCGCGTGATTCTCGGCGCGCCGCAACGCAGCGCGCTGATAAATCTGCTTCGCGGAAACGTCATTCGCGAAGTGTCGAATTCGCTACCGGAAGAAATAGATCTGCTGGTTTATGCATGAAGGTGGACTGCCACTTCGATTTCGGCCGTCTGCGGAAACATGTCGAGCGGAGTGACCGAATCGATCGTGAATTTTTCGCACAGTTCTTTCAAATCGCGCGCTAATGTCGGCGGATTGCAGGAAACATAAATCAGCGTTGTCAGCGCAAGATCGATAATTGCCTTTCGCACGGCTGCGCTGAGGCCGGTTGCTGGGGGATCAACAATCATTGTAGTGGCAGGCGTGTCGCCCGCAATTTCCAGGTTTGCGGCTGAGACAGCCGCCTCTACATCTTCCACGTCGCCGGCGATGTAAGTTTCCTTCTCGGTCGCGTTCTGCCTGGCCGCTTCGATGGCGAATCGGTCCCAATCAATGCCGATTACACGCTCAAATTTTTCGAGCAGCGCTTTCGCAAAAAATCCAGCGCTGCAGTAGGCATCGATTAACAGTTGCTGGTTTGGCGCGACAAGACCGACAATCAATTCGCGCAATGCATTTGCGACCGCGGCGTTCGTTTGAGAAAAAACCCGCGGACTGGGCGAAGCACGCAGTGTATAATGTCCATCGCGCACTTGTTGTTGTGCTCGTAATTCCGACAGCGCGTGATTGACGTCGTCACGCGAAATTGGGCAACGCTCAATGTCGATCAAGCGATGCGAATCGCGCCGGAAAAAGCCGATCACACCATCCTGAGCATGCACAGTGATGCGATTGCGATATCCGTACTGCTGAGGCGAGGGAATAATCGGTCGCATCGGAACATCCTTGAGTTTGCCAATCCGCTTAAGAACATCGCGAACCTGGCGCCATTTAATCGCCAGTTGATGTTCGTAAGCGATGTGTTGATAAGCGCATCCGCCGCAGCGACCGAAATACGGGCACTCCGGCGTAACGCGATCCAGCGAGCTTTCCTTAACATCGACGAGGTCTGCCTCCGCGAATTGCTTCTTCTCTCGCACGATTTCAGCCGAGACCGTCTCGCCTTCAATCGTGTAAGGAACGAACACGGCCTTCCCGTTTTGCCGCCCCACACCCTTTCCACCGAAAGCAACGTCTTGGATTTTCAGATCGACGATGCGCATAGCATTAACAGCCTGATTGAGCACGGTGCCAGACGCGAATCACACATTCGTAGCGGCGCTTGGAGCTAACCCGTTGAAGCGGGTATTAATGAATAAATGAAAGGTGAGCTATTTTCGCCGGGTTGCTAGGAAACCGCCGCTCCTTGGAGTGCCCGCTCAATCGCCGCTTCGAGCGTGTCGAGCTTCACGGGTTTTATCAGGTGCTCGGAAAAACCTGCCTGCAAACTTCTCTCGACGTCGCCGTTGTTGCCGAAGCCGCTGATGGCAATCCCCGGAATGTTCGAAATGGCGTGCAACTGCATCATTAGTTCCAGTCCGGTGCCGTCTGGAAGTGCGACATCGCTAATGAGAAGATCGAACCTATTGCGCACCGCAGTTTCCATCGCCGAGCGCATAGTGTGGGTCGCTGCTACGAGATAACCACGGCGGACGAGTAATTTTTCCAAAGCAGTACATGTGTCTTGGTGGTCGTCGACGAGCAAGATTTTCAAGCCTTGCCACGAAGTCTCGTCTCTCGTTCTGACAGGGACGGTCAGTGCTTCGGCGGGTGAGATCGTTTGCATCGACAACAAGAATGTCGATCCACGATCGGGCCCGTCGCTTTGAACCGTGAGTGTGCCACCGTGCGCCTGCGCGAGAGATTTCGAAATGGCCAAGCCCAGTCCCAAACCGCCAAAGCGGCGTTCGAATGAGCGGTTTCCCTGCTCGAAGGGCTCAAAAATACGTCGCATGACTTCCGGGTCAATGCCGATGCCGGTGTCGCGCACGCTGATTGTCAGAACTTCCGGAGACGGGTTTAAAGACGAGATGGCAATCTCTCCTTCTTCGGGCGTGAACTTGATCGCGTTTTTGAGTACGTTCCAAATGATTTGCTGGAACTTCGCCGCATCAGCAGCCACGTTGTAGGTGCTCGCCCGAAGGTTGAGATGGACGTCAAGCTGTTTCGAAGCGGCTTCCGCGCGGCAAATTTCGACTACGTTTGAGATCGCGAGATGCGCATCGACTGGAGCAAATCTCAACTGCAATTTATCTTTTGTAATCCGGGTAAAGTCGAGCAAGTCATCGATTAGTTGCGTTTCAAGTTCGACATTGCGACGGATCATGGCCAGGGACGCTTTCGTCTCTTCAGTCCGCGCCGGTTCTGTCTCGAGCGCCTCCAATGCGGAAATGACGGGCGTTAGCGGTGTGCGCAATTCGTGCGAAAGCATGGCTAGGAACTGATCTTTGGTCCGGTTGGCCGTTTCGACGACTGCCTTTTGTTGCTGAAGCGCCTCTTCAGCCCGCTGCCGTTCCGCCATGCCAGCGGAAAGGGCCATCGCCGTAATGGTAAGTACAGCTGCCCAGGACTGCAAAGCGAGAAGGGATTGGTTTTCCGTTTCCCTTACGAACGGACCAAAGCCATGCAGGGTGCCCCAGATTGCGATCGCCGAAAGAATGAAAATACCCGTGGCCGTTTCGCGCTGTGTAAAGCGGAACGCCGTCCAAATGACAATCGGTCCGCAAATGAACGCGATTGGATAATTCCTAGCCGAAATTGTAAGCCAGCCGCCGAAGACCGCTTCGCTGAGGACGAACAACAGCAGCAGGAGGACGCCTACTTCAACGGCTTGGCTCCTGTTCCACCGGCGTTTCGATGCAACGCTCCAGAGAATAATTAATGGAGCAATCAGAAGATCGCCCGTTGCATCCCCCAGCCACCACGTCAACCAGATCGCTCCATAATTCGCCCAATTGGCGAAACCACCAAGTGCAAGACTGGTCACACCAAAAATGGGACTGACGATCGTGCTGACGACGGCTGCCAGCGCGAATTTGAAAACTCCTTGCGGCCGGTCAAAGACGCTTGTGCCGTCCGCAAACCGATTCACCAGCCATGCACCGGAGACGGCTTCGAGCGTATTTCCAGTGGCGATGGCAAGCGAGGTAGCAACGTTGCCCGCGGTCGTGGCGTTCACCAAAAACGCACCGACAAAGATAGCCGGCCAGATGCGGTACCCAAAAAGGAGCAGTACGGCCAATGCAATTCCAGCCGGCGGCCACACCGGCGATGCGCTCGCGTTTAGAAATGCCAAACTCAATCCGAGCTTGCCGGCAATGAAATAAATACCCGTTACAATGCCGATGACCGGCAACGGGGGAAAACGCCGCGATTGCATCGCCTGACAGACTGAGCGCAGTCGCTCTATCACTACGCTGCTCGCGCGTGGCGTCAACTAGTCCAGTTTAAGACATGCGATCGCGGGCCTACTGGTCGAACCCGATCCTAAGCGATCAATAATCGCGCACGTATGGATACTTCGATTCCCAGCCGAGCTCAGGCGGAAATTCCGAATAGCCAGCGTGAATGTATGGAATATCTGGCGGAAGCATCGGGTAGTAGCTTTCCCGCCATGCCGGAAAGGGAAAGGTCAGTATCTCCAGCAGGCCGGCCACATGCCGGGCACCCGAGCGGCCTAGACCACGCCAGACGCCGTATCCCGCAGCTGCGGAATTCCCGTCGTACGTGTTAATGGTCGTCACCGTCACAAAAACCTCCGCCGGAGCGAGGAAAAAATTCGAGAAGCCGCGACCGAGCTTGCGCGTCGGCCCATAATCGTTGGCCGGCGGATCTTGGATGTCGCCGAGCAAGCTTCCCGCAAGTCCAATCATTAAAAAGATAACAAACAAGTTCTTCATAGGGAGTAACCAATAGATAAACAGATTTCCAACCAATAACGCAATACTTATTTTCGGTCACCGTTTGCAACACGGTTTTGGGCTACGATCATCGAAATTGTGATCGTCACCGCCAAGACGATTATGATGAACCCAAGCGAGAGCCAGTTGGAAATTGGGTAGAAGTCCGCAACAATCATTTTGATCCCGACGAATCCGAGGATGACTGCGATCCCCGTTTGCAAGTAGATGAAACGATCCATCAAGCGGGCCAACAAAAAATAGAGCGATCGCAAGCCGATGATCGCACAGACGTTTGAGGTATAAACAATAAATGGATCGCGCGTAATGGCGAACACTGCGGGAATCGAATCGACCGCGAAGATAAGATCCATGACGTCGATCACGATTAAGGCGAGGGCGAGTGGGGTTAACATCCAGCGGCCATTCACGCGCGCTTTGAAGTGCTCGTTATAGAAGTCCTTCGTAATCGGGAACACACGGCGGCACAGCCGCATCACCCAACTCTCCCCGAAATCGCGTCGCATGTGTTTCCCGAAAAACATTCGAAACGACGTGACGAGCAGGAAGAGGCCGAAGAGATAGAGAACAAAGTGAAATCGTTGTACCAAGGCGATGCCGCACCAGATCATGACTCCCCGCATCACGAGTGCGCCAACAATTCCCCATACCAGTGCGCGATGTTGCGCACGTGGCGGGACATGAAAATAAGCAAAGATCAATACAAAAACGAAGATGTTATCCACGCTCAGTGAATACTCGACGAGGTAACCCGTGAGAAAATCGACTCCGTGTTGTGGGCCCTTTAAGCGCCAGACGACCAGGCTGAAACAGAGCGACAGAATCACCCACAGGACACTGCGTTGCGCCGCAGCGCGCATGCTTAACTCTCGATCGCGCCGCTTGAAACTGACCAGATCAACCGTTAGCGCAATAAAGACGCCGATGTGAAAGGCGATCCAAAACCAAATGCTGGTTGTCACAGCGCGAGATTTTCATGCCGCGCCGCTTGCGGCAATCGCAAATTGCAGGCGCCTCGGCGGTGTTCGCTCTGCCTGCTATAGGATGCGACGCATATCCGCAGACTTTTTTCTCGCGATCTGAAGCGTTCATCGTACTGTGTGCGACTCCGAAAATGGATGCCGAAGCGCAAAAACTTGTTGAATCGGGAAAACTTACTGAAAAAGCCGCAGAACAGCTAGGAAAGTTGAAGCCGGGCACGTTTTGTTTGCACAAGAGTTGGGGGTTCGGTCGCGTGACCGAATGGAACCTTCTCCTCAATCAGATTGTGATCGATTTTGCAAGCAAGAAAGCGCATCCCATGCAGGTCCAGTACGCCGCAGAGAACCTTACGCCGCTCGCGCGGGAACATTTTCTCGCGCGCAAGGCCAACAACCTGACCTCGATCAAAACGCTCGCGAGGGACGAGCCAGTGGCTGTGGTGCGAAATATTGTCGAAAGTCTTGGTGGACAGGCGACCGTCGCGCAGATCGGTGAATGGTTGGTCAATGATGTTTTGACCGAAGCGGAATGGAAGCGCTGGTGGGAATCGACAAAGAAGTTACTCAAAGCGAGCGGCGCTTTTTCGATTCCCGCGAAAAATACTGAGCCAATCCAACTGCGTGGCGAAGGTGTGTCGCACACTGACGAGTTAATCGCGTCTTTCAACAAGGCGCGGCAACCAAAAGAGCAAATAGCGGCACTCGAGCAGATCATAAGATTTCACCAGCAATTCAAAGAACCTGAAAAACAACTGCAGCCGTTCATCGCCACGATCGAGAACATGGCGGTGCGCAACCAGAAAATGCATCCCGAGCTCGCTTTCGAGTTTATCATCGCGCGCGACGATTTGCTCGGACGCGTTCCGCAACTGCGCACGACGCACATCGGTTTGACCCTGTCGAAATTGATTCTGGAGGAAGAGAAACGGTTGATATCGGTCTTGCCGAAATTGCCGGCGGCAAAAGAGAAAAGAGTTTTGCAAGCGCTGCCTTCCGCCCTCGGTCCTCGCTGGACGGAGCGTGCCTTATGCTTGATGCAAGGGAGTCACGGTCGCATGGTCACGCAAATTCCGCGCATCTTGAGCGAGGCGGGACAACATGCCGAACTTCGGACAATGCTCGAGCGGAGCATCCGCGAGCATTCCGCCACGAGCGAGATGCTCGCCTGGCTGTGTCACGGACGGGAGCGCTGGAGCGAGCTGATCACACCGGAATTGCTCGGCGCGATTTTCGCGACGCTCGAACGCGAACAACACGGCAACGCCGGCCGCGCCAGCAAGTTGCACCGTGCGCTGGTTGAAGATCGACAATTGCTTGGAGACATCTTTAAGAAAACCGATGTCGCTGTCGCGCGCGATGCGATGCGGCGGCTTCAACTAAGCCCGCTGTTTGACGAGCTCACGAAACGATCGCTTCTGGCACGGATCGTTAAAGTTTATCCAGAACTGGAGAGCATGATCATAGGCACACAACCGCAGGAAAGGACCATGCCGTTAATCGTTTCCTGGAGCAGCCTCGAAAAACGCAAAGCTGAATACGAGCAACTCGTGAAAGTAAAAATCCCGGAGAACAGCAGGGAAATCGCGCTTGCAAGATCGTATGGCGATCTTAGTGAGAATTTTGAATTCAAAGCGGCCAAGCAAATGCAAAGCGTGCTTATGCGACGCAAAGCCGAGCTCGAACAAATGCTGCACAACGCGCGCGGAACTTCATTTGAAAATGTCGATACATCTCGTGTTTCCATCGGCACAATCATCAGGCTGCGTAGCGTGGAGACAAACAAAGAAGAAACGTACACCATTCTTGGCGCGTGGGACGGCGAGCCTGAGCGGCACATTATTTCGTATCAAACGGCAACCGGCCAGGCGTTGCTGGGCCACAAACTTGGCGAATCTGTCTCCCTGAACACCGATCACGGCGTGAGTCAATTTCTGATTGTTTCAATTCAGCCGTCGCCACCAGACGAAACCGCCCCTGTCCCAACTCTTCCCAAGGAATCTGCCGTTGAAGCAGCGATCGCTGAATAGACTCGCCGGAGGGCGGTAGAAGCGCGTGTCCTTACGCGCAAATCCCTTTTGCGGCCGAGGAAAGTCGCCGCTGCTAGATTAGCAATTCGTAGGAAAGAACACTCAGACAATAAATCGCGGCGGTTTCCACTCGCAGAATAATCGGGCCAAGCGTAATGGGCTGGCACCCATGACGGCGAGCGAGCGCAAGTTCCGCAGGTGTGAAATCGCCTTCCGGACCAATAAGCATCAATACGCTCTGAGGGCGTTGCCGGTGTTCGCTCGAATAATCCGCGAGGATTTTCTTCAAGTGCTGGGCGTCGGGCTGTAGCGATCCGATCAGGCGAAGATCGAAATGGACAATATCTTTTTGTAGCTCCGGAAGCGTCTCCAATGACGGCTGCGACATTGGAGATTCCGCAGGCGACACGCCCGTTCGCCTATCGCTCAGGGCAGCCTCTGCCTCTACAGCATCGAAAAAGTCCGCGAGTTTTCTCGGCGCGTGCAGGCGCGGCAGCCAGTTTTGCCCGCATTGCTTGGCTGCTTCAATCGCGATCTGCTGCCATTTGGTCTTTTTTTGCGCCGCGTTTTCGGAATCGACTTGAACGACGGTGCGATCGGAAATAATTGGCGCAATCTCGGCAGCACCGATCTCGACCGCCTTCTGCACGATCGACTCCATGTTTTTCCCTTTCGGAATCGCCTGTCCCAGAACGATCCGACAGCGCACTGGTGGCGTTTTTGCTTCGTGCAACTTCCGTAATCGAATTTCGTCGCCGCTGAGATCGAGAATTTCCGCGGTGATCTCGCGTCCGCGCCCATTGAAGAGAACGAGCTTCTCGCCAGGTTTCATCCGCAGGACATCACGCGAATGGTGGGCTTCCGAGCCAGTCAATGCGAGCGCGTCATGGTTCCAATTCTCCGGCGAGATATAGAAACGGTGCATGACAACAGGTTCAGGGTTCAGTTTCCAGAGTTCAGAAACAAAATTCGCCAGTGAATCTTAGAAACCCAAATTCCTTATCCGCATTTCGAGGCGATATCCGAATTCATCGTCAGCACATTCTCCAGCGATTTGCCGATCGGCAGCTCCACACCGCGTTGTCGAAGCGCCTCGAACACGCTCTCTGTCGGAATGTTCCCAACCAGCACATTCTGCGCGAACGGGCATCCGCCAAGCCCACCGATGGCCGAATCAAACCGGCGACAACCAGCATCGTACGCAGCGAGCACTTTGGCTAAAGCGTCGTTGTGTGTGCTGTGCAGGTGCACGCCGATGTCGTAATTCACATATTCGCCCTTCACCGATTGAACGACTCGGCTAATTAGATGCGAGGTGGCGGCACCGACGGTGTCCGCGAGCGAGATGGATCGGATCTCGAGGCCGGCGATTTTCGCCAACGCCTCACGCACCTTGTCCTTGTCCCATAAGTCGCCATACGGATTTCCGAACGCCATCGAAATATACACGACCATGTCGAGTCCCGAATCATCAGCTTTCGTCTTGATCGACTGCAAAATCTTGTAGCACTCCTCAGGCGTCTGGTTCTGGTTCTTGCGCAGAAACGTCTCAGAGATCGAATAGGGATAACCAAGCGTCCTCACGGCTTCGGTTGCGATCGCGCGCTCCGCACCCTTTTCGTTCACCACGATTCCGATGATTTCGACATCAGGCGGTAGATCGATCAGTTCGAGCACTTTCTCGCTATCAGCCATCTGTGGTACAGCTTTCGGAGAAACGAAGCTTACGGCATCGATGTGTTTGAATCCCGCGCTGATCAGCTCGCGCAGATATCGCGCCTTTAATTCCGTCGGGATCTGCCTCTTGAGGCCCTGCCAGGCGTCGCGGGGACATTCTATCAACTTTACGGCGTGGTTAGGCACCGTTGAGCCCATTACTTGAAAAATTCCTTTGCGCGTTCGAAAAAACTTTTGCGCAACGGCGTGTTCTCCTCGTCGCAAAGCGCGGCGAATTCCTCAAGTTTGCGACGCTGTTCTACGTTGAGGCGCGACGGTACCTCGACAATCAAACGTGTAAGCAAATCGCCACGATCGCGCCCGTTGATGTTCGCAATTCCTTTGCTGCGCAGTTTGAAGATCTGCCCGCTCTGCGTACCCGGGGGAACTTTCAGATGCGCTTTGCCTTCCAATGTCGGCACGTCGAGCTCGCCGCCCAAAGCCGCGAGCGAAAAAGGGATTGGCACCTCGCAATAAAGATTATCGCCGTCGCGCTGAAAGATTTTGTGCTCCTTGATATGAATGACGACATAAAGGTCGCCTGGGGGGCCGCCACGGATACCAGCCTCGCCATTGTGTGAGGAACGCAGGCGTGAGCCCTCCTTGATTCCAGCCGGAATTTTCAATTTAACGCGGCTCAGTTTCTCTACGCGGCCCTCCCCCCGGCATTCGCGGCACGGTTTCTCGATGATTTCGCCGGCACCGCGACAGCGGGGACAGGTCTGCGAAATATGGAAAAATCCGCGCGAACTGATTACCTGACCACGGCCACCACAGGCGGGACAACTAACGGTGCGCGAACCAGGCTCAGCGCCGCTGCCATGACATTTATTGCAGGTGTCGAGCTTCTCGATTTCAATTTCCTTTTCGGCGCCAAAAGCCGCTTCCTCCAAGTCGATCCGCATGTCGTAACGCAAGTCCGACCCGCGTTGCCGATCTTGTGTATGCGCGTTGCCGCCGCCGAAAAATGTCTCGAAAATTCCACCGCCGAATCCGGCCTGGCCGAAAACCTCGCGGAAAATATCGAACGGATCATGGAAACCTCCACCGAAACCGGCGCCACCCTGGGCAAAGGCAGCGTGGCCGAACCGGTCATAGGCCGCGCGTTTATCCGGGTCCATAAGAACATCATACGCTTCCCCAAGCTCCTTAAATTTTTCCTCAGCGTGCGGGTCGTCCGGATTTTTGTCTGGATGAAACTTGACCGCGAGCTTGCGATAAGCGCGTTTGATTTCCTCTTCGGATGCGTTTCGCCCGAGGCCAAGCACTTCGTAATAATCGCGTTTCTTGGCGGCCATTTATCAAAATTTACTCTCGCTCTTGCTTGTGGTCTTGCTCACGATCAAACCAAAGGATCGACATGAAATACGAGTAAGCGCAAGGCACGAGCAGGAGACAAGCCGTGCGTCTATTTTCCCGGTCCGCTCGACACAACCACGCTCGACGGTCGCAGTAAGCGGTCTTTAAGTCGATAACCGCGGCGGGTCTGTCTCAGGACAATCCCCTCGGGAAATTGATCGCTCGGCTCATGCGCAATTGCTTCGTGGAGGTTTGGATCGAACTTTTTTCCCTCGGCCTCGATTGGCTGTAGTCCATTTTCGGCCAACAAATCTTTAAGTTGTTTCAGGACGAGCGTCATTCCGGAATAAATCGGAGACTGTCCGCTTTCCCCTTTTGCGGCTTCGAGGCCAAGCTCAAAATTATCAATAATCGCCACCAGCCGTTCGAGCAAGGAGCTGTTCGCGTATTTGATCGCCTCTTCTTTTTCGCGCGCAGATCGCTTTTTGTAATTTTCGAAATCGGCCTGGCTGCGCAGCGCGAGATCACGAAACCGATCGAGATCAGCTTGCAAGCTGACCGTTGGATCTTCTGCCTGGCTTCGCTCCGCGTCGACCGCGGGCGCGGTGGACGAAGACGTCGATCTTGCCGATGCCAATCGTTCGGTTCCTTTGATCTGTTCGGTAACAGAAGTCTTTTTCATGTTTTGCGGATCGCAATCAAGGTGATGTCGTCATTTTGGGGAAGCGAACCGGTAAAATCGCGCACGTCCTCGATAACCCTTTTTACAATCGCCTGCGCACCATCGATCGCGCTGGCGCGGACGGATTGAATCGTGCGGTCAAGGCCGAATTCGTCTCCTTCAGCATTGAGCGCTTCCGTCACACCATCGGTGTAGAGAACGAGGCAATCATCGCGCTCCAGCGGGACGGCGAAATCAGCGGTAAGCCTATCGAACACATTTCCGCTGTCAATTCCAACGACCATTCCCGGCGATTTTACCGGTGTAACAGTTTGCGACTCTCGCTTGTAAAGCAATGGCGCGTCGTGCCCCGCGCGTGCGAGCGTGACGCCATCGCCGTTGCGCTCATGGTTCAGAATAAGATACGCCATGCTGATGAACATGTCTTCCTTAATATCGGGATAAAGTTGCCGGTTCACCTTTCGCAAGACATCGGCCGGAGATGGATTCCGTGCAGCCTCGGCGCGCAAGACGCTGCGGCAAATCGCCATGATAAGGGAGGCGGGAACGCCTTTACCCGAAACGTCTGCGATCGCGACGCCGAGCCTTTCGTCATCGACATGAATGTAATCGAAATAATCGCCGCTCACTTGCCGGGCGGGCACATTAATGCCGCTGATCTGAAATCCGTTAATGGCCGGCGCTTCGGCTGGAAGCAAAATACGCTGAATGTCCCGTGCGATTTCGAGATCGTGGTCCAGCCGCTTCTTTTCGTTCGCCATCGAGTAGATGATGGCGTTGTAGAGGGCAAAAGCGGACTGCTCGGCGATCGATTTAAAAACGACGAAATCGCCCTGCGAAAATGCCGGACCTATGGGACCAATGGCGAGGGCGAGAACACCCAGGTCCTGATTTCCGTACCGGAGTGATGAGGCCATTACCGACGCAGTGCCAAAAGCGCTGTCGCGCAATTTCGCCAACTCAGGCGCTTCTGAGAATTCGTTCAAGCAAACGGGCTGTCCTGTTTGCCAGACGCGTCCGATTATCCCCTCACCCGGAACGATCGAGTGCAGTCGCAGATAACTCTCTAGGGCGATGGGAGCAGCAGCTGCTTGTTGCAAAATATTTGCTGGAACATCTACCAGCGGCGGGCAGCCCTTGGAGATGAATGCTGGAACAAGCTTTCCGCCGGTGCGATCGGCCACATAAAGCGCGCCACCGTGTGCGTCGAGAATACGCGTTCCACCTTCGACGATGAGCCGGTGTAGTTCCTGAGGTCGAATGGTTTCCCTGAAGGCTTCGCCAAGCCCGTGTAGGAAATCGAAAACAAGCGTTTCTTCGACCTGAATTTCTTCATGAGAGCGTTCCAGGCTTCGAATCCGCCGTGTCTGGAAGTAGGCGGTAATAATCCACCCGGCAACAGACGCCAGAAGCAGTCCGAAGAGAACAGTCGGCCACATCATGCAGGGGCCAGCTTACTTCGAGGGCGTCTCGTGATGAAGGTCTTGTTTTAAATAATCGAGAACGTCCTTAAAGCGAAAGAGATTTTCCGGGGCCGCCTCGCAAAGAGCCTCGTGCGCTTCCAGCATCGTTTCCGTTTGCTCCTTTTTCTTGCTCTCTCGCGACTGGTCCCTGAAAACGCGCTCGAACGCCTCACATTCGGGTGAAGTCGCACCATTGGCATGAATATCGAATATTTGATCCAAGCCCAGCCCGAAGAGCAGTTCCCGGCTGCGATCCGCGCAGTGAACAACGTGAAGATGACCACGGCCAAGTTCCTTCAAGCGCAATGCCACGCTGGCCATCGTTCCCATGAATGTGGAATCCATCATCACGCAATCCGCCAAATCAACCACAAACTCGCGATACCCGCGGTCCAACATCTCGCGCGCAAACTCCTTGAGGTGGCCGCTGTTCAGGAAACTACCTTTTCCCTCTATCTTCACCCATACGGTCGGACCGTTTACCCCTACTTGAATCGATGACTCCACGTTTGCTCTGTAAACGATACAAGATCGAGAGGCATGCTGTCAAACCTGTCCCACAGGCGGGAAAGCTCGAGGAATTGATTCCAAATAGAGAAGTCAAAGAGCCTCTCTTTCCAAGACAGCGGGTCTTGCCTTACTCCCACATGTAGGAGCGGTTTTGCGCCACGATCCGCCCGCCTTCGATTAACAGACATCGCCAGGCAATCACTCGCCCGTCGTCAAAATAATCGTCACCAATGACCTTGAACTCTGTCTTGTGAGTGCCGCGCACGTTTCGATAGGAAATCTCCTGCGCCTCAACGTGTTCGTGCAATTTCTCTTGGCGATACTCCAGACGCACTGTGAGATCAGCTGGCCGCTTGGTGCGCCAAAAGAAATCGAAGTAATCGCCGCAACGTTGGTGTTGATCGAGCTTCGTCACGGCGCCGAACAGCCGGTATTGCCGCTCAAAGGTAATGGGGGCGTCCTGAAGCGTCGCCGTCTTCTGGCTCGGTGCAGAACCGGAAAGGGCTTTCGGGCTAAGCGCGCTCGTCGTCTGTCTCGCAGTTTGACCTCGTTTCGGCCCTATCTCGCTCAGAAAGTAAAGCTTCGTTTTGCGAAACTCGAAATCTTGGTTCAGCGCAACGGGGACCGGTGTCACTTTTTCGAGAATCCTGGGTTCTTCCGTCGCTCGGGCTATCCCGCTCCCGATAATGATCAACCCGACCGCTGCAGCGATAAATTTCATCCCTATAATGAAACCGGCTCACGCGCAACGTGTCAACATACGTCGCATAGAACAAATAAGCCCATAGACGAGCGAACGAAACGATGCACAGGTTTCGCTCGCCATGTTTCGCGCCTAGATTTCCCTGTGATTGATATTCGTTATGAGCGCGGCGTTTATTTGCCGCAGCAGGATTTGTGGCTCGACCCATGGGATGCAAAAAGCTGCGCCTTCATTTCACATGCGCACAGCGACCACATTGCGCCGCATAATGAGATCATTGTTTCCGAGCGGACAGCGCGTTTGATGCGGAGTCGGCTTGCGGGCGAGCGGATAGAGCATGTCCTGCCCTTCGGTGAAAGACGAACGGAGCGTGGCCTCGATCTTATGTTGTTACCCGCCGGTCATATCTTTGGCTCAGCACAATGTTTTCTTTTTGCTGGGGACGAAACGCTGCTTTACACGGGGGATTTCAAACTGCAGCCGGGGAAATCTGCTGAGCAGGCGGAATGGCACAAAGCCGATACACTCGTCATGGAGGCAACGTTTGGCCTACCGCGCTATCGATTTCCGCCAACGGAACAAGTTATCGACCAAATTGTCACTTTCTGCCGCGAAACAATCGATGATGGCGACGTGCCGGTGCTCCTTGGTTACTCGTTAGGCAAAGCGCAGGAGATCCTGTGCTCGCTCAAGGGAGCGGGACTAACGCCCATGCTACACGGCTCGGTCTATCAGATGACGCGTATTTACGAGCAGTTCGGCCAACTGTTTTGCAAATACGTTCGCTACGACGCGAATGATGTCGCGGGAAAAGTTCTCATCTGCCCACCGAGCGCAAATCGATCGCGCATGCTGGAAAGTATTCCGCGCAAACGTGTCGCGATGATTAGTGGCTGGGCAGTCGATGCGAACGCGGTCTATCGCTACCAAGTTGACGCGGCTTTTCCTCTTTCGGATCACGCTGACTACAACGATTTGGTTCGCTACGTCGATCTCGTACAGCCCCGGCGCGTGTTCACCCTCCATGGTTTCGCCGCAGAGTTTGCCCGCGATTTGCGCGAACGCGGCGTCGAGGCCTGGGCGCTGACGAAAGAAAATCAGCTCGAGCTGCAATTGGAGACTCTGGCACGCGACTCGCGTTCATCAATCGGCTCCTCTCCGATTGGTCTTGAAACGATTAGCGCGCCGGCAGTTTGCTGCGAGGGTACCGCAGAGAGGTCCGCAGCGGCGACTGCTCCCAAATCCGAATTCGCGACATTTGCCAATGTTGGCGAAACCATTGCCGCGACTGCCGCAAAGTTGGAAAAAATCCGCTTGCTTGCAAATTACTTGCGGAGGCTCGATCAAAAGCAGCTTCCCATTGCCGCGATTTATTTTACGGGCCACGCTTTTGCCCAGAGCGATCTGCGCACATTGCAAATAGGAGGATCGATCATCTACCGCGCGATAAAGGCAGCGGCGAAATTGAGTGACGCACGATTCCGTCGCATTGCCGGCGGGCACGGAGATGCGGGCAAAACGGCCTTCGAAACGCTGGATGAACGCACCTTCCCTGAACCATTCACGCTCAAGCAATCGCGCAATTTCTTCGAGACATTGCATTGGACCCGCGGACCCATTCCGAAGACTGAGTTGTTGCGATCACGCCTTGTCAGACTTTCCGCGCGCGAGGCTCAGTACGTCGTCAAGATTCTCACGGGAGACTTGCGCATTGGCTTGCGGGAGGGTCTCGTGGAGGAAGCAGTTGCCCGCGCCTTCGACGCGCCGCTGGACGACGTAAAGGAAGTCAACATGCTACTCGGCGATATCGGCACGACCGCAGCGCTCGCTTGCGCAAAGGAGCTGCACCGTGCGGAATTATCGATCTTTCGTCCAATCAAGTGCATGCTGGCGACTCCCGAGCCAACAGCGGAAGCAGTGTGGGAACGGTTTGTTAAAGGGAACAATTCTGCGGAAGGTACGGCCGGCGCTACAGTTTATGTGGAAGACAAGTTCGACGGTATTCGCGCGCAACTACATCGCACCACAAAGCGGGTAGAAATTTTTTCGCGCGATTTACGGCGCATCACCGATCAATTTCCGGAACTGACGGAGCAGGCCAGGAATTTCACACAAGAGTTGATTGTCGATGGCGAAATTATCGCTTTCGGAGAAGGTCGCAGGCTCACCTTTTTCGATTTGCAAAAGCGGCTCGGTCGCAAGAGTGATGGCGCGGATTTATTCGAGGGAGCCGCGGCAGATGTGCCGGTTGCTTTCGTCATCTTTGATGTTCTTTGGCTGAACGGACGTTCGCTATTGAAAACTCCGCTGCGTGAGCGGCGCGAATGGCTTGGCGGTTTGCAATTACCGCGGCACTTTCAAATTGTGCAAGTAATGCCCGCGGATTCCGCGGCTGAGATCGAGCAAACTTTTCAACAGGCTCGGCAGCGCTTGAACGAAGGTCTCATGATTAAAGATCCGGAAAGCTTTTATTTACCAGGCACTCGCGGAATGTTTTGGTTTAAACTCAAAAAAGAGCTGGCGACGCTGGATGTGGTGGTCGTCGTCGCCGAGCTTGGCCATGGCAAACGCAATAATGTGTTGAGCGATTACACGTTTGCCGTGCGCGACCAAGCGACGGGTGACCTTTTGCCGATTGGCAAAGCCTACAGCGGATTGACTGACGTGGAGATTGCAGAATTAACCGAGCACTTCAAACAGAACACGATCGTGGATCATGGCCGGTACCGTGAAGTGAAACCGGATATTGTGCTCGAGGTCGCGTTCAATTCAATTCAGCCGAGCACGCGCCACGCTAGTGGGCTCGCGCTGCGTTTCCCAAGAATCAAAGCGATCCGGCGCGACAAAACGGTGGATTCTATCGACACACTCGAATACGCTCGCAAGCTCGCCGCGCAAAACGCAAATTCACTTGCCGACTTTAGGCGCAGCGCGTGAGCGATGTCGCACTTTCTCGGGAGCTGGGAGAAACCAAAGGAATACCAGGGACGTCGGTCAAAAGTTAATGCGTCCGTGCCGTTGGTGAAGTTGCTGGTCTCACGATGACCGTTTCGACTTTGTCGCGTCGAAAATGCTGAATATTGGCGTAAACCGCCAACAGCACCATTGCTCCAACAATTATGAGCATCAGCACAACAGCGCTCTTTGGAGTTCGGGACGATCGAATTTTTTCGCGAGGCGGCTGTAGCGAATTCACCCTGGAAGTATCGACGTCGGTCTTGCGCGCGCAAATCCTATCACTTCAATTCAAGCGCAGCGATTGCATTCATGACGCGCTGGCTTAGTCGCCCGTAGAGATTCTTCTCTCGCGATTTGAGGTCGATAACCGTAAAAAAAATCGGTTCTCCGATCACGATGGTGATTGGCACAAAGTGCAAACCACCACCGCCACGCGGCAAGGCCTCGTGCGCACCAAAGATCCGCATCGGCACGACCGGGGCGAGCGTCTTTGCGATCACGAGTCCCAATCCCGGCTCGGCGGGCTGCAAATTGCCGTCGAGCGTCCGCGAGCCTTCCGGAAAAACCAGTGCGCCGTTCCCGGACTTGAGAACACGAATCAAGGCTTTAAGCGCGCTGCGGTCGATCCCCTCCTGATTAACTGGGATTACGTTCAGTTTGGGCAAAAGCCATCCAAGCAACGGTACTTCCATCAAGGTTCGGCGGGCCAGAAAATAAATCGCGCGATCGCATGTAATGCCGGCAAGCGGCGGATCGAGATAACTCTGGTGGTTCATCGCGAGAATTACCGGACCGCTTTGAATCATGCGCTCCCGATGAATTACACGAAGATGAAAAAACAACCGGCCAACGAGGCGAGAAAAATGGTAACCGAGCCAGTAATAGAAATTCATCGTTGGAGCGGCGAAGCGGTGGAGTCAGGCAGAGACCTTGAGACCCATTTCTTTTAGTCGTGCAACGACCTCGCTGACGACTCCTTCGATCGTAAGATGCGACGTGTCGATAACATGGGCATCTTTCGCGAGCACGAGCGGTGAGACAAGCCGTGAAGAATCAGCGTGGTCACGCATGGTAATTTCGTCGCGCTGCCCTTGCGCAGCGCGACGCCGCAGACGCACTTCACGCGAAGCAACGATATAAAACTTGTAGGGTGTGTCTGGAAAAACGACCGAGCCGATGTCCCGGCCTTCCATAACCAAGTCGTGACTGCGCGCGTACTCACGCATTTTCTGCTCAACAATTCGGCGGACTCGCGGAACGCTGCTAACGCGGGAGACACTTTCGTTCACGCGATCCTCACGCAAGTAATCGGTTGGATCGACATTATCGATAAAGATGCGCGATTCGTTGTCTTGGAGGCAGCAAGTGATCTCGGCAGACTCGGCAGTTTGGGTGACCCGGTCGCTGTCTCCCGCATCTATCCCCTTTTGCAATATATGCCAGGTGATCGCTCGATAAATCGCACCCGAATTGACATAGGCGAAGCCGAGTCGCTGGGCAAGCTCTCGCGCGACACTGCTTTTTCCGGAGGCAGCCGGGCCATCAATAGCAACGACCCGATGAAAAGACTGCCGATTCGAAGACATAAATACAACGCGGATCAACTGTAGCCGTCGGCCTGAGGGCGACGCAACCCGGTGTTGCTTGATCAGTTCAGCGCCACGCTTCGCACCCGCATTCTCCCGCAGTCGCGGGATTTGGCGCGGCAGGCAGCGAAGCGGCTACCATGGATCATGTTTCCTTGACCGGAGTCGGAGTGAATGAACCGATGACCGGCGTGCTTATTTGCATCCGTTTCGGATTGGTGAACTCGTTCAACACGATTCCAAATCCCGGATAAGATTGACGAATGCACTCGGCATCCTGAACAATGGTTTCACCTTCAGCGAACAGACCTGCGATGGCAAACGCCATCGCGATGCGATGATCGCCGAAGCTCGCCACGCGCGCCCCATGCAGAGGCGCCGGACCATGAACTTCGAGGCCATCATTCGTTTCCGTGACCTGTGCACCCATCGTGCGCAAATTATGCGCGATCGCGGCAATGCGATCGGTTTCTTTCACGCGCAATTCCTGAGCATGGCGAATAATCGTTTTGCCATTTGCCAGGACGCCTGCGACTGCGAGGATCGGCAGTTCGTCAATAAGCTGCGGCACTTCTCTCCCCTGAATAACGGTGCCTTTGAGCGGGAACCCCGTAACCTCCACGACTCCCCGCGGCTCAAGTTGATCGACATCTTCGATGGCCTCGCGCACTTGTGCACCCATTCGCAGCAACACGCCAAGTAACGCCGTTCGCGTATCGTTTAGACCAACCTCGCGAACCAGCAAATGACCTCGCGGTTGTGCAGCCGCGGCAACTAGCCAAAAAGCTGCCGAGGAAATATCGCCCGGAATTGTAAAGTCGCGTGACTCCGGAACTTGATCGCCGAAGACAGTGACGCTCCCCTCGCCATCCGTTGCCGTGCGCACGAGAAAATAATTAAACAACACCTCTGTATGGTTTCGGGTCGGCAATGGCTCGTCGACAGTGGTTCTGCCCTTGGCAAAAAGACCCGCCAGCAGCAAGGCACTTTTAACCTGTCCGCTCGCAATGGGCAGACGATGGTGAATTCCACGCAAGGAGCCGCCACGGATGCGGAGTGGTGGCGTCTGTTCCGGCCCTTCTGCAAGAATATTTGCACCCATCTTACTAAGCGGCGCGATCACGCGATCCATCGGACGTCGTGAGAGCCCCGCGTCGCCGACGAGGCGGCTCTCAAATGTCTGCCCCGCAAGCAGACCAGCGAGAAGCCGCATGGTCGTGCCCGAATTTCCGCAATCGATTTCCTTTTTGGGCGGTGTAAGAACGCGCTTTTTCCCATGGACGATCAGCGTGTCACGCTGGGGCTCTTCGATCTTAATACCTAGAGAGCGCATGGCGTTCACCGTATGCATGCAATCGTCGCTAGGGAGAAAACCATGCAGGGTGCATGCACCATTTGACAAGGCAGCAATGATTACCGCACGATGCGAAATGCTTTTGTCGCCCGGTACCGTGATTTCGATATCGATTCGAGGTGCTCGTTTGATCCGTAATTCCATAGACGAGTTGTGATATCTTTTGCGAAGCGAGCGCGTCAGGCGCGCGCGACGATCAGCATCGGATATAAGACGTAGTTGTCCAACATTGCTCCGCTGAAGCAAAATCTCGCAGAATCCTCGGGTCAATCTTGCCAGCCGCAACCGGCGCCCGCAAAATTATGGGACGAGAAAGATCTTGTCGGTGTACGGGTCCTTCACTTCCGTTCCCGGAGGGAATCCTTCCACATCGACGTATTTGCCAGGCGAATAAGGACTTTCCACCAAGTGAGGTTTGCCGGGAACAGGAATTCCGTAGGGATAATCTCCCTTTGCGACTTTCGTGGGCGCAGCCTTCGTTGGAGGAGGTGGGGCTGCAGTCTCCACCGGCGGCGTCCCCGTGGGCTGAACGGGTCCATTTGGATTGAATGGCTGTTGCGGCGGCGGATATTCCTCGGCCCCGGCTCCCGGATAATTCGCGACGCGCTGGCGGGTGGGTTGCGGGGGCGGCTCTTCACTGCATGCGGCGATAAAGAAGGCGGTGAGTAAGGCAAGCGACAGTGAGAATTTCATAAGTGAGAATACTGTCACAAACTTATCCGCAGTCCGACTCGTTGCCAATCACTAAATCGTCTTTCTCTTCAAGCCCGCGATGCTTTGACAAAGATCGACATGAAATACAATGGCCGGCCGCTTTTCATCCGAATCCAAAGAAAAGATGTCAAATAACCCCCGTGCAAAGATTTTGGTCGTAGACGATGACGCCATGAGTCGCAAGATCCTGGCGCAGTTGCTGGCGTCCGCGGGTTACGCCTGCAGCGAGTGTGAGGGCGGAGCCCAAGCGTTACAAATAATTCACGCTAAATTGCCTTCACTTCTTCTGCTTGATTTCGAAATGCCGGAGCTAAACGGCGCTGAGGTGCTAAAGCGCCTTCGCTCGGACAACGATCCGGCCGTCGCGCAGATTCCGGTGATTATGTTGACTGGGCACGGGAGTGAAGAAAGCGAGGTATGTTGTTTGCAGGCTGGCGCAGATGATTTTGTGACCAAGCCAATCAATTCCGCAGTGTTGCGGGCACGAATTGAGACCCAGCTTCGCCTGCGCTCCATGCGACGCCAATTAGAGCGGCAAAACGATGAGCTCGAAGAATGGCGTCGCAATCTTGAGCGCGATCTGGCCGCCGCCCGCTTGACGCAACAATCACTGATCCCGCAAAAGGCGCCGGTGCTGCCCGGTTGGCAAGTTGCCGCGTGCTATCGTCCCGTAATCCAGGTAGGCGGTGACATCTACGGTTGGCTGCCCATGAAAGACGGCCGGATTTTGTTTTGGATTGCAGATGGCACCGGCCACGGGGCCGCTGCTGCGCTGCTTACCACTTTGGCAAAACTTCTTTTCCATCATGGCAGCGTGGAACACGACGCGCCAGCGACGGTAATGGAAACAGTGAACAATGATTTCCGCAGTATTTTTGGCGCACGCTCCTTTATGACGGCGATGTGTGTCGCGCTTGATCCCGCAAGTGGACGCGCGACTGTGGTGGGCGCGGGTCATCCTCCGCTCCTGGTCGTACGCCACAGCGGTGCGACGGAGTCAATCGCCTCGATCGCGCCCCCCTTGGGTTTAATCGAGCATCCAGAATTTACAGAATGCACGACCAACTTTGAATCAGGGGACGCTTTTCTTCTCTATACGGACGGCTTGTTTGGCGGGCCGAAAGGCGAACGGCGCCGTCTGACTCCAGAGTGCTTGGAGAAAATGCTGGATCACTGTGCGCCCAGCGCCGACGCACTGCTCAAGGGGATATTAACCCAAGCAGCACCAGATAACGCCAAGGATGCTTTGCCAGACGATATGGCGGCCGTGGCCGTGCGTCGGGCGGCCTAGCAATATTTTTTTTCGTTTGCTCAAAATTAGTATTGCTCTCTTGCGAGCGAAACGTTAATCAGCCTCCATGCCGAAAACCAAAAAGAAACCTTCCAAGCGCAAACCGAATCCCGCCTTCATGAGACCGGTCCAACCTGACGATAAGCTTGCTGCCATCGTCGGGTCAACGCCGCTACCACGTTCCGAGCTTACAAAGAAGCTTTGGAACTACATCAAGAAGCACGGTTGTCAGGACAAAAAGAAAAGAACCATGATCAACGCGGACGACTCACTCAGGCCGGTATTTAATGGTAAGAGCCAGGTGAGCATGTTCGAGATGACCAAGCTCGTCTCGAAGCATCTGCGCTAGATCCCAGATCCGTCTATAGCCCGGCGTTTCCGCGCCGGGCTATCTGCGGCACTGCGAGAAGAATAATTCCCGCGCTGACGGTGCGCTTGTACCGTTCTTGCGCCGAGCCACAATCCGGTTCAAGATGGTGGCGTGAAAAACCATCGTTTGATTCTTTTCGCAGCCGTAGCGTGCGTTTTCCTCTCGGCGCCGCTCGCTCGCGCCGAGTCCGACTGGCTAAATGATTACAAGAAAGCGCAGCAAGAGGCGAAGGCGAGCAACAAATTCCTGCTGCTCGATTTTACTGGCTCGGACTGGTGCGGCTGGTGCAAGAAGTTCGACAAGGAGATCCTGTCGCAATCGCAGTTTAAAGATTACGCGCGCGAGAATCTGGTGCTAGTGGAACTCGATTTCCCGCGTGCCAAACAGCAAAGTCCCGAACTGAGAAAGCAGAATCAAGAGCTCGCGCACCAATACCAAGTTCAAGGATTTCCCACGATCGTTGTGCTCGACGGCGATGGACAGAAGCTTTGGCAGTACGACGGCTACTTCCCCGACGGACCGGTCGCATTCATCGCGCAACTAGAGAAATTGCGCAAAGGTTGAGGACGCGTTGATTTCCTGCGGCAACGCAGAATCCGCGGCAATTTCACCAGTCCGACGTCCTCGGCTGTGCGTCTTGCGTAACTAGGCGTCTCTGTTAGATACACGCATTCAGTTCGCCAAATTCGCGCTCATGTCTGTTTACCGTTTGCTGCTCTTTTGTTTCGCAGGACTGATCGCCGCGCATGAGCTTCGAGCGGAGTCCACGGTTGCAGAGCGTGACAGTCGGAGCGCCCCCACGGAATCGAGTGTCACGTTCAGCTCAGTACATGTCAATGGCCCTTACATCGCAATCACATTTGACGATGGGCCAAGCGCGACGCTTACCCCGAAACTACTCGATTTGCTGGCCGCTCACCACATTAAGACAACTTTCTTCGTGATCGGCGAAAACGTCGCAGAACATCCCGACATCGTTGCGCGGGCTGCCCGGGAAGGTCACGAAATTGGAAATCACAGCTGGTCGCATCCCAATTTCGCCAAGATGTCGGAGGAAGGTGTTCGCAGCCAATTGCGGCGAACCGATGACGCAATTAAAAGCGCCACCGGTTTTCGTCCGACTTTGCTCCGGCCGCCCTATGGATCGATAACAGCTCGCGAAAAACGTTGGATCCATGACGAATTCGGATATCAGATCATTCTTTGGGACGTCGATCCGTATGACTGGAAACGGCCCGGCCCAGCCGTGGTTCGCAATCGCATTCTTAAAGAGACTCAGCCTGGCTCGATCGTGTTGTCCCACGACATTCACCCAGGAACCATCGAAGCCATGCCTTCCACTTTCGACGCGCTCGAGGCGAAGGGGTTCAAATTCGTCACCGTATCGGAACTGATTCGCATGGCCATCCCGCAAACCTCGCATGCCCTGCAGACAGGCGGGAGCGCGGCAGCCAACTCTCCATCGGCCACTCCCATTCAGAGGCCGTCGCCGCCAGGCGGCTAGCCAAGGTCATTCGAGCTTCGGAATTAATTCCTCGTTCGGATTTCGCTGGCTCACCGCCTGCTCGCGAAAATCTTCACAGTATCGCAGCGAAGGCGTGATTTTGTCATTGATTCGGTTTCTCTCTGCTTTTGAGCAGTCCGTCCTCCGCAGATGATTATGGTTTCAAGCGCTCGTGAAGAAGGTTACTTCTTCGAGGCGCCGAAGCTTCGTTCAGCCAAACGCTGCTCGGTCTGGCGGCGCGCAATAACGAAGTGATTATTTTCGCCGTAGCTACGCCACGGACCAGGAGGCACATCGCGCACTTCTACAAATTGCCAATCGGTCACGTCGGTTGGTGCGAGCCCGAGATAATCGCGCACGGCTGGAGAAACATCCAGACCAGCTCCCCGGTTCAGATTTGGTTTTGGCCGTTCATTTTGGAAAACGTACTGGAAATGATCGGTGCGAAATGGGCCGCAATCCTCCCATTGCGCATAGCAAGTCCGATTGCCTTTTCGAATAGCGATCCAGTGATGCTGGCAGACCGACTGACCTGGCCCGATATACGCCTGTTTGAACCAAGGAATCACGAGCGGCGCTTCCGGTTTGAACTGACCGTGCGTGACATCATTGTACGGTAGAGCACAGTAGAAGGGGTTTTGGTGCGGGATAAATGCCACCGGGATATAATTCCGCCGGGCCGATGAATCGGGATTATCGAAGCCGCCGTAACTAGCTGTCCAATTCGCGTCCCAGGAACTCCTGAAATTGGGCACAGGATTATTACCTCCGGCTTGTTCTCCAACCCAAAACACCGTGGTCACGATGCTCGTTTTCCACGGGAAGCGCTGGATCGCCGGATGCGAACTTGTCGGGACAAAAACTTGCGGCTCAACTTTAAGCAGCGCCTGCTCGCGCAGCTTCATTGCATACTTGGCAAAGTCGGCCGCGGTCGCGTAGGGCGAAGTGGATTGTTCGTCGGCTTTAGCCACGCCAGCTATCGCTAGACTCAAACAAGCCGCTAAAAGTCTCTTCATGCGAAATTACCGCCACCCTTTTATTCGATCGCCCCCTTTTAAGCAAGGCGAATTTTCCATGTGTGACTGGGTCGGTCATATATTACCGCCCTAAAATTCAACCGCGACTAAGCACGGTATCGCGTTTGAATTGTCGGTCTTCCGTCTCAGGATAATCCAGTGTGTAATGGAGCCCACGGCTCTCTTTTCGACTCAACGCCGAATCGACAATCAAAGCTGCCACCGTCGCGAGATTGCGCAGCTCCAGCAGGTCCACAGATATTTTGAAATTCCAATAGAACTCACGAATTTCGCGCTGGAGATTGCGTAGCCGCGCGCTTGCGCGCTGTAGCCGCTTGTCGGTGCGAACAATTCCTACGTAATCCCACATCAATCGTCTGATCTCGTCCCAATTATGATAAATCACGACCATCTCATCAACGTCCTGCACGTTTCCCGATTTCCATTCGGGTAACGAAATTCTTTGTTTTGAACTGGATCTCGCGTGCATGCAGACGGTCGCCGCACGATGCGCTACCACCAGGCCTTCCAGCAGCGAATTGCTCGCGAGACGATTTGCTCCGTGCAATCCGGTACACGCCACCTCGCCGATCGCATACAACCCAGGCAAACTCGTCGCGCCATTCACGTCTGTTTTGATTCCACCGCATTGATAATGCGCCGCCGGCACGACTGGAATCGGCTGCTTCGACATGTCGACCCCGAACCGCAGGCATGTCTCATAAATGTGCGGGAAGCGCTCCCGAATGAATTCCGGCGATTTGTGCGTGATATCCAGAAATACGCATTTCGCGCCTGAGCGCTTGATCTCCGCATCGATTGCACGCGCCACGATGTCGCGCGGTGCCAGCGAACCACGCGCGTCGTAGCACTTCATAAAATCTTCGCCGCGGTTGTTGCGCAAAATGCCGCCCTCGCCGCGCACTGCTTCCGAAATGAGAAATGATTTTGCCTGGGCATGAAAAAGACATGTGGGATGAAACTGGATGAACTCCATATTTGCGATCTCCACGCCCGCGCGCCATGCCATCGCCACACCATCCCCGGTCGCGATATCCGGATTAGTCGTATACAAATAAACTTTGCCACAACCACCGGTCGCGAGCACGATTCGATCCGACCGGATAGTTTCTACCTTTCCAGTTTTTTCATCCAGAACATAGACCCCAAAGCAGCGGTCTTCTGTTGCGAAGCCGAGCTTGGCGGCGGTGATCAAATCCACCGCCATGTGATTTTCCAATAGCCGGACATGTGATTGGCGGCCGAGCTCGCGCAACAAAGTCTCCTCGATCTCCTTCCCGGTTGCGTCTCGTACATGCAACACCCGGCGCTTCGAGTGACCGCCCTCCTTGCCCAGATCAAGCTCACGATGTCCCAAGACCAAGCGTTCATCGAACTGCAGCCCGAGCTCTGCTAGCTCGTGGATGCGCTCCGGACCTTCGGTCACAATTGTGCGCACGACCGCTTCGTCACAGAGACCGGCGCCGGCCTCAAGCGTATCGCGCACGTGCAGCTCGAACGAGTCTTCATCGCTGGTCACGCACGCGATTCCTCCCTGCGCCCAAGCGGTGTTTGTGTCGGTGCCCTTGCGTTTCGTTATCACAGCCACCGAACCATGCTTTGCCGCTTTCAGCGCAAAACTGATGCCAGCAATGCCGCTGCCGATCACAACGAAATCGTATTCCTTCATGCGAGCAGAATATTGTCGATCAAACGAGTCTTGCCGAAGAACACGGCCAGCGCGAGCAGCGAGTTCGGTCTGACCATTTCAACCGGTTGCAAAGTTTCCGCATCAACAAGCTCTACGTAATCGATCCGCGCCAGCGGCGCTTCGCCGATCATCTTTCGCGCAAGATCGAAAATGCCTCTGGCGGATTTTTCGCTGGCATTTGCCGCGGCCAGCAACGCTTTGTGCAAAACCGTTGCCTGTTTCCGTTCTTCTAGATTCAAATACTGATTGCGAGAGCTGCATGCCAGCCCATCCTCTTCGCGCACGGTAGGCACAGCAATGATGTCGATGTTGAAATTAAGATCGCGAACCATGCGGCGAACAATAGCCAGTTGCTGAAAATCTTTTTCGCCAAACACCGCCGCATTCGGCGCAAGAATGTTGAAGAGTTTCGCGACAACGGTGCAAACTCCCCAGAAATGTCCCGGCCGCGATTTGCCTTCGAGCGCGCTCGATAGCGAAGTCTCGTCCACGAATGTGGATCGGTCGTCGAAGTACATTTCTGCAGGCGGCGGCCGAAATAGAAGATTGACCCCAGCCTCCCGGCAAAAGTTTTCGTCGGCATTTTCCAGGCGTGGATATCGTTCGTAATCACTTCCCGGTTCGAACTGGAGCGGATTCACGAAAATGCTCAACGCCACTTCGCCATCGGAGCCAGCATGCTCACGCGCTATCCGAATCAACTGCAAATGCGCCTTGTGCAAGGCCCCCATCGTTGGAACGAGCACGCGAGGTTTGCTTTTTGCCTGTGATTGCACCGCGGCGACCGTGGTGAGAATTTCCACGCCGCCAGCATTACCCAATCGTCTGCAATCCGCGAATCACGAAATGCATCTGGGCCGACACCACCCCAAATCAAAGGAAGAGGATAAATACACCAGTGGCTATCAGCGCGAGCATCCAGAACAAATCGACGTTGAACCAAGCGCGGCGCAACATTCCGACACCGAGCTTCTCGTAAACCAACATCGCCACCAAGCCAGTTACCAGAAGATAGCCCAGGGTATGCACGGCAACTGAACTCGTCAGCAGCGAAGGCGTGCTGAAGTTAGCGAATTCGAGGCTGCAGGTCTGGTGCATGTGTAAAGCCATTGGCTCCGCGTGTGGTGCAAGCGTCTGTGGGGCTGATTGAAGAAATAACGGGATTAGCATTAAACCCGCGCCATGGGCCGATGCCATCACAAAAGACCAAAGAGTTAAATCGCCAAAACCAACTCGCATGCCTACCCAGTTCGGGTGACGTGAGCGAAAGAGGCGATACAATCCAAAAGCAAATAGGATCGCCGCAGCAGCAATTTTTAGAGCGAATGGGGGCACGGTAACCCGAGCCAGGAGAACCGCGGCGATGATGATCCCGATGGAAAGCGCGTGCCCGAGAGCGATCGGTGGCAGAGCGCGAAGGACTGCCATGCGCTTGTGTTCCTGCAATCCGAGTCCAACAGCAAACAACCATCCCATGGCCGGATTGATCCCATGAAAAGCGCCTAACCCGAACAGCGTCAGCCAGGGCCAGAGCCCACTCACGGAAAACAAAAGGAATCGCTCGAAGAATCGCCTCCTTCGAGGCGGATCTGGTGAACACGATAATCGCTGCTCTCAACGAAAAAGTTTTCGTCGAAGCTGATGCCGCCTTGTGGGTCAGCCTCAAGCTTAACCATCCAGCTACCTACGCCGTCTGGATAGAACTGTTCGTCCCACGCAGCGTAAAGCGAGTTCGTGAAATAGATTCGTTTTCCGTCGCGGCTCACCTCTACCATTTGTGGTCCGCCAGCCAACGGCTGGTTCGGATTTTTCGAGTGGGGCGTTCGATTAACAATCCCGCCGATGCGTACCGAGCCGGTCTTCTTCGGGCTGAATGGATCGGACACGTCGTACTGCAAGAATTCTCCTATTCCCCAGCAGGAAACGTACAGAAATTTATCGTCGAGCGATAAATTAATGTCCGATACAAGTGGCGGCACTGCTTTAAAATCTTTGAGCAGTGCAGGTAGCTTCTCCGGGTCGGCCGGTTCGGCTGGAATTTCGATTACTTTCTTTAAATCCCACGCACCATCGTTGCGATGCCAGAGCCAGACGGACGCTGACAAATCCTTCAGCGAAACCACGACACCAACAAAGCCGTAGCCCTTCGTTGGGTTGTGGGCGGGACGCATCTCGAGCACCATTTGTTGCTCTTTGCCCAAATCGAGCGCTTGGATATGGCGTCGCCGGCGCAGGTCCCATACATGCATCTGATGGCCGTATTTGCTGCTCAGAAGAAGGTCCGGCTGCAATCCGTTTTCAATCATGTTCGGCGTGCCCCACTCGCTGCTTAACAGCGTGTCGAAACCCAAATGCCACCAAAAATCGTAGTGAAGAAATTGCGGACCTCGGTCCATTTCCCACTGGCCCAGAATCTCGAACGTTTCACAATCGAGCATGAAAATGCCGCCCGGGCCGTCACCGTTGGGCGCCCCGAACGCGCTGACGTAAATGCCTTCCGGTCCGCAATGAATCGTGTGCGGACGCGAATAATTGGCGCGCGAGAAAACCTCTTCCGGTTCGATCACTTTAACAATCTTCGGTTTCCTCGGATTGGGTTTGGTGTCGATGATGTGAATCCGCGAAGAACGCAAGCCAGGCACAACCAGGTAACGGCGTTCGACGTGCGGGTGCGGCGCATACGGGCAAAGCGCCGAGCTGCATGCATTCCAACCGAAATGATGCAGTTCATCACCAGACTCCGGCATCTTTACCTCGCCGACTTGTCGGCCATAAGTGCGCGAGTCAGGATCAACATCCACGACCAACAGCGCATCGTTGAGTTTGCTGCCCGGTGGATTAAGCCCCGCCACGAAGGCATGCTTTTCTGGAGGCGCTTGCATCGCCAGCCGCGGCGACGGGTAGAACGTCGGGTCTGGTTTCAAGAGCGGCATAAAGTACGTATCTCCTTAACTGGCCAATTTCAGCATGCTTTCACAGGCAAGACCTCAAGCTATTTTTCACACCCATTCCGCACCGAAGACAGCGTCGCTGTAACTTTAATGTCATTCCAGCCAAATTGCCTGACGCGCAAACCGAAATTTCTTGTGCCCAAAATTTTGCCAGCCGGCTTGTCGCGCTAGTTTGTCGAATTCCTTGAAGGAAAATGCGCGAGCGGCGGAAAGTCGCGCATCGTAGCGGGTCATTGGTTCGCGAAAGACGAACGCCGTCAAAATGTAGACGCCGGCCTTGAGGAAAAATCCGCGCCGCAAATCCGATACGAGCACAAATTTTGTGGCCACCTCGCTGCAGCGCCGCAGAACTTTCACGGCGTCTTCATTGCTGAAATGATGAAGCGTGAGCGTGCAAAGCGCGATGTCGTGGGCTGCAGCGGGCTTCCATTCCAGGATGTCCGCGTCGATGTACGAAATTTCGGGATAACCGGCGCTCAATTCTCGGGCGATGTCCACTGTGGCCGATTGCCGGTCCACTGCATCAATCTCGACCAGTGCGCCAATCGCTCTGGAGTGATTAATGATGAGCCGCGGGATATCGCCCGATCCAGTAGCAAGATCGACAATGCGCAGCCGCGCGCGCGGTTTTATCCAACGGCGAATAAAGCCCAAAACCAAGCGATAGCTTCCGAACCAGCGATTGAGTTGCCGAATACGCTCCAGGTCTCGCTCCAACTCGGCAGAGACCGGCTGCGGCCGATCCATCATTTCCAGCACCGCCGGATAGAAGCTTCGCTTCATAAGGTAGGGGGCGATTGACCTCAATCGCCCGTGGGCGGTTCGCGTGAACCGCTCCTACCTAAAAACCTCTCCCAGGATTCGGGCAATTCTGCAGTTTCGATTTCGCTCGCGATGCGCCCCTCGAATTCCGAATGAAAAACGGTGCTCGTCCCGTAAACCATGATGACGTCTTCCGAGCCGTCCGCCCGAATGGCGTGCGCCACGCCCGGTGGAATTACGATGCCGACGTTGTTGTTACCGCGATGATTGTCGCCATCGGCAAAGAAACGCATGATGCGTTTGGGAAGTCCGGCACGGACATCGCACAGAATTATCTCCGCGCGACCCTGCAAAAAAAACATCACGTCCCATTGCTCGTCGTCGTAACAGCGCAGTGAATAATTATCCGACTCATCGATAAACAAGCGCCGCAACCAATCCGCTGCGGCACCATCTTCTGGAATGCTGGGCGGATGCACATGGAAACCTTTTGCGGTGTGCGCAAACATCCGCGCAGCCGACCATTGCTTCGGCCACAAGCCAATCTGCGCGAGAATGCCTTCGTCGCGCCGCACAAATTCGCCAAAGGATCCCCGGTGACGCTGGGGGTGAATCTTTCGCAAGAAGATTTCCACCCCCGGGATCCAGGCCTCCTGTACCTCGCGCTTGTTCCGGTCCGCAGCGACAAGTTTCCTTGCATCCACACCTCGCTCCGACAGCTCTTGCGCGAATGATGCCGTACGGTAATTACGCGTGCTCAGTGCATTCCGTGCACCTGTATCGATGCCCTCCCAGAGATTCTTTTCACGCTCACTCATTTCAATCCAAACGGTGGTCTTCCTTGCCTAATGAGAAATTGGCGTCTTCGCGAGAAAGATTTGGGTTGTAATAGGGGTCCCGCTGCAAATCGTCTGACCAGCGTTCCCGCATAATTGTCTCGCCGGGCGGGTCGATCTTATCATGGTGCGGTTCGTGGCAGTAAAGTTTTGCAAAAGGAGTGTAAATAATCAGATAACCTGCCCGCCGGATTTTGAGGCAAAGATCGATATCGGCAAGCGATTCCGTCAGGCCTTCATCCAATCCGCCTACTGCCTGAAAAACTTCGCGACGCGTCAGCATGCACGCGCCGGACACTGCGCTGCAGTTGCGGGTTATCTGCAACTGGCGATTTGCCCCCGGATGTTCCCCCGGAAAATCACGAAAAGCCGGTTGCGCGATTCCATTGATACCAAGAACAATCCCGGCGTGTTCAATGGTGTCGTTCGGATTCAGCAATCGCGCGCCAACTGCGCCAACTTCCGGCCGCTGGATATGCTCGGCCATTATTGTCAGCCAGTCGCTCTCGATTATTTCCACGTCACCGTCGAAGAACAAAACCCACGGGCTAACGGTCTGTTTCACTGTGAAATTCTTAAGCGTTGAAACATTTGACGCGCCTGACACGCGCAGCAGACGGTGTGATACGCGCGAGAAATAAGCATGCGCGTCGGGGGATTGGCTGTCACCTCGGACGACAACGATCTCGTAGTTCGGATAGTTGGTTTTGGTCGTCAGGCTTTCGATGCACCGTTCGAGCGACTCCGAATCGTGGTGGCTCGGAATGACGATTGAAATTTTTCTCGCCTCCAAGAGCTCGCGCCTGACGCAGAAGGCGTGGGTGCGCCAATCCACTGTGACATGCGCGGGCTCGCCGCGACGCTTCAGGTGATCTTCAATGGCAAGCCGCGAGGCTTCGAGTTGACCGGGTTTTTGCCGGACGCTGATCGCGCTGGAGTCCGCGCTACGCCGCCAATGATATAACACCCGCGGAATATGATGAATCCGCTTGGTCTGCTCGACCATACGAAGAAAAAGGTCGTAATCCTGGGCGCTGTCGAATTCTGAACGGAATCCGCCGACTTTCTGAACAATCTCGCGTCGCATCGCCGTCAAATGGCCGACGTAATTGTAGGACAGAAAAAAATCGGGCGACCAATCAGGCTTGAACAAGGGCGCCTCATACCCATCTTCCGCCAGTTTATCTTCGTCCGAATAAATCATTTCGGCGTCGCGATGCGTCTGCAAAAGTTTCGCAATTTGAAAAAGTGCGTCCGGTTCAAGCACGTCGTCGTGATCGAGAACCACGACCCATTCGCCTCGAGCGAGCGCGAGCGCCTGATTTGAAGCGGCAGAAATGCCTGCGTGTTTCCCGACTTTTCCGAGAATGATACGCTGGTCGCGTGCGGCCAAAGCGGGCAAAGCCTCCAGCAAATCCGTGGCGCTTGATCCATCGTCAATTAAAAGGAGTTCCCAGTTCTCGTAAGCCTGCGCAAGCACTGATTCGAGAGCTTCTTCAAGTCGCTGCACGGGTGTATCAAAGACAGGCGTGATGACACTAATCAGCGGTTGAAAAGCAAACGCCCTGGCCTCATGCCGCATTCGCTCCAGATCGCTCGCACTCGCCCGGTGCCGCTCGAACCACTCCTGGTACGCAGTTGGAGCGACCGATCGTGTAAACTTTGCGGGACGCGGCTGCAGTTTTTTCCGGATGGTTTTCACGAGCTTTTCCGGGAGACGATAGGGCGCCAGCAACACTTGACCGATCCTGCGCTCGGGGGATTTGCGCAGCATCTGTCTCTGCTCTTTTAAGGACTTCAGTTCGCGCCGGTATTCTTTTAGCTTGAGCAATTTCTCCTCGAGCGCAGCGATGTGCCGATGCGCGGCTTCTAATTCGGACCCGCGGATTTCGTGGATCCGCTGCATGGCGCCCAGGTACCTGTTGAGTCTCGCGAGAGCCGTCTCCACCGCTGGAATTAGCGCATCGGGAGTTTCGTTCGGTTCGCGCCGGAGACGTATGGCGGCCGCATCCAATTCGTTCGGATCCCATTTGTAATCAGGCAGCAACCCGAATCGCCGAAAACATTCGACGAGTTGCGGACGCCGTTTGCTAGCGTCCGCACCTGCAGCGGGCATTAGCACGATGTCGTCGGCACGCCGCGAGAGTTCTTCGACCAGGCGATCGTCGTCACTGTATTCCAACGGATAAAACCAGACCGCGATTTCAAAGTGTGCGCTGTCACCCTGCCGAAGTCTTGTCGGTAAATCGCTGGCAGATCCGACAACAACGGCTTCCCTTCCCATTTCGGCAAATTGCCGCTCAAGTTTCTGAGGGTCTGCGCCGATAACGAGAAATTGGCCCCCTTCGAACTTCCGCGAGATAACGCGCGCGAAATCAGGACGAAAGGAATGGAAAGACGATTGCAACACCGCGCACATTATATTGGTTGAAGCAAGGCGCAGGCAAATTTACCCTGCCGCCCTCCCGCGACACTGACCGATCCTGCATGCTCGATTTTATCGTTTATTTTCTTTATCGCTCCGGATCGGCGATCGCCAGGGCTTTGCCATTGCCGCTTCTCTTTATCCTCGGAGAATGTCTTGGGTTTTGTGCCTGGATCGTTCTCGGGAAATATCGGCACCTGGCACAGCGCAACGTTGCCATCGCATTTGGAAATGAAAAATCGCTTGGGGAATTGCGTCGGCTTGTCCGCCGCCATTTTCAGAGGCTGGGCGCGAATCTCTTGTGCAGCATCAAGCTCACCGCAATGCAGCTGGAAAAAATGGCGACACGAATCGAGGCGGAAAATCTGGATTTTATCCATCGAGAATTGCGCGCAGGCCGTCCGGTTGTGCTGATCCTGAGCCATCTCGCAAATTGGGAGTTATTCGCGCACATCCTGCCGAAATACATCGGCTACGTCAGAAACAGCACCATCTATCAAAGGCTGGGGAACCGCTTCATCGATGAACACGTGCGTCGCGTGCGCGGACGCGCCGGAGTCGAGATGTTCGATCGCAAGGAAGGGTTCGACCAAGCAATTAAATTACTTCGCGGCGGCGGCGCCATTGGTATTCTGAGCGATCAACATGCCGGCGATCACGGCGTGTGGGTGCCATTCTTCGGCCGCCTTGCCTCGACGTCACCGCTCCCAGCCTTGCTGGCGAAACGCACCCGCGCGGCACTGATTGGCGTGGCGATCTACACGGACAAACGCGCGCGCTGGCGGATCATTGTTTCGCCGGCGTTGGAAGCCAACCAAGAATCGGCGGGATCGCTTTGCGCAAAAACAAATCAAGTGATCGAACAGCAAATCCGTCGCGCGCCGGAAGATTGGTTTTGGGTGCATAATCGCTGGAAAACGCCTCGGCCTAATTTTCTTCTGGCGAGATATAAACGCAGCGTCTATTTGCCGCCCCGCCTTTCGGCTCAAAATTTGAAGCCATTCCGAATTCTCATTCGCTCAAGCAACTGGCTCGGCGATGCTGTAATGAGCGTGCCGGCGGTCCGCGCGATCAAAAATGGGCGCCCCGATGTGCGCATTATCATCGCTGCGCCTTTGAAGATCGCGGCGATGTGGAAACTAGTTCCGGAAGCGGACGTGATTTTCCCTCCCACGGGCAATTCACTGCTTGCGGCCGTCCGCTCGCTTCGACGGCAAGCCAGCTTTGATGCCGCGATTCTCTTCCCAAATTCGTTGCGTGTTGCTCTTGAATCCTGGCTCAGCGGTATTACGCGCCGGATCGGTTACCGCGGCCATTCGCGTAACTGGCTGCTCAACCAAATCATCCCCGAGCCACCGCGGCGCGGCCCGCTCGAACATCAATCTGCTCGTTATCTCCGAATCGCCCGGGAATGTGGCGCGCTAACGGAACAATCGCTGGGAAAAAAAACGCCCGACGCTCAACGCTCAACGCTCAACGCTCAATTGGCGGATTCCAATCAACTATCAACTATCGGCGGTCAACTTCTCAAACTCGGTCTCTCGCCAGGCGCCGAATACGGACCGGCCAAACGCTGGTTGCCGGAGCGGTTCGCTGAGGCCGCCGCAACAGTTGCCGCGCAATCGCCCGTGCAATGGATTTTGTTCGGAACAAAAAACGACGCGGTAGTCGGCGAGCAGATCGCGACTGCGCTCGGCGACTCCTGCATAAATCGGATCGGGCAGACCACGCTCGATCAACTTATCGACGAGCTGCGCCAGTGCCATCTGCTGCTGACGAACGATACTGGCACCATGCATCTCGCAGCTTTGCTCGGGGTATCAACGGTCGCGATCTTTGGTTCGACCGAGCCCCGCCTCACTGGACCTCTCGGCGATCGCCACATAGTTCTGCGACATCATGTCGAATGCAGCCCGTGCTTCCTGCGCAAATGCCCAATTGATTTCCGCTGCATGAAAGCAGTCAGCGTCCAGGAAGTCGTCGACGCCGTGATGTCGATCTTGCAACTCGCCCCAATCCCGCAGGCGCGGGAAAAGGATCGGATGTAGAGGGAGACGTGTGAAAGAGGGTTTGCTTTATGAATTCGTATCCATTGGTCTCTATTCGTGGCTAAATCGCCGGAGAAATTGCAAACACGTTGCGTCGTCGCTGGCGGCGGCCCGGCCGGAATGATGCTCGGCTTCCTACTTGCGCGCGCCGGCGCGGGGGGTCCTGGTGCTAGAAAAACACGCCGATTTCCTGCGCGATTTCCGCGGCGACACCATTTATCCCATCCACGCTCGAGTTGATGTACGAACTCGGTTTGCTAGACGAATTCCAGCCGCATCAGAAATTGGCCGAGCTTGACGGTGTCATTGACGGCCAAACCGTGCCGATCGCCGATTTTTCGCGTTTGCCGACGCACTGCAAATTCATCGCCTTCATGCCGCAATGGGACTTCCTGAATTTTCTTTCCAGCCGTGCCACGCGTTTTCCGAGTTTCGAACTGCGCATGGAACACGAAGTGACCGACTTGCTAACCGAGAACGTCGATCGTCGATCTTCACAAAGTCCAGCGGCGTCGAGAATGGCCGGCTGCGTTGATTCAACATATGCAAGCTTTCATCCATCGCCACGTCGTCACTGGTCGTGAAACGTCTCGCAAATCCGCCCTGCCTTTCGTCCCCCGTCTCTTGAAGAATTTTCCGGTCTTAGTCAGTTTCCCGCTCGCTTCATCGGAATCGGCCCTCGCCCGCAGCACGTGCGTAGCCCGATGGCAAAACAGCACTCGTCGCGGGGGGAGAATCCGTCAGGCAATGCGTGGCCTCTTGGGCCTCGCCCGCCCCGCATGTCACCCGAAGCACTGGAAGTGCGTCTGGCAACAAGGGCAGGATGCCTATGCTCCAACGATTGGCGTTGCTTACAAAAGGTTTTCGGGATGATTGTTGATTATGCCCACTGCCGTGCCACGCGTCCGCACAGAAGTGCAGATAATGTTTTTCGATACCGATTGCGGCGGCGTAGTGTCGAACATCGCCTATCTGCGTTTCATCGAGATAGCGCGCACGCTGCTCGTGGAAGAACTCGGTCTTGCCCTCGCAGAAATGGCCGAGACACAAAGGTATCCGGTCGTCGTCCATACGGAGATCGACTATCGGCACGCGGCTAAGCTTGGGGATCAGCTGGTGGTTGAAGGCTGGCTGGATCACCTGGAGCGCGTGCGCTTTTGGTGCGCATTCCGCATCATTCGGCCGAAGGACAATATGCTGATTGCCGAATGCCGCCAATTACTCGTGCTCATCGAGATGCCGGCGGGGAAATTGCTGCGTTTCCCAGAAAGCTGGAAAAAATACCGCAACTCATGATCGCCAGCAGTCGCACACTCAGCATCGAAGAGACGTTTCTTGAGCCGCCGGCTCTCACTCCGCCGCCGACGCGTCATGCGCTTTTTATTATTCTGATTGCGCTGGCAACGCTATTGCACGTGGCGACGGTCGGTTCGGGGGATCTTTACAGTCAGACGGAAGGGCAATACGCGGGCGCGGCCCGTGAGATGGTCGAGGCCCATCACTGGCTCCTGCCCACCAACGACGGCATTCCGCGCTTGCAAAAGCCGCCGTTGCTTTACTGGCTCATCATTTTTTCGTTCAAGGTTTTCGGCGTGAATGTGGCCGCCGCGCGACTCCCGGTTGCGCTTGGGGCGGTTGCTTCAGTTGCGCTGATTTTCTTGATTGGGGAAAAGCTCACCAATTACTGGCACGGTTTCCTTGCCGGCTTGATTTATCTCAGTTTCTGCGGCACATTTCTGCTCGCACGTATCGTTATGCCTGAGCCGCTCGTCAGTGCGCTCATCGCAGGCGCGATTCTGTGCGGTCTTTGCGGTTATCAGCGCCGACGTCACCGGCGCGGCTGGTTCGCCGGATTCTGGATCTGTTCTGCGCTCGCCTGCCTGACCAAAGGTTTGCTCGGCATCGTTTATCTGGCGGCGGTTTTTGTTTTGATCTCAGTCTTCTATCGAGAGGCACGCATGCGCTTTCGCGCGCTCCTGCGCTGGGAGTACTTGTTGATCTTTTGTTTAATCGTCGCGCCGTGGCACATCTGGGCGCAATGGCATTTTCCGGATTATTTTCGTTACCTGATCAGCTCGGAATGGCTGGGTCATTTGAGCGGGCTTACCGATGCGACGCATGATTTTAAGGGCATGGCAACTTACCAATTTTTGGCAATGCATTTCGCCTGGTGGTTCCCGTGGTCGATCGCGCTGTTACCGGGCCTGATTTTCGCCTGGCGTCGCGTGATGCGACCACGTGAGATCGAATTTTCTGATGCATTGCCCCTTTGTTGGATGGGGGTAGTCTTCGTCCCGCTGCTCTTTCTTGGGCAGCGCCAGGATTATTATTCGATGAGCATGTGGGGAGCCCTCGCGCTTTGGGCGGCCGTCGCGTGGGACCGGATGCCCGTCAGATTTCGGGCCGCCGGTGCGATCGCGGTCGGTGTCATGGGGATGCTGAGCGCCGGGCTGGCACTCTTCGTTCCAAACGCCGCCGCGCACGCACTGAACGGGCATTGGGGCGCGATGGACGCGCGATGGACGGCATGGAAAGCCTTGCACGACATGCCGGTTTCGACATGGCTCTTGTTTCGTCCCATCCTCACGATCACCGGCATCTCCCTGACCTCTCTCTCGCTGGTCGCGCTTTATCTTATTTTCAAGCAACGTGAGACACTCGCCGCCATCGCCCTGGCACTGGCGATGATTCCCGGAGGACTCAGCATGATGGAAGGCGTCGCCCGAACAGCGCCTTATTTCTCACTCGCTGATGTGGGACGATTTCTAAATCCGCGGTTGGATGGAAGCGGCGAGACAGTTTTTGAAGGACCGCTCGACGATGGCAGCAGTCTCATTTTTTACCTGAACCGAAAATTTTTCCTCGTTAATCAAAACCGCCAAAAAGAGGCTCCGATAGGCACAACCTCCAGCGACCGCTTCCTGACTGAGGATGCTGTTTTGGAGAAATGGGACGGGAATGGCGCTGTTTACCTGATTGTTGAGCAAGGGCGCGTCGGTTACTGGAAAGCGTTACTGACTGAACGCTTCCACGTTTATCATCAGGTTACAGCGTCGGGCACGTATGTCGTGCTGAGTAATCAATCATAGTGGGCCAGCGTTATGATGATGGCGAGACGCGCGTGGGATGTGCACGATCTCGGAGGTAATGGGCCGATGTAATCCCATTTGAAAAATTCGGGTCGCGGCTTAACGTGCCGGTTCGTTTTCGCACCGGAACAAGTTTATGTCGCAGCATCGCAGTTTAAAGCGGGCCAGCACCATCACCGCCAAGCGCAATGTGCTAAAGCGCTTCGAGCGGATCGAGCTTCTCAAGAAACGCGGCCAGTGGAAAGAAGGCAGAAAAGTCATCGGCCTGCCGAAGACGAAGCCGGATGCGTGATTGGGAAGTTGTTAGTTGAACGTTGATGGTAGAGAGAAAAACGACAGCGGCTGCAACTCTCAACTATGAACTCTCAACCGTTTTTCCCATGCGCCTCAACCGTTTTCTCGCCGCCGCTGGCGTCGGCTCACGTCATTATTGCGATGAATTAATCGCGGCTGGCCGCGTCAGGATCAACGGCCAAGTCTGCACAAACTTCAGCGCGCACCCGGCTACGCGCGATCACGTGAAAGTGGATGGCAAACTTGTTCATGCCGATCCACCGTTCACCATCATGTTGCACAAACCGGCGGGTTTCGTTTCGACGCGAAAAGATGTTCACGCGCGCGACACCATTTTCAATCTTCTGCCCCAAAAATTGTCCCGGCTCTTCAATGTGGGGCGGCTCGACGCGCAAACCGAAGGCCTCATCCTTCTCACGAACGACGGTGCTGTGGCCCAACGGCTCACCCATCCACGTCACAAGATCGACAAAGAGTATGAAGTAACGCTTGATCGCCCTTGGGACCAGGCGCTGGCGCCAAAATTATTGAAAGGAATTTTTCTCGATGGCAAACGCGCGCGCATCGAGCGGCTTCATTCGATTAAACCCAAACATTTGCGCGTCATCTTGCGCCAGGGAATTAACCGGCAAATTCGTCGCATGTTTCACGAAATCGGTTATGAAGTGAAACGTTTGGTCCGTATTCGCATCGCTAATATCCACCTCAGCGATTTGCCGCGCGGCCACTGGCGCGCACTCACAAAACGGGAGCGTGAATCTGTAGAGGCCGCCGTGTCGGCTGCAAATCGCGAACCTCTGGGGGCGGCACGCCCGCCACTACAGCGACAAAGAAATGAAACTCAACGGTTGTAGCGCTCTTATCACAGGAGCATCGTCTGGGATCGGCCGCGAATTTGCGCGGCAACTCGCCGGACGTGCGCGATCGCTCATTTTGGTAGCCCGGCGCGAGCAAAGATTAAATGAGCTGCGCGATGAATTAACACAGCATCATCCAAATCTCAGAGTTCATATTCGCGAAACTGATCTCGCTAAACTCCCGCAAATCGAAGAACTCAAGGCGTGGCTTGAGCGCGAGAAGATCGATGTCGATCTTTTGGTCAACAACGCGGGACTCGGCGATAGCGGTCCCTTCGCGACAAGCGATCCCACGCGCAATGAGCAAATGACACTCGTCAATACGATCGCGCTCACTTCCCTCACCCGCCGGTTGCTTCCGCAAATGATCGCTCGGAAACGCGGCGGGATTTTGAATGTTAGTTCATCGGCTGGCTTTCTTCCGATTCCGAAATTCGCTGTTTACGCTGCGACCAAAGCGTACGTCACCAGCTTCTCCGAAGCGCTCCGCGCCGAACTCCGAGGAACAGGCGTGAGCGTCTGCGTCCTCTGTCCCGGCCCTGTGCGCACGGAATTTCAAGAAGTCGCGAACCGGCCCGGTGAGCAGCCCGATAGCGGCCCGGAGTTCGTTCATGTTCCGGTCGATCAAGTCGTGCGGGACGCGCTTGCTGCGCTGGAAGCAGACCGCCCGCTTGTCATCCCAGGATTGGCAATGAAAGTCGGG
>Ga0209376_1000576_pt1 | contig 39791 bp, 50 predicted proteins | sample GraSoiAngelo_134_FD_185891 | JGI IMG/M metagenome (GOLD analysis project Ga0209376, IMG submission 185891) | Grasslands soil microbial communities from the Angelo Coastal Reserve, California, USA - 14_0929_05_30cm (SPAdes) (version 2) | ecosystem: Environmental > Terrestrial > Soil > Grasslands ...
AGGCCCAGTAGAGACATGGCCAAGGCCAAGCAGCAGACAGCGAAGAAGGAACAGGCGCCCAGGGCGCCGGGCACGAAGTCGGAGCAGGCGCCGCGCATGCTCACGACGTACCGCGAGACGATCATGCCCCAGCTGACCAAGGAGTTCGACTACGCGAACGTGATGCAGGTCCCACGCGTCGAGAAGATCGTGGTCAACATCGGCATCGGCGAGGCCAAGGACAACGACAAGGCCCTGGACGCGGCCGTCGGCGACGTGACGACGATCACCGGCCAGAAACCGCAGCTGGTCAAGGCCAAGAAGTCCGTGGCTGCGTTCAAGCTGCGCGCCGGGCAGACCGTCGGCATCAAGACGACGCTGCGCGGCCGCCGCATGTGGTACTTCCTGGACAAGCTGCTGAACGTGGCACTGCCACGCATCCGCGACTTCCGCGGAGTGAGCCCCGACGGCTTCGACGGCCGCGGCAACTATTCCCTGGGCATGCGCGAGCAGGTCGTGTTCCCGGAGATCGACTACGACAAGATCGACAAGCTGCGCGGGCTCGAGGTCAGCATCGTGACGACGGCCCGCTCCGACGACGAGGCGCGCAGCCTGCTAACCCGGCTCGGTATGCCGTTCCGGAAGAGATAAAAGAGGTAGAGGGAGAGAGTTTGGCCAAGAAATCTTCGATCGAGCGCTGGAAGCGGGACCTTGCACATCCGAAGTTCAAGGTGCGGTCCCACAACCGCTGCCGCATCTGCGGCCGGCCGCGCGCCTACCTGCGCAAGTTCGGCATGTGCCGCATCTGCTTCCGCACCCACGCCGCCGAGGGACGCATCCCCGGCATCACGAAGTCGAGCTGGTGATGATGATGGCCACAGCAGCACCGTCGAAGACAGCGACCAAGACACCGAAGAAGGCCCCTGCCGGGATCGTCAGCGATCCCATCGCCGACATGCTGACGCGCATCCGCAACTCCAACGCCGCGCGCCACCCCGAGGTCAAAGTTCCGGCCTCGCGGCTGAAGCTCGAGATCGCGCGCGTCCTGAAGGACGAGGGCTACATCGCCGGCTACGACGTCGAGGCCGACGGGTCGACGCAGACGATGCGTATCATCTTCAAGTCCCGCCCCGATCGCACCCGCGTGATCTCGGGCGTGAAGAGGATCAGCCGCCCCGGACTGCGCGTCTACGCGCGCAAGACCGAGATCCCGAGGGTCCTCGGCGGTCTCGGCATCGCCATCCTCAGCACGGCCGAGGGCGTCATGAGCGGCAGGCAGGCGACCCGCCAGGGTCTAGGCGGCGAAGTTTTGGCGTACGTCTGGTAGTCAGGAGAAAAGGAAGAAGAGTTGTCGCGAATCGGAAAGCTCCCCGTCCCGGTGCCGACGAACGTGACGGTCACGCTCGCGCCCGGGCACGTGAAGGTCGAGGGTCCGAAGGGCCAGCTCGAGCGCACCCTGCCGGCCGAGATCACGGTCAAGCAGCACGACGGCGAGCTCGTCTTCGAGCGACCGTCGGAGGACTTCCGCCACCGCGCGCTCCATGGCCTGGTCCGCAGCCTCGTCGCCAACATGGTCGAGGGCGTGGACAAAGGTTTCACCAAGCACCTCGAGCTCGTCGGCGTGGGCTACCGCGTCGCCAAGCAGGGCGAGGAGCTGGTGCTGAACCTCGGCTACTCGCACCCGATCCGCTTCAAGCCGCCGCAGGGCGTCACCATCGACGTGCAGGACCCGACCAAGTTCTCGGTCAGCGGCGTCTCAATCGAGGACGTCGGACAGGTCGCGGCCAACATCCGCGGCCTGCGCCCGCCAGAGCCGTACAAGGGCAAGGGCGTGATGTATCGGGGCGAGCGGATCCGCCGCAAGCCGGGCAAGGCCGGCAAGGGCGCGAAGGCCACCGCATGATCAAGCGGCAGGACCGGAAGGTGAACCGCACGAAGCGCCACAAGCGCGTGCGCGTGCACGTCGCGGGCACCAAGGAGCGGCCTCGACTGGCGGTGTTCCGCAGCCTCAACCACCTGTACGCCCAGCTCATCGACGATGGCTCGAGCCACACGCTGGCGGCCGCGTCGACGCTGGAGATGAAGGCCAAAAGCAACGGCCTCGCCCAGGCGGCCGAGGTGGGGAAGGCGATCGCGACCAAGGCCAAGGCGGCGGGCGTGAGCAGCGTGGTGTTCGACCGCGGAGGTTTTCTGTACCACGGCAGAATCAAGGCGCTGGCCGATGCCGCGCGCGAAGCAGGACTGGAGTTTTAAGCAGTGTCAAGACAGATGGGTGGTGGCGGCCGGTACGGGGATCGGGGCGAGCGCTCCGAGCTCGCCGACCGAGTCGTCCGCGTCAACCGCGTCGCCAAGGTCGTGAAAGGCGGGCGCAAGTTCTCCTTCAGCGCGCTCATCGTGGTCGGGGACCTGAACGGCCGCGTCGGCGCCGGGATCGGCAAGGCACGCGAGGTGACAGAGGCCATCCGCAAGGGGATGGAGGTTGCCAAGCGCAACATGATCACCGTGCCCATGGTCGGCACCACGATCCCCCACGCCGTCGAGTACAAGTGGGGGGCCGCGCGAATCATGCTCAAGCCGGCCGCGCCAGGCACGGGTGTGATCTCGGGCGGGGCGATGCGCGCCGTGATCGAGACCGCGGGCATCAAGGACATCCTCACCAAGTCCCACGGCACCAACAATCCGATCAACACCGTCCGTGCCACTCTCGCCGCGCTGCAGCAGCTGAAGACCGCGCCGCAGGTGGCCGAGCTGCGCGGCAAGGAGATCGACCAGATGGTCGGCAAGCGCCTGGCCGCGGCCTACAAGGGCGCCGAGCCGGCCGGCGCTCCGACTCCGAGTGAGCAGTCGCAGCCAGTGGGCGCGGGAGGACCGGCGCGTGGCTGACAAGACAATCAAAGCGACTCTGATGAAGTCCGCCATCGGGGCCAGGCCGGAGATCCGCGCCACCGTCGAGTCTTTAGGATTCCGGCGCATGAACCAGACCCGCGAGCTCCCCGACAACGACGCCGTTCGCGGCATGCTCCGCCGGGTGAGCTTCCTGGTCGCCGTCGAGGGCGAGCCCTTCGAGCGCCCCAAGCGCAGCAAGTACAAGATCTGGCGCGCGCGCAGCACCAAGAAGCATCAGAGGGGCCACTAAAGCTCAGATGCAGCTCCACGACCTCAAGCCCGCCCCCGGCTCTCGCCGCCGCCCGCAGCGGATCGGCCGCGGCACCGGCTCCGGCCGGGGCAAGACCTCGGGCCGCGGCCAGAAGGGACAGAACGCGCGCAGCGAAGGCTTCCGTCTCGGGTTCGAGGGGGGCCAAATGCCGCTGGCCCAGCGCATCCCCAAGCTTCCCGGCTTCAAGAACCCGTTCAAGAAGGTCTACGCCGTGGTCAACATCTCCAAGCTCAGCCGGTTCCGGGACGGCTCCAGGGTCGACGCCAAGGCGCTGGCCGAGGCGGGCCTGGTCAAAGGCGGGATTGAGATCAAGATCCTCGGCGCGGGCCGGATGAAGCGCAAGCTGACCGTGGAGACCCACGCGATCAGTGACAGCGCCCGCGATGCGATCGAGAAGGCCGGCGGCACCGTGACGGTGCTGAACGCGCCCAAAGAAGCCGAAGCAAAACCCCAGAGCGAGTCCCCAGCAACGGAGTAGCAGATGAACCTCCTCGAGGCGCTCATCAACGCGATCCGGCTGCCCGAGCTCCGGAACAAGATCCTCTTCACCGGCGGCATCCTGATCGTCTTCCGCCTGTTCGCCAACATCGCCATCCCCGAGGCGAACAAGACCGCGCTGAGCCTCCTCTTCAACCAGCAGGCCCTGCTCGGACTGCTCGACCTGTTCTCTGGTGGCGGCCTTTCCCGCTTCAGCATCGTCGCCATGGGCATGAACCCCTACATCAACGCCACGATCATCATGCAGCTGATGACGGTGATCTCCGAGCGCATCAAGGAGATCCAGAAAGAGGGCGAGATGGGTCGCCGCCGCATCCAGCGCTGGAGCCGCTACCTCACCGTCGCCCTGGGCGCCGGCCAGGCCTACGGCTTCACGGTCCTCTTCCAGAACACGAGCCCGGCGATCCTCGGTCCCCTGGAGTGGTTCCAGCGCCTGCAGATCATCCTGGTCCTGACCGCGGGCACGGTCATGCTGATGTGGTTCGGTGAGCTCATCACCGAGTACGGCATCGGCAACGGCGTCTCGCTGATCATCTTCGCCGGCATCATCGGCCGCGGCCCGCAGGGCGTCCAGGCGGTGTTCGGCGCCCACAGCACCGGCGGCGGCCTGGCCGACTACGTGCCGTTCATCATCTTCGGCCTGATTGCGCTGGTGATGACGGGGGTGATCATCGAGGTGCAGCAAGCCGTGAGGAAGATTCCCATCCAATCGGCGCAGCGCGTCGCGGGTGGCCGCGAGGTGGGGCGGAGGGCGAGCTTCCTGCCCCTACGCGTCAACCACGCGGGCGTGATCCCCATCATCTTCGCGATCTCGGTGATGTTCCTGCCCACGATCATCGCCAACTACTTCACCGGCGCCCCGCCAGACACCTGGTACTACAAGGCCGCCGCGTGGGTGAGGGGCAACTTCTCGCCCAGCACGGCCAACGTGCCGATGGCGATCACGTACAACGCTCTCTACTTCGCGTTCACGTTCGGGTTCACGTACTTCTACACGGCGATCACGTTCGACGTGCACGACGTGGCCGAGAACCTGAAACGCTACTCGAGCTTCATCCCGGGCATCCGCCCGGGACGTCCGACCGCGGACTATCTGCAGGCGGTGATGAACCGCGTCACCTTCGTGGGCGCGATCTTCCTCGGGTTCATCACGGTCATCCTGCCCATCGCCACCTCGAAGATCTCGGGCATCAATCAGCAGCAGATGTACCTGGGTGGCACGGCCATCCTTATCGTCGTGGGCGTGGCGCTCGACACGATGAAACAGCTGCAGACACAGCTGGTGATGCGCCAGTACCGCGGCTTCATCAAATGAACTTGCTGCTGTATGGAGCGCCCGGGTCCGGAAAGGGGACCCAGGCCAACATGCTCCGCTCGAAGTTCGGCATCCCGCACATCGCCACCGGCGACATGCTCCGCGCGGAGATCGCCGCCGGCACCGAGCTCGGTCGCCAGGCGCAGCCCATCCTCGCCGCGGGCAAGTACGTCTCCGACGAGATCATGATCGGCATGATCCGCAACCGTCTCGGCGAGCCGGACTGCGAGCCGGGCTTCATCATCGACGGCTTTCCTCGTACCGTCCCCCAGGCCAACGCCCTCGACACGCTCATGGTCGAGCTGCGCAAGCGCTTCGACCGGGTGATCTACCTTCGCGTCCCGGTCGAGGAGCTGCTCCAACGGCTGTCGGGCCGGCTCGTCTGTCCCCAGTGCCAGCGCACCTACCCGCCGAACACCTCTGTCTGCGCGGCCGACGGCAGCGCCCTCGCCCAGCGCGAGGACGACAAGCCCGAGGCGGTGCGGCCCCGGATCGAGATCTACCTCGAAAAGACCGTGCCGGTGCTCGACCACTACCGGGCTTCCGGGCTGGTTTCCGAGATCGATGGCCGGGGAACAATCGACGAGATCAGCCGCCAGGTGCTGGCCGCCGTGGCCGCACCCGCGAACGGTTCCACCGCGCAGAAGGCGGCGAACAAGCAGCAAGCATGATCAACCTCAAGACCGCCCACGAGATCGACCTGATGGCCCGCGCGGGCAGCCTGCTCGCGTCCGTGCTCCCTCCCCTCAAGGACGCCTGCCGGCCCGGGGTCAGGACGATCGAGCTCGACCGGATCGCCGACAGGCTCATCCGCGACGGCGGCGCCACGCCGGGCTTCCTCGGCTACCACGGCTTCCCGAAATCGATCTGCGTGTCGATCAACGACGAGGCGGTCCACGGCATCCCGGGCAACCGCAAGATCGCGGACGGCGACCTGGTCAGCCTCGACCTCGGTCTGGTCCTCGAGGGCTTCTGGGCGGACGTCGGCATCACCGTCGGCGTGGGCGAGATCACCCCCGAGGCGGCGCGGCTGATCAAGGTCACCGAGGAGGCGCTCTACGTGGGCATCGACAAGGCTCGGCCTGGAGGCTTCCTGGGCGACATCTCGTCCGCCATCCAGGGGCACGTCGAGAGCAACGGCTTCTCTGTCATCCGCCAGTTTGTCGGCCACGGCATCGGACGGCAGATGCACGAGGACCCCCAGGTGCCCAACTTCGGCACTCCTGGCACCCCGCCACGTCTCAAGCCCGGGATGACCCTGGCGATCGAGCCCATGGTCAACGCGGGCACCCACGAGGTGTACATGAAGCCCGACGGCTGGACGATCTGCACCGCCGACGGCGCCCTGTCGGCCTACTTTGAGCACACCGTCGCTATCACCGATAAGGGGCCAGCCGTACTAACAAAAGGCTCCCTCGGCTGAGGCTCAAGACGAGTTTGGTACAATCGCCGTTCGTGCCCCAACGCCCCTCACTCGTGAAGGGGGTCGTGGTGGAGCCTCTTCCCAATGGTGTCTACAGGGTTGAGCTCGAGAACGGGGCGAAAGTCCTCGCCCACGTCGCCGACCGCGCCGGCACCCACTTTACCCGGCTCCTGGCCGGAGACAAGGTGGGCGTCGAGCTGGCGGAAAGCGACCGCAGCAGAGGCCGAATTCGAGAGATCTGGAGATGAAGGTACGTCCGTCCGTCAGGAAGATGTGTCCGAGCTGCCGGGTGATCAAGCGCAACGGCGTGGTGCGCGTGATCTGCTCGAAGACGCCCAAACACAAGCAGAGACAGGGATAGGAGTAGAGAGCTAGGTGGCGAGAATCGCGGGCGTCGACATACCTCCGCAGAAGCGCGTCGTCGTGGCCCTGACGTACATCCACGGCATCGGCGACACGACGGCGAAGAAGATCCTGAAGATGGCCAACATCGATGGCGACAAGCGGACCAAGGACCTCCCCGAAGAGGAGGTGGCTCGGCTCCGCCAGGTCATCGACCGCCTCGCGACGGGCAAGGACATCCTCATCGAGGGTGACCTGCGCCGCGAGGTGGCGACCAACATCAAGCGCCTGACCGAGATCGGCTCCTACCGCGGCCAGCGGCACCGCCGCGGCCTGCCCGTGCGCGGCCAGCGCACCCGCACCAACGCGCGCAGCAGGCGCGGTCCGAAGCGCGCCGTCGCGGGCAAGAAGAAGGTCAAGGCCGGGAAGTAATGACCAAGAAGAAGGTCGTCCGCACCCGGCGCCGAGAGCGCAAGAACGTGGTCAACGGGCAGGCTCACATCCAGAGCACGTTCAACAACACGATCATCTCGATCAGCGACATCGACGGCAACGTCATCGCCTGGGGCTCGGCCGGAGCGCAGGGCTTCAAGGGCAGCCGCAAGTCGACGCCTTTCGCCGCGCAGACGACGGCGGAGGCCACCGCCAAGAAGGCGCTGGAGCACGGCATGCGCTCGATCGAGGTCTTCGTCCGCGGGCCGGGCGCCGGCCGCGAGGCGGCGATCCGCTCGCTGCAGGCGACGGGCCTCGAGGTGAGCGCGATCACCGACGTGACGCCGATCCCGCACAACGGCTGCCGCCCGCCCAAGAGGCGGAGGGTCTAGGCGATGGCGAACTACAGCGGCCCGGTCTGCCGCTTCTGCCGCCGGGAGGGCGCCAAGCTCTACCTGAAGGGCGAGCGCTGCTACACGCCCAAGTGCGCCATCGAGCGCCGGGCGTTCGCGCCCGGCATGCACGGCCAGGCGCGCAAGCGCAAGACGTCGGACTACGGCGTGCAGCTGCGCGCGAAGCAGAAGGCGCGCCGCATCTACGGCCTCCTCGAGAAGCAGTTCCGCAACTACTTCGACCAGGCGTCCAACGAGCCGGGTGTCACAGGCGTCAACCTGCTCCGGCACCTCGAGCTGCGCCTGGACAACGTGGTCTACCGCATCGGGCTCGGCAGCTCGCGCAAGCAGGCGCGCCAGCTCGTGACGCACCGCCACTTCGAGGTCAACGGCAAGCTTGTAAACGTCCCGTCCTTCCAGCTCAAGCCTGGCGACGAGGTCAAGGTCAAGGGCTCGGACGGTGTGTTCGACCTGGCCCTGGACGCCTCGAAGGTGCGCCCGGTGCCGTCATGGCTTTCATTCCAGACGGACGAAAAGTCCGCCAAGATCCTCGCCCGCCCCGAGCGCCACGAGATGGAGCCGGGAGTCGAGGAACAGCTGATCGTCGAGTTTTATTCAAGGTAGTCGGAGGTAGTTAGTTCAGTTGGCGATTGATACACAGATGACCGTGACCCCCCAGGTCCGCAAGCTCGAGACGAGCGCGAACTACGGCAAGTTCGACATCGAGCCGCTGGACCCGGGGTTTGGCACCACTTTGGGTAACACCCTGCGCCGGGTGCTGCTCTCCTCGCTGTGGGGCGCGGCGGTGACGTCGATCCAGATTGACGGCGTGGCGCACGAGTTCACCGCGATCCCGCACGTCAAGGAAGACGTGACCGAGGTGATCCTCAACCTCAAGCAGCTCCGCCTGAAGAGCTTCACCGAGGATCCGATCACGCTCCTGCTCGACGTCAAGGGGCCGGCCGAGGTGCGCGCGTCGCACATCCAGGCCACATCCGACGTGGAGATCGTGAACCCGGACCTGTACATCTGCACCCTGGCGGCCAAGGGCCACCTGCGGATGGAGCTGAACGTCGAGCGCGGCAAGGGCTACGTGCCTGCCGAGCGCAACAAGCGCGAGGGCCAGCCCATCGGCGTGATCCCGATCGACTCCATCTTCTCGCCCGTCGAGAAGGCGAACTTCGTCGTCGAGAAGACCCGCGTCGGCCAGTCGACCGATTACGACCGCCTGATCATCGAGGTGTGGACCGACGGGACCATGTCGCCCGAGGAGGCGGTCAGCCACTCGGCCGAGCTGTTCACGCAGCACCTGAACCTGTTCGTCCGCTTCCGCGACTCGATCGAGAAGCACGAGCAGGAGATGCGCGGCGAGAAGACCGGCCAGAACCGGCTGATGGACACGCCGATCGAGGAGCTCGACCTCTCGGTGCGGGCGTTCAACTGCCTCAAGGCAAATGAGATTCAGACCGTGGGCCAGCTGCTCCAGAAGCGAGAGGAGGAGCTGCTCGCGCTGCGCAACTTCGGTCGCAAGTCGCTGGACGAGATCAAGGAGAAGCTCGTCGAGAAGGGATTCATCAAGCCCGAAGAGATGGGCACGGTCCTGCGCGGCTAGGAGCGATCGTTGCGTCATCAAAAGAGCGGCCGCCGCTTCAACCGCGACACCGACGCCCGCAAGGCGCTGATGCGGAACCTGTGCACGTCCCTGCTCGAGAGCCCGAGCGGCCGCATCACGACCACCGAGGCGCGGGCCAAGGAGCTGCGGCGCTGGGTGGAGCGGCTGATCACGACCGCCAAGGACGGCGACGTCAACGCCCGGCGGCGCGTGAGCGCGGAGATCTCCAAGCCGGAGGTCGTGGAGAGGTTGTTCTCCAACCTCATGCCCCGGCTGTCGGAGCGGCCCGGCGGCTACACCCGGATCATCCACAAGGGTCCGCGTCTGGGCGACGCGGCGCCGATGGTGATCATCGAGCTGGTGGACTGACTCCCTCGAGGTTAAAAAGTGAATATCAAAGTCGTGCTCGAGTACGACGGGTCGGACTTCGCCGGCTGGCAGCAGCAGGCGAGGGGCCGCACGGTGGAGGATGAGCTTAAGCGCGCGCTGCGCGAGGTCACCGGCAAGGACCACGTGGTCTACGCCGCCGGGCGCACGGACGCCGGCGCCCACGCCGAGGGCCAGGTCGCGAGCTTCCAGACCGACGGCCGCATCACGCCACACCGACTGATGGCGGCGCTCAACGCGCGCCTGCCGGAGGACGTGGCGGTGTTGACCGCGGAGGAGGTTCCGGACGATTTCCACGCCCGCTACTCAGCCCGCTGGCGCCGGTACCGCTACCGGTACCTCGACCGCACCGCCCGGCCCGCACTGCAGCGGGGCCGGTGCTGGCATGTCCGGGGTCCCCTCGACGTCGCCGCGATGGCGAAGGCGGCGCGGGCGCTGGTGGGCAGGCACGACTGGACCAGCTACTGCTCGGCCTCCGAGCCGGCCCGCGACAGGGTGCGCACGATGCGCTCGGCCGCGGTGGCGCGGCGAGGAGAGTTCGTCGAGCTGGAGCTGGTCGCGGAGGGATTCCTGCGGGGCCTGGTGCGCAGCATCGCGGGCGCGCTCGCCGAGGTGGGACGCGGAGAGCGGCCGCCGGAGTGGGTGGGGCAGGTCCTCCGCGCGCGCGACCGCCGCAAGGCGCCGCGCACCGCGCCCGCGGGAGGGCTGACTTTGATGGAAGTGATTTACTAGTTCCCCTCTCCCCTCAGGCGAGAGGGTCGGGGTGAGGGGCAACAAGAGAACAAGAAGAAAGAATGAGCAAGCAAAAGACGTGGACCGCGAAAGCGGCAGACTTGAAGAGCGATTGGTTTGTGGTCGATGCCACAGACCAGGTTTTGGGCCGCCTTGCCTCAGGCGTGGCCGCGATCCTTCGTGGCAAGCACAAGCCCACCTACACTCCGCACCTCAACACGGGCGACCACGTGGTCGTGATCAACGCCGCCAAGGTCAAGGTGACTGGCAGCAAGCTCGAGGCCAAGGAGTACACGCGCTACACCGGCTACCCCGGCGGCCTCCGCCGGCGCTCGCTCCAGCGCGCGCAGGAGCTCGACCCGACCTTCCCGGTCACGACGGCGGTCCGGGGCATGCTGCAGCGCAACACGCTCGGCGCCGACATGCTGAAGCGGCTGCGGGTGTACGCGGGGGCGGACCACGGGCACCGCGCCCAGAAACCGAAGGTCCTCACCTTCGACGCCAAGGGGAATTTGAAGATTGGCAATTGAGACGCTGAACCGGGGCACCGGCCGCCGTAAGAACGCGGTCGCCCGCGTGCGCATCACTCCGGGCGAAGGCCGCGTGACCGTGAACGACAAGGATCCGCTCGCCTACCTTGGGCGCCGGGTCCTGGAGATGGCCGCGCTGGCGCCGCTGCGGGTGACCAACACGCAGCGCAAGTTCGACATCACCGTCAAGGTCGTCGGCGGCGGCACGAGCGGGCAGGCGGGCGCCATCGCGCACGGCATCGCCCGCGCCCTGCTGCGCTACGACCCGGACTTCCGCCAGTCGCTGAAGAAGGCTGGCCTGCTGACGCGGGACGCGCGCATGAAGGAGCGCAAGAAGTACGGACTGAAGCGGGCGCGGAAGGCACCCCAGTACACGAAGCGCTAGTCTCGCGACGGCTGGAGTGGCCGGACTGCTGGAACACCCGCGACCTGGGCGGTCTGCCCCTGCGCGACGGGCTAACGCGATCCCGAGCGCTCATCCGGTCTGACAGCGTCGTCCACCTCAACGCCGGCGGCCGCGAGGCGATGTCGGCCTACGGCGTGACCACGGTCCTGGACCTGCGCAGCAACGACGAGCTCCTCAGAAACCCGAGCCCGTACGCGAACGGCGCCGGTGTCTCCTATGTCCACCAGGAGCTGATCGACGACGCGAACATGACCCAGATCGGCGACTCGCAGAGCATGTTCGACCGCTACATCTTCATCGTCGAGAAGCGCCCCCAGGCGTTTCGCCAGGTCCTCGAAGCCATCGCCGGCGTCGAGGGCTGCGTCCTCTTCCACTGCTTCGCCGGCAAGGACCGGACGGGCCTGGTCGCGGCCATGCTGCTCTCCGTTGCCGGCGTGGCGCCGGACGACATCGCGGCCGACTACGGCCAGACCGATCTCCAGCTGGCGCCGCAGTACGAGAGGTGGATCGCCGAGGCGCCGGCCGAGAAGCGGGACGCATTCCGCGATGAGCTGCGCTGCCCGCCCGAGCGCATCCTTGGGGTGCTCGACCACATCGAGAGGCGGTGGGGAGGCGTGGCGGGCTACCTCGAGGCCGCGGGCATGGCGCCCTCAACCATCGACCGCGTGGCCGCCAAGCTCAGCTGAGATTCGTGCTTCTCCTCTGCGGACCTGCGGCGCGCCGTCAGCGATGCGTCCACAGAGGCTGGTGGAAGTCCGCCACCCGGCATGAGCGGCCGTCGAGCGCGACCTCGCTGAACTGGTAGAGCATTGCCGCCGTCGGCGCGAACACCTCGACCTCCGAGAGCCGCAGCGAGAACTGATCCGGCGGCCGTTGTGAGGCGGCCGCCACCGCTTGCCTCAGCTCCGGCCCGCCGACCAGGAAGAGCCTTGCCACCTCAGCCCTTGAGGGACGGAGGGATGCCACGTCCGCCCCGCTCCACACCACCACCGGGGTGATCGTGAAGCCGGACCGCGTATCGAAGTCGTCGAGCTTCCCGAGCACATCCACCGTCGCGGCGCTGACGCCAAGCTCCTCGGTCAGCTCGCGGAGCGCGCAGTCCTCAGCACCCTCCCCAGCGTGGACCCGACCACCGGGCAGCGCCATCTGCCCCGCGTGCCGCGGCATGTCCTGAGGGCGCTGGAAGATCGGCACGATCGGAACACCGCCGTCCAGCAAGACGACGATCGCCACCGCCGCCGGCGACTGCGGCGATGGCGTCTCGCGACGCTCGAAGTGCTCGAGATTGCTCTGGATGGTGGCCCGGATCACGCCTTTGCGGGCACTCGCAGGTCGACGGTGAGGCGCTGCGAACAGGCCAGGACGTCCAGCGACAGCATTCTCCTTAACAGGCAGGGTAGTCGCCGGCCTGGCGAGCCGCCAGACTCGTCGGCATGAAAGAAAAAACCGTTGTCAAGCAACTGTATCGCCTCAATGTCGAACCCCGAGTAATCGACCAGCTCACCAAGCTTGCCTCGCGCACCGGCGAGCCGAAGACAAGGATCGCCACCCGGCTGTTCACGGAGGCGGTGATGAACTTCAAGCCCGATCGGGCGAGGAAATCGTCCGCGGGATAAGCCGCGACTTGATCAAGTCGCGACGCTTCCGGGCCTGCAGCCAGCGCGATTTGATCAAATCGTCGCCTGCAGACGCCAGTGCGGCTATCCCGATTCCCGCTCCGGATCGACTGCATGACCACCGGCCGGGCTTGAGTACATAGCCTCGATCTGCGGCTGGTACTTGGAGTGAATCACTCGCCGCTTGAGCTTCATCGTCGGTGTCAGCTCCTCCGACTCCGGCGACCACTCGGCCGGCAGGATCGTAAAGCGCTTGAACTGCTCGACCCGCGAGAGGTGGGTGTTCGCCTCGGTCAAGGCGCGCCGCACCTCGCCGACCACAGCCGGGTCGTCGGCCAGGGCCGCCATCGTCGAGGCCTCGATGCCTCGTGCCTTGGCCCACATCGGCGCGACCTGCGGGTCGAGCACGACGAGCACGGAGATGAAGTTCCGCCCGTCGCCGACCGCCACCGCCTGGCCGATGATCGGGCTCGACTTCGCCAGCGACTCGAGATTGGCCGGGGAGATGTTCTTGCCGGACGAGGTGATGATCAGCTCCTTCTTCCGGTCGACGATCTTGAACTGCCCGTTGCGCCCCGGCTCGCCGATGTCGCCGCTGTGCACCCAGCCGTCCTTGTCGATGATGTCCGCGGTTTTGGCGGGCTCCTTGTAGTACCCGACCATGACGTTGCCGCCCCGTACGAGCAGCTCCCCGTCCTCGCCCAGCCGCACCTCCACGCCCGGCATCGGCTTGCCGATCGACGGTGCCTGATGATCGTCCATTGGCACGACGGTCGCCGGCCCGGTCAGCTCGCTCATGCCCCATACCTCGTACAGGGGCATGCCCAGCGCGGCCCAGAACTCGTGCACCTCCGGGCGGCACGGCGCCGTCGAGGTGATGGCCGTCGTGCAGCGGTCGAGCCCGACCTTGGAGCGCAGCAGCGTGAACAGCGGCGCAGCGCGCTCCACGACCGCGGTCACGTCGGGCGGAACCTCCTTGCCCTCGCGGCGCAGCCGATACGCGTTGACCGAGGCCGACAGCGCGCCCTGCACCATCTGTCGCTTCGCCTCGTCCTGCTCCGCAGCGATCCCCGCTCGCAGGCCCGCCATCAGCTTCTCCCATACTCGGGGCACGCCGACGAACATGGTCGGCCGCGCCTCGAGCAGGAAGGGCAGCAGCAGATTCGGGTCGGGGCACAGCCACACCTCGTGGCCGAGGTGGATGCCGCGCCACTGCGAAGTGAAGCGCTCGGCGACGTGCGCCAGGGGCAGGTATGAAACCAGCGTCTCCGGTTCGATCGCCCAGAACCGCTGCACCGACTCCAACGTCCACAGGATGTTGTTGTGCGAGTAGACGACGCCCTTCGGCGGCCCGGTCGTGCCCGACGTATAGATCAGCGAGACCGTGTCCTCGGGCCCGACGGCGCGCCAGGTGTGCTCGAAGCTCTTCGGGTCGGTGGCGTAGAGCTCGCGACCTTTCGCGAGCAGCGACTCCCAGGTCATCACACCCTCAGGGGCGTCGCCACGCACCTGCACGATGTGTTGCAGGTGGGGAGTGGAGGAGCGGATGGCGAGGAACTTCTGCAAGAAGCTCTCGTCCTCGACGAAGGCGACCGTCGCCTCGGAGTGGTTGGCCACGTACTCGATCTGCTCGGGCGCGAGCGTGTTGTAGACGCTGATCGCCGCCCCGCCGGCGTGGACGATGCCGAGGTCGGCAATCACGTGCTCGGGGACGTTGCGGGCCATGATCAGGCCGAACTGGCCCGCGCCGAAGCCAAGCGAGCGCAGGGCGAGGGTGACGGCCGCGACCTGGTCGCGGTAGTCCTTCCAGGTGAGGGTCGACCAGTCGCCGTTGTTCTTCCAGCGCAGGGCGGGTTTGTCGCCCCACTTTCCGACCGCGTCGGCAAAGATCGTGCAGATGGTTTTGCCGGAGACCGCGGCGTCGATGGCAGCCCGCTCCGCGAGCACGTCCATTACGCGGAATACACTAATCGATGGTGGTGGGGAGAGCCTGATCTACGTTCGCTCGCACCGCTCGGTCGTGACGCTGGGGGTGGCTGGGCTGGCGTGGGCGGCCGTCTTCGCCCTTCTGGCTGCCGGAGCCTTCGACCTGCCGCAGGGCGCGGTCGCCGGAGTTGCCCTCGCCCTCGGCGCCGCCGGCGGCGCGGTCGTGGCCGCCCGCTCGGCGCTCCAGCTCCTGAGGTGGCCGCCCGCCCGGCTCTGCTTCTTCCGCGATCGCCTCCTGGTCATCGAGGGCCGGCGGGAGATGCGCGCGGTGTGGACCTCGATCGGCGCGGTCACCCTGTCCGAGCCCGACTCCTGGCCGCGCGTCCAGGTCACCGACCGGCTGACGATCCAGCTCCGCAACGAGGACCCCGTCGTCCTGCGGCCGGCTGCGTTCGGACTGGAGCCCGGCGCCTGCAGGGACCTGATCGTCCGCCTGCGTGACGAGCCCAAGATCCGGGCCCGCCTGCCCGAGTTCGACTCGATCCGGGACGTGGCGATCTCGCCGGTCGTGGCGGGGGAGCTGATAGAGCCGCGTCTTTAGCGCGCTGAGCGATCATGATCGCTCCATTGGTTTCGTTGAGGGGACGGGACTTCATCGACGTCGCCGACCTCGCGCCGAGCGACCTCCGGCGCGTGCTCGACCTCGCCTCCGAGATCAAGGCGGGGCGGTGGAAGGACAGGCCGCTCGAGGGCCGGCACATGGCCATGCTCTTCCAGCGGCCCTCGCACCGCACCCGGGTCTCCTTCGAGGTCGGCATCGCCCGCCTCGGTGGGACCACCACCACCCTCACCAGCCAGGACGTCCAGCTCGGGTACCGGGAGTCCATCGCCGACGCCGCCCGGGTGCTCGACCGCTACGTCGACGGCATCATCGCCCGCCTGCGCTCGCACGGTGACCTCCTGCAGCTCGCCCTCTTCTCCGAGAAGCCGGTGATCAACGCCCTGACCGACCGCTCGCACCCCTGCCAGGCGCTGGCCGACCTGCTGACGCTGGAGGAGGTGCGGGGCGAGCTCGCTCGCCAGCGCGTTGTCTACATCGGCGACGGCAACAACATGGCCAACTCGCTGATCGAGGCCTCGTCGGTGGGCGGCTTCGCGCTCACCATCGTCACGCCGCCCGGCTACGACCCGGACCCCGCCATCGTCCAGCGCGCCTGTGGCGTCAACTCAGGAAAGAACCACATCACGCTGACCAACCAGATCGATGTGCGCGGCGCCACCGCCATCTACACCGACGTGTGGGCGTCGATGGGGCAGGAGGACGAGCGCGCCACCCGGCAGAATGTCTTCGGGCCTTATCAGGTCAACGCGAGGGTGATGGACCAGGCGCCGGAGGCCGTCTTCATGCACTGCCTGCCCGCGCACCGCGGCGAGGAGGTGACCGACGAGGTCATCGATGGCCCGCGCAGCGTCGTGTTCCAGCAGGCCGAGAACCGCCTCTACGCCCAGATGGCCCTGCTCGCGGAGCTGTTCGGCGAATGAGCGCCCTCCAGCTGCTCTGGCTCCAGTTCGTCGAGGTGGTGCGGCACCTCGGGCCAATCGAGGTCCTCGACGTCGCGGTCGTCACCTTCCTTCTGTATCAGCTGCTGCGCCTCCTGCGCGGCACGCAGGGCACGCAGATCCTGGTCGGCCTGATCCTACTGGCGGTCGTCGGCATCGCCTCGACCACCTTCAACCTGGTCTTGCTGTCGTGGCTTTTCAGCAACGCGACCTTCTTCATCATCATCGCCGTGATCGTCATGTTCCAGCCCGAGCTGCGGCGTGCGCTCGATCAGCTCGGCCGCATCGGTCACATCGGCCGTCCGCTCTCCCGCTACAACACGCGCCAGTACAACCAGGCCATCTCCGAGGCGATCCGCGCCGCCGAAAGGCTCAGCAACAAGCACACCGGCGCGCTGATCGCCTTCGAGCGCGACGTCGGCCTCGAGGACTACGCGGCGACCGGCGTGCGCATCAACGGCGAGATCTCGGCCGAGATGCTGCAGTCGATCTTCTATCCCAACTCACCGCTCCATGACGGAGCGGTGATCGTCCGCGGCGACCGCATCATCGCCGCGGGCTGCCTGCTGCCCCTGCCGGAGGAGGGCACGGTGCGCGAGCGCCTCGGCACGCGCCACCGGGCCGCGCTCGGGCTCTCGCTGGCCTCGGACGCGCTTGTGCTCGTAATCTCCGAGGAGACGGGGAACATCTCGGTGATCGAAGAGGGGAAGATCAGCCGCAACCTCGACCCCGACAGCCTGCGGCGCAGGGTAGCCGTCAAGGTCGCGCAGAACGGCGACGGGCGCTTTCGGTTCGGGCGATGACCTGGGGACTGATCACGAACGAGTGGCGGCTGAAGCTGCTCGCACTCGGGCTCGCCGTCCTGATGCTGGGCGCCGTCGCCTACTCGCAGACGCGTCCGAAGATCACGTCGTTGACAGTCGGCCTCAACTACACGGTGCCGCCCAACATCATCCTGGTCGACCCGCCGGGCAAGACCACGGTGATCATCTCCGGCCTGGCCGATGCGCTGAGCCGCGTCGAACCGAACAACATCGTCGCGACCGTCGACGCGATAGGCGCCAAGCCGGGCTCGGCGGTGCGACTGAACGTCACCGCCAGGTCGCTGGTCTCCGGTGTCACGGTGCAGAACCCGCCCCCGATCGCGGTCAACATCGACACCCAGCAGGCCATCGACATCCCGGTCCAGGTCAACGCCCGCGCGGCTGTGGGCTGGAGCATCGACCCGACCAAGACCCTGGCGACCTGTCCGGGGGCCCTGAACCCCAACCCGTGCAAGGTCCACTTCAACGGCCCGGTCAGCTGGGAGAACAACCTGAAGGCGGTGGTGACGCTGACGGACCTGGCGGGGGAGCAGCACTCGCTGAACCGGCCCATCCAGCTCCAGAACGCGAGCGGCCCGCTCGACCTTTCCGTGCGCACAGAGCCCCAGACCACGGCCGACGTCACCTCGGCGGACGTTCTGACGGCCGCAGTCCAGGGCACGACCACGTCGTCCGTGCCGCTGGTCGACGCGTCGCCCTCGCAAGGGCCGCCACCCGGCTACCGCGTGACCGCCATCAGCATCTCGCCTCTGGTGGTCACGATCACCGGGGACCCGTCCGTGCTCCAGCGCGTGCGCAGCATCGTCCTGCCGGCGGTGGATCTGAGCAACAGCACCTCGGACGCCACCTTCCAGGTGGCGATCCCCTACCCGAACGGGGCGTCCGGCTCGGTCGCCAACGCGACGATCAAGTACACGATCGCGCGGAACCCCAACGTGAGCCCAAGCCCAAGCCCGTAGGAGTAACCTAGCCCCTTCCGCGCCCGTTTCAGCCCCAGTCGAAACAACGTCCCAGGAGTTCTAGTAGAGGTATAGAGACATGTGCGGGATCATCGGCTACCTCGGCGGCCGGGAGGCCACGCCGATCCTCATGGAGAGCCTCAAGCGCCTGGAGTACAGGGGCTATGACTCGGCGGGCGTAGCCGTCCTCGAGCTGCCCAGGGCCGGCGAGGCGGTGCGCACCAGCATCACCAAGTCCGAGGCCAAGGTCGACACCCTGATCGAGAAGCTCGAGGCCAACATGCCCTCGGGCAGGCTCGGCATCGGGCACACACGCTGGGCGACCCACGGCAAGCCGACCTACATCAACGCCCACCCGCACACCGACTGCAAGGGCAAGATCTTCGTCGTCCACAACGGCATCATCGAGAACTTCGCCGAGCTCAAGGCCGAGCTCGAGGCGGAGGGCCACGAGTTCCCCTCCGAGACCGATACCGAGGTGGTGCCGCACCTGATCGAGAAGTACTACAGGGGCGACTTCCTCGCCGCCGTCCGGGCCGCGCTCAAGCGCATGAAGGGCGCCTACGCGCTGGCGATGTTCTCGAGCGACGACCCCGAGCTCCTGGTCGGCGCCCGGCTCAACGCGCCGCTGGTGGTCGGCCTGGGCGAGAAGGAGAACTACATCGCCTCGGACATCACCGCGATCATCCCGTACACCAAGCGCGTGCTCGTGCTCGGCGAGGGCGAGGTCGCGGCGGTGACGCCGCTAGGCGCCGAGGTGTCCAGCCTGGACGGAGTGACCGTCAAGCCGAAGATCGTCCACGTCGACTGGGACGTGACGCAGGCCCAGAAGAACGGCTTCGCACACTTCATGCTCAAGGAGATCCACGAGACGCCCGAGGCGCTCGCCAACGCGATGCGCGGCCGCCTGACCGACGACGGCCTGGTCTCGTTCCGCGAGTTCGACGTCCCGCACGAACAGCTGCGCAACCTGAACGAGGTGATCCTGCTCGGCATGGGCACGTCGCTGCACGCGGCGATGATCGGCGAGTATCTGCTCGAGGACTGGGTGGGCTTGCCCGCGCGCGCGGTCGACGCGTCGGAGTTCCGGTACCGCCGGCCGACGTTCGCGGACAACGCGCTCGGCGTCGTGATCACGCAGTCGGGTGAGACCGCGGACACGCTGGTCGCGCTGCAGCAGGCGAAGTCCCGCGGCGCGCTGACTGTGGCGGTGACCAACGTGATCGCGAGCTCGGCCGCCCGCGACGCCGACGGCGCCATCTACCTGCACGCGGGCCCGGAGATCGGGGTCGCGTCGACCAAGACGTTCAACTCCCACATCGTGAGCCTGTGCCTGCTCGCGATGCGGCTGGCAACGGCCAACGATCGCATCTCGCTGGAGCGCAGGCACGAGCTGGTGGAGGCGATGCGCGCGCTGCCCGAGCACGTCAAGGGCATCCTCGCGCGGGACAAGGAGATCCTCGGGCTGGCCAACAAGTACAGCAAGTACCGCAACTTCATGTACGCGGGTCGTGGGATCGGCTACCCGGTCGCGCTGGAAGGCGCGCTGAAGCTGAAGGAGATCTCGTACATCCACGCCGAAGGCACGTCCGGTGGCGAGCTCAAGCATGGGCCCATCGCGCTCCTCGACGACCAGTTCCCGGTGGTGGCGATCTGCACCGCCAGCGCGACCAAGGACAAGATGGTCAGCAACGTCCACGAGATCGTGGCCCGCAACGCGCCGGTGCTCGCGCTGGTGACCAAGGGCGACCGGTCGCTCGACGACGTCGCGACGGACATCTTCGAGATGCCGGCGGTCGAGGAGACCGTCTCGGCCATCCTCAACACCGTGATGCTGCAGCTGTTCGCGTACCACGTCGCGGTCAAGCTCGGCCAGGACGTGGATCAGCCGAGGAACCTCGCCAAGAGCGTCACCGTCGAATAGTGGGCCGCTCCCTCTCCCCTTCAGGGGAGAGGGTCGGGGTGAGGGGAGAGGGGCGAGGAAGAAGAAAATGGTGCCGTGCAGCGGATCGGAGTCGATGCTGTCTCGGTTGACCGGATCGCGCTGGCCGTCCGCCGCTCCGGCCCGGGCTTCCTGACCAGGGTCTACACCCCCGCCGAGCTCGCCTACTGCGCCGGCAACGACGAGCGGCTGGCGGGCCGGTGGGCGGCGAAGGAGGCGGTGATCAAATGCTTCGACGGCACGGGCATCTGCTTCCCGCGCAAGCGGATCGAGGTCCTCCCCGGGCCCAACGGCGCGCCCCGCGCCCGCCTGCTCGGCAACGACCGCGGCGCCCAGGTCGAGGTCAGCATCACCCACCACAGCCGCCTCGCCGTCGCCACCGCACACCTCGAGATCCCCGACGCCGGCGCCATGCTCCCGGCGCCCGACGCCGTGGTCATACCCCGCCGGCCCAAGGACGCGCACAAGGGCACTTTCGGCACGGCTGTCGTCCTCGCCGGCAGCCTCGGCCTGACCGGCGCGGCATACCTATCGTCCACCGCCGCCGCCCGCGCCGGCGCCGGCCTGGTCCGCCTCCTGGTCGCGGACAGCATCTACCCGATCCTGGCCGCGAAGTGCACCGAGGTCATGGCCACGCCCGTGCCCGAGGTCGCGCCCGGCGCGGTCGGCCACGCCGCCTACGACTCGATCCTGCGCCAGCTCGCCACGGCCGAGGTGGGCATCATCGGGCCGGGGCTGGGCCGGGACAGCTCGACCTGGCGGCTGGTCATCGACCTGGCGGTCCACGCGAAGTGCCCCCTGGTCATCGACGCCGACGCCCTGAACGCGCTCGCCGAGTCGCCGCGCACCAAGGGCAAGCTCGGACCGCGCCGCGTGCTCACTCCGCACCCGGGCGAGCTCGCCCGACTCACGGGCAAGACCGCCGAGGCCATCAACGCGGATCGGGCGGCGGCCGCGCGCAGGGCGGCGAAGGACTGGGGGTCGATCGTTGTCCTCAAGGGGGCGCACACCGTGGTCGCCCACCCCGACGGCCGGACGAGCGAGGACCCGCACGAGGTGCCGGCGCTGGCGAGCGGCGGCACGGGGGACGTGCTCTCGGGACTCATCGGCGGCCTCATCGCGCAGGGAGCGGACCCCTACTCGGCGGCGGTGACCGGTGTGTACGTCCACGCCGCCGCGGGCCGGCGCATCGCGGAGCGCATCGGCGACTCGGGCCTGCTCGCGAGCGACCTCCTGCCCGAGATCCCGGTCGTGATGAACGTCCTCAGGCAAGGCGGACTCTGAAGAGCTCCCTGCGTTGGGCTGAGATCGACCTCGGCGCCGTCAGCGCCAACTGCGACCGCATCCTGCGCCACATTCGGCGCGGGACGAAGCTCTTCGCGGTGGTCAAGGCGGGCGGCTACGGCCACGGCGCGGTGGCGGTCGCGCACGCCGCCCTCGAGGGCGGCGCCACCGGGCTCGGGGTGGCGACGCTCGAGGAGGCGACCCAGCTCCGCGGCCTCGTCGACGCCGAGCAGATCCTGGTCATGGGCGGGCTTCTGCCCGCGCAGGCCGGGGAGGCCTCAGCCGCCGGCTGCGCCATCGGCGTCTCGGGCCGCGAGCTCGCCGAGGCGTTGAGCGCGGCGCCCGAACCGGTTCCTGTGCACCTGAAGATCGACACGGGCATGGGCCGGTTCGGCTGCGCGCCGGAGGAGGCGCCGGGGCTGGCGCAGCTGATCGCCGAGTCGCGGGGCACGCGGCTGGCCGGGACCTGGACGCACTTCGCCCGTTCGGAGTCGGACGAGGCGATGACGCGCCGGCAGTTCGACACCTTCCTCGACACGGTGTCGCGGTTCGAGGTCTCGCCCGGCCTCCGGCACGCGTGCAACTCGGCCGGCGCGCTGCACCATCCCGACTTTGCGCTCGACGCGGTGCGCTGCGGGATCGCCATCTACGGCTGCGAGTGGCCGGGGACGCAGCCGGCGCTGAGCCTGCGCTCGGTGATCACGCACCTGAAAACGGTGGAGAAGGGGGCGAGCATCGGTTACGGCTCGCTGTGGCGCGCGACAGGTCCGACGCGCGTGGCCACGGTGGCGATCGGCTACGCCGACGGCGTCCACCGCGCACGCGCGAACCGCGGCCACGTTCTCGTGCGCGGCCATCGCGCGCCCCTGATCGGGATGGTGAGCATGGACGCGATCACGCTGGACGTGAGCAATGTCCCCGGGGTGCGGCTGGGTGACACGGCGACGTTGATCGGCCGCGACGGCGACCAGGTGATCACGGCAGAAGAGGTGGCCGAGTGGTCGAACACGATCAGCTACGAGGTCCTGACGTCCATCGGCCCACGCGTCGAGCGCCGCTGATGCGCATGCTTCACTGATGGCTGCTTCGACGGACGTGTTCGCATCAGCGCTCGAACAGGCGGCCGCGGTCCGCCGACGCGAGGTTTCGTCGGTGGAGCTGACCCGCGCGCACCTCGAGCGCATCGAGAAGATCAACCCCAGGCTCAACGCCTACGTCCACCTGACGCCGGAGCTGGCGCTCAAGCAGGCGCGCGAGGCCGACTCGGCGGAAGACGGGCTGCCGCTGCGAGGCGTCCCGGTCTCGATCAAGGATCTCGTCTCGGTCGCCGGCCACCCGATGACGCTCGGCTCGAAGGCGTTCGAGGACTTCAGCCTCCCCTACGACGCCTTCCCGGTCGCCCAGCTCAAGGAGCAGGGCTGCCCGATCCTCGGCAAGACCAACACCTCCGAGTTCGGCAGCCGGCCGACCACCGAGCACGGTCTCTTCGGCGCGACCAGAAACCCATGGAACCTCGAGCATTCGCCGGGTGGCTCGAGCGGAGGCGCCGCCGCCGCGGTCGCGGCGGGTCTGTGCGCCTTCGCCCACGGCTCCGACGGCGGCGGCTCGGTCCGCATCCCGTCCGCCTGCTGCGGCACCGTCGGCCTCAAGCCCAGCCGCGGCAGGATCTCGCCCGGCCCGGTCTTCGGCGAGCACTGGGCGGGCTTCGCCACCGACGGCGTGATCGCGCGCACGGTCACGGACGCAGCCGCGGGCCTCGACGCGATGGCCGGCCATCTGCCCGGCGACGCTTATTGGGCCGAGAACGACGGGCCTTTCGCGGCCGCGGCGCGGTCCGGGGCGAAGAGGCTGCGCGTCGGTTTCACGACCGCCAGTCGCGCCCGGGTCGACCCCGACGTCGACGCGTGCGTGCGAGGCGTGGCCAGGCTCCTGGACGAGATGGGGCACGATGTGTCCGAGGGCGGCCCTGACACCGAGCCCTTCCACACGCCGTTCCAGCTCGTGGTCGTCACAGGTCTCGGCTCGCTGCCGATTCCCGACGAGTCTTTGCTCGAGCCCTTCAACCAGCTCGGCCTCGCCCTGGCGAAGCAGCTGACGGCGATCGACTACCTGCGCGCCGTCGACGCGATCCGCATGCACAGCCGCGTCGTGGTCGCGTTCTGGGACGCGCACGACGTGCTGGTCACGCCGACGCTGCCCACGACAGCGCCTCGCCTCAACACGCTTGGGACCGAGCTCGCGACCGCCGGCGACGAATACATGGACTTCGTCTCGTTCACGTATCCGTACAACTGCACCGGCCAGCCCGCGATCTCGCTGCCGCTCGGCGTGGACGCTTCCGGCCTGCCCATCGGCGTCCAGCTTGTCGGCCCGCCCCGCGGCGAGGACGTGATCCTGTCGCTTGCCGCAGAGCTCGAGCATGCCCGACCCTGGAGCGGCCGCCGGCCGCCGATCAGGGAAGGCTGACCGCCGGCAGGAACTCCGGCACCCGTCGCGCGTCGGTCGCCTGCTCGAACGCGTATGCCAGTCCGAGCAGGCGCGCCTCTGAGCCCGGGCCGGCGAAGAAGCTCAGGCCCAGGGGCAGCCCGAAGGCGTGCCCCGCAGGCACGGTGATGATCGGGTAGCCGGCCACCGCGGCGGGCTGGGTGCTGCCGCCGAGAAGTTTGTCGCCGCCGACCTGGTCGATCATCCAGGCGGGCGAGCCGCTCGGCGCCACCAGGGCGGCGAGCCGGTGCTTGCGCAGGGCCTGGTCGATGCCCTCGGTGCGCGCCAGCCGCAGCGCCTTCTGCCGGTCCTCGCGGTACTCGCGCACGTTCAGGCCTCGTGTCTTCTGCGCCTGCTCGAAGACCTCCTGGCGGAAGTACGGCATCTCGTCGGCCGCGTGCCGGCGGTTCCACCGGATGACGTCGGCAAGGGTGTGGACGGCCAGGCCGCGCCGGCCGCGCAGGTAGCGGTTGAGGCCGTCCTTGAGCTCATAGCGCAGCACGGTCCGCTCGACCTGCGACTCGCGCAGCTCCTTGGCGCCCGCAAGCTCCACCTCGATCAGCGCCGCGCCGCAATCCTTGAGCGCAGCCAGCGCCTCTTCGTAGCAGGCGTCGGTGTGCTCGGAGTAACCCGTGAAGGGGTCGCGCAGGACGCCGATGCGCCGGCCGCGGAGCGCGCCCTTGCGCAGCCCGATCCGGTGATCGGTCCTCGGTCTGGCTATCACGGCGAGCACCATCGCCGCGTCCTCGACGGTCCGTGTCATCGGGCCCGCGGAGTCCTGGCTCGCCGCGATCGGGATGATGCCGCCCTGGCTCACCACGCCGATGCCCGGCTTCATGCCGACGATCCCGTTCTTCGAGGATGGGCTGACGATCGACCCGTCGGTCTCGGTGCCGATGGTGATCGCGGCGTACCCGGCGGCGGCGGCCACGCCCGAGCCGGAGCTCGAACCGCCTGGACTGCGGTCCAGCGCGTGGGGGTTGCGGGTCTGGCGGCCGCGGCCGCTCCATCCGGAGCTCGAGCGCACCGAGCGCGCGTTGGCCCACTCGCTCAGGTTGGTCTTGCCGATCAGCACCGCCCCCGCGCGCCGCAGGTTTGTCACCAGCGGCGCATCGCGGCTCGCGCTCGCGCCGGTCATGGCGAGAGAGCCGGCGGTCGTCAGCATGCGGTCGCCGGTGTCGATGTTGTCCTTGACCAGCGCGGGCAGCCCGTGCAGCACGCCGCGCACATGCCCGCGCCGCCGCTCGCGGTCGCTGCGCCGCGCGAGCTCGACCGCGTCCGGATTGATCTCGATCACCGCCCGCGTCTTCTCGTCGAGGGCGGCGATGCGTGCCAGGCTCATCTCGACGAGCTCGACGGAGGTGACCTCACCTCGCGCCAGCAGGCGGGAGAGATCGGCGGCGGAGAGCTCGGCGAGCTCGGGATGCGGCCCCACGCTGCGGGCAGTGTATTCGGCGCCGCTTACGCGAAGCGGTGCCGCCAGGCCGCCGCGACGAGGTCCTCTCGGCGCAATCCCAGCTGAGACTCGGCGAGGTCCAGCTCACTTACGAGGGTCGTGCCGACCATCGCGGGGTCGTCGCTGTTGACCGTGAGGGGGATGCCGGCCTCGGCGAGCTTGCGGAAGTCGGGCGACAGGCCGATCCGGGCGTTGCTCGACGGGCACATGCACAGGCAAATCCCACGCTCGGCTAGCTCCCGCAGAAGGTCAGGGTCGGATGTGGAGGCGACGCCGTGCGCAAGCCGGTCTGCCCCAATGCTGAGGGCCTCGCGCACCACTTCGGCGCTACCTGCTTGCCCGGCATGCGGCATGAACTTCAGTCCTCGGGCGTGGGCGCGATCGATGAGCGGGGCAAGCGGCGCGGCGGATGTGGATTCGTCACCCACGAGGCCGACGCCGACGACGCCTTCTAGGGAAAGCGCGATGTCGATCGCGCGCGCATTGGCTTCGATGCTTCCTTCTCGGGTCAGCTCGATCAACCATCCGATCTCGACGTCAAGCGTGCGGCGGGCCGAGAGCACACCTTCCAGCCAGTCGTTCTCCGGATGCAGGCTGGGGTTGATGCTGATCTCCGCGTAGCGGATGTCCTGGGCGGCCATGACCTCGGCGTGCTCGCGGATCACCCGCTCGAAGTCGGCAGCCGTCCGCATCGACTCAGCGACGCGACGGTAGATCTCGAGAAATCCGTCCAGCGTCGAGTAGCGATACGGCGGAGGCGGCGGGAGCCCGTGACCGGAGGCCAGGGCGACCGCCGTCTCGTAGCGCACCGTGCCCTCCAGGTGAACGTGGAGCTCGGCGAGGCCGTCACCTGATGTCAACAGGCTGACCCACCGCGACCTCACGTGTTTGGCCCGTCTCGGACGACTCGACGGCCGCGAGCATGAAGGCGAGGGTGGACAGGTTGTCGCGCCCCGAGCATTCCGGTTCGCGACTCTCCTGGATCGCCGCCGCGAACTCGGTCAGCGATCCCGCGCGGTCGATCCGGGCCACCTCTGGCAGCGCCATCACGCGGCTCCGGCCCCTCCTCGGGCGCACGACTGCGCGGTCGCTCAGGACTCCATCGTCGCCCCTGCTCGTCCAGAAGACGTGGCCGTCTTCGAACTCCATTCTCCACTCGCCGGCCCACGGCGTGATGGGCGCGGCGCTGACCCAGCTGCCGCGATAGCTGACCAGCACGTCGTCGAATTCGACCGACGCGATCGCCACCGGCGGCCCGTCGAAGCCGCTCCACGATTGAGGCGGCGCCTGGCACGAGACGCTCCGAGGTTCGCGGCCCAGGATCATGCGCAGCAGGTCGAAGTGATGGACGGACATGTCGATCAGCAGCGGCTGCGAGTCGCTGTGATGCCGCCCCCGGGGCTTTGGCGGCGACGCTGAGTTGCGCCGGAAGTCGATCCCGATCGAGTACAGATCACCGAGCGTCCGCTCCCGCACGAGCCGGGCCACCAGCCGCGGGGCAGGGAAGAAGCGGTAATTCTGGCTGACCATCAGGACCCTGCCGCGGGCATCGGCGAGGTCGACCAGCTCGATCGCCTGCTGGAGGCCGTCGGTGAAGGGCTTCTCGACGAGGACGTGGAGGCCGGCCTCAAGCGCCGCCCGCGTCAGGCTCTCGTGCGCCGGGAGCGTGGCGGTGATCAGCGCCGCGTCAGGGTGGGTCGCCTCGAGCGCCTCGCGCATCGATCGAAAACACATGCTTGGATCGAGGTCCAGGTGCCGGCGGAGGACGGCGAAGGCGGCCGGGTCGGGGTCGACGTACGCGACCACCGCGACCTCGCCGACCTGCGGGTTGACCCGCCACGCCCAGTCTCGACCCCAGTCGCCGAGGCCGACCTGGACGATGCGCAGAGGGTGCACCGGAATAGTGTCCATCGATCCCGACTTCCAATTGCTCGAAGGCAGGTGATCCTACACTGGCTTTACTGATGGCGGAACCGGCCGCCCAAACCGCCTTCGCGGAAGAGGCATTGACACATCTCGACACCTTGTACAGGGGCGCGCTCCGGCTCACCCACGACCCCGACCAGGCCCAGGACCTGGTCCAGGAGGCATACCTCCGCGCGTTGCGCTACCAGCACAGCTACCAGCAGGGCACGAACATGAAGGCCTGGCTGTTCGCCATCATGCGCAACCTCTTCTGGGACCGCTTCAAGGGCTCGCGCAAGGAGGACGTCAGCCTCGACGACGTCGGCGACTTCGTCCTCTACGACAAGCTCCGCGACGAGGGCGCCAAGCCCGAGGCGGACGTGCTCGACAAGATCGCCGCCTCCGAGGTCGTGGCCGCGGTCGACAAGCTTCCGCCGCTCCACCGCGAGGTGGTCCTCCTGGTCGACGTCGAAGGCTTCTCCTACAAGGACGCCGCCCAGACCCTGGGCGTGCCCATCGGCACGGTCATGTCGCGCCTCCACCGGGCCCGCCAGCAGCTTCAAAAATCCCTCTATGACTACGCGGTCGAATCGGGTATCGTGCGGCCCAGCGGCCAACAAGATCAGGTGCAGCCATGAGATGCGAAGAATGTGGTGACAAGCTCGATCGCTTCGTCGATCGAGAGCTGACGAACACCGAGGCTCTGGAGATCCAGCTCCACCTCGAGGGATGCCCGGACTGCATGGAGCACTACGAGTTCCAGGAGCACCTGAAGCGCCTGGTCAAGCACTCGTGTGACTGCGACGTCGCGCCCCAGGCGTTCCGGGACAAGCTGCGCCAGATCCTCAGTTAGCAGAAGGAGCCCTCTCCCCTTCAGGGGAGAGGGATGAAGGGTGAGGGGCGGGCGTCGAAGCGACCAGCTCGAGGCCGCCCGCCTCTACGTCATCACGCCGGACGCCGAGCCGTCGCGCGTCCTCGAGCTGGCTTCGGCCGCCCTCCGCGGCGGCGCGGACGTCATCCAGCTCCGGCACAAGTCGCTCCCCCGAGGAGAGCTCCTCACGCTGGGGCGCGAGCTCAGGTCGGTGGTCAGGGACGCGCTTTTCATCGTCAATGACCATGTCGACATCGCGCTGTTGAGCGGGGCCGACGGCGTGCACCTCGGGCCGGACGACCTCACTCCGGCCTCCGCGCGCAAGGTCGCCGGCGGCCGCCTGCTGATCGGGGTCTCGGCCTCGACGCTCGATGCAGTGCCGCCCGAGGCCGACTACGTCGGGTGCGGGCCGGCGTTCTCCACCCCGGTCAAGCCCGAGAAGAAGGTCATCGGCCCCGAGGGAGTAGCTGCTCTGGCCAGGGCGGTGAAGGTCCCGGTCTTCGCCATCGGCGGCGTCGACGAGTCCAACCTCGGGCAACTCATCGCCGCGGGCGTCCGCCGCGCCTGCGTCATCCGCGCGATCAGCGAGGCGCCCGACCCGGAGCAGGCCGCCCGCCGCCTGCGTGCGATGCTGACCGCATGAGCCTGCGCGGCCTCGGCGAGCTCGGCCTCCTCGAGCGCATCCGGCCATACCTCGGGCCCGGCGCGGGGGGTGACGACGCCGCCGTCATCCACGACGGCCACCGGTTCCTGGTCGCCAGTGTGGACATGTTCGTCGAGGGCGTGCATTTCGACTTCGCCTGGGAGTCACCGGCGGACGTGGGCTGGCGCGCGCTCGCCCTGGCCCTGGGCGACCTGGCGGCCAAGGGCGCCCGTCCAGAGTGGGCCCTCGTCTCTGTGGCGATGCCGCACGGATGGGAGGTCGACCGCCTGACCGGCGTCTACGAGGGCATGCACTGGCTCGCGGCGCATTTTGGGATGGCCATCGCCGGCGGCGACATGAGCTCCACGGCGGGCCCGGCCGTGCTGTCGCTCACCGTCGCGGGCCACGTCGACCACAGACCGCTCGCTCGGGCCGACATCAAGCCAGGCTGGACCGTGGGAGTGACCGGGCCCCTCGGCGCGGCCGCGGTGGCGCTCCGGGAGCGGAAGGCGTGGCGCCTCTTGCCCCTCATCGAGGAGGGTGTGCGGCTCAACCGGCTCGGCCTCGCCTGTGGCGACATCTCCGACGGGTTGGTTCGCGAGATGGAGAAGTTCTCGGCCATGTCCGAGGTCGGGTGCATCCTCGAGGCCGCGTCCGTCCCACGAGCACAAGGAGCTGAGCTCGAGGAGGCATTGACCAGCGGCGAGGAGGCGGAGCTCGTCTGCATCGGCCCCGACGAAGCCATTCGCGAGGCGGGTCTGGAGGTGGTGGGCCGGACCACAGAAGAGGCAGAGGTCATCGTGGTCGGGTCCGAGCTCGAAACCACCGGCTACGACCACTTTGCTTGACCCTGGGCGCGCGCAGGGCGCACCTCCAGACCAGCTCACGAGCTCGCCGGCCGAGACTGAGCGCCTGGGGATGCTGCTGGGTGAGCGGCTACGGCCCGGCGACGTGGTTCTCCTCAAGGGAGAGCTGGGCGCGGGCAAGACCACGTTCGTGCGCGGGGTCGCCCAGGGAACCGGCTCAAGGGTGGAGGTCGCCAGCCCGACCTTCCAGCTCGTACGCGTATATCCCGGCCGGGTTCAGCTTGCCCACGTCGATCTGTACCGCGTCGAGACCGGCGCCGAGCTTCGCGACCTCGGCCTGGAGGAGCTCGCCGACCAGGGCGCGGTCGTCGTCGAGTGGGGCGACCGGATCCAGGTCGAGGGGGCGGCGGAGATCGAGATCGAGCACCTCGGCGGTGACCGCCGCCTGATCAGGACCTCGCATGATCTTGGTCATTGACACCTCCGCGCCGAGAGCCTCGTTCGTGGCGACGATCGACGGTGGACAGAGAGAGGAGCACCAGGCTCCGCGCCTCGACCTCGAGGCGCTGCGCAAGCTGGCGCGCGAGAGGCCGCCCGCGAAGGTGGCTGTCGCCACCGGCCCCGGCTCGTTCACCGGGCTTCGTGTCGGGGTGTCGTTCGGCCTGGGCCTGGCGATGGGGCTGCGGATCCCGATCCTCGCCCTGCCGACCCTCGAGCTGCAGGCGGCGCGCACCGACGAGCCGGCGACGGCCGTCGTCGACGCCGGCCGCGGCCGCTATTACTACAAGCTCCCCGGCCAGCCGCCCGGGCTCGCTGAGCCGGCGGCCATACCGCCGAGCCATCCGCTCGTCGGCAACGTCGCCGACCGGCGGTCGTTGATCGCCGGCGGGCACCGTTTCGTGCCCGACACCGCGCTCCGGAGGTTCGTCGACGCCGCCGCCACGCTCCTCGAAACGGCGCGTGAAGTGCCGTATCGTAATCTCGAGATCGAATACATGCAGTCGTTCTCACGGAAGGATTAGATGGTCCAGATCCGGCAGCAGCTGGCCCTGGACTTGATGCGCGAGGCGGACGTCAACACCGTCCAGGAGATCGAGCGCGAGATCTTCGCCACGCCCTGGCCGCGCAACGCCTACTACCGCGAGCTGGCCTCGCGGGCGAGCGCACACTACGTCGTCCTGCGCCAGGAGATTCAAGGAGACGGGCCCTCCCAGCGGCCGGCCGGGTACCGGATCGCCGACTTCGACCCGACGATCATCGGCTACGGCGGCATGTGGCGGATGTACGACGAAGCCCACGTCACCACCATCGGCGTGCGCCGCGATCTGCAGCGCAGAGGCTACGGGCGGATCGTGTTCGCCGGGCTGGTCCAGGCCGCCTACGACATGGGTGCAAAGTGGATCACGCTCGAGGTCCGAACCACGAACGACAACGCGATGAAGATGTACGAGACCTTCGGCTTCAAGGTGATCGGCCGGCGGAAGGGCTACTACACCGACAACGGCGAGGACGCGATCGTCATGTGGTCGGACTCGATCCACTCGCCGCGGTTCCGCAAGGCGTACGAGGCGAACCTGGAGCGGATCGACTCGGAGGTCCGCGGCCTCCGCCGCGAGCTGCTCGCCAAGGATCAGTAGGTCCCCTCTCGCCTCAGGGGAGAGGGGTGAGGGGTGAGGGGCGGGAAAGAAGAATGTCACTGACCCTCGGCATCGAAACCTCCTGCGACGAGACCTCGGTCGCGGTGGTTGAGGACGGCCGCAAGGTCCTCGCCAACGTCATCCACTCCCAGGTGGACCTGCACAGGGACTTCGGCGGCGTCGTCCCCGAGCTCGCGGCCCGCGACCACCTCGAGCGGTTGCCCGGCCTCCTCGACCTCGCCCTGGAGAAGGCCTCGGTCCAGCCCCGGGACCTCGACCTCGTCGCCGTCACCCGCGGCCCCGGCCTGGTCGGCTGCCTGCTGGTCGGGGTGGGCGTGGGGGAGGGGCTGGCGGCGGCCTGGGACAAGCCCCTGACCGGCGTCAACCACCTCTGGGGCCACATCTACGCGGCCATGCTCAGCCGTCCCGACCTGGAGCCGCCTCTCCTCGGCCTGGTGGTGAGCGGCGCTCACTCGGACCTCGTGCGCATGCCCGAGCAGGGCCGCTTCGTGGTCCTCGGCCGGACGCGCGACGACGCCGCCGGGGAGGCTTTCGACAAGGCGGCGCGCATGCTCGGCCTCGGCTTCCCTGGAGGCCCGGCGCTGGATCGCCTGGCCAGGAAGGGCGACCCGGACCGCCGGCCGCTTCCGCGGCCCTCTCTCCCCGGCCTCGAGTACAGCTTCAGCGGCCTCAAGACCGCGCTCCTCTACCGGCTGCGCGACCTCGGCGACTCGGTCACTGAGCAAGACAAGGCTGACCTCGCGGCGGCCTTCGAGAGGTCGGTGGTCGAGTCCCTGCTCGAGAAGCTCGACCGCGCCCTGAACGAACAGCCCGCGACCGAGGTCGTCGTGGCCGGTGGCGTGGCCGCCAACACGCTCCTCCGCAGGCGAGCGGGCGAGGTCGTGGGACATCGAGCGCGCCTGACCATGCCGCCCCTCGAGCTGTGCACCGACAACGCCGCCATGATCGCCGCCGCCGGTTACTACGGGGCCCGGCACGCGGCCAACGTCGACCCCTCCCTAAGCTGGTGACACTCATATGAGCGTCACGGGCTGGTCGGTGGTGTTCAAAGGGGAGCGCCTGCAGGCCGATCTGATCGCCGCCATCCTCGAGGCCGACGGCATCGAGGTCGAGGTCTTCGGCGACAACGCCTACGGGGTCGGCATCGACCTGACCGAGGCCCGCCTGATGGTCCCGGACGACCAGGCCCAGGCCGCGCGGCGCGTGATCAAGCAGGCCGAGGAGCGCCCCCTCGAGGCCGACGAGGAGGACGTGGTGGAGGGCGACCAGACCCCCGATAGTCGCGACTAACCGAACTTCTGGGCGGCCAGTTGGCTGGATAGTCGCGACTATCCCGAGGGGCCGGCGCCAGGAGGACGTTTAGCGGTCCCCTCCCGGCAGGTATTACAATTAGCAGTCGAACCCCCCGAGTGCTAAGCGCTCGGGCCCGGGGAGTGCCAAATCAACTGATCAGCTGAGGAGGGCTGCACATGAACTTGAGGCCGCTGGGCGACCGCGTAGTGGTCAAGCCGGTCGAGAAAGAAGAGAAGACCAAGAGCGGGATCGTCCTTCCGGACACCGCCAAGGAGAAGCCCCAGGAGGGGATCGTCGAGGCCGTGGGGACCGGAAGGATCCTGGACAACGGCACCAAGGTGCCGATGGAGCTCAAGGTCGGCGACAAGGTGCTCTACGCGAAGTACGCCGGCAACGAATTCAAGATCGACGAGGTCGAGTACCTGATCGTCTCGGAGAAGGACGTGCTGGCCGTGGTTGGCACGAACGGCAAGAGCAAGAAGTAATCAGCAGGTAGAAGAGGGAGAGCATATGGCGAAAGTAGTCACATTCGATGTTGAGGCGCGACAGCACCTCAAGAAGGGCATCGACACCGTTGCCCAGGCTGTACGGATCACGCTCGGCCCCAAGGGCCGCAACGTAGTCCTGGAAAAGAAGTTCGGCGCTCCGACCGTCACCAACGACGGGGTGACCATCGTGCGCGAGATCGAGCTCAAGGACCCCATGGAGAACACCGGCGCGCAGCTCCTACGCGAGGTCGCGACCAAGACCAACGACGTGGCCGGTGACGGCACCACCACGGCGACGCTGCTGGCGCAGACCATGATCAACGAGGGCTTCCGCAACGTCACCTCAGGCGCGAACCCGATGCAGCTGAAGGTCGGGATCGAGAAGGCCGTGGAGGCCGTCGTCGAGGAGATCAAGAAGCTGTCCGTGCCCGTGAAGGGCCACGAGGACGTCGCTCACGTGGCGGCGATCTCCAGCCAGTCCGAGCAGATCGGCTCCCTCATCGCCGACGCGATGGACAAGGTGGGCAAGGACGGCGTGATCACGGTAGAGGACAACCAGGCCATCGCCACCGAGCTCGAGGTGGTCGAGGGCATGCAGTTCGACCGCGGTTACATCGCCGCGTACATGGTCACCAACCCCGACCGCATGGAAGCGGTGCTGGACGAGCCCTTCGTGCTCATCACCGACCGCAAGATCTCAGCCATCCAGGACCTGCTCCCGGTGTTGGAGAAGGTCGTCCAGATGGGCAAGCCGCTGCTGATCGTGGCCGAGGACGTCGAGGGCGAGGCGCTGGCCACCCTCATCGTCAACAAGCTGCGCGGCACTTTCACCGCCGTCGCAGTCAAGGCGCCCGGCTTCGGAGACCGCCGCAAGGCGATGCTCGAGGACATGGCGATCCTGACCGGCGGCACGGTCGTCTCGGAGGACCTCGGCCTCAAGCTCGACCAGACCAAGGTTGAGCAGCTGGGCAAGGCCCGCAAGGTGACTGTGAACAAGGACGACACCACGATCGTGGTCGACGCCGAGCAGGACCCCAAGCGCATGGCGGCCATCCAGGGTCGGATCAAGGCGATCAAGGCTCAGATCGAGGAGACGACCTCCGACTTCGACAAGGAGAAGCTGCAGGAGCGGCTGGCCAAGCTGGCCGGCGGCGTGGCAGTGATCAAGGTCGGAGCCGCGACCGAGGTCGAGCAGAAGGAGAAGAAGCACCGCATCGAGGACGCGCTCAGCGCGACCAAGGCCGCGGTCGAAGAGGGCATCGTCGCGGGCGGCGGCACCGTGCTGCTGAACGCGCAGAAGAAGCTCGACGGCGGGCTCGGCTTGAAGGACGACCAGGCAACCGGCGTCGCGATCGTTCGCAAGGCGCTCGAGGAGCCGATCAAGCAGATCGCGCTCAACGCCGGCAAGGAAGGCTCGCTCATCGTGCAGCAGATCCGCACGAGCAAGCCCGGTGAGGGCTACGACGCTCTCAACGACAAGTTCGTCAACATGTTCGAGGCGGGCATCGTCGACCCCGCGAAGGTCACCCGGTCCGCGCTGCAGAACGCCGCGTCGATCGCCGCCATGGTGCTCACCACCGAGGCGATGGTCACCGAGGTGCCCGAGGAGAAGAAGGGTGGCGGTATGCCGGGCGGTATGTCGCCCGACATGATGTAAGCGCCTCTACTGAATCCGGGATTTAGAGAACCCCCCGCTCGGGCGGGGGGTTCTTTCTTTCCCTGGGGGCTCCTCAACGGGGATGACGCCGCCGATCCCGGCCACGCGCCGGGCGGCAAACGAGACGCCGATGGGGAGCAGGAGCATGCCGCCCGCGACGACGACGGACAGCGCGTCCGGCAGCCGCTGCGGGTCGCGCAGGCCGACATAGGTGAGGAAGCCGCCGGCGCCCGCCGTGACGAGGACGAGGAGCGTGGAGATGGCCATCGCCCAGGTGCGGTATTCGCGGTAGAGCGGAGGAGCCTGGCTCCTGACGAGGCGCAGCAGCCACCACGCGGTCAGGCCGTTGAGGACGAGGCCGCTGATCACGGCCAGCGCGGCGATGCCGACGCGGAACGCAGCCAGGTGCACCATGACGAACGCGGAGGCGTTGACGGCGAGGATGCCCAGGGGCGTGATGACGCCCAGGGCCAGGAGGACTAGCTCTCTAGCTCTCCGGCTAGTGGCCGCAGCCGCAAGCCTGCGCGCTGCCAGCGTCGTCGCCCGTGTCGAACGAATGGCCGCAGGAGCAGGAGTGCACGGCGTTCGGGTTGTGGACCGTGAAGCCGGCGCCCATCAGGCTGTCGACGTAGTCGATCTCCGCGCCTCGGATGTAGCCGACGCTGAAGTCGTCGACCAGGATCTGGACGCCTCCGTGATCGATGATGACGTCGTCCGCCCGCCGCTGGTCGTCGAAGGCCATGCCGTACTGCATGCCCGAGCAGCCGCCGCCGCTGACGAAGATGCGGAGGGCAAGCTGCGGGTTGTCCTCTTTGGAGAGCAGGTCCCTGAGGCGGGTCGAGGCTTCTGGGGTTAGGGAGACGACAGCTTGTTCGATCACGGGATAGATCCTACCAAAGACCGTTAGCGCCGCCCGAGCTTGAATCCCTTCTTTTCGCCTTTGGGCTCGCTTGCGGTCGAGCCGGCGATCTGCTGTGCCAGCTGCTCGACCCCACGCGAGATCTCGCTCTTCGGGTCGGTCAGGACGAGGATCTCGCCCTTGACCGCGGCCTCGTCCGGCTTGGTGCCGTCGAAGCCGATCTCGATCGCCAGCTCCTGCTTAAGCGTCCGGACGACGTCCTCCTTGCTCACCACCGACTTCGGGACCTTGTTGTTGAGGGCGAGGATGACGCGGCCCGGGACGATGTTGAGGACGTTGGTGAAGATGTTCAGCAGCTCGCCCACGTCCTTGAGGGAGGAGAGCTCGGGCGTAACCAGGACCAGCACGCGCTGGGAGTGGTCGAGGACGCTGATGACGATGTCGGTGAAGGCCACGCCGAGGTCGAAGACGATGTAGCGGAACGCGTTGACCAGGATGCCCATCGCCCGGTTGACCAGGTCGACGGTGATCAGGTCGGCCTGTTCGGCGCGCAGCACGCCGGGAAGCAGCATCATGCCGCCGGGGTGGTGGAGGATCGCGCCGAGCACCGCCTCCTCGAAGTTCTGCGGCGGCACCTGGCTCGCGGCGGCCAGACAGCCGGTGGGAGTGAGGTAGGAGATCAAAGCGGCGTGGTTGTAGGGCAGCGCGAGGTCGACGAGCAGCACCTCGCCCGGGAACCGGCGGGCAAGTGACGCGGCCAGGTTGACGGCGATGGTCGTTCGGCCCGAGCCGCCCTTGGGCGAGTAGATGGCGACGGTCGAGGCCGCCTGCTCCGGGGCGACCATGCGCGCGCGGGCTATCAGGTTGGGGAGGGTGTCCTTGCGCTGCTCGACCAGCTTGGTGAGCTCGATCAGGGCGTCGGACTCGGCGGGGACGGTCTCGTAGAGCGTCTTCCGGTCGAGGGTCAGGAGCCTGCAGTCCTCCAGGGCGCGGACGCTGGCTGTGCGGGTCTCCTCCGAGATCAGGGCCATCTCGCCGAAGAAGTCGTCCGGACCCATGAGGGCGATCGTGATCGTGTGGCCGGGGGACTCCTCGACGTAGACCTCGCACCGTCCCGACTCGACGATGAACATCGTGTCGCCGGGGTCGCCCTGGTGGACGATGACCGAGCCGCGGGCGGCCGACGCCGACGCCAGGCGCCGGGCGAGGGCGTGGAGGATGTTGTCCGGCAGCGTGAAAAAGATGGCGACTCGCTCCAGGATCTGGAAGCGCCTTCGGAGCTCGTCCGGCGAGCCCGCTGTTGGGTGATCGTTGTCGCTCACGCCGACGGGAATTATAGGTATGGGGTATCCCGGATCCGGCCAGGTTTCGGGCGAGTTCTGGGCCGTTGGTAGACTTAGCCGCTGCCGGTCCCGTGGTGTAGCCTGGCCAAACACGCGGCCCTGTCAAGGCCGAGAACGCCGGTTCGAATCCGGTCGGGACCGCCATTGAGGTGCTGCTCGCCGGAGAGGTGGCCGAGTGGTTGAAGGCGGCGGTCTCGAAAACCGTTATGGGTCACTGGCCCATCGAGAGTTCGAATCTCTCCCTCTCCGCCAGTTCTCGAGATTGGGCGTCTTGACTCCCTTGGCCAGGTCCTGTGCGTCGGCTGCACGGGCCTGGTAGACCCCTCTCAAGATCAAATCAAGAGGGCGTGGAGCTCCGCGGCCAGCCGGCAATGCTTCCCGGAGGAGGCGCCGCGGGTGCCTTCATGTTTATCGGATACAAGGCCATCACTGAGCCTGTCAGCTAGGACAGCCATAGTTCGGATCGCACCGATACTGCTGCGTGGAATCGTCGAAGGAGGCGGTCAACCATGTCAGGTTGGTCTCTTCGTGCTGGACCTCGCTGATGTAGCCAGTGGCCGCGGTCGAGTACCAGTTTCCCGAGTACCACGCGCCGACGCATCCCCAGATGTCGCCGCCCGTAGGATTCAGCCAGGTGATCCAGCCCTCATAACAACCGCGCATCCACGCGCCCCAGTAGTCGGCGGCGGCCGCAGTCGAATCGCGGGTGAATGGAAAGGTTCCGTTCTGGTTACCTGCATAGGCTGGGTAGGGCGATTGCCATGCGGGGTTGTCCCAACTCATGATCCCCAGGATCGAGAACGTCTTCGGGCAGAAGCCGGTGGTCGGTGTGGAAGGGTAGCCACCGACGCTCGTGATGGGGTCGAGCTGGTAGTCGTGGCCTCCAACAGCGGCGATCCCGCTGCAGTAGGTAATCGAGTCAGCGGTGACGGATGAGAAAGCGTCGCCACAACCTCGCAGCCAGTAGCAGCCTGCGGTCGGGTAGTTGAGATATTGGAACCACGTCGACTCTGTCACAGCATCGGCACGGATCAGGTTGTCGGGCAGGCCCCACTTGCACGCTGCCCACTGGAAGATCTCATCGGTGGTTCCGGTGAACTGCCCGTCAACGCGCGGCAGCAACCATGTATCCCACAGTGAGTTGTAAGTGTTTCCCAGGTCCCGAGGCCGCAGCGCAAAGGAAGCGGCCATCGCTCCGGGTGCAGGCATCGTGTTGTTCTGCATCGTGTTCTCAGGCCGTGGCTCCCAGGTGGACTGGTGAACCTGAGCGGCACACTGCGCGCCAGAGGGCAGCGAAGACCAGGAACCTACCGGCCCCAGGCTGGTGAAGTACCCACTTGCCGGCGGTGCCGTGCTTCCGACAGACGCGGGACCGGGCGTAGGCGACGGTGACGCTGTCGGTGAAGGTGAAGGCGTCGGTGTTGGGCTAGTTGAGGGGCTCAAACACTTGTGACGTGAGTGGCAGTTTGGTTGCGCAGTGACTTGTTGGGGTGAGACAGCAATGAAACCCAGGCTGCTCACCAACGCCAGTAGCGTTATCCGCGCTCGGATTGGCTGCTGCGAGTGTGTCAATTCGCGCTACCTCCGAAGTCGTTCGTTGCCGGCGAGACTTCAACTGCCCGACTTGGGAGCTAACGCTCATGTCCGACGAAGCTTGCGGAAGAGTGCCCGAACCGGTCACCCGGTATCCGCTACGAACGACAACCACAACCCGGCGGCATCGCTGATCAATACGACGCGCCAGAGCGGGCAATTATCGTCCGCGGCATGGGCGCACAGCAATGCGCAAGTCTAGATTTCCGATCCAGAACGCAAAATGGCATCCTAGACGTCCATGTCGCAGGAACCACCGAGCAAAGCACCGCCCCGGTGGTCACCTGCCGGATATTGGTGGCGACACACCAAGGGCACGTCCTTAGGGCGAAATCTGGGGATCGGCGGCGGCGCGCTTATCGCCTTGGTCGCGATTATCGCCATCGGTGCGTCTGCGGCGAACCGGCCAGGTTCGTCCGCGAAATCGACGCCTGCTGCGGTAGTACCTTCCAGCCCGTCATGGCCCATTCCTTCTCATTCCAGCCCGTCTCCGAGCGGCCCGGTCTGCATTGCCGATCCCCACGCCCACGTATACAGCCCCGACCGCCTCGAGCTGCTGGCCGCTTGCGTCGAGGTGAGCGGCACCATCGAAGAAGAGAGCGCCCAGGAGGATGGGGACTACCACGTTCGTCTTCGCCTCGACCCCGGCCAGACCTGCTCGGGCCAACCCTGCCTGAACGGGCGCAACCTGAGCCAGCTGGAGGGTGATCTGCTGCTGGAGCCGGTCTGCGAGAACCCGGTCACACGGGAGGATGCTGTCGCGGCTTGCCAGGGCTATCACAACCCGCTCGTGCTGCCCCTGGTCGGCAGTCACGTTGCGGCGGTGGGTCCATTCGTGCTCGATATCGACCACGGCTGGAACGAGATTCATCCGTTGGAGTCGATAACCGTGGTGCCGGTGCCACCGAGCGCTCCCCCGGTTGTCCTCACGGTCACCATCACCGCCGCCGCATACGGCTATGTCGCTGCGACCACGGCTCCAGGCGCTTCCTGCACCGCTACAGCCAGGCTTCCCTCCGGCGAAACTAGTGGGGCTAGCGCGTTACAAGCGACGGTCGTGGCCGGACAGGACGGCGCGGTGGCGTGGAGTTATGGAACCGTCTCCACCACGAAGTCCGGAACCGGGACGCACACGGTGACATGTACGCTGAACGGCACGACCGCGAGTGCGTCCGCTCCGTTCACGGTGCCGTGAAGCACGTTACAAACAGGGCGACCTCGCCTCTGTGGGCCCATGGGACGGAAGGCCCATAGCTTTTCGAGCGGCCGCATCTGATCATTTGATCAGCTTTGCCGAATCGATCTGACATCGCCCGGACCCTTGACATGATGCTCCCCTTCAGGGTCGTGATCCGATCGTCCACGGGCTGGTCGAGCCAGGATCGAAACAGAGTCCTGAGGCGGGCCGGCGCGCTGCAG
>Ga0209376_1000578_pt1 | contig 39757 bp, 31 predicted proteins | sample GraSoiAngelo_134_FD_185891 | JGI IMG/M metagenome (GOLD analysis project Ga0209376, IMG submission 185891) | Grasslands soil microbial communities from the Angelo Coastal Reserve, California, USA - 14_0929_05_30cm (SPAdes) (version 2) | ecosystem: Environmental > Terrestrial > Soil > Grasslands ...
CAACGAAGAGCGGCCGCACAGTAGTTTGGGCTATTTGGCGCCGCGGGAGTTTGCGCGACGAGTTGCGGCGCTGCGGTCGCCTACGGCTCCCTGCGCGCCGCAACTCGCAGGACTGGTAGAGGCAGAAGTCATGAGTTCAGAAGATTTTGGTGTCGTATGATTCCGTGCGCGGAGCTAGGGGGCAGCTCACCGAAAAACATAGTTCGACTGGTAGTAACAGGGATAGTAGGCGTAGATGGGCCCTTGGCCAGGGTTGTACCCTGTCAAAACGGCGACGTCTTGCTCCCATCCATCGGATCTCAACGATGGGATTGAATTGCTCCAACCGCCTTGGGCGAAATAGTCGTCGTTTGACACCCAGGTTACGGTCCCATAGCTAGGGTAATAACCAGGTCGCAGGTGATGGACGCTGTTGGAGTCGTAGCCGAATGAGAAAGGAATGCTGATGCCGCGACCTTTAGGCATGGGGACTTGAATGCGCAGGCTGACGGAGCCATTCGCGGGGTTCACCGTTTCCGAGAGCAAATGAATGTAGTCGTGGCCGACGCCGGGAATCGGCGTGGACGTGGTGTTATCCACGTTTGTGACTTGGGCGAGAGCGAGGGGCGCAAAGGTTAAGACGGCACAGAGAGCGATCAGGGTCTGAGCCGACAAGGAGCAGCGGCGCGCATGGGGCCTCCGAGTTGCGGTCCACGTACCAAACGAGCGCGAGTAGGAGCGTGGAGGCTGAAATTTGCCGGCGGGAGGGGGCCGACGCGCGCGAAAATACAGTAATTGCATGTAAGGCGTCTATCAGGCGAACACCTGAAAAACGAGATAGATAATCTACCGAGGAAGTACTAGGAGAGTACTAGGGGAAGGGAATGCAAACTAGAAGTTAGAAAGCAGAAACTAGAAATGGGGGAGAAGAAAGAGAAGAGAGAGAAGAGAGAGAAGAGAGAGAAGAGAGATTTCTCCTCGCAAGAACCGCTCGGAGAGGAAGAGGTCTCCCGTTGGTCGATCCCGTAACCCCATCCGGGATGCAAAAGACGCAAATCACGGGCGGGGTGGAATGACAGGCGGGCGAAGGGAATGGCACGGCGGGGAAAGGAGTTGAAGAAAGAGGGCGCAATATATTGCGCCCCTACAATGGAATGAAGAGGACGCTGGGGGGAGGACGAGAGAGAGTTAAGCAACGATTGGGCACACCGGTACGGCTGGGGCGTTGACTCCAAAGCACCTAGCTCGCAAAATGCAAAGACAGGGGATTTCGAGCGAAAGACCCCTGAAAACCGGTATGGCACAGGAATCCAGCGTCGTGGAACAAGCAATCGTACGAGCGCTTCGCGACAATCTTGAGAGCATCAAGCGAACGGCAGATGAGCTGCATCATGCCGTGAACGATGTGGTCTCCGCGTGCGCGAGCAACAAGCCTACCAACGCCCTGCCGTCGCTGCTTCGCGCACAGACTTCCGCAGCTTCGCTTGCCGCTACTTTGGAAGTGCTATCGAGATTCGTGGCTGTGTCCATGCAGACGGGCCCGCGGTCGCCGATCGAAGCGCAGCTCAGCGATTTGGTCGGCAAAGTTGCTCCTGAGCCGCCTGCCGCGCCACAACGACCTGCGCCTTCGCAGCCAGTTCCGAAAGCGGCGCATACTCCGCCCGCGCGCCAGGCTCCTCCGAGGCCTGCGCCTGTGGTTGAAGAATCCGTAGCCGAACTTGAGTTGAGTGCCGAAGCAGAAGAACTCGAACTGATCGAGCCCGGGGCTGCTGCCGATGGATCTGGATTCGGCGAGGAATTTGACATCAACCGCCTGTCGCCCGAAGAACAGGAATTGCACCGGCGCGCGAATCGCGTCGCAAAAGTTTCGATGCAGGACATAAAGATGCTCCGACCGGAGCAGGTGCGCTTAGGCCGCCAAAACCGAGACCTCTGCATACGATTGAAAGACGACATTGAAAAAGCTCATCGAGAATACGACCGCCGCTTCAAACCAATCATGGATCACCCAGTCGATTACTTTTATCGCTGGTTGGTGGAAATCCTCGCCGAAGGGGACACCCACGCCCTCGGCGACTACCCATACGCCTCGCCCGCAAGACATCACTAATCGGACGCGGAGTGCGCACTTTTTTAGCGATTCCGCGAATGGCGTATTATTCTGTTTCTCTATGTCACGTTCGCTTGTCGCGTTGCTGCTCGTTTTTGCGTTGTCGTTCGGCGGGGTGATTGACGCCGTCGCGCAGACGTCCAAACATCAGCGCAAATCGAAAAAACCGAAGTCGCCGCCTTGCCGAACGGGATGCAAGCCGGAGACGTCCGAGCCTCAAGTCGCGGCGGATACGCCGGAAGACGAAGCCGCGCAAAAGGAACTGTCCGAGCTCGCGCGCGAGCTGCACAACGCCGTGCCCGGCGCTTACGAAAAACTTTCAGCGTTTGCCGCCAAGAACAACGCGAACGTCTGGGGCGCGCGTGCCGTGCTGGCGCTTGGTTATGACGAATACATGAAGAACCGTTCGGGGCAGGCCGTCGGCCTGTTTGTCAAGGCGCAGAGCGATACGCTGCTTCGCGAATACGCGCTGTATTGGACGGCGCAGGCACAGCGTGCGTTGGGGCGCAACGCGGACGCTTATAAGGCTTTGCAAACCGTTTTGCACGACTACCCCACTACCGCCATGCGCGAGCAAGTGCTGGAAGCTTTCGCGCCGACAGCAGTTCTGCTCGGACACCCGCAGGAAGCCATCGACGCGCTCGAAGGTTATTCCGCCACGGGATCAAAGCCCACACTGCTTTTCGATCGCGCCCATGCCTATCAGGCTGCGCATCAGCTTGCGCGAGCCGCGAAGGATTATCAGACGGTCTTCTACAAATACCCCTTGGCTGATGAAGCCAAACCCGCCGGTTCCGCCCTGTCGCAAGTGATGCACGCCCTCGGGAAAGAATACTTTTATCCGGGCGTGGAAATACAGCAGCAACGCGCTCAGGCTTTTTACGACGCGCACAAATGGAAGGAAGCGCGCGGTGAATTTGAAAAGCTACTCACCATGCTCAAGGACCCCGCGAATCCCGTGCGCCAGCGCGCGCAGCTTCGCGTCGCGGAATGCCGCGTGCAATTGAAAGGCTCACCCGCGCTGATTGCCGCCGTACAGACGCCGGACATTGAAGTGGACGCCGAGCGGCTCTACGCCCTTTCCCAGGCTTACCGGACAGCGAAAAAGGAAGCGGAGATGTTTAACGCGCTGAACGCGCTGGCGCAGAGCTATCCGGTGAGCAAATGGAATGAAGATGGCCTGATGGCGGCAGGGAATTACCATTGGGTGGAGCTTGAACGCGAGAAAGCCGCCGAGGCTTATCAGCGCGTATTGGATTCTTTCCCGAACGGGAAATATGCCTTCAACTGCGAATGGCGCATCGCCTGGGTCGCGTATCTGGATCACCACTCCGATGCCGACGACCGGCTTACAAATTTTTTGCTGAAGTATCCCGTGTCGTCCAATTCTGTCGACGCTTTGTATTGGCTGGGACGCAATGCCGAGCGCAGCGAAAATGCCGCGAGGGCGCGCAGCCTTTACAGCAAAGCCGCGGAGCGATTCCCACAAACATATTTTGGAAATGCCGCAGCTGCCCGTCTCGCTAAACTTGGCCCCGGTGAAGAAAATGCTCCGGAGTTTTTCGAGAAAATTCCACCGCCCCCATCGCTTCGTTCGTTTGATGAGCCGATCCCGGTTGCAGCACAGGAGCGTTGGGAGCGGGCGCAGGCGCTTCGCGCCATCGCTTTCGATTCCTCCGCCGAACAAGAGTTGAAGAACGCGTATTTCGCCACGTCCTCGCCGCGCTTTTTGCTGGAAGCCGCACAGGCAGCGTTCGATCAGGGTCACTATGGCGCCGGCATGGCATATGCGCGGGTCATCGTGCCGAACTTCGATTCCCGGAAAATCAGCGAAGTGCCCGTTGCCGCATGGAAGGCGCTTTATCCGATGCCCTATGAAGCTGCTTTGCGGCGCGAGGCGGCCAAAAATGATTTTGATCCCATGTTTGCGGCGGGTCTTATTCGCCAGGAATCTACGTTTCAAGCGGACGCCGTCTCCCCCAAGAACGCCATCGGCTTGATGCAGGTTCTTCCGAAAACGGGGAAGCTCCTCGCCAGGCAGCTCAAGGTCCGCTACACGAAGAACAAACTTTTCGAGCCGGACTTCAACATTGAAGTCGGCATGGCCTACATCGCAAACCTGGTGCGCGAAACGGGAGCGTTCGAGTACGCGGCCGCTGCTTATAACGCGGGCGAAGACCGCATCGCCGCCTGGAAGTCAGAGCGCAACTACGAAGAGATTCCCGAACTCGTCGAGTCCATTCCTTTCACGGAAACCCGCGAATATGTGCAGGTCGTCTTGCGCAACACGGAAGTCTACCGCATGATTTACGGGCAGCCGAGCGTGTCCACTCAGGTTGCTACCGGCCACGCGCGCTGACGAATTATCCGGTTACAATAATATTTGCGTGAACAGGAGCAGTCTGCTTCGGCAGACTGCTCCTTGCGATACGATTTTATTTTTCTGAGAAGGTGCAATGACCGCTCCCGATCTTTCCATGGCGCAAATCTCGCGGCGGATGCTTTCGGCGAAGGCCGAACAATTCACCGAATCCGTCATTCGCGAAATGACGCGACTGGCATTGAAGCACCGCGCCGTCAATCTGTCGCAGGGATTTCCGGATTTTGCCGCGCCCGAGGAAATCAAGGAAGCCGCGCGCAAAGCCATCGCTGACGACATCAATCAATATGCCATCACCTGGGGCGCAAAGCCACTGCGCGACGCCATCGTCGAAAAATTTGAGCGCACCCAGGGCGTTAAGTATGACCCCGAGCGCGAAATCACCATTTGCTGCGGGTCGACCGAAGCGATGATGTCGGCCATGATGGCGATTATTAATCCTGGCGACGAAGTCGTGGTATTCGAGCCATTTTACGAAAATTATGGACCTGATGCGATTTTGAGCGGGGCCACGCCACGCTTCGTCAAGCTGCGCACTCCCGATTGGTCGTTCGACGAAAAGGAACTTTCGGCCGCGTTTGGCCCGCACACCAAGGCGATCATTTTGAACACGCCGAATAATCCCACCGGCAAGGTTTTCACGCGAGCCGAGCTCGAATTCATCCGCGACCTGTGCGTGCGGTGGAACGCTTACTGCATCACCGACGAAATCTACGAACACATCTTGTACGACGGCGCGGAACACATTTCCATGGCGCGCATCGATGGCATGCGCGACCGCACCATCGTCATCAATGGCTTGTCGAAAACGTACAGCGTTACGGGATGGCGCGTGGGCTGGGTGCTGGCGCCGCCGGAGCCAACGCAACCGATTCGCAAAGTGCACGATTTTCTGACCGTAGGCGCTGCTGCCCCGCTGCAACAAGCAGGCGCGAGCGCGCTGCACTTTCCAAAGAGCTACTACGACAAGCTCGCCATTTCTTACACGGCCAAGCGCGAACGGCTGCTGAAAATTCTGGAGCGCGCGGGCTTCACCGTGTTTAAGCCGCGCGGGGCGTACTACATCATGACGGATATTTCTCGCTTCGCTGATCCTGATCCCGTTCGTTTCCAGGCCGACACGAAGGACGTGCGCTTCGCCAAGTATCTCGTCGAAACCATCGGAGTCGCCGTCGTACCTGGCTCCAGTTTTTACAACAATGCGCTGGACGGCGCTTCGCAGGTGCGCTTCACTTTTTGCAAGAAGGAAGAGACCCTAGCAGCCGCCGAAGTACGGCTTTCCAAGTTGAAGCCGTAGTTTAGCGCCCGTTGAAAATCCCGGGATAAACGTTTGCGCGTTAGAGCAACGTAAATCGCAGGACAAACAAGATCGCGATATTTATTGTCGATGTGACTGCGGTTTGTCGATACTTCTCAGCGAAATAGAAGAGAGTCCCCACTAGCGCAAGAATAGCCGTCACCACCGCGCCGATAATGAACGGCTCGATGTGGATGACCGAAAACTTTTCGACAACGAAATACTTCAAGCGAAAGTATTCTCCCAGGCATCGGATCAACGCGGCGAACTGAATCACGATTCCAATTTGCGCCATCTTGCGGGAGCGGTCGAGCATGCGTGGCAGTGTAGAACGCCTCTGCCGGATGGTCGAGCCTCAATCCGATTACTTACGCAAGGCTCAACCAAACGGTTTTCCTGTGCTAGAATGGCCGCCGTCCAGACAATCGCGGGAGTCCCATGGCCAATCGACTTCAATTGATTCCAGAAAGCACTCGCATGGAAACCAACGGCGAGGGCGCTGCATTTGACATCTCGGCGAGCGCTTCGCGCACGTTTCTGTGCCGCCTAACGGTCACGGATCAGATCGAACAAGAATCGCTCGATGTCTCGATTTGGGGTTCGCCAAACGGTGAGACTTGGACGAAGAAACCGCTCCTCAGGCTGCCGCAGCAATTCTACCGCGGGACGACCAAACTGATCCTCGATCTCTCACTGCGTCCTGAAACGAAATTCATTCGAGCCGGTTGGGAGCTGAACCGCTGGGGCCGGGTCGCCCCTACTCCCATGTTTGTGGCGGGTTTGGAGCTCGAGGAGATTCCGCCCATGTCCCGGGAGACTCCCACAGCCCGAATTGCGCTTGCCACAAAATGAGTCGTAGCGCTGTAGTCTTCGCCCTAAATGGCGATTCTGCCCACGTTATTTTGAGAACTACTCTCTGGTTTCTAAATTTTAGGTAAACTGTGTGGTTTCAAGCGATTCAGGGCATTTAGGGGTAGGAGACTGACGGTCGGTTGCCCTGTGGTGGTTAGTCCCCTACCCCGCGAGTGGTCTTGCTTGTATAGACGAGGTGAGGGCTCAAATAGTTTCCTGACTTGAGTAAATAATCTGTGGTCTTTCCGGGAACTATTCACCGACAGGCACGGAATCCATGTATCTGGCGACCGCGGCTTTCCATCTAAACTTTTCAGTAATCGCTGCTTGCAACGCCTGCGCCGCCGCAGGCTCGCCATGGGTCAGATAGGTCTGCCTGGGAGGCGCAGGGAGCGCCGTCAGCCAGCGCAGCAATTCGCTCTTTCCGGCGTGGGCGGAGAATTGTCCCATCTCGACAATCTCCGCCCCCACCGGTACGTCCTGCCCGTAGATCTTCAGCGATTTCGCGCCTTCTTGCAGGGCGCGTCCGCGCGTGCCTTCAGCCTGGAATCCCGCCAGGATGACGGCGTTGCGTGCATCGGGCAGCCGCTGGACGAGGTGATGCAACACGCGTCCGCCGCTGATCATCCCGCTCGCTGAGATAATGATGCAAGGTTTCTTGACGTCATTGATCGCCTTGGACTCCTCCACTGACCTTGTCAGGTGGAATTCATGAACGTTCAAGGGATCGCCCTTGCCGTCGCTTCCTTCCTCCCGCGTGAACTCCAGGTCGTGGTCTTCCTTGTGCTTTACGTACAAATCCGTTGCGCTGAGCGCCATAGGGCTGTCTACGTAGACCGGCAGGCGCGGGATTCTTTGCTGGTCCTCCAACTGTCGCAGGTAGTACATGAACGTCTGGGTTCGCCCTATGGCGAAGGAAGGAATCACGATTGACCCGCCGCGCTTTGCCACGCGATTGACGATTTGCGCCAGCAATTCCGCGGGATCGCCTTCGGGATGCTCGCGGTCACCGTATGTTGATTCACAAATCAGCACATCTGCGGTTGATGGCGGCGTGGCTGGATCTTTCAAGATCGCCTGGTCGTATCGCCCGATATCGCCGGAGAAGACCACGACAGTCTTCTTGCCGCCTTCGGTGATCGTCAGTTCCAAGCTGGAAGATCCCAGGATGTGCCCGGCGTCGTAAGACGTAACGCGAAATTCCGGACTGATATCGAAGCTGCCGCTGCGTGGCATCGTCTTGATCAACTTTAATGTGGGATCAACGTCCTCGGACGTGTATAACGGCTCCGGATTGGCGTGACGGCTGTCCTTATGAATGCGGGCGTGCAGCGTATCTTCCTGCTGAAGGTGAGCGGAGTCCTTCAGCAGGATGGTCGTGAGTTCAATCGTTGCTGGATTTGCGAAGATCGCTCCGCGATAGCCCGATTTCGCCAGCACCGGCAGCCATCCAGTGTGGTCCAGGTGCGCGTGAGTGAGAACGAGATAGTCGATCGTCTTCGGGTCAACCGGCAGGGGCTTGTAGTTGCGGTCCTGGAGTTCCTGCGAACCCTGAAAAATTCCGCAATCTACTAGCAGCTGCTTGCCGGCTGCTTCGACCAGATACTTCGAACCTGTAACGCATCCCGCCGCTCCAAGAAAAGTAAGTTTTGCCATAGGCTCGTATTCTAAACGAACATCATGCATACACAACTCGGTTCGGGCGGTAGAATCGAAGCAGTGCACCTGAAACAGCAACCGATCGTTATGCGGCTAATCGCACTTTTGTTGGTAAGCGTTTTTTCCCTTGCAGCGCCCTCTGTCTCGCGAGCCTCCTTCCGAGTGGTGCATGTTTTTGTCGCTCTCGCCGACAATCAACATCAGGGGATCATTCCTGTCCCGCCGGCTCTCGGGAATGGGCAGGATCCTCAGCGCAATCTGTATTGGGGCGCAGCTTACGGCGTTAAGACGTACTTCAAGGCCAGCGAGGATTGGAAACTTGTCTGGTCAGGCCGCGGCTCGAAAAATGCAATTCTGGAGCGATGCGTTTTCAAGAACATCAAGAACGATGTGTATCTCGTGGCTGATGCTTACGAAGGCAGTCAAATCAAACTGGCCTTGACGGATTTTCTCTCCGCCGCTGCGGGAATGGCCAAGGAAAATGTTTCATTCAAGATGGGCTTGGAGGAAGTCTCCTTCGCCGTAGCGGGCGATGCGGATGTGATTGTTTATGTCGGTCATGACGCCTTCATGGATTTCCAGGTTCCACCGATTGCTGGGACCAGAAGAGACAAATCTCCGCGAACCATAATACTCGCGTGCGCCAGCAGGCCCTATTTCGCCTCCTATATCCAGCAAACTGGCGCCGAACCTTTGCTCTGGACGACCGGATTGATGGCTCCGGAAGCCTACACTTTGAAGGCAGCCCTCGATGGCTGGATCGCGCAGGAAGATGATGAGGCCATCCGGCGTAGGGCCGCCCAGGCTTACGATAAGTACCAGAAATGCGGCAGCCGGGCCGCGCTGAGGCTTTTCGTTACGAAGTAGCGGATCCTTGTAGCTCTGCGATCTTCGATGCGCGTGAAAACGCCTATCCACAAGTTGATGCTAGACTTCCACTTCGTTCAGCCTTCGAGGAGCACTTCAGCGTGGCCGAGCATTCGCTGATTTTTCGCGACATCGCGATGGTGTTCACCGCGGCACTCGTTTGTGGCCTTGTGGCCTGGCGGCTGCGGCAACCGTTGATTCTCGGTTACGTTCTCGCGGGGCTTATTCTCAGCCCCTTCACTCCCGGCTTGCGTGTTCATGATGTACACACGTTTGAAACCATGGCCGAAATCGGCGTCATCTTACTCATGTTTTCCGTTGGCATTGAATTCTCCATTCCCGATCTTCTCCGCGTGAAATGGGTTGCTCTTGCCGGCGCGCCCTTGGGCATCCTTCTTTCCATTGCTCTTGGCGCCGCGGCGGGCATGCTGATGGGCTGGCCGCTCTTGCAGGGTATCGCCGTCGGCAGCATCGTCTGCGTGGCCAGTACGATGGTGATGATGCGGCTGCTCATGGACCGCGGCGAGCTCTTAAGCGAATCCGGCCGTGTAATGATCACGCTTACGCTGGTCGAAGATCTAGCTGTTATCATCCTGACGGTACTCCTGCCCGGTCTCGCTGCTTCGGATGGCGCGAATTATTCTCAGGTAGCTTGCAAGATCACCAAGGCCTTGCTCCTTCTCGTTCCTGTCGTGCTCGCCGGATGGAAGCTTGTGCCCCGTTTGCTCGCCCGCATCGAGAAAACCTGCAACGACGAAATTTCGCTGCTTCTCGCGCTCACGATTTGTTTGGCGGTAGCTGCAATAACCGAAGCGATTGGCCTGTCGCTGGCCCTCGGCGCTTTTCTCGCCGGCCTGTTGCTTGGCAGCTCGGACTTTGCCCACAAGCTAGCGAAGCAAACGCTCCCCATCCGCGACGCTTTCGTCGCTCTCTTTTTTGTCACCGTTGGCATGCTCATCGATCCGCGGACGTGGCTCGCCAGCTGGCGGATACTGGCTCTTCTGGTTGGAATAATCGTCATCGGAAAATTCGTTATTTGGACGGGTGTTGTGCGAGTGTTCGCTTACTCATGGAAGACTGCGATCAAAGTGGGAATGGGGCTCACACAGATCGGAGAATTCTCGTTCGTGCTCGCTCAGGTCGCCCAGCATTCGAGATTGATTTCCCCGGAGATTTACAACGCGACTCTGGCCGCCTCGCTGGTCACCATCCTCGCGAATGCTACGATTTTCAAGTTCGTTCCGCGGCATGGAGATGCGGAAATGCCTGCGGCGATCTTATAGACGCGCGCAATCTTCCGATGATAATATTCAAAGGTTGCGACCGGTGGACTGTGGCGCACTTTGCGATGCGTCCCGGTGAAACCGGGAAGGTCGTTGGTTTTGCATCGGTGGGGCCGTGGCGCAGTTGGGAGCGCGCCTCGATGGCATCGAGGAGGTCGTGGGTTCGAATCCCATCGGCTCCACCAATTACACTTCATGCCTTTTCACGTCTACATCCTGCGGAGTGAATCCACAAATCGCTTTTACATAGGCCAAACTCAAGACCTTGAAGAGCGCCTGGTATATCACAACGCCAATTATTCCAAGTCGTTGAGGAATCGCGGTCCGTGGCACCTGGTTTACAAGCAAGGATACTCCACGCGCGTCGAGGCGGTGCGGAGAGAGCGGCAGATCAAATCCTGGAAGGATCGCGATATGATCGAGCGATTGGTACGCGCGTCCCGGTGACCACCGGGAAGGTCGTGGGTTCGAATCCCATCGGCTCCACCAAGATTGACGTGTTCTCTCCTCGCAAGCTATTCAAACGCATTCTGATAGACACAGCGACAGCGTTTGCCGTTCTGTATGTTAGCGACTACGTATCTGTTCGCATTCGCGCGATGCACGCAAAAGCTGCCGACCCATTCGAATCCATCAAGAGCCTGCGCGTCCTTACCATTCCGGAAAAGAATGGCAAAACGGAATACGAAGTGGACGCTCAGAATCCGGAGCAGAGCGTTACCTGTGTTCACTCGCTCTTTCCGCACGACGGCTATTCGCCCTGTTGGCATGTCAAGCCGAGGATCAATCGGCCGATCCCCATGTGATCGATTTCGTTTCAGAAGTCTCCATCGCGTGACCCGCAGGATGGAGAGCGGTTACTTTGCTGGGGGATATTTCGGAGGGATGTCCGCGTACCCCGGCGCAGCTTCTTTGAGATTCACTTTCACTTGAGCGCTGGCGTCTCCGATGGACCAGCGGATTCCGCCGGCAAGCAAATTCAGAAAAAACTCGTTCTTCCAATTCTCCGGCCGGTCGCCCATCGCGGTATAGAACACGCGGCCTTTTCCATGCATCCGTGCCCACGTCGCCGGGTAGGGCGCGCGCTGGTAGCACTCGCCCTTCATGCCATGGGTGTCAAGCGTAAGAATTACATGAAGATCGGGTGTGAAATCTTTCAGCGAGTACCACTCTTCGTTGAAGCTGACGGGCGAGGTCACGCCTTCGAGGCCTGGAAACTTCGGGTCGTTGACGATCAGATTGGCATCCTGCAGCCGCGGCTCCCGCCCATGAATAATGAACTCGGCGCCGAGCATTTTCAGGTATGGATCTTGCTGCTCTCCGTGCGCGATGTAGCGATTTGCGAGATCGGGGGTGTCCGGTGGCGTATGAAACGTGTCGGAAGCCGCATGCACGCCCACGAATCCCATTCCATTTCTCACCGCATCCAGAAGCGCCTCTTTGCCCTTCGGCGACATCGGCGGCTTGCCGTCTGTGCCCGGCGTCGTCAGATCGCCTGTGGTGAAAAATACAAGCGCGGCATAGGAGTGGAGCTCTTTCGAATCAAATATGCGCCCGTCCTTGGTGACGCCGATCTTGAATCCATGCTTATTGCCAAGTTCGGTCACCGCGTCATCCATGATGCTCGGCTTCCCGTCCACTCTTTTCACCACGGCATGCTCGAATCCCGAAGATTTTGTGAACAACAGCACTGACTTTTCGGATGCAGCGTCCAGTCGGCTTGAAAATGCCAGGCCCGCGCCAGTCAGCGTCGCGGCGCGGAGAAATTCCCTGCGATTGGAAATTGCATTCATGCCATCCTCCTCAGTGATGTCCTTCTGGGTGCTCGCAACCGGGAAAACTGGCAAACACGCGGCCCGGCGTCCAGCCCAGCTCTTTCATTCCTATTTCCGACGAGTAATACGCTCCGCTGACACAGCCCTTCAAGTTTTCGAAGTGCTTGTGGAGCCCGGCCGGATTTTCTTCCGCGGCCGCGCCGTCTGAATTCGCTTTGGCAGTAGCAGCCGACGCCTCCGTCAGCAACTGTTTTTTCTGGTCCTCATTCAGGGCAGGGAAGACCTTCGCGAATCGCTTCTGCGACTCCGCTTCAAATGCCGAAAGTGAATCCACGAAACTCTTCTTGTGCTCCGGCGTATCCACGCTCAGCAGCAAATCAATGAACCGGTTCACCTGCGCCTTGGTTGATCCCGGCACGATGCTCTCCGCGATCGCAATCAAATTCTCGTTCTGTTGCGCGTTCAGGATGAGCGGGTTCCAATCCGCTGCTCGTAGTTTCTCAACTTCATCGAGAACCGCATCATTCCTCAAAAGATCATGGATGGGATGCGAAGCCGCCGCCAGCGGCCACGCTGCCCCCGCCGCCGCAAGCCGCCGCACTATTTCCCGCCGCGTAAGCTGCCCACTCGCCGCGGCCGTTTCGTTGATCACCGCCAATGTGCTCTTTGTTCCCATCGCAATTTTTCCAGCCTTCAGGTTTCGCGCCGATGGTATCACCCCGCAACAATCGTTCACAAGAACAACACAAATTCTTTTCTTTTCCTCGATTGACGCGCCGAAGCGCAATTGCTAGCATCCGCTTCGGATTTTTATCCTATGCCCCAGAACAAGAATTATTCCTTTGACGTTATCGTTGTCGGTTCCGGCGCTTCCGGCGGCTGGGCGTGCAAACGCCTTGCGGAGGCCGGCCTGAAGGTCGCGCTCCTCGAAGCCGGCCGCCCGCAATCCGACAAGAATTTCACGGAACACCAGCCCGCGTTCGAATTGAAGTATCGCAACCGCGCGCCTGAAATCATCCGCAAGACGCGGCCGATCCAAGTCAAATTCGGCGTTTGCAACGAATATACGTACAAATGGTTTGCCAACGATCTCGAAGAACCGTATACAACGCCCGCCGACAAGCCCTTCGACTGGATGGGCCGCGTTCGAATGACCGGTGGTCGCACCAACGTTTGGGGCCGCGTAAGCCTGCGCTTTAGCGATTGGGATTTCAAGCCGGCTTCTCTGGATGGTTTTGGTGAAGACTGGCCGCTCGGCTACAAAGACATCGAGCCCTACTACGATCTCGTCGAAAAATATGTCGGTATCACCGGCTCCGCCGAGGGCCTTGAGCATCTCCCCGACGGCCATTTTCAACCGCCCGTTCCGCTCACTTGCCAGGAAACTCTTTTCCGCAATCGCGTCAAGGAAAAACTCGGCCGCACCGTTATGCCTGCGCGCAATGCCAATCTCACCAAGCCTATTAACGGCCGCGGGCCTTGCCACTTCTGCGGCCCCTGCGAACGTGGCTGCATGACGCATTCTTACTTTAACTCCGCGTTCACCACCGTGGCCGACGCTCTTGCTACCGACAATTGCACGCTTATCTCGAACGCCATGGCTTACAAAGTCTTGATGGATCCCGAGCGCAACCGCGCCCGCGGTGTTCTCTACATCGACCGCGACACTCGTCAAGCCCGCGAGGTTTTTGCCCGCGTCGTAATCCTGTGTGCGCAATCGCAGGAGTCCGTTCGCATTCTGCTCAATTCCGCGACGCCGCAGTATTCCAATGGTCTCGCCAATTCCAGCGGCGTACTCGGCCATTACCTCACCGCGCACGTTCGTAGCGGCGGCGGCAGCGGCGAATTTCCTTCGTTCGGCGCAAGACCTTCTTTAGGTGGGCCGAAAAAACCTGTGGGCATTTACATTGCGCGCTTCCGTAATTTGCCAAACACGCCGCCGTACAAAAAATTCCTCCGTGGTTTTGGTTACGAAGGTGGATCGTCCGTCGGGTTCAGCTGGGGAGCACCGGGGTTCGGCGAAACCTACAAGAAAGCCATTCTCGAGCCGCGGACCACCATCAGCATTACCGGGTTTGGCGAAGTCCTTCCTCGGTGGGACAATTTCGTGGAGCTCGATTCCAGCGTCAAAGACATCTACGGGATTCCCGTTCTCAAAATCCACATGTCCGACGGGGAAAACGAGCGCGCCATGATCCAGGACATGGGCGACTCCACCGGCGAAATGCTCGAAGCAGCCAGCGCACGAAATATTCGCACCTATGCCCATCCCTCCGCACCGCGCTGGGCGCTCCACGAAGCGGGCATCGCGCGCATGGGTGCCGATCCGAAGAAATCGGTCCTCAATCAATTCCAGCAGACGCACGACATCAAGAATCTTTTCGTGATGGACGCTTCCGGCTTTACCTCAAATCCGTGCCAGAACCCCACGCTAACCATCATGGCGCTGTGCGTCCGCTCCTGCGACTACCTCATGTCCGAACTGAAGCGCAACGCTATTTGAAATCGCGGCTGCGCAAGTCCTAGGCATCTGACACATCCATCTCGCTCACTCTTGCGGTGAGCGATTTCTTGCGTTGACATGGATTTTCAAGGATTTTTTGCTGCGATTGCGGCTCTGCTCGGACGTAGTTTCAACTAATGCGCGCGGCTCTCAGTGTGCAAGCGGAAATTATCCCGACTGCTTCTGCTTCTCCGCTTCATCCAGCCAGCGCTCCAGCGCCGCCTGAGATTCCGGTCCCACTTCTAGAAAGCCCACGCCCGCGCCCATATTCGGCTGCTCATATATGACTTTCGCCTTGGCCTCGAAGAAGGCATCGCCCGCGGCTATTTTCACCAGCACCAGTGTGCCCTTGGGAAACGGGTTCATCATGTCCAAATAGCACCCGTGCAGGCTCAATTCGCTCACACGCGAAGCGATGCGCACGTCGGCCTTCTGCTCGATCAGCTCGGCGCTCGCTATGAACGAGTATCTGGGCGAACGGCGTTTCTCTTGATAGGTGATGGATGCCTCCGAATGCAAATCGTGTAAATATGATACAACGCTTACTCTGGCCAACCTCGAGAGTTCCCAAACGGAATTATCCAATTTGCAACCTCTGTTTCCAGAGCCTCCGTTTTGCTAGTGTGGTGTCCCGAAAATAATTGGGCTAACTCGTCGCTGCCAATCGTTTGCAGGGATTCTATTTATTTCGTTCCGTCCAGCACAGGAACTTACGGGACACTACATTAGCACCTCCTGGTCTTGACGACAGAGTTTGCAATGACTCAAGTATCGGCAGGTTCTCCAGACCATTTTCGAATCGACGTTTTCTGTGGCCGACGACCGCGGCGGAAGCTAGAATCGCCTGAAATGAAAGATCGCGCGAGGGCCCGCGAGCTAGCCGCGGAATTCAATCGTAAGGGTGACGTCACAGGCTGGTTCGAGCAGCTTTACCAGGAGGGCGAAGCAGGGAAGAGCAATATTCCGTGGGCCAATCTCTGCCCCAATCCTCACTTACTCGATTTTTGGAAGTCCCATCCGCAGCCGACAGCGGGAAAATCCGCGCTGACGGTCGGCAGCGGCCTGGGCGACGATGCCGAGCAACTCGCCGCCTGGGGCTTTCGTACCACGGCCTTCGACATTTCGGAAACTGCGATTCGCACTTCCCGCAAACGCTTTCCAAATACAAAAGTGGAATACACCGCCGCCAACCTCCTCGACCCGCCTTCTTCTTGGCGTCGCGCTTTCCATTTTGTCTTTGAGGCCAACACTCTCCAGGTTCTGCCGGCCGCTTTCCGCCTGCGGGCCATCGAAAATATTGCGGGATTCCTTTGTTCCGGTGGTCTTCTTCTCGTCATTGCCCGCGCCCGCGAGCCCTCCGACCCCGAAGGCCAAATGCCCTGGCCTCTCACTCGCGCGGAACTCTCGGCCTTTACAACTGCCGGTCTCGAAGAACTTTCTTTCGAAGATTTTCTCGATCTCGAAGATCCTGGAGAACCAGCCGTCCGCCGTTTCCGCGCGCTCTACCGTTTCACAATTTGAGTATTTTCCTCGTACGGGATCCACATCTTGTTTCGCGGGAATCCTACCAGCCGCATCGCATTCTTTTCCAATTGCTCCGCAGGCAGCGAAGAAAATGTTATTCTCTGGCAGCCAGTTGCCTATCCCTCAAATTCATAGACAAGGAGACGGCCATGTTTCAAAAGCTCATGAACACTACCGACGACTACATAGTGACCCTTCTTCGGCTCGTTCTTGGAATCGTATTTTTCGCGCATGGCGCGCAAAAGGTCCTGGGCTGGTTCGGCGGATTCGGTTTCCGGGCCACGCTAGGTTTCTTCACCCAGCAGATGCGTATTCCCGTGGTACTGGCCGTTCTGGCCATCGCAGCCGAATTTCTCGGCGGCATCGGTTTGCTGATCGGATTCCTCGGCCGCGTGGCTGCTTTTGGCATCTGCACCAACATGGTAGTCGCCGTCATCCTCATTCACCGGCACTTCGGTCTTTTCGCCAACTGGTTTGGCAACCAGAAGGGCGAAGGCTACGAATACCACATCCTGGCCATTGTCATCTGCCTGGCCATCATGATCCGGGGCTCCGGAGCGCTCTCCATCGATCGGTCCGCTTCCAGACAATTGGCCTAAGCCATCATTATCTTGACCAACATTCCTGCGCGTTCTGGCGCTGGTCGCATAGAGTCTTTACTTCTGCTCGCCACGGGAGGATTCATCGTTCGAAAATTGATTTCGATCCTTGCAATAACTCTCGTGCTTGTCGGTGCTGCAGGCTGTCGCTCGAAATCGAATTCTGCCGCGACCGCACAGGAATCCGCCACCCCTGCCAACGTGGACGCCTCACGCTTAATCAACGCCGATCAGCAGCCCGGCAACTGGATGAGCTACGGTCGGACCTACAGCGAGCAGCGCTTCAGTCCCCTTAAGCAAATCAACGACCAAAACGTTGGTCAACTCGCTCTCGCCTGGTACGTGGACTTGGACACGCGCCGCGGCCAGGAAGGGACGCCCATAGTTGTTGACGGGGTGATGTACTTTACTACCGCTTGGAGCAAAGTCTTCGCCGTCAAAGCGGCAACCGGGGAGAAGCTTTGGTCCTACGATCCCAAAGTCCCTCCGGAGTGGGCCGTCAATGCCTGCTGTGACGTAGTGAATCGTGGCGTTGCCGTCTGGGAGGGCAAGGTTTTCGTCGGCACTTTGGACGGCCGTCTTGTCGCATTAGACGCTGCCTCCGGAAGACCTGTCTGGGAAATTCTAACCATCGATGCGCACTTCCCTTACACCATCACCGGAGCTCCTCGAGTCGTGAAAGGCAAAGTGTTGATCGGCAACGGCGGCGCTGAGTATGGCGTGCGCGGGTATATCTCTGCTTACGATGCTGCCTCCGGAAAAATGGTCTGGCGCTTCTACACCATCCCCGGTGATCCGTCGCAGCCCTACGAATCTCCTGTCCTCGAAAAGGCCGCCAAAACTTGGACAGGCCCGCCGCGCAAGTTGGCCAGCGGCGGCACCGTTTGGGACTCCGTCTCCTACGACCCCGACCTTGATCTCGTCTACTTCGGCGTCGGCAACGGCACTCCTTGGGACCGGCATGCCCGCAGCCCCCAGGGCGGTGACAATCTTTTCCTGTCTTCCGTCGTCGCTCTGAAAGCCGACACCGGTGAATACGTCTGGCATTATCAGGAAACTCCCGGCGACGCCTGGGATTTCGATTCTGCCGAATCCATCGTCCTTGCCGACCTCACCATCAACCAGTCTCCACGCAAAGTTCTTCTTCACGCTCCCAAGAATGGTTTTTTCTACGTTCTCGATCGCGCCACCGGCGAACTCATTTCCGCGAAGCCCTACACCGCCGTCTCCTGGGCTACCGGTATTGATTTGAAAACCGGCCGTCCCAACGAAAATCCGCAAGCCCGTTACGAAGTGGGGAAGGGCGCTCCGGTTGCTCCCGGCCCACCTGGAGGCCACAGTTGGCATTCCATGTCCTTCAGCCCGCACACAAGACTCGTCTATCTGCCCGTTCAAGAGACAGGGTTTCTTTACAAATCTGACGAACATTTCCAGAAGAAAGCAATCGGCTACAACGTCGGCATTGACTTCGTGGCTGGCGGCATGCCGCAGCAGCCGGAAGTCAAGAAAGCCATCCTCGGCACCATTAAGGGCCATCTCTCGGCATGGGATCCCATTCAACAGAGAGAAATCTGGCGCGTCGATCGTCAGAGTCCTGTCAACGGCGGACTCCTCTCGACAGCCGGAAACCTTGTCTTCCAAGGCACGGCGCAGGGCAATCTCGAAGCCTACCGCGCCGACAACGGGCAAAAACTCTGGTCCGCCGACGCGCAAAGCGGCATTGTCGCTGCTCCCATAACCTACACCGCCAACGGCGAGCAATACGTCGCCGTCCTCGCCGGCTGGGGCGGCGTTTTTCCGCTCGCCGCTGGCGAAGCCGCTCTCTCTTCCGGAAGGGCGCAAAATGTCAGCCGCCTGCTCGCGTTCAAACTAAACAGCAAGGCAAGTCTGCCCTCGCTTCCCCCATTCACCCCACCCCAGCTGAATCCGCCGAAATCCATTGCCACCGCCGCCACCATCCACAGAGGCGAAACGCTTTTTCAGCCACTCTGTTCGCCGTGCCATGGGGACGTCGCCGTCGGCGGCGGAGTGCTTCCGGATCTGCGTTATTCCGGCTCACTGGATAACGATCAATGGTTTGAAATTGTCCTGAAGGGCCAGCTCAAGCAAGCCGGCATGGTTTCGTTTGACAAGGATCTCTCCCATGATGACGCCGCGGCCATCCGCGCCTACGTCGTCTTTCGCGCCAATCAAAGCCTGCCGCAGCCCGCATCAGCGCCGAAATAGCGAGCCGGCGCTTCTCCGCTCAGTGCGCTGCCCTCCAGCGAACATACCAACAAAACAATTGACATGCGCCTGTTACTTTCTTACATTTCTCCCATGGCCGCGAGCACCAGCCTCCATGTAACGATTCCGTGCGTATTGATCCTCGCCTCTGTGTGTGCTCTCGCCAGCCCTAAGGACAAAGAGCCCGCGCCCCGCTTTAACGCCACCACCACGACTGGTGAAAAATTCAACAACGAAAACATCAAAGGCAAGGTCGTCCTCCTGGAGTTCTGGACCACTTGGTGCGGTTTCTGCGCCGATGAAGCCGCCTTTGTCGACAAGATCGGCCACGACCTTGCCGGCAAAGGTTTGATCCTTCTCGCCATCGATGTCGGCGAGTCCAAAAAAACCGTTAAAAAATATCTCGAGCAGCATCCCCGCAACTGCAAGATCGTTATGATGGAAGACACCAATCTCGCCGCCATGTACCAGGCCAACGTTTATCCCATCTATGTGGTGATCGACCGCGATGGCAACATTGCCGGAACCCAGCGCGGGGCGGGCGGCGAAGAAGCCCTCCGCAGCCTCATCGCCCGAGCCGGGATCGAATCCGCGGACGACGACGCCAACTGAACGCCGACTCTACTTCTCCTCCTGTCATTCCAAGCCACTCATTCTACTGCTCTTACGTGACAGTCTTTCTCCGAACTGTGCCGCGGCGGAGTGATCCTATCAACCTTCATAAGTCCGATTTGGCGCAGCACACGACCCCGTCTTATCAGTCAGTAGCGTTTTGGAACCACCTGTCCGTTGGGCCAATTTACGCGGGTATTTCCAAGCCTCATAAAGGTTCTAGTGGCTCGGTGTGTCCCCGGGCCGAGGAGGGGGCAATGTTTCGCAATCGATTCCTTATTCTCCTGGGGGTATGTTTTTTCGCGGCCTCAGCCGTTTTAGCCGATGATATCGGCTTCATTGATTGCTCCAAGAACGCAGATGGCGCACAGGTTTTCGCCAAGCCCCGGAGGTCTCCGGACGTTGTGGCTTCTTTGCCTTGCGGCGAGCGCTTTACCATCTTGGTTTACGGTTTTGTCTTCTCTCGAATTCAAACCGGCGATGGCAAGGTAGGATTCGTCTATTCCAGCGTGATTGCCGTGGATCGTTCCGGCGCTACCGTGCAGCAAACCTCGTCACCGCGAATGGTCACCGCTTCCGATAAAGTCGCCGTCAAATCTGCGCCCGTTGCCCAGCAGGCTCAGCCAGTGCAAGCGCAACCTCAGCCTCAGCCCACGCCGGCCCAGGCAGCTCCTGCCTCCGCGTCGGTGGCGGCAACGCAAGCGCCCGCACCTTTAGCTCCTGCAGCAACTACGTCGGAAGCAAGCGCTTCCGTCGCGCAGCCGACTCTGCCAACTGCACGGCCTCAGCCAGTGGCGGCTCAACCCGCTCCGGCGCCTGTATCCGAAGCAGCCGCGCCCGCATCGGCTTCACTCGCGCCAGCACCGCCCGCGCCTGCTTCAAACGCTCCTGAGCCAGCTGCACCCGCTGCACAGCCTGAATCGCCCGCAGCAGCACAGCCCGAACCTGCGCCTGCTCCTCAACCCGCAGCGCCAGCCATTCGCCCTGCGGAGGTGAGGTCGACCTGGGAGAGACGCAACCCGGGTGGTGTTCGCCGCACGCCTTTGATTGAAGTTTTCGGTGGCTACGCCTTTGCGCGTCTGGACGGCGGCGGGGGCTATTGGACCAACATGAACGTCGGCGGCATGGGTTCCGTCGGCTGGAATTTCAAGCCGTGGTTGCAGATCGTGGCGGACAGCAGCTACAGCACCGTCACAATCAGCGGCACCAAGAACGTCCTCTACGGAAATCATTTCGGTCCGCGCTACTTCTACCACAGCCGGAATCGCTGGGGCATCACTCCATTTGTCGAAGGCCTGGCGGGCGGATCGCGCGCTGACACGACGGTTCCCGGCGCAGGCGGCTACACCGCTTCGGCCAACTGTATCTCTTATAAAGTAGGCGGCGGAGTAGATCTCCACCCCTCCCGTCGCTGGGAAATCCGCCTGCTTGACGTTGACTACTACCGGACTTCGTTCGGCACTAACCTTCACCAGAACAACTATTGGGCTTCCGCCGGTATCGTCCTCCGCCTCTTCGGCGGATCATCCGACTACTGAAACCGATCCCTATAAATGCCCTGTAGAGGCGGCCAAGTTTCGGCCGCCTCTTTTTCTTTTCCCTGCTTACGGCTCCACACCCGCATAAACCGGAATCGCCCCGCGCGCGACATTCTTGTAAACCACGCCGCCCTTCATCACGAACACCACTCGCCGCACCGCCGTAATGTCTTTCAATGGATCGCCATCCAGCGCGATGATGTCCGCCTGCAAACCCGGCGCAATCGCCCCGATCTGGTCCGCCATTCCGAGCGCTTCCGCCCCCAGCGAGTTGGCGGAAACCATCGCCGCCATCGGCTCCACTCCGCCGTCGCCCACGCGGTCAAGGAACTCCTCCGCGTTGCGCCCGTGCGCCCCTGCCACGGCGTCCGTTCCAAAAACGACTTTCAGCCCCGGAGTTTTCGCCGCATGCTGCACCAGCTCGTGGTTCATCGGCAGGATTTTTTCCATAGCAGCAAATCCTTCCGCCGTGTAGCCCGGCGTGCCCAGATACTGTTCCTTGTGAAGTAAATAATTCTCGATGACTAGCCCGGCCTGCGGGTCCAGATACGTGCCTTTCTCGGCCATCAATTTCAAGTCATCGTCCGTCGCCAGCGTTCCGTGCTCGATTTCCGTGCATCCCGCAAGAGTCGCCGCGCGCACCGCATCCTTGTAAGCATGTACTAGCGTGCGCAAACCCTGCTTTTTCGCCTCATCGCACGCCGCATTCAATTGTTCCTGCGAAAGCGTCATCCCTCCGCCTTGCCGGATGCTCTGCGAAGCGAAGATTTTGATCACGTCCGCCCCGGCCTGCTTTTGTTTCCGCACAAACGCGCGGATCTCTTCCGGCGTCCCCGTTTTCTCTCCCTGCCCGAACAGCGGCTCCACTGCCGTAAGGATCCTCGGCCCCGCCAGTTTTCCTTTCGCGATCGCATCGCGCAGCGGAATGTCGTTCGCCGCGCCCGGACTCTGTATCGTGGTGAATCCTGCCATCAGCGTCACCCACGCATTCGACGCCGATTGATACGCGTCCTCCTGCGACGTTCCCGCCATCCCCGCATTTTTCCCGTCTTTGCCGAAGTTCCAGGTAATGTGGGCGTGCGCGTCAATCCATCCGGGCAGCACCGTCAGCCCGCGCAAGTCGTAGTCGAACGGCGCCGCTTTCGCATCGGCTTTGGTTTCGACCGCGGCAATCTTCGCGCCTTCCACCACGATGCGCGCCTCCCGCAACACTTTGCCCCTCCCATCCAGCACCGTGCTCGCCGCAATCACAATTCGCTCGCCCTTTGCTGGCTCTTTGGCCTGCCCTTGCGCAGAAACTCGCTGCGCCATCCCGCCCACCGCCACAACGCCAAGAATTCCCGCAATAATTTTTACGCCCCGCATGTTTGCTCCTCCCTACTCACAAGTTTACCTTGTCATCTTTCGATGCTCCCAGATTCCAAGGGGCCATAACCAACATTCCCGCTCAGGCCCTTTCAGGTTTTCCACAACCGCCCGTTTTGGCCCAAACAATCTCTTGTGCTAGAACTTTAGGACAACGGAAAACGTACCGTTGGTGTGAGCGTTCGGCTCTTTCGCAATGTTATTGTTTTTTTTGACTTCGCGGCGTCTCTATTCGCCCCAGAGCGCCTCCGCTGCGGACCTGAACGGAAGAAGTCTCGACCGCCCTCTGAAGGAGAACTGCTGTGAACATTTCTGAAACGCGAACGGTTTTCTTGCGCACTTGCCTCGCATTCTTTTTTATCTTTTTCTTGGTCTTGCCTTCTTCGCGGCCGCAGGGAAATCAGGGCACCATCGAAGGCATCGTGGTCGATCAGTCCGGCGCCGCTCTTCCCGGCGCCAAGTTGACGGCTACTAACGATGCGACAGGCATCCGCTTTCAAGCCACTAACGATTCCGACGGCCTCTTTACCTTTCCGGTCCTTCCAGTAGGCACCTACACCATCGAAGTCGAGCACCCAGGTTTCGCCAAGCTGACGCAAAAGAACGTCGCACTCAGTGTCGGCGCCCGGCTGAACTTGAACCTCTCCCTGTCGGTGGCTGGGCAGACTCAGTCCGTCACCGTCACGGATGAACCTCCCATCGTCGAAACCACCCGTAGTCAGGTGAGCTCCGCCGTGAATGATGTGGCCATTGAAAACCTCCCCACAAACGGCCGCAACTTCATCAATTTTGCGCTCCTCACTCCTGGCGTCACCCTTGACGTGCGCGGCGGCGACATCAGCTTTGCCGGACAACGCGGCACTCTCAATTCCCTCATCGTCGATGGCTCGGACAACAACAACACTTTCTTCGGCCAGTCTGTCGGCCGCACGGGCTCGGGCCGCGCTCCTTACCAGTTCAGCGAAGACGCCGTGCGGGAATTCCAGGTCAATTCCAACGCCTATTCCGCCGAGCTCGGCCACGCTGGCGGTGCTGTGATCAACGTGGTCACCAAGTCCGGTACCAACGATTTCCACGGCGCGGCCTTTGAATTCTTTCGCGACCGGAGCCTGAATGCGAACGACCCTATCAATATAATCAAAGGCCTTAGGAAATCGCCGTATCACTTCAACCAGTTCGGCGGAGACGTCGGCGGCCCCATCGTCCGTGAAAAGCTTTTTTTCTTTTTCGATTACGACGGACAGCGCAACACACTCCCCAATCTGGTGTTTCTCCCCGTAACCCCACCAGCAACTCCCTCTGCCAATCAGCAAACAGCGCTCAGTTATCTCCAGGCCCGTGCCAACTCCTGGATTCGCACGCAAAACCAAAACGTCTACCTGGGCAAGGCGGACTGGCGGCTTGGCAATAGAGAACTCCTGAGCGTTCGCTACAATTCCCAGCGTTTCGTCGGGAATGGCTTTGAAAATGGCGGATCGCAGAATTCTAGCGAGCACACCGGCGCGTCGCTGGTCACCACGGATACGCTATCCGGATCGCTTACATCCACGATTTCCTCCGGTATGGTTAACGTCGCGCGCGCCGCCTATGCGCGCGACAATGAACCTGGCTTGGCCAACAGCATCAACCCGGAGGCCACCGTTCGCCAGGGCGGCGTCACCGATCTCGTAGTCGGACGCAACTTCTTTAGCCCTCGATTTACGAACATTCATCGCGGCGAATTCGGCGATACACTCTCCCTCACCCACGGCCGCCACGCCATCAAGACTGGCCTGAATATTCTCGTCGACAAAATCGCCAACTTCTTCCCGGGCAACTTCTCAGGCGCTTACGTTTTCAATAGCCTCGAAGGATTCGGCTGCAACTTGAACGGCGGCGGCGCGGCCTGCTTCACCGGCGCGGACGGTTCGGATAATTTTGCACAAGCGTTCGCGGGCGCGGGCACCACCGGACCCACCACGAATCCCAATCTTCAGGAATACTCGGCTTTCGCCCAGGATGAATGGCGCGTACAAAATGACCTCACCCTGAACTTCGGCCTCCGGTACGATCTTGACCTGATCGCCCGGCCGCCGGTGCTCAACCCCAGTGCCAGCCTTGCCGCTGCGGGCATCTTCACCAACAGGATTCACAACGATCATGCCAATTTCGGCCCCAGGCTCGGCGTTGCCTGGACGCCACTCGGCAAGAAGTTGGTCGTTCGCACCGGCTATGGTATTTTCTATGGCCGTACTCCCGCCATCACCGTCGGTACCGCCTTCTCGAACAATGCTCTAAACGTGCAGACTCTCAACTTTACCGGCGCAAACATCCCGCAGTATCCCGCCACCAAGTGCGGCGCTCCCGTCGCGGCTCCGAGCTGCGCTGCGCCGGTCGGTGGCACCGCGGGCGCCCCGACCATCTTTGTTTTCAAGCCCAACTATCACGAGCCCAACGTGCAGCAGGCCAACCTGGGCCTGGAATACCAGATTCAACCCAGCATGTCAGTTCAAGTCAACTATCTGTGGGTCAAAGGCACACATCTCACGCGCACCCTTGACATTAATCAGCAAGGCCCCGAAACGCCCGTGACCGTTGGATTTGCGGGATCCACCCAAACAGCCACCGTGAACCGCATCACTCAGCCGCGCCCGATTGCTGGCTTTGCTCGCATTGAGGAATTCCAAAGCAGCGCCAATTCCATCTATAACGGACTGACCGTCCAGCTAAACAAGCGCCTTTACCACAATTACCAATTCCTGGCTTCCTACACCTTCGGCAAGGTCATCGACGATAATCCGGACGCCACTTCGGTCGTTCCGTTTTCTGGCGACGACGCCAAGATGGTGCAGGACCCTCTTAACCTTCGTGGGGATCGCGGCCCGGGCGTCAACGACCAGAGGCATCGTCTTGTGTTAAGCGCGATTTGGGACCTCGACGGCTACACACATTCGTTGAGCCGTTCGTGGCGCTACCTTGCTGGCGGATGGCAACTCAGCGGGATTCTGACTGCAGAGACCGGACAGCCCTACTCCGGCATGGTCAACTCGGATCTGAATACAGACAGCAACAGCCGCACGGACCGTACCCCTGGACTCGGCCGCGACACGTTCAACCTTCCCAACTTCGTTTCGTTGGATCCCAGAATCACTAAGAACATCCCGATCCATGAGCGCGTCAAGGCGCAGCTCATCCTGGAAGCCTACAACTCCCTCAACCGCACAAACTATACTTTGGTGAGCGCCACCCAATTCTCCCCCGGGGGGACAAACTGTGCTGCCGGTGTGACCATCTGCCTGGGGCCGCCAACCACGCCGTTTCAGAGGCCCTTGAGCACGCAGCTCAATTTCAGCCCGGGTTCCAGAATCGTCCAGCTTTCCGGCAAGATCACCTTTTAAGCCTCCTTGGTGGGACAGCCATTCTTGGCTGTCCTTCTGTCGCCTATCCAAATGTAGCGGCGAGTTTACCTCGCCACTCCTGCTTGCCCTGAGCTTGCCGAACGTGAGCGCAGTCCCCGCCCGCTCCTGGTTGCTTACGCTTGGTCAAAAGGGCCAGCGTCGTTTTCGGTTGACGCGACTGGGCAGGAGGGCTACGCTCTCAGCCAAGTATCAAGCCGAGTCGCAGGGGTCGACTTGCGAAGCTTGAAATCCGATCGTCCGAAACCGCGACCTCGGAGTCCTCCAATTGAACCCCGTGTCGTCTCAATCCATCTCCAGGTCAGGCCCCAATGTCAACTTAAGCGTGAGGAAGTACCATGCGTTGTATTGGGAATTGTCCCCAACCGTCCCAACTTGCGCCTGCCCTAAATCACCGTCAACTGCGATCATTCCGCTCGCTGCATTTTCGATTGAACAAATTTCTATTGCTCTTGGTCATTAATGTTGGTGCCATAGTTCCGGCCTTCGGTACCTGCGTAGCGCCACGAAACCCGATCGAAGCAGAAAACTGTCTGCCCGGCACTCCTTCTAGTGTTTGGTACATCGCCGATGCTGGCTCGCCCAACATTCAAGGCTTTACCACCGACATCAGTGTAAGTGTTGGTCAGTCCCTGTTCTTCAAAATCAAGACCAGTGCCTTAGCCTATCGCATTGACGTTTATCGTATCGGTTTTTATCAGGGCAATGGAGCCCGTTTGGTGGCCACCGTATTGCCTTCGGCGCCGTTACCGCAAACGCAGCCTACTTGCCTTACGGATAGCGCGGTCGGCCTCACGGACTGTGGCAATTGGGCCGTTTCCGCATCCTGGGCAGTGCCCAACAACGCCACTTCCGGAATCTATTTTGCCCGTCTCGTGCGCTTGGACACCGGCGAGGCAAGTCCTATTCTTTTTGTGGTGCGCAACGATGCCAGCCACTCCGACATCTTGGCGCAGTCGTCCGACACAACTTGGCACGCTTACAACGACTACGGCGGGAGCAGTCTTTATACGGGGCCGATCAGCCGCGCCTACAAAGTTAGCTACAACCGGCCTTTCAACGTCCCCAACGGGTACACCTGGTTTTTCAGCGCTGAGTACCCGATGGTTCGATGGCTCGAGGCGAACGGCTACGACGTCAGTTATTCCACGGGCGTAGATACAGACCGCCGCGGCGCTCTGATCACTCAGCATAGAGTCTTTATGTCAATTGGTCATGACGAATATTGGTCGGGCGGGCAGCGATCTAATGTGGAAGCTGCCCGAGCCGCCGGCGTAAATCTGGCGTTCTTTAGCGGCAACGAAGTCTTCTGGAAGACACGCTGGGAATCAAGCATTGATGGCTCAAACACGCCATACCGCACGCTGGTCTGCTACAAGGAAACAAACGCAGACAGTGTGATCGATCCCGCCGATCCCCCTACTTGGACGGGCACTTGGCGCGACCCACGCTTCAGTCCACCAGCCGACGGGGGCCGCCCGGAGAATGCGCTGACCGGCACGGTCTTCTGGGTGAACTCGGTGCGAAGGGACGCCATTACGGTACCCCAGGCAGACGGCAGAATGCGCTTCTGGAGGAACACCAGCATTGCATCCCTGGCGCCCGGACAAGTTGGCACCCTTCCGACGGGAGTGCTCGGCTACGAGTGGGATGTGGATGCTGATAACGGATTTCGTCCCGCTGGGCTTGTCCCGCTTTCGACTACTACTTTGACCGTGTCGACCTATCTCCTCGATTATGGCCACACCTTTGGGGCAGGCACGGCCACGCATCACCTGACTTTGTATCGCGCTCCCAGTGGAGCATTAGTTTTTGGGGCTGGCACCGTGCAGTGGTCTTGGGGGCTGGATAATACCCATTCCATAGACAATGTTACGCCCATTGATCCCAATATGCGGCAGGCCACCGTAAACCTCCTCGCGGACATGGGAGTTCAGCCAGCGACTTTGCAAGCGGGGCTCGTACCCGCGACTTCTTCCACTGATATCACGCCCCCTATATCAACGATCATCTCGCCTGCTTCGGGTAGCACAGTCACAATCGGCTCCACTGTGACTGTTTCTGGTAGTGCCGTTGATTCCGGTGGCGTGGTGGGTGCCGTGGAGATCTCTGTAGATGGGGGAAAAACTTGGCACCGTGCTGTCGGTCGCGAGAATTGGAACTATAGCTTTACCGTTGGCAATACCGGAAGCCTGAGCGTACAAAGCCGGGCAGTCGATGACAGTGGCAACATTGAAGTTCCCGGCCCCGGCATTACACTTGTAACTCCGCTCTCGGTGAGCACGACGTCTCTGCCGAATGGGACACAGTCGGTGGCTTACAACCAGAGTCTCGCGGCCGCTGGAGGCACAACGCCCTACAGTTGGTCGCTGATCTCGGGGGCACTGCCGGCAGGGTTGTCGCTATCTTCAGGCGGGCAGATCTCGGGCACGCCAACCACAACGGGGACAAGCAATTTCACAGTGCAAGTGACGGACGCGAGCACTCCTGTGCAGACCGCCACACGAGCGCTGAGTATCACGATTGTAGCTGCCAGTGGCGGCTGTCCCTGCACGATCTGGCCGAGTACGGCGGTGCCGTCGGTGGCGGATGTGGGGCCGGATTCGCCAGTAGAACTGGGGGTGACGTTCCGAGCGGACAGCAACGGGTATATCACGGGGATTCGCTTTTACAAGAGTACGGGGAACACCGGGACGCATGTCGGGAACTTGTGGAGCAGCGGGGGAGCGTTGCTGGCGAGTGCGACGTTCACGGGGGAGAGTGCCTCGGGATGGCAACAGGTGAATTTTTCCAATCCGGTGGCGATCACGGCGAATACGTTGTACGTGGCCTCTTACCACACCACCATTGGGCACTACAGTGTGACGGGGAGCTATTTCGCGACCACTGGAGTGGACAATGCGCCGCTGCACGCCCCAGTGAACAGTAGCAGCACTCCGAACGGGCCGTATGCGTACGGTAGTACCAGCACATTTCCCAGAAACACTTACAACTCCGCGAACTACTGGGTGGATGTGGTCTTTAACTTGAGTGTTGGGCCGACTCCGCTCTCAGTGAGTACGACGTCTCTGCCAAATGGGACACAGTCGGTGGCTTACAACCAGAGCCTCGCGGCCGCTGGAGGCAAAACACCCTACAGTTGGTCGCTGATCTCGGGGGCACTGCCGGCAGGGTTGTCGCTATCTTCAGGCGGGCAGATCTCGGGCACGCCGACCACAACGGGGACAAGCAATTTCACAGTGCAAGTGACGGACGCGAGCACTCCTGTGCAGACCGCCACACGAGCGCTGAGTATCACGATTGTAGCTGCCAGTGGCGGCTGTCCCTGCACGATCTGGCCGAGTACGGCGGTGCCGTCGGTGGCGGATGTGGGGCCGGATTCGCCAGTAGAACTGGGGGTGACGTTCCGAGCGGACAGCAACGGGTATATCACGGGGATTCGCTTTTACAAGAGTACGGGGAACACCGGGACGCATGTCGGGAACTTGTGGAGCAGCGGGGGAGCGTTGCTGGCGAGTGCGACGTTCACGGGGGAGAGTGCCTCGGGATGGCAACAGGTGAATTTTTCCAATCCGGTGGCGATCACGGCGAACACCTTCTACGTGGCCTCTTACCACGTGAGCGGAGGCCACTGGAGTGCGAATTGGAGCTATTTCGCGACCTCCGGAGTGGACAATCCACCGCTGCATGCCCCGGCAAACGGGAGCGGAGGGGTGCCGAACGGGCGCTATGCATATGGGTCCGCGAGTGCATTTCCGACGAACACCAACTCGGCGAACTACTGGGTGGATGTGGTCTTTAACTTGAGTGTTGGGCCGACTCCGCTCTCGGTGAGTACGACGTCTCTGCCGAATGGGACACAGTCGGTGGCTTACAACCAGAGTCTCGCGGCCGCTGGAGGCACAACGCCCTACAGTTGGTCGCTGATCTCGGGGGCACTGCCGGCAGGGTTGTCGCTATCTTCAGGCGGGCAGATCTCGGGCACGCCAACCACAACGGGGACAAGCAATTTCACAGTGCAAGTGACGGACGCGAGCACTCCTGTGCAGACCGCCACACGAGCGCTGAGTATCACGATTGTAGCTGCCAGTGGCGGCTGTCCCTGCACGATCTGGCCGAGTACGGCGGTGCCGTCGGTGGCGGATGTGGGGCCGGATTCGCCAGTAGAACTGGGGGTGACGTTCCGAGCGGACAGCAACGGGTATATCACGGGGATTCGCTTTTACAAGAGTACGGGGAACACCGGGACGCATGTCGGGAACTTGTGGAGCAGCGGGGGAGCGTTGCTGGCGAGTGCGACGTTCACGGGGGAGAGTGCCTCGGGATGGCAACAGGTGAATTTTTCCAATCCGGTGGCGATCACGGCGAATACGTTGTACGTGGCCTCTTACCACACCACCATTGGGCACTACAGTGTGACGGGGAGCTATTTCGCGACCACTGGAGTGGACAATGCGCCGCTGCACGCCCCAGTGAACAGTAGCAGCACTCCGAACGGGCCGTATGCGTACGGTAGTACCAGCACATTTCCCAGAAACACTTACAACTCCGCGAACTACTGGGTGGACGTGGTGTTCAACACCAGCCCGCATTGACGAGGCCGGTGGGACAGCCATTCTTGGCTGTCCTTCTGTCGCCCAGCCGAGTGTAGCGGCGAGTTTACCTCGCCATGCTGTTCCAGTGGCACAGCCACTCCTGGCTGTGCGCCTTTGACGGTTTTTTCTTTAGGAGGGCACGACTTCAGTCGTGCCGAAGAGTTCGATGAAATCTTCGGGGCTTCAGCCCCGCGTCTTACATCTTTCTTCTTTGTGGAACAGCCATTCCTGGCTGTTCGCTTTTGACTGTATTGTTCCTTCCTTCGTCTTGTGTAGGGGCGCGGCTCGCCCCGCCCGTTTCTCATGTTCGCCGGACGGGTACCTGGTGTACGTAGCGCCGGGCTTTCTCCCGGTTTGTGGGAGTCCCGACGATTTGTGTCGGGAAGCCCGGCATCTTTCTTTTTCGTGGCACAGCCACTCCGTTCCCAGTGGGACAGCCATTCTTGGCTGTCTCTCTGCCTCCAGCTAAGTGGGACAGCCGTTCCTGGCTGTGCGCCTTTGACGGTTTTTTCTTTAGGAGGACACGACTTCAGTCGTGCCGAAGAGTTCGATGAAATCTTCGGGGCTTTAGCCCCGCGTCTTACATCTTTCTTCTTTGTGGAACAGCCATTCCTGGCTGTTCGCTTTTGACTGTATTGTTCCTTCCTTCGTCTTGTGTAGGGGCGAGGCTTCAGCCCCGCCCGCATCGCTTTGTCAGAAAGGCGCCGGCCTATGGATGTGAAACCACTTCCTCTCCGCGTTTCTGGCGGACGAATCTCTCTTCACTCTGCTTTCATGGCGCCACTTTCCCCGGCGTGCGGCAAAATGCGATTCTCGCATCCCGGATGCCTCTGCGGGACGTGCCTTTTGGTCTCGCGGCAAGCGAGCCGCCAAAATAACCCGCACGTCCTCATCAAGACCCGTCGGCCCCTGCAGCAGCCCTGGCCTTTGTCCTGTGTAGGTGCGGGGCTTTAGCCCCGCGTCGAGTCCCTCATCCACTCGAACTTGCCATCTCACACACACCAGGCTTCCACAAAATAATCCCTCGACTGCTCCCCACGTGGCACAGCCATTCCTGGCTGTGCCGTCTGACACGCATCCCTCGCTCTCTTCTGCTAACCAATTGATTTTCCTTCGACCAAATCATCGAGGCGACGCTTTACATCATCCCTTGGCTCGCGATTGTGGAGTTCTTGAACAGCCAAAGTGACCTCAGCACTCCACGCCTCGCGCGGCCATGTCGCCAACGCCTGAATCGCCATATTTCGGTTTCGGATTACAGGACTACGCAAACCAGCCTGGATAAACTTCCAACCGCGAAGGGGAAAACGACGCAAGTCCTGCAGTATCCAATCGAGCGTTCCGTGTAGTTCAAAGCCCGGCCCAAGTCCCATTTCTTCGCCTGGCCCAGTCGCAACCTTTTCTAACGGAAGGATGGTCTCAGCGAACTCAAGTACGCGGTCAATCCGGACCTCGTCAGTCTGTTGCATCAAGCGGTACCAAGACGACGACTTCACTGGGGCGGCACGGATTCTTTTGAAATGCACATCCCACGTGTCTATCGACAATTCCTTGGCTGCTGTGTCAGCAACATAAAACGCTTGCTCGTCAACTGATGCAAGCTCTTCAGCAACTTGCGCTCGCCATTCTTCTCGAGCAAAAACGTCATCGCAAAGCGCCAGTAACGTCCGGCGGCGCGATTCCGTCCAGCCCAGTTTGTCCCGCTTGTCCCATCCTTCTGGAGCGGAAAGAAACCGGCGCATTTCTGCCACCGTCAGAAAGTGCTTTAGCCCTAGACCGCGACGTGCCCAGACCAGATTGATATAAGATTCGCAACTGTCCGCACCTTGGGTATAGTCGTCAATTCCTTCCGCTGGTCCACGCCCCGGAAGCAGAGCACGAAGCATATCGGCAGCACCTTCCAATAGAGCTTCGTCAACAACCTGCTGCTGTAACGCCTCATGAAGCCTTCCAGCGCGAGCACAAATACAGGCCAGGTATTCATCCATGACCTCGTTGCGAAAACCCTCGCGTAACATCCATGAACGGATCTCGGAGTTCTGCGTTTCCTTCAGCCTTTCGACAATCTGAATTCGGCCCCATCCATGAACGTTCTTCGCAAGTTCCCACAGAGCCTGCTCCGCGTTGTCGGCGATCCGTGCAATGGCCACAGCAGCGTAGAGAGTAAACTCATCGTTCCTGCCAAGCGTTTTCAGAATGCCTAGCTCACTGGGTGTTCCGGCTCGGCCAATTAACGCCAGTCCGAACTTGACCGCCTCGCGGTGCGCAGCCCGCGTTGCGAAATACCTTCCCGTTTCCAGCAACCGCCCCGAATCCACGGAGAGCTTGGATTTGTTCAATTCTTCTAGGACCTCGTCTATGAAGGACAGAATCGAGTCGCGCACGATGAGGTCGTAGAGATTCGTAAGGGTTTCCTTGTTCGCCTCCTGTAATAGCCTGCGAAGCGCTTCGACCGACTCGAATACTTTTTTGGTTGATTCTCCTCGAGCAGTGTGCCTTCCGAAAACTCCATCCAGCGCTCCCCCGACCCAGCCGAATTTGTACTTTTTTCGGAGCAACGGTTCGTCGGGGAGTGACTGACGGTCTGGCGCGGCGCGAATATGATCGTAAATTGATACCATCTCACCCCATGGAGGTGTGAGCGAGTCCAGCGACCACCTTGCTTTGCGAGAGAAGGGGAGCATGAGCGAATAGCTCTCAAGCCGAACTAACTTACCAGAAAGATTCCCGCAACGGAAACACGGGTGACGGGTCCTACTGAGCGAGCAATTTCAGCCAGGCGCCGCACCCTTCGGTTCCAAGCGCGCGGTATTTGGCTTGCTTTTTTTTGCTCGTCCCAAACGCATCCCAACCGTTCAACCCGCCCCACAGCCGTTCAACCCTCAATTTCGACGTTTCAATGCTTTTTACTTAACCAATCCATACAAACGTGCTATTCTCTCCCGTGTACGCCAAGCCCCATCCTCGCCGGACCGTTGCCTCCCGCTCCCACCTTATTCTTGTTTCTCCCCCGACCAACGCAGGGAGCTTATCCAAGGGATTCCCGGACTCCTTCACTCCCCATGCGCCCGAAATCCCCCCGCGTTCAGATGCGCATTTTGCATCCCGCATGTGGTTGCAGGACCTAAGTCATTTAGAACCTGCACTTACAGACAGACACCGTGTTTTGCCGGTTTTTAGCCGCAATAGCCAATCCTCAAGTCCTTTAGAAGCAACACTTACGAGCATTCCCGTATGTGTTGATTTTAAATGGTTTGCGGAAAATCTAAGCCCTTTAGATGCAACACTTACAAAAAACACGGGGGGAGGTGGGCACCCTCATTTCCCCATTCCCAGTCTGTGTCTGCATTCAACTTTCAATCGAAGATCCCGGCCCTGTCGCAACTGTAGCCTTCTCCGCGCCGCCGCGGGTCACGGAACACGGGTCACGGGGCACGCCTTCTATCCCCCGTTTGTCCCATTGCAGCGCAAAGCCTTTGGTGCAACAATCCGCAAAGGCACAGGATTTCTTCACGATCCGAGGAAACAACTCCGCTCCCCTCGGTGTCTAAGACTAATGAGCGGACATCGGGGACAGTTCGACGGCGTTCCCGATTTACCCCGATTCAGTCGGGGTTGCAAGTCGACCGTTTCGGGTTTCATGTACTTACAAACCCTGAGCAAACGGGTTTCAGGGTTTGTACTTACAAACCCTGAGCAAACGCGTCGCACTCGCAAGAAGGCCTGGGTCCAGCGTTCTAAACGCTAGAGCGCCATAATGGACCGTAGCAGGGTGACTCGCTTTCTACGCATCCGAAGTCGACCGTCTTACGGTCGCCAGTAGAAAAGGATGCTTGGCAAATGTCGAGTCGGAAAGGCCGGCAGTGTCCGATTGGGCTAGTGCCCTTAGTTGGGGCCGCGATGAAGCCGATCTCGTCCATGAGCTGCAAGCCGGCTCGGAGACGGCCTTCGACTGGCTTGTCACGCACTACCACGGACCGGTCTATAACCTTATTCTCGGCATGCTCGGCGATACTTCCGATGCCGCCGACGGCACCCAGGAAGTCTTCTTGAAAGCCTTCCGCGGAATTCGTAATTTCCGCCAGGGCAGCTCTTTGAAAACGTGGCTCTACCGCATCGCGATTCGCGAAGCGCTGAATCACAAGCGCTGGTTCAAGCGTCACTTGCAAAAAAATGTTTCGCTCGACGCCGAACCGGAACAGGGCCACGCGCGCATCGAAATCGAGGATCTCTGCGCCACTCCCTTCGAGCAACTGGCGGCGCAGGAAATTCAGACGGTCGTCCACAGCGCTTTGCAGCAGATTCCGGAGATTTTTCGCAGCGCGGTGATTTTGCGCGATCTCGAAGGTCTGAGTTACGAGGAAGTTTCCGAAGTTCTGGAATGCAGCGTCGGCACGGTGAAGTCCCGCATCCTGCGCGGACGCCGCGGCCTCAAGGAAATTCTTGAGCCGCTTCTGGGCGCGCAGCAGATTCACGCGAGCCGCGAGCAAACTTCTTCGCATGGCACGTCTTCGCACGGAAATGTTTCCGAAGCGCGGCCGTCGCCTTTCGGCGATGCGTTTTCCGCCGCGCGGCGAGTTACACAAGCGTTGGCCGTTTTGCAGTCACCTGAATCGAAATCCCCGCGGGCAAGTTCCCCGGGCGAGGGGCTCCCATGAAGTGCACTACGGTACGAACGAAACTGGCTGGTTATCTCGATGATGCCATCACCGGCGGAGCGCGCGTCGCAGAGCGCGTCCAGGTTCGGCAGCACCTCGAAGGTTGCAACGTTTGCCGCGAGGACTTGGAACGCTTCCGCAAGCTGTCGGTCATGCTTTCGCGTGTGCCCGCGAACGTTCCGCCTGCCGATCTTGCCATCCGCATTAAGGTGGCTGCTGCTCAGGCGCAGCACTCGCGGGATTGGGCGAGCCGCGTTCGCCGCATCAAGGATCGCGCCGAAATCCTGCTGGACAACGTTTTCCGCCCGCTCACGTTGCCGGCTACGGGCGGCTTTTTCTCCGCCATTCTCGTCTTCATGCTCGTGCTTCAGATGATTCTGCCCGGCACTACCGTGCGCGCGGTGCAGAACGACGTCGCTCTCAATCTGATGCGCCCCGCCGAACTGATTTCTCTCTCGGACTACCCGGAATCCTGGGCGCCGGAGCAGCAGGACCGTGAACTTTCTTTGCCGCACGGCCTGCTGATTGACGTCACCGTCGATTCGCACGGCCAGATGACGGATTACCAGATTCTCTCCGGCCCGACCAGCGTGGAACTCCGCCGCCAGCTTGACCAGATTCTCCTTTTCTCGCGCTTCAGCCCCATGATGAGCTTCGGCCGTCCGACTGCCGGTGGCCACGTGGTGCTCAGTTTCAGCGCCGTCCGCGTTCGCGGATAATTTTTCGCCGGCATGAGAAATTTCAGATTTCTCCTTGCCACGAAGAATGCAAAATTTTTCGCTGTAATTAGGAATTTAAAGTTTCCCCTCGCTGCAACGAGGAAATCAAAATTTCTCCTCGCTGCGATATTCTTACTTCTTATTTTCGCCGGCGCGAACGCGCAACTCCAGCGCAACGATTCCGAGCGCCAGCTCTTCGAAGCCCTCAATCGCGAACGCACTACACAAAATCTCGGTTCGCTTCAGTGGGACGATGCTCTCTTCAAAGCCGCGCGCCAGCACGCTCTCCGCATGGCGAATCTGAATATGCTCGAGCACCAGCTTCCCAGCGAATCCGATCTGGAAGGACGCCTCGCGGAAGCCGGCGCGCGTTTCAGCGTCATCGCTGAAAACATCGCTGTTGGCGCGAGTCCTCAAATCATTCACGGCGGCTGGATGGATTCTGCGGGCCATCGCAAGAATATTCTGGACCCGCGTCTCACTTCCGTAGGCATCGCCGCGGTGCACGGACCGGGTGGCCTCTTCGCGGTGCAGGATTTTTCGCGCTCCGTTCCGGAATTGAGCGTGGAGCAGCAAGAACAAAAAGTGGTTTCATTGCTGGGTTCGATGGGGTTTCGATCCGCGAACGCAACGGAAGGCGCGCGGAAAACGTGTCAGAATGATGCAGGATTTGGGGGGACTTCGGCAAAATCGATGATCCGTTTTGAAGTGTCTGACTTGAACAAATTGCCGGAAGACATCGAAAAAAAGATTCGGAGCGGGCCCTACAGCAAAGCAGCCGTGGGGGCCTGCCGCGCGAATCGGGCGCCGGGATTCTCGCGCTATCGCATCGCGGTGCTGTTTTTCTGAGTTTGCAGGCACGTGCATGCAATTCTGTGCGACATTGGCCGGCCCAAATTATTTGTTGTATCCGCGGGAGAGAAGAATTACACTGTACTTGTCATGAACGCTGCTCTCGCCAACTCCTATCGCTGGTATCGATTTACTTGGAATCCATCCAGGCGGCGGGGGGCGTTTCTGTAAGCGAATAAACAGAAAAAAGTTTCGACCCACTCGCCAGCCGAGTGGGTTTTTTGTTTTAGGAAACATAAATTTTTGCCTTAGGGACGAAAACCAATTTGCGAGGCCAGAAAAATGATCATCTCCATGAAATTGCACGCAACACGGCAAGAAATTGATGAGGTTCGAAAACAAGTGGAGCACTTCGGGTACAAGGTGCATTCCATCGAAGGGGAGGAGCGCGTGGTGATCGGCGTCGTGGGGGTAGGGGATGTAACCGCGTGCATGGAATCGATCGAAGCCATGCCGCAGGTGGATAACGTGGTGCGGATTTCCGCGCCGTACAAATTCGTGAGCAAGGAATTCCGCAAGGGAAAAACGCAAATCAAAGTGAATGGAACGGAAATCGGCGGCGGGGAATTCGTGGTGATGGCCGGGCCATGCTCGGTGGAATCAGAAAAACAAATCATGCAAGCGGCGGAAGGCGTGGCGAAAGCGGGAGCGAAAATGCTGCGCGGCGGCGCGTTCAAGCCACGGACTTCGCCGTACGATTTTCAGGGGCTGGAGGAAGAAGGCTTGAAGCTGCTGAAAAAAGCGAAAGAGGCTACGGGACTCGCGATTATCACGGAAGTGATGAGCGACCGCGACGTGAACCTGGTCGCGAAATATGCCGACGTGATGCAAGTAGGCGCGCGAAACATGCAGAACTTCATCCTGCTGAAAGCGCTCGGAAAATGCGGGAGGCCGGTGCTGCTGAAGCGCGGACTGAGCAGCACGGTGAAAGAGCTGCTGATGTCAGCGGAATATGTTACGGCACACGGAAATTCTGACGTGATTTTATGCGAGCGGGGAATTCGCACGTTTGAGACGGTGACACGGAATACTTGCGACATCGCGGCAATTCCGGCGTTGAATGAATTGACGCATCTTCCGGTGATTTTGGATCCGAGCCACGCGACAGGGAAGAGAAGCCTCGTGCCGGCGTTGTCGCGCGCGGGCGTGGCGATCGGCGCTGACGGATTAATCGTGGAAGTCCACCCCGCGCCGGAAAAAGCGATCAGCGACGGGGCGCAATCGCTGGACCTCGCGCAATTTCAAAAAATGATGAAGGACCTGGAGCCGTACATTCAGCTGTGGAACGAGTCGAGGAAAACAGAAATGGCCGCCGCCGCAACGAGCCGCTGATTCACATATACGCACTCACGGACACTCTCAGGAATCACTCCTTGCGGTGGTGTAACGTATAAGCTACAATGGAAAATGCAATTGAAATTCGCCATTACGTGAGCCGCGGCGGGAAAGATGTTTTTGACGAGTGGCTGACGGACTTGGCGGACGCCAGGGCGCAAGCGAAGATCGCCAGCCGAATCAACCGGCTCGCTGTTGGAAACTTCGGCGATTGCAAATCGCTTCGACACGGCTTGTACGAACTACGAATCGATTTGGGGCCGGGCTACCGAGTCTATTACGCGATGCTCGGGAGAGCCTGCGTATTGCTTCTGTGCGGAGGCGATAAAGGGAGACAGTCGCGGGACATTGAACGAGCGTTGGAGTACCTCAAAGACTACCGTGAAAGGACCATCACCACATGAAACGGAAAGCCAGTGTGTCCCATGACGAGGCAATCGTGCGGCGGCTCCGGAAAGATCCGGAGTTTGCGGCCGAGTATCTCAGGGCGGCGCTGGAGGATGAAGATGAGCCTCGGGTTCTTCTGATCGCATTACGGCAACTCGCGCGCGCGCGGGGAATCGCCAAAGTCGCCAAGGCTGCAGGCGTCGAGCGCGAGAGTCTTTACCGGGCGTTGTCCGCTCGCGGAAATCCGCGGCTGTCCACGTTGGTCGCGGTGACCAAAGCTATCGGTTTGCGGCTCACGGTCGAAGCCGCTTGACAGTTGGTTCAGTAGCGGCGAGTTGAGAGGCAAGGCTGTGATAGCAAATTACTTGACCTGTGGGGACGCGCTAATTCAGGTCCAACAAAATCCGAAAGGGCTTGTTCCTGCCCCAGCGATAAATTTCGAAGTCCTTGTCCAGCGTCAAGATATCGGCGGTTTCAAATTCATCGGCCATGCGAATGAGGCAGGCATCAGCGAGATCAATCTTGCGATCGCGATACTTTCGCAGGATCTGTTTTAGGCCAGCCGCTTCCCGCGAAAGCTGGAAAGGGATTTGGAAAATCCCTACGACCACGTTTTCGATCACGGCTTCCGGCGCGCCACGGAGATTCCCCAGTAAGTAGCAGCTTTCGGCGATAACTGCTTCACAAGTGACCAACGGGGCCTCCAAATTCCGGACGGCCTCGGAACACGTTTGGTGAAATGTTTCGCCGCGGTCAAGAAGGGCTACGATCACGCCGGTATCGAGCAGAACCGGTCTCACCTGCCAAAGTTCCGCAGATGCTTTTTGTTCGAACCCAGATTGGGCACACCGGAGCGGAACTTGCCGAGACCGATGATCCCCTGCTTTCTTCTGCGCAAGTAGCTTGCTTCGAGGACGCGCAGGCCTTCCCGGACAACCTGAGAAGGGGTCCAGCCCAGCTCGCGAACGAGCACTGCCAGCCTCTTTCGCGAGCGATCATCCAGTCTCGCCTGAATTGCAGAACCCATGACTCTAATTGTACTACAAATCAAGAGTTGTAGGACACAGATATCGTCGAGTCGAAGATGCAGAGGGGGGGGGCGTGCCGTTGGGCGGTTATTTGGTAGCGTAACTTCTTTTGTGTAAATTCGGTTTTTGGAGCAGAAAAAAAGGGCGTACTTTCTCTGGAGCGCCAACCCCAAGAGGAGGTACACCCTAAATGCGAGAACTGAAAGTCCTCGGCAACGG